>DGYMR06203__coassemble_806_pt1 | contig 29426 bp, 25 predicted proteins | sample DGYMR06203__metabat2_low_PE_012 | metagenome-assembled genome bin DGYMR06203
ATAAATTGCATAGACACTTCGGACAAATAAAGAAACAATTACCATACAGAAAGCATAGAGCATCAATTTATCCAAAGAGGCAACTATCAATATATATGCGATCGCCAATTTCAAGGCCACCTCTACTATACTGATATAGGCAAAAGCTTTCATCTGTTCATGAGCAATAATTAACGCATTATAGGGTACACTAAGTAAATTGATAAAAAAAGATAGCGAAGAAAATAATAATACATAGAGTGTCACATTTAAACGTTCGAGCGGAACCACCATCTTATTCTCTACAAACCAAACACCAAAAGTTCCTATCAACAAGCAAATGGTAAGCCCCATTACTACCTGAATAATCAAGGAAGAAGAGAAAATGCGTTGTAATCGAATGAGAGACACTTCCGGCTGCCCCATTTCATAGGTAATGAAACGACTAATCGCTAGGGACAACGCCCCCGAAAGAATATTAAACATTGCCACAAAACCACCTATAACATTATAAATACCATAATCCTCCTCTCCCAAAGCCGCCAATACGACACGAACTGTGTATAGGCTTACGACCATGATCAGAATCTGACGAAAGTATAAGAATAAAGTATTTTTCGCTATCCGCTTATTATTCTCTGATGTCACTATTACTCAAATTAAAATACACCGCTATGACTTCAAAAATCCATAACAATGAATTAGATTCACTTTTTAAGAAGAGAACTTATCTCCCCCTATACATCTCCTCATAATACTTCTCATACTCTCCCGAAGTGATATTATCCATCCACTCCTGATTATCAAGGTACCAGCGCACCGTCTTCTCAATACCCTCTTCGAACTGGAGGCTCGGCTCCCAGCCCAGCTCTTTCTGAAGTTTAGTCGAGTCGATGGCATAGCGCAGGTCGTGACCGGCACGGTCGGTCACATAGGTGATCAGGTTCATGTCCTCGCCCTCCGGACGACCCAACAGACGATCGACCGTCTTGATCACCACCTTGATCAGGTCGATGTTTTTCCACTCGTTGAAGCCGCCGATATTATAAGTCTCGGCCACCTTGCCCTCGTGGAAGATCAGGTCGATCGCACGGGCATGATCCTCCACATAAAGCCAGTCGCGCACGTTCTCACCCTTACCGTAGACCGGTAGCGGCTTGCGATGGCGGATATTATTGATGAACAGCGGGATCAACTTCTCAGGAAACTGGTACGGACCGTAGTTGTTCGAGCAGTTGGTTACGATGGTCGGCATACCATAGGTGTCGTGAAAGGCACGGACAAAATGGTCGCTGCTCGCCTTGCTTGCGCTGTAGGGACTATGCGGGTTATACTTCGTTGTCTCATAGAAAAATTCCTCACCGTAAGCCAGATGATGCTCTCCAGACGAGGCGGTCGTAGAGAAAGGCGGCTCAATACCTTCGGGATGAGTCATTTCCAAAGCGCCATAGACCTCGTCTGTCGAGATGTGATAGAAACGCTTGCCCTCGTACTTCTCTGACAGCGATTCCCAATAAAGCTTCGCTGCCTGCAACAGGCTCAGCGTGCCCATCACGTTGGTGCGGGCAAAGGTAAAGGGATCCTTGATGGAGCGGTCCACATGGCTCTCGGCCGCCAAATGGATAATGCCATCCACCTGATGCTCTTTCATTAACGACAGCATGGCGTCGAAATCGCAGATGTCCGCCTTCACGAACTTGTAGTTCGGGCGGTCTTCGATGTCCCGGAGGTTCGCCAGGTTGCCAGCGTAGGTCAGCTTATCGACGTTGATGATTTGATAATCCGGATACTTGTTCACGAACAGGCGCACAACGTGTGAGCCGATGAAACCGGCACCGCCGGTGATGATGATATGACGTTTCATAAATATTCTATTATTGCTGTTTCTCCGAATTTGTTATCGGGGCTTTTATTATGATTTGGCGGATTAAAAATCGGCCTAGACAGGTATCTAAACCAGAGATTGCATATTTCGCAAGCAGGCTTTCAGCGAATCCATCCAATAAGGAATATGGATACCAAAAGCTTCTTTGATCTTAGTTTTGTCGAGTACCGAATAGGCAGGACGAATAACCGGACTAGGGAACTCGTTACTATGGCAGGGCTGAATGTCACACTCCGCATGGCCCGACAAAGCGGCAATTACCTTCGTGAAATCGTACCACGAGCAGACCCCCTCGTTGCTGAAATGGTAGATACCATTCTTGCTGTAACCGTGCCGAGGCAGTTCCTGTACATAGTCGTCCAATATGGTACGGATGGCCAATGCCAGGTCGTAGGCATAGGTCGGCGTACCGGCCTGATCAAACACTACCTTCAGCTGGGGCTTGGTCGCCGTCAGGTTCAGCATCGTCTTTACGAAGTTCTTACCAAACTCGCTATACAACCAGGCGGTTCGAAGGATGACATAATCACACCCTGTAGCCAAAATATTTTGTTCTCCCTCTAACTTGGTCTGCCCATAAACACCGGTCGGTGTGCCTTTCTGATCCTCTTGACAGGGTGTGTTATAGGGATCCCCGCCAAAGACATAATCGGTGGAGATATGTATCAACAGACCGCCTACCTCCTTCATAGCCAAAGCCAGATTGCGAGGCGCATCGGCGTTCAGTTGGCGGCAAAAGGCTTCGTCGCTCTCTGCCTTGTCCACATTGGTATAGGCGGCACAATTGACAATACACTCAATCTTGCACTCCTTGACCACTTGTCGGATAGCCTCCAAATCGGTGATATCCAGTAGGGTCGTTTCCACGCCTTCCGCTTCAACCACATCGGTAAAGAACCATTGTCCGTCGGTTTCCTGACTGACAAGACGCATCTCACGGCCCAACTGGCCGTTGGCACCGGTAATTAAAATGTTCATTTTGATAATCTTAAAAGCTAAATGGTGAATCAAACGCTTTCAGCAGCGGATGTTTCGTATCCTTCTCGCTCAGGATCGCCTGATTGGTAGGGATACGCCAATCGATACCTAACGAGCTGTCGAGAATACTGATACCGCCATCCGCCTCGGGATGGTAGAAATTATCGCACTTGTATTGGAAAATCGCCGTCTCGCTCAACACAGCAAAACCATGGGCAAACCCACGTGGAATAAAGAACTGTCGATGATTCTCCTCCGTCAGTTCCACCGCTACATGCTGCCCGTAGGTCGGGCTTCCCTTACGTATGTCGACCGCCACGTCCAGGACAGCACCTTTGACGCAACGTACCAACTTACTCTGAGCAAAAGGGGGCCGCTGGAAATGCAGACCACGCATTACACCGTAGGACGACATACTCTCATTGTCCTGCACGAAATTGACCGGACCAACCTTCTCCTCAAATTCCCGTTTCGAGAAGGACTCGAAGAAATAACCCCTTGCGTCCTTAAACAGGCGTGGCTCGATGATCACCACACCCTCTATGTTTGTCTTGATGATTTCCATATTATTCTTTCGTTTATTCATGCGGACGTACCCCAGGTACGTCCCTACAGGGGGATGTATCATAATGCTCCCCTCTCTTCGGGAGAGGGGCTGGGGGAGAGGCAATCTTCAATCACCTTCAAGAGATACTGGCCATATTGGTTCTTCAACATCGGTTGGGCCAACTCTCTCATCTTTTCCGTCGTAATCCAGTCTTGGCGATAAGCGATGCCTTCCAAGCAGGCCACCTTCAATCCTTGCCGCTTCTCGATCACCTCGATAAAAGTAGAGGCCTCGCTCAAGGAGTCGTGCGTTCCCGTATCCAACCAGGCAAAGCCCCGGCCCAATGTCTGCACCTTCAGCTCGCCATCCGTCAGGAAGCGTTGGTTCACCGTCGTGATCTCCAACTCACCCCGGGCGGAAGGCTTGATGCTTTTGGCCACCTCGACCACCTTGTTCGGATAAAAATAGAGACCAACCACAGCGTAATTGGATTTCGGCTTTGCCGGCTTCTCCTCAATCGAAAGACAGTTACCCGCCTTGTCGAACTCCGCCACGCCATAACGCTCCGGATCGGCTACCCAATAACCAAAGACCGTCGCCTTGCGCTCCTCCTCGGCGGTCCGGACCGCCTCCTTCAGCATTCGGGTAAAGCTCTGGCCGTAGAAGATGTTATCGCCCAAGACCAGGCAAACCGAGTCGTCACCAATAAACTGTTCGCCGATGATAAAAGCCTGCGCCAGACCATCCGGTGAGGGTTGCTCAGCATACTCAAAACGGACTCCAAAATCGCTACCGTCGCCCAACAGCCGTTGGAAACCGGACAGATCATGAGGTGTCGAGATGATCAGGATCTCACGGATCCCCGCCAACATCAGTGTCGAAATGGGATAGTAAATCATTGGCTTATCAAACACGGGCAGCATCTGCTTGCTCACACCCTTGGTGATCGGGTACAAACGGGTACCTGAACCACCGGCTAATACGATTCCTTTCATAAACTCGTTGATTGTCTATTTTTGATTCTACTGCAGTGTAATCCAAATTCCACTGCAGTGTATTTGAAATTCCACTGTTATGTATATTTTAGCCCCCCGCACGTAGACGTGATTCATCACATCTCCTTTTGGAATTTCCGAACATAAGGCAATGCCCTACGAGATGAAATAATGGGGCCACCAATCGGTAAATTCGTTGTTATGTAGGTTTAACGTACTCTCCGGATTACAAATCTGGAGGAACGGGGATCATCGGATTGCAAATCTGATGAAACTGGATCCGATGAAACTGGGGATGAGAAACGATCTCTTGAAACGCAATGAATCATCATTTGAGACGTAAATCATTTAAAACGTGATGCATCATTTCATTTGAGACGTGATAATCATTTGAGACGTGATAAATCACGTCTCTACGTTGTTTATTATGTTTGTTTTTATATCTGTTCCGTAATCGAAGTATATATTCATTGGCGGTAGAAGATATCTCCTATCGCCATCGAAGTATATCTTCATCCGGCATCGAAGTATATCTCCTATTTTTGTGGATAAGTTTCCCCATAAGCGGGTTACTTCTCTCCATCGTCTTGCGACCGGTTCTGCGTCGCCAGGAAGCGTAATTCCCGGGCACTGGGAGTGATCTTCTGGCGGCTTTGGAAGCCGTTAGTTATCCACTACCCAAGCCGCTAGTTATTCACTACCCCCAGTGAACAGTTAACGGCTTGGCAAGTGAATAACTGTTCACTTGAGAGCCCCAAAACCATATTGATTATAAATAACTTACCATACTACTTAATGTACATCTCCCTCTTTGGTCGCTTGACGGCGGTCGCACACCCGGTCGAACCAGAGGTTCAAGAGGGTCCAGACCACAACATCGAACAGGAACAGGAGCGTGTTGTTGACGTAATTGATACCAAAGATATTGACGCAACTGAACGCGCAGGCCATCATCACGATCAGCACCATCGAACGGCGGGGCGTGAAGCCCATCGCCAGGAACTTGTGGTGGATATGGCTCTTATCCGGCGAGAAGAGTCCCTTATGATGGCGCCAGCGGTAGAAGACCACCCGGATCACGTCGAGCGCCGGCACCAACAAGGTCGAGAAGGCCACGATCAACGCCCCGTCCTCGTAAGGAATCATCATCGGATCGTAGCAGGAGTAACGGATCGCCATAAAGGCCAGCAGGTAACCCAGCGTCAGGCTGCCCGTGTCGCCCATAAAGATCTTGCGGCCCCGGTCCACCTGCCCGAACACGTTGTAATAGAAAAAGGGAACCAAAACCCCCAGCGTGGCGAAACAGACCATCGCGTAGATCCAAATGCCGTGCGCCATATAAAGGCAACCGAACACCAGCAACGCCGCCCCACTCAATCCCGAGGCCAGGCCGTCGATACCGTCGATCAGGTTGATGGCGTTGGTAATGAAGACCGTCAGGAAGATGGTCAACGGGACTCCAAACCAAGCCGGAATCGCCCCCAACCCGAACAGGCCATAGAAGTTATTGATCCATACGCCCGATAGCGGGATCAGGCAGGCACAAAGGATCTGGATCACGAACTTGGCCTTATAGCGCAAGCCCACCAGGTCGTCCTTGACACCTGTCAGGTAGAGCAGTGTCAACCCACATTGCAAAAGGAAAAACTCGGGTAGGTTAGCCATTAACCGCTCACCACCAGAGCCCTCGCCAAGCATAAGCCCGACCGCTGTCACAAAACAGACCGAAAAGAGGATGGTCGGCATGAACGAGATGCCCCCCAAACGGGGCACGACGCCGGTATGCACCTTACGCGCGTCGGGCACGTCGAACAACCGCTTACGGAAAGCCACCACCAAAATTCTCGGAATAATGATCCGCGAAAGCAGTACGGAAACGCAAAATGCGGAGAATATCAAAATATAAATCGCCATAATCTCTTTTATTATTTTTCGATGGGCAAAGTATCCGAACAGGCATGAGCAAACCCATCACCCAAGAGATATCTCTGGTGATAAATGTTTGTTCAATAAATAATTATGTAAAAAATATCGAGTATTCTAAAACTATTCAAGACTTACCGGAACGTAAGTCTTGCCCCTATTCGCATATAAAAAACCGGCAAAAAAGGCTTTGGGGAAGAACTACAGATCACTCCCCAAGCCTTCTATAATTCACTAGGGGCGAGGCGGTGTGTCAAACAAAGAGGGAGAAAAATTATCCGTTGATATAGACATCAATCGTCTTGGCGATCTCAAAATCAGGGAATTGATTAATGATGCTCCGCCTGAAAAAATCGAATAAGCTATCGTAGCACTCCATCAATATCTTCCCCTCAAAACTTAACAACAAGACCTCCGTTCTCACCAGGACTCTCTTAATTCGCCAATCATCCACATAATAAGCGGAAAGGTAACGATCCCATTGATAGCAATCGTATTCCTTCCGTTTCGCGACCTCCAGCCGCTTGTCGGTTGACGGTAACGTCTCCAATAAATCCAAGACCACCTTACCCTTTTCCTTTTCATGACGCGTAATGTAACGAAAATCGTAAAAACGTTCCAAGAAGGGCATCAATTCCTTATCCAGCAACGCCTTGTCCAACGAATAGACATAGGTGTCTTCCTGTTCCTCCCTCCGATATATCGGAGCCGGAAGATAATACTTCTCGAAGCTTCTCAATATATCCTCGACTGTCCTTTCTTCATTGACAACCTTGGCGATGTCCTCCTTATCTATAGAGAAACCCAACCGCAAACCGACCATCAAATATTGTCCCATAATCTCTTCATTTTTATCAGTAAAAAAAATCATTCCGGAATCTCAGCCTCCGATAAACCAGTCATCCTCGCGATATCGGAAAGGCGCATGCCCGATAATCTCAAATTACGGGCAATAGCCAAAGCCTTTTGCCGTTCTCCCTCGGCCCGACCTTGCTCGACACCTTGCTTGATACCTTGCTCCATGCCTTGCTTGATACCTTGCTCCATGCCTTGCTTGATGCCTTTTTCCATACCACGGCGTATACCTTCGTTAATAAACGCTTTTTCTACACGGATAGCGTCCCAGAAACGGTCGTAGGCTTCCAGTTGAGCACGTGTGAAAGCCGATTCCCGGACAATCGAAATCGCCTTCTCGACCAACGGATTGGCCAGCAGGTCGGGCGAGACCGCTTCCGTCTTCTCGTCAATCTCCGTCATGAAACGAAGCCACAAGACCTGCATCTTCTTCTCGCTGAAGGTATGTGGCGTAAACTTTGGCAACTCGACGAACACCAGGTGAAGGCCGTCGATTACCCGGTTGGAATACTGCTCATGGACCAGACGATAATAATGGTAGTAATTATCCAACTTGGGCTCGAAAACCTCATTCAGCAAATTCAAGGAATAGACCGGCTGCAAAAGCTCATAATCCTTTCCCTTATCCAATTGACGCACATACGCCTTGGAGGCATTGAACAGGACACGGTATTGGAACTCTTTCGACCAGACCATCTGCATCTCCACGATAAACTGCCGCCCGAGCTTATCATGGCAACGGACATCCACAATGCTGTTCTTACGTAAGGGATTCTCAGGCACCATTTCCGGTGGAAGATATTCCACCCACTCGATCTCCTTACCTTTGGGCAGGGGCAACAAGGCGTTCAACAAACTGATCACTAAGTCCGGATGCTCGCCGAATATTTTCTTGAAGGTCAAATCCGCCTTCGGGTCCAAATATCTTTCCATAGTCTCGTTTTTTTGATTTACACCTTACAAATTAAGGGATTATTCCTCAATTTTCCAAATATCAGGGCCATTTACAGACTGAATCCGGCCGATGACCGCTCGGGCGATCCGCTCGCTCATCCCCTCGATCGCCCCGAAACAGGGAAGCCCATCATGGTCGGAACGTTCATTGAGCAGGGCTTCGATCTCATCGGGCGGTAAACGACGGAGCGACAACAGGATCTCCTCGAGCGCGACAGCCAAGGCGCATGCCCCCAAGAGCTGTTCCTCGTTCGCCTGAAGAGCGTCCGCCGGGGGCGTCATACCCTCCTCCCACTCGGCGGCGGTCTCCTCGAACATGCGCCACAAGGTGTCCAACTCATCCGACAGGCGATCGAGCGGAAAGGATAACGCCTCGTCGGTCGCGCCGGAGAGCAACAAGCCGACCATCCGGTCGAAAGCCTCCTCGTAGGCCATCACGCCAACATAAGGCATGACCGCACCCAAAGCGTGGTTGACATACTCCAGCAGGAGATAGATCACCGCCTGGCCCCGGACGGGGTAGTAACCAATCACGTCGACCGGGCTCTTAACCTCCGGCTTACGACTCTCCGAAATAGGGGTCTTACGTCTCATGGGTTGATAATCAATGATTCACGCATTAAAGCCACCTCGTCAGCCGCCAGCAGGCGGTCGCTAGCCAGCGGCCTCGCCCAGCCCGCCACGATTGCCTCCGCCTCCAGCAGCAACGATTCCTCCTCGACCTCGGCGTAGCACCACGCCAAAAGGCGTACCCGCTCGGGCACATCGCTTCCCAACAGGGGCAGGACCGCCTCCGCACGCCGCAATAAGGCGTTGACACGCTCCAGGCGATCGGCGGGGCCATACATCGAGGTATTGTAGGCCATCAAGAGCGTGGCGCAAAGCGACGCCTCCTCGGTCGCCGTTTGTCCACGCGACGGGTAAAGCCGATCCGCCCGGTCCAATATCTCCCGGCTCAAACCAGTCAACTCCTCACCCGAAGGAGCGTTCTCGCCCGACGTGAGCAGGCGACGGATGGCTTGATTCAACAATCGTATCTCATTTTCCATAACAACAGCGCAAATTTCATTTTAACACTTTTTCAATGGTACCATCAGAGACGGGGCTCTCGCAACCATCTGGGACGAGGCACCCACAACCATCTGGGACGGGGCACCCACCGCCCGCTCAGTCGATCGGCTCGCAATACCAACGCGAGATACGGAGGAACACCCCCAGGTTGACCAGCGTAATAACGATATAGAAACGGTTCTTATAACGCACCAACTTGCCCTCCATCCCCTTGAAAGGCCCCTGGGTGACCCGTACCCGTTTGCCGGGCCGATCGTCGGCGAACTCGCGCGAGGCATAGATCGTATTCGTATAATCCGGGTCGCAAATCGCCCGAAACTCCACCATCTGACGATCCGGGATCTCATAAAAGCCCTCCGAGTCCTGCTTCCGGATGATCCGCACCGGATAGGGGCAATCGCGTAACGCCAGGACTTGCTCCTTTCCGTCAGCCACCTTAGGCAAGAAAAGCAGGTTATGAACCGCCGGGATCAACTCCCGATGTTTTTGCCCATTGGCATCCACGCGCTCACGATAGAGCTTCGGGACAAAAGGCGCGTATCCCTTCTCCTTCAGGAAATCCTCTACCTCCCGCTCTTTCCGGAAAAAGGTTTGAAGCGCGTACCAGACAGGCGACTTCGCCTCTCCTTCCTCGGTCTGACCCATGTATTTAAGATAATTATTAGATGTTCCATTAAGCTTATTCTTATAAAAGGGAGTATCAAACGATTGGCAATGTCCAGGCAACAACTCATCTTCCTGCCGATACGAAACCGACAAGCTAAATTGAATAAAGCTAAGGACATGGCCTGTTCGTACTACCTCTGTACAAGAATTATTTTGCACTACTTCTGTACAAGAATTCACAGTGATGGATACAAAGTACCATGACGGCGCAAAGATAGGGAAATGTATTGAATATAACATTATATCAAATTCACTTTATTGGGAATAAAAAGGCCCGTGATATGTATCCTTATTTTTTATAAGTCTGGTAATAATACGCCAATATATTGATTATTAAAACAATATACAAATGGAGATACCTCTTGTACAGAGTTCTACTTCACCCTCTCCATCTTTTCTGTTTCCCCGAACACTTTTCTCATGATTCGCCGATTGGCCCTCTCGACCTCGGAGTCGTTCACGTCGTTGATATAGACCTGTGTCGTTCGCAGTTGCGTATGACCTAAGGCTTTTGATATCACGCCCAAGCCGACATTGCTCGCCGAGGCCTGAGTGGCCCAGGAATGGCGGGCGGCATACGAGCTCAGGCTTGCCGAACAACCGACCAGCCGCCCCAGCCGTTTCAACAGGCGGTTGTAGCGACAGACGCCCCGCCGATACTGGCGGTAAGCCTCGGCGGCATCAGCCTCCGGGCGCACCACAGGAAACAGGTAGGGACTCTCGGAACGCTCATAACGCTGGATGATATCATACATTCGGTTATCGAGCTTCACGACCACCTGCTTGCCGGTCTTGTGCCGGCGATAGACCAGATACCCCTCCCGTAGTTGCTCTTTCTTGAGGAAGGCCATATCCACGAAGGGCATCCCGCAAGCGAGGAAGCTGAACAGGAACAGGTCGCGGGCCAGTCGCAAGGCCGACTCCACCGGGCGTAAACGCTCCATATCCCGCAAGATCTTCTCCCCCAGGTTACGTTTCCGGGTCTTCTCTACCCCCGTATAGACCCCCTTGAACGGATAGGCCTGGCGGGTCAGCCCCTCGTCGACCGCCTTATTGTAGACGGCCCGCAAGGCCCTCATATAGCAGGAGGAGGTATTCGGCGAGATCCCCTTCCGCTTCAGCCAATCCTGATAATCGGCCATCAACCGCCTCGACAACTGCCCAAACGACAGGTCACGCCCCTCCAGGAAGGCCCGGAAGGAATTCCTCGCCGTCAGGTAATTGGCGGCCGTCCCGAAACGTCCCTGACGTCTCAGGCGCTCCCTTTCCCGCTCCATAAACTTAAAGAACGAATTCCTCACCTCGCGCGGCTTCCGTTCCTTCTTCTCCTCCCGCCCCATTTTCTTCTTCCATCCGCCAAGCCTCCAGCGGATACAAATCCGTATATTGATCGTCAACATGGTATTATAAATTTAGGATAAACATAAAAAAACAAGGCGGCGTGCTAAAACCGGGGTATTGATCCGATTTTGACACACCGCCTTCGACAGACGAACGGGCCGTCCGATCGTATTACATCTTACTCAACTCCTTCATCAACAGCTTCTGGCCAGCCGCTTTCTCCGCATGCGTACAAGGGCCGGTGACACAACCGCCGGCACAGGCCATCACCTCAATGAACTGCGCGGGCGCCTTGCCCGTCTTAGCGTAAGCCCGCAACAGGGAGACATTCTTCTTCGTCAGGTCGGAAACCTGAACCGCATTGACACTCACGTCGGGCGCCTTATCCTTCAGGTAGACCTTAACGGCATTGATCACGCCACCGCTCTGCGCGAACCCATGCGCCTCGCGGACCGAGTTGAACAGGACAGAGAAAGGCTGGGCCTTCTCGATCTCGATCTCCATGCCCGCCAGGACAGAGCCTATCTCCTCGAAAGTCAAGGCGTAGTCGACACACGGATCCATCTTCACCTCTTTCCGCTTCGCCACGCAAGGACCGACAAAAACCACCTTCGCGTCAGGATACTTCTCCTTAACGATCCGGGCCGTGTAATACATGGGCGAACCGGTCGAGGAGATATATTTCCTCAGGTCGGGGATATGCTTCTCGGCCAGTTGCACGTACGACGGGCAGCAGCTGGTGGTCATGAACGGCTGCCCCTCGCGCAGCTTCTCGACCAACTCCTCCGCCTCATGGCGGGTTGTCTCCATCGCGCCTTGCGCCACCTCGACCACCTCGAGGAATCCCAGCGACTTGATAGCGCCATAGACCTGATCGACCGGAGCGCCGAACTGCGCCAGGATCGAGGGAGCGACAATCGCCACCATCGGCTCGCCCTCCTTCAGGCCCTGAAGGACATCAAACACCTGCGAGATCTCGAAGATCGCGCCAAAAGGACAAGCGTTGACGCACTTGCCACAATAGATACACTTCGACTCGTCGATATGCTCCACGCCATACTCATCCTTCGAGATCGCCTTGACGGGGCAAACCTCCTCGCAAGGGATCGGGATATAGACAATGGCATGGTAAGGACAGTTCTGATGGCACTTGCCACAACTGATACAGGTATCGTGATCGATCTCCGCCTGCCCGTTCTTCTTGAAATGGATGGCGTCCTTTGGACAATTCATATAACAACTGCGGGCAACGCAGCCACGGCAAAGGTTCGTGACCTCATAATTGACAGAGACACATGAGGAACAAGCCTCGTCGACCACGCACATGATATTCTCCTTCGTGGCGCCCTTACGGCCAAGCGCCCGGCGAGCGTAGTCGGAAAGCGGCGTCAGCTCGTCCGCCTCGTCGTCCATGTCGAAACCCAGAAGAGGCAGCGACTTATATTTCCATACCGCCCGCTCCTTGTGGACGCAACAACGTCCCTTCGGCTTCGCCTTCCTGGGGCTCAATTCGATGGGCAACCGGTCGATATCCTCGACCAGACGATCCTCTTTCCACATTCTCACTAACTTCGCCAGCAACTCGTGACGAACGATCATAACATTGTTGGTAAAAGCCATAGTATATATCCATTTGTGTTTTGAGCCTGCGAAGATACTGAAAATTCGCCGGATTTCAGGTATAGTTCTCCCGAAGAATGACCGCCGCCTCACGAATATCGCCCCCGAAAGGCGGATTTCGCTTCGCCAAACGGATCTCGACCGCCCGCAGCTGGGGGAAACGGGCCTTCAGCGCCCACATGATACGCCCGGCGACATGCTCGATCAGCTTCGAGGGCACGCCCATCTCCGCCTTGACCACCTCGTAGGCCTCGGCGTAATTGATCGTCGCCGACAGGTCGTCGCTCTCGACCGCCAGCCCTAAAGGGGCCTCCAGCGTCAGGTCCACCGTAAACCAATTCCCAACAATCGTTTCCTGCTCGCCCACACCATGATACGCGTAAAACCGCATCTCCTTTAACTCGATCCTTGTCTCCATAATAAAAACGTTTAAAAACGTAAATCTATCAAAAGCGCGCCATTCACCCAAGAAATATCTTAACTTTGTGGTAAACAAAACAAGGGAAAAGATGAAAATCAGACACAACGAGGAGAACAGCACCAGTGGATTGCACAACACCATGACCGCGGGCACCAACGTCGCCGGCGACATCACGACTGACACCGACTTCCGCCTTGACGGCCACGTGACGGGCGATATCACCTGCAAGGGCAAGATCGTGGTCGGCCCGAAAGCCTCTGTCGTAGGCAACATCACGGCCGACAACGCGGAAATCCAAGGCGAGATCAAGGGCAACCTCGCCATCGCCGAGAAGCTGGTGCTGAAAGCCTCCGCCGTGATCGAGGGAGACATCGCCACAAGCGCCCTCGAGATCGAGCCAAACGCCCGATTCAACGGGACTTGCGTCATGGAAAGCCACCCGGCGACGAATTAATTTGCGGGAAATGATTGCTCTTTGTAAATTCGCGGCCGAATAAAGAGTCAGTTATCATTTTATTGAGGGGAAATATGACGGATAAAGAAGTACTCCTGCTCCGCAGGAAGCTGGACCTTTTGTTGAGGACCGGCAAATTACTGGTCGAGAGCGCGGCCGACACCAACCGCATCGACCGCAACATGAAACGGGTCGCCGCTTTTTTGGGAATCCCCGAGGACAAATTGCACCTCGACATCCACTGGACCATGATCATGGTCAATGTCAGCGACGAGACCCACTCCTTCTCCAAGTTCCAGAAATGCGAGAAACATGGCATCAACATGACCACCCTGACGGAGATCAGCCGCCTCTCCTGGCGGGCGATCGAGCAGGATTACTCCATCGACCGTTTCGAGGAGGAGCTCGAGAAGATCGCCAACAAGCCCCGGAGCTACAGGCCGCTCCTCGTGGCCATCTGCGCCGCTTTCGCCTGCGGCGGCTTCTGCAAGCTGTTCGGTTGCGACTGGATCGCCTTCCTCTACGCCTCCATCTGCGCGTTCTGCGGCTTCCAGGCCAGGGCCTACTGCATGAAGTGGGGCATCAACCATTACGTCAGCATGGCGATCGCCGCGTTCCTGTCGACCTGCCTAGCCTACGCCGCCTCCTTCTCGACCCTGTCGGCCACGCCCTATCACCCACTGCTGGCCTGCGCCCTGTTCATCGTGCCGGGCGTGCCGCTGATCAACTTCGTCGACGACATGATCGACAATTACCTGCAAGTGGGCATCATCCGTGCGGCCAATACGGTCATGATCATGGGGGCGATGGCCTTCGGCATCGCCTTCGCGCTCCGCATCCTGGTGATGAACGACATCCTGATCGACCACAAGTTCAGCGAGCTGAGCATGGTGCCCCACGATCCCTACTATGTCTATGCCATCGCCGCCGCCATCGCCGCCATCGGCTTCTCGACCATCTTCAACGTGCAGCCCCGCCTGCTGGGCTTCGTCGCCCTCTGCGCCGTCATCGCCGTCTGCACACGCAATTTCGTCAATTTCGAGCTGGGCTACGGCCCGGTCATCGGCTCCTTCATGGGCAGTTTCGTGGTCAGCATCATCGCCGCCCGGGCGGTCTACTGGTTCGACGTGCCCAACCACGTGCTGACGATCCCGTCGGTCATCCCGATGATCCCCGGCGTGCTGATGTATCGCGCCCTGCTGGCCTTCATCAACATGCACGGCGTGGTGGGCGAGATCACCAACGCCTTCCACAACGCCATCAACTCGGCATTGATCATCTTCTGCATCTCGCTCGGTGTCGCCCTGCCCAACATCTTCGCCCGTCGCTACATCGCCAAGGGCCGCCGCATCCGCCTGGAACAGGAGCTGGAGAAACGGCGCCAACGCGGCAAGTTCATCGAGTGGTAGGCCCTAACGGCGGAAGAATCCCCCCAAAAAACCAGTTTGGCGAGGCTTTCCACCGGTGGAAATACCCAAAATACTAGTTTGCCGGCGACGTGCACCGGTGGAAAGACCCAAAATATTAGTTCGCCGGCGACGTGCACCGGTGGAAAGCCCAAAAATATTAATACGCCGGCGACGTGCACCGGTGGAAAGCCCAAAAATATTAGTTCGCCGGCGACGTGCACCGGTGGAAATGCCCAAAATATTAATACGCCAGCGACGTGCACCGGTGGAAATGCCCAAAATATTAATACGCCGGCGACGTGCACCGGTGGAAAGACCCAAAATATTAGTTCGCCGGCGACGTGCACCGGTGGAAATGCCCAAAATATTAATACGCCAGCGACGTGCACCGGTGGAAACGCCTAAAAAACCGGTTCGACGAGGGGATCATGGGCGTCACGCCCCAGGCCAAAGGATCCGGGAACGCCATTTTTCCCTATTTTTTATCCCCAAATATTTTCAAGTTCAAAAAAAACGTCTACTTTTGCGTCCGAAACAACGAAAGAGCTAACAAACCTTCGAAGTTTCAACCTCTGTCAAGAGATGACGGAGCGACATAAATAATGCAGGCCCAGGTGGCGGAATTGGTAGACGCGCTCGTTTCAGGTGCGAGTGGTTTTGCGATCGTGCAGGTTCGAGTCCTGTTCTGGGCACAGCGGGGAGTCATCGATGGGGATGGCTCCCCGCTCTTTTTTCCGGCAACAAAGAAAATCGCCCTCCCCAAAACAATCGTACATAAAAAAGGAACAAAAAGCGATAATTTCTCTCAAAAATGTTACATTCGCGGAAAAATCGTCAATAACAAGAATCATTAATAGGAAAAGTTATGGCAAAAGTAACAAAAGAAGAGGCCTTACGGTATCACGCCGAAGGCAAGCCAGGCAAGATTGAGGTTATCCCGACCAAACCCCACAGCACGCAGACCGACCTTTCGTTGGCTTACTCGCCGGGAGTCGCGGAGCCCTGCCTGGAAATCGAGAAGAATCCATTGGACGCTTATGAATATACCGCCAAAGGCAATCTGGTAGCCGTCATCTCGAACGGCACCGCCGTCCTCGGCCTGGGCGATATCGGCCCCTTGGCCGGCAAGCCCGTCATGGAGGGAAAAGGCCTGTTGTTCAAGATCTTCGCGGGCATCGACGTCTTCGATATTGAGGTAGACGAGAAGAATCCCGAGAAATTCATCCAGACCGTCAAGGCGATCGCCCCGACTTTCGGTGGTATTAACCTGGAGGATATCAAGGCCCCGGAGTGTTTCGAGATCGAGACCCGCCTGAAGAACGAGCTGGACATCCCGGTCATGCACGACGACCAGCACGGGACGGCGATCATCTCGGGCGCGGGCTTGATCAACGCCCTCGAGATCGCCGGCAAGAAGATCGAGGATGTCAAGATCGTGGTCAACGGCGCGGGCGCCGCCTCGATCTCCTGCACGAAGCTTTACGTGATGCTGGGGGCGCGCAAGGAGAACATCATCATGTGCGACAGCAAAGGCGTCATCTCGACCAAGCGCGCCGACCTGAACGAGGCGAAAAGAGAATTCGCGACCGACCGCGACGTCAGGACGTTGCAAGAGGCGGTTGTGGGCGCCGATGTCTTCCTCGGGCTTTCCGTGGCGAATGTCCTGACGCAAGATATGGTACGGAGCATGAACGCCAACCCGATCGTCTTCGCCTTGGCCAACCCCAATCCGGAGATCTCCTACGCCGACGCGATGGCCTCGCGCGATGACATCATCTTCGCCACCGGCCGCTCGGATTATCCGAACCAGATCAACAACGTGCTGGGCTTCCCCTACATCTTCCGCGGCGCGTTGGATGTGCGGGCCAAGGCGATCAACGAGGAGATGAAGCTGGCGGCAGTCCAGGCGATCGCCCAATTGGCCAAAGAGCCTGTCCCCGACGTGGTGAACGCGGCCTACCAATTGAAACGGACCACGTTCGGCCGCGATTACATCCTGCCCAAGGCGTTGGATCCCCGCTTATTGACCCGCGTCTCGAGCGCGGTCGCCAAGGCGGCTATCGAATCCGGCGTCTCCCGCAAGACCATCACCGACTGGGAGGGCTATCGCAACCACCTGCGGGAGATGATGGGCTACGACAACAAGCTGTTGCGCTCGTTCACCGATATGGCCAAGGCACACCCGAAACGGGTCGTCTTCGCCGAGGCGAACCACATCAACATGTTGAAGGCCGCCGTCGAGGCGAAAAACGAGGGGATCTGCGTTCCTGTCCTGTTGGGTAACGAAGAGCGCCTGGCAAAGATCGCCGCCGAGGAAAACATCAGCCTCGAGGGCATCGAGATCGTCAACATGCGCCACGACCGTGAGACGGAGCGACGCCATCGCTACGCCCGCATCCTGTCGGAGAAGCGTGCCCGCGAGGGAGTCACCTATGCCGAGGCTTGCGAGAAGATGGTAGACCGGAACGCGTTTGGCATGATGATGGTCGAGACGGGCGACGCGGACGCGTTCGTCACCGGTGTCTACAGCCGCTACTCGGAAGTGACGAAACTGGCCGATCAGATCATCGGCATCCGCCCATCCTACAAGCATTTCGGGGCGATGCACATCGTCACCAGCAAGAAAGGGACCTTCTTTATCGCCGACACATTGATCAACCGTCACCCGTCGACCGAGGTGCTGATCGATATCGCGCGCCTCACTCACGACGCGGTCAAGTTCTTCGCACATGAGCCGGTCATGGCGATGCTCTCCTACTCCAACTTCGGCTCCGACAAGCAGGGCAGCCCATTGAAGGTACACGAGGCAATCGACTATCTCCACACGAACTATCCGGAGATGGTCATCGACGGCGAGATGCAGGTTAACTTCGCGCTCGACAAGAAGCTGCGTGACGAGATGTATCCATTCAACAAGTTGAACGGAAAAGACGTGAACACGCTGGTATTCCCGAACCTGAGCTCGGCAAACAGCGCTTACAAGCTCTTACTCGAGATGGGTGTCGCCGAGACAATCGGTCCGATCCAGATGGGCTTGAACAAGCCGATCCACTTCACCGACGTCGAGAGCTCGACCCGCGACATCGTCAACCTGACTACTGTCGCCGTTGTCGACGCGATCGTACAGGAGCAGATCGAGAAACGGAAGGCTTGATTCCGGAAAATCATTATATAATAAAAAATACACTGCAGTGCGTTTCCAATTACACTGCAGTGTATTTTATTTTTCATAACAGTGTAATTGAAAACGCCCCCAAAATCTATTAAGAATAACCAGCCAGGATTCTAGCAGGTCTCAACGAAAATTCTTACCTTCGCGCTTTAAAAGTGTAATTTCGCACATTAAAGAAAACTTAAAATATTTAAGATCGTGGCAGATACAAAGTACATTTTCGTTACGGGAGGTGTCGTCTCTTCATTAGGTAAGGGCATTATTTCCGCGTCATTGGGTAAGTTGCTTCAGGCTAGAGGCTACAAGGTAACCATCCAAAAGTTTGACCCCTACATCAATATCGATCCGGGTACGTTGAATCCATACGAGCATGGAGAATGTTATGTAACCGTCGACGGCCACGAGGCCGACCTCGACCTGGGACATTACGAACGTTTCTTGAATATCCCGACCACTCGGGCCAACAACATCACGACTGGGCGTATCTACCAAAGTGTCATCAACAAGGAGCGCCGTGGCGATTACTTGGGCAAGACCGTTCAGGTAGTTCCTCACATCACGGACGAGATCAAGCGCAACGTGAAATTGTTGGGCAGCAAATACAAGTTCGATTTCGTGATCACCGAGATCGGTGGTACGGTAGGTGATATCGAGTCATTGCCATTCATCGAAAGTGTTCGCCAGCTGAAATGGGAATTGGGTAAGAATTGCGTATGCGTTCACCTGACCTATGTTCCCTACATCGCGGCCGCAAAAGAATACAAGACTAAACCGACACAGCACTCTGTTAAGCAATTACAGGAGTTGGGTATCCAACCCGATGTCCTCGTCTTGAGAACGGAGCATGAGCTGAGCCAGTCTATCCTCCGCAAGGTTGCCCTGTTCTGCAACGTCAGCCAGGATGCCGTTATCCAGTCGATTGATATGCCAACCATCTATGAGGTACCTTTGCTCCTGCAAAGCCAGAAGATGGACGAGGCGATCCTGAGAAAGGTTGGCATGGAAGTTGGTCCAACTCCAGAGCTGAAAGCTTGGAAAGAGTTCCTCGCTCTCAAATCATCAGCGACAGAAATCGTCAAGATCGGTCTGGTTGGTAAATACGTTGAGCTGCAAGACGCATACAAGTCTATCGACGAGTCGCTCCTGCAAGCAGCCATCTATAACCACCGCAAGCTGGATCTTCACCTGTTCCACTCAGAGAAGATCAACGACGAGAACGCCGCAGAGCAATTGAAAGACATGGATGGTATCCTGATAGCCCCGGGCTTTGGTCAACGTGGTATTGAGGGTAAGTTCGCCGCCATCAAATACGCTCGCGAGCACGACGTGCCTTGCTTGGGTATCTGCTTGGGTATGCAATGTATGGTTATCGAGTTCGCCCGTGACGTATTAGGCTATAATGACGCCAACTCGACAGAGATGGAGCCGAACACGACTCACAAGGTGATCGACCTGATGGAGGAGCAAAAGAACATCACCAACCTGGGTGGCTCTATGCGATTGGGCGCATACGACTGCCATTTGAAACCCGGCTCAAGAATCATGGAAGCTTACGGCAAGGAGCTCATCCAGGAGCGTCATCGCCACCGTTTCGAGTTCAACAACGAGTATAAGAGCCAATTCGAGGCCGCCGGTATGATGTGTACGGGCGAGAATCCGGAAACGAACCTGGTTGAGGTTGTCGAGATTCCCAGCCTGAAGTGGTTTGTGGGCGTACAGTACCACCCGGAATACAACAGTACGGTCGTCAACCCGAACCCGCTTTTCCTGAGCTTCGTGAAAGCGGCTATCGAAAACCAAAAATAAGAAATAGCTTAAGATGGATAAAAATACGATTATCGGATTCATTCTCATCGGAGTCGTTCTCGTTGCCTTCAGCTGGTTCAACCGTCCGACTCCCGAGCAACTCGAGGCCCAACGCCGCTACCAGGACTCCATCGCCATGGTGGAGAACCAACGACAGATGGAGATAAAAAAAGAGGAAGACCGGAAACTGCAAGAGTTGCAGGCTTACGAGAACCTGCCAGACTCGGCCAAGACGGCGCATCTTCGCCAGAATTATGGCAATTTCGCCGAGGCCATGATCGGTACTGACGGCTACACGACCCTCGAGAACGAGGTGATCGAGTTGCGTGTCAGCAACAAGGGCGGACAAATCTCGTTCGCACGCCTCAAGGAGTACGACAATTACAAGGGAGAACCGTTGGTGTTGTTCGACGAGAGCACATCAAGCCTGGGTTTCTCTCTCGTAACGGCCAACAACCAGGTGATCAAGACCAACGACCTCTATTTCTCTCCTGTAGAGGGTCATACGGACAACAGCCTTACGATGCGGGCGAAAGCAGGTGACAATCGTTACATCGATTTCACCTATACGTTGGCCCCCAACGACTACATGGTTAAATACGAGATCAAGGGTACGGGCCTTAATGGTGTCCTGTCGCCCAGCACGGAATCGTTGGCCATGACGTGGGTACAAGACATCCGCCAGCAAGAGAAAGGTCGCTCGTTCGAGGAGCGTTACGTGACCTTGAATTACAAAATCGCAGGTGACGACGTTGAGCACCTGAGCGAGACCAACAACGACAACGAGGAGCCGAAAGAGCACTTGAAATGGATCGGTTACAAGGACATGTTCTTCTCGACTGTCCTGATCTCGAAAGATGGCTTCGAGAAGACCGCTCTCGACTCAAAGAAGATCGAATCGGGCGAGTTACTGAAATCATTCAAGTCGACCGCCCAAGTTCCTTTCGACCTGCAAGGCCAGAAGGCAACCGAGTTCTCATTCTATTTCGGCCCGAACAAGTTCGCCCTCTTGAAAGATTATGACGATAACCTGAGTGGTGACGAGAAGCTGAACCTGGAGAAGTTGGTACCGCTGGGATGGGGAATCTTCCGTTGGGTTAACCAGTTCTTCGTGATCCCGCTCTTCGATTTCTTGGGTAAATACATTACCAATTATGGTATCCTGATCTTTATCCTGACCTTGATCGTAAAGACCATTCTCTATCCGTTGACACGCAAGTCTTATCTCTCATCAGCCAAAATGCGTGTCTTGCGGCCTCAAGTAGAGGAGATCAACGCGAAATACCCAGGACAGGACCAGGCATTAGAGCGCCAGAAAGCGGTTATGGATCTTTATACCCGTGCCGGAGCGAGCCCGATGAGCGGTTGCTTGCCGATGTTGCTCCAGATGCCGATCTTGATTGCCCTCTTCATGTTCTTCCCGTCGGCCATTGAGTTGCGCCACGAGAGCTTCCTTTGGGCACACGACTTGTCGACTTACGATGCGATCGTCAGCTGGACGACCTATATCCCGGTGATCACGCCCTACTTCGGCAATCACATCAGTTTGTTCTGTTTGTTGATGACCATCACCAACATCGTCTATACGAAATATAATATGGAAATGACCAATACAGGGCAGCAACAGATGCCGGGCATGAAGATCATGATGTACATGATGCCCTTGATGTTCCTGGTATTCTTCAATCAATATGCCTCAGGTCTGACCTATTACTATTTCATCTCCATGTTGATCACGATCGTACAGACCTTGATCTTCCGTTACACGATTGACGAGGAGAAGTTGTTGGCGAAACTGGAGGAAAACAAGAAACGCCCCATCAAGAAGTCAGGTTTCATGAAACGTCTTGAGGAGGCCCAGAAGATGCAGGAGGAGCAGCTCCGTAGACAGAAAGAGATGAGAAAGAAACAATAAGCCTCAAACCTTATTGTTTCGCATAACGCAATTATAAGGCACATGGACAAGACAAAAGTTAGTCCATGTGCTTTTTTATTATGCCAAGTCACAAATCTCGACAAAAGTGACAACCCTGGTGTCATTCAACCCTTTGCGAAGGACAACTGAAAAACGTCAATTAACAAAGTTGAGAAACGACAAAATTTAACCCTCCCGAAAAGAAAGAGTTCTGTCTTTAATTCCTATTTTTGTGTTTATGTACGTGCGTGAGGTACGTATTCCATCGTTAATCTAATCTAAAATATCAGTAACATGAAAAAACAGAAACAGCCCCGGCGACTGCTTTCGCTGGATGCCCTCAGAGGGTTCGACATGTTCTTTATCATGGGAGGCGCCTCCCTTTTCGTGGCATTAGCCACCCTGTTCCCTACCCCATTCCTACAAGCCATCAGTGATCAAATGGGCCATGTGGAATGGAATGGATTGAGACATCACGACACAATCTTCCCGCTCTTCCTTTTTATTGCGGGAATCTCTTTTCCCTTCTCGCTTGAGAAGCAACGAGAACAGGGTAAGACAGAGAAACAGATCCTCCAAAAGATCATCCGCCGAGGCATCACACTTGTCTTCCTGGGATGTATCTATAACGGACTGCTCTCATTCGATTTCGCCAATCTTCGCTATGCCAGTGTCTTGGCACGTATCGGTTTGGCATGGATGTTTGCCGCCCTGCTTTTCGTCAAATTCAATAAGCAGACCAGAGCGTGGATCGCTGCCGGAATCCTGATCGGTTATTGGCTGGCGATGGCCTTCATCCCCGTACCCGATGCCGGTAGTGCCGGACACTTCACGATCGAGGGTAACCTGGTTGGTTACATCGATCGCCTGTTCCTGCCGGGACGCCTGCATGAGGGATTCTTCGATCCGGAAGGCCTTTTCTCAACCATCCCAGCGATCGCAACAGCCATGTTCGGCATGTTTACCGGCGAGTTGATCAAGTCCAAAAAAGCGGGATTAACCGATAAGAAAAAGGTACTTTACCTTGTTGCGGCAGGTTTCGCCCTGTTGGCGATTGGCCTGTTGTGGAGCCTCGTCCTCCCGATCAACAAGAAATTATGGTCCAGCTCATTTGTATGCGTTGTCGGTGCCTATTCCGTTTGGATGTTCGCCCTCTTCTTCTATATCGTCGACGTGGTCGGCCTTCGTGGATGGACCCTGTTCTTCAAGGTGATCGGCGTTAACTCCATTACGATCTACCTGGCACAGAGTTTCATCAACTTCTCATTTACGTCCGACGCTCTATTTGGAGGTTTGATCCATCTGATGCCCGAACCGGCACAGCCTCTTTTCTCGTCCCTCGGCTATATCGCCGTCTGTTGGGGATTCCTTTATTTCCTATATAAGCAACGGATATTCCTGAAGGTCTAAAAAGAGACCCGGGAACTCATCAAAGCACCTAAAGATGAAAATCACAAAATTTTGGTTAACCTTAAATCTATTCATTTTCACGACTGGCGCCTCAGCGCAAGTCGTGAATCCCCATCTTGAATCCATCCAGATCGAGGGATACGTAGGCGAACGTATCCAGACCTGTATCGATAAACGAGTCAAAGGACAAGACGTGAATGAGCTGATCGAACCTTTTCGTCACCTGACCGAAGGGAACCGGTGGCAATCGGAGTTTTTCGGCAAGTGGCTATTGGGCGCCATCGCCTCCTATCGCTACAGCGCCGACCAGGAACTGTTCAGGATCATCCAAAACAGCGTGGAAGACTTCATCCAGACCCAACATCCCGATGGCTACATTGGCAACTACAAGCCGGAAGACCGATTAACCAATTGGGATATCTGGGGACGCAAATATTCCGCTTTAGCTCTCCTGGATTATTACCAATTGACCAACGACAAGAAGGCTCTCGAAGCAGCCCGGCGTTCGATAGACTGCCTTATGGATGAACTGGCAGAACATAATGTCGACATCGCCACCACAGGTAACTATTTAGGCATGGCCAGTTGTTCCATCCTTGAACCGGTCGTTTATCTCTACCGAGCGACACGAGATGACCGTTACCTGAATTTCGCTAAAGAGATCGTCAGTGGTATGGAAAAAACGGGAAGCTCAAGGCTGATCAGTCAGGCCCTGCAGGATGTTCCCGTTTCCCAACGTTCACCATTTCCAAAACAGTGGTGGTCGTTCGACAATGGGCAAAAGGCCTACGAGATGATGTCGTGCTACGAAGGCTTGATCGAACTGGGAAAAGAGCTGGACGATCCCCTGTTCCTGGAGGCCGCCAGAAAAACGGCGGACCATATCCTGAAAGAGGAGATCAACATCGCCGGTTCGGGTGCCGCTTTCGAATGCTGGTATGGCGGCAAGGCACTTCAAACCATCCCGGCCTATCATACCATGGAAACCTGTGTCACCTTCACCTGGATGCAATTTTGTGCCCGACTACTGAGAGAAACAGCCAATCCTCTCTATGCCGAAGAATTCGAGCGGACCATGTACAACGCTCTCATGGCCTCCATGAAAGACGATGGCACGCAAATCTCCAAATATAGTCCACTCGAGGGACGCCGCCAACCAGGCGAGAAACAATGCGGTATGCATATCAACTGTTGCAACGCCAACGGCCCGAGAGGATTCGCGCTGATTCCATCCGTAGCCTATCAATCGGAAGAGGATCATCTTTTCGTGAATCTCTATTTGCCCTCAAAAGTGACCATTAAACTGGGCAACCGAAATAAGGTTACCTTGACATCGCATACCCAATATCCGCTTGATGGAAAAGTAGAACTAAAACTCGAGCCCCAGAAAAGCTCGATCTTTGCCCTTGCGCTCCGTATCCCATCATGGGCTGATGACAATTATGAGGTAAATGTCAACGGTGAACAGCAGAAAGCTCTTTGCCGAGGAAGCTACTTAACCATCAAACGCACCTGGAAAAAAGGTGACCTGGTCACGATAGACTTCAAACCTAAAGCACGGGTCATTGAACAAAACCATGCGCAAGCGGTCATCTATGGTCCATTAGTCTTCGCACGCGACACCCGCTTCCACGATGGCGATGTCGACGAATGCGCGATTATCCAATGCGACCGGCAAGGTTACGTTAATACCACGCCGGAAAGCGCTAGCGCCTCGTTTGCCTGGATTACCCTTAAGGTCCCTATGGTTTTAGGAACAGACCTGGAGAATGAAGAAAACAAGGCTGTCAAGATAATCAATTTCTGTGACTTCGCCTCCGCAGGCAACGATTGGCGTCCAGAAGGCCGTTACCGCATATGGATACCTAAGACTCTTCACGTTATGTCGGAGCCTTACCATCGCTATTGACCTTAAAAAAACAATCGGGATACCACTGCTCCAAAAAGCTAGTGGTATCCCGATTTTATTCAAGGAATAGGATCAAAATCACCTAAACGGGGCTAATCACCCTTCGCATTCATTTCTGAGCAATCACATTAATCTTAACCGATCGTCCATACAATTTTGCGACACCTTCCGCTTGCACTGATTCATTGCTATACCATTTATTGGGCAGATGGGCATTATCCACTACTCCTCCAATATAAGGCTCCGGTTTATACTTTAAGCCCGTCTCATCCACCGCATCCGATACATCTGGCAGAGAGATCACCTGAATCAAGCCATAAGAGCGCTCCGTCTTATTCTTTACCTTGCAAAAAGCAATATAAGAACCCGCAGTCACATTCTCCTTACAATCGGAAGTACTGATACCAGACGCATTTGATTTCACATTGACAACATACTTGCTTCCAACAGCATCATTGGGAAATAAGCTTTCCAATACATTCAAGAAATTAGATGTTCCGAAATTATTACCCGCATTTTTGAAAACCTCCTCAAAATTATTCGAGTTAGCGAAAGCATTTGATACCAAAGCCACACAACACGTATCGGTACCTTCTGGTATCGCATTATCACCCGTTAAATAGATGTAATCACATTGTCTACCAATAGGACCTCTTGCCAATTGATTAAACGCGCAAAACGCATATCCCCAATTACCCAATACACCTGCCGTATAATTGGTCGTATTACGCCAAATATTAACAAAAGCGAAATCCAGATTCCGGGCATTTGTCTTCTTGATCTCATCCAATGACAAGATATTCTTTGTCGTACCATCCACATTTACACCCGTAAGAGAAAAGACATAAGGTTTGGAACCTCCATATTCATATTCCGATGCCAACTCTATATCCTTAAACACATAGGCGGATCCAGAAGGAGCCCCCTCAATCTGCCCTATCGTTACATAATCTATGGTATTTCCACCATAAGGATCGGATACGGATACGGCAATCGCATCCGCTTCCGGATCATCAATCACGACCTTAGCCTCAAAATCAACGGATTTTCCAATCATGATATCCGCATACTGCAATGGGCTAAACCAAAGACGCTCATATCCGGCCGTATCCTTTTTTACCAAATAGAAAGATATATCCCTTACCGCATTCTCCGAGGTAGCCGTACCAGAAACCGTTATCTCATCATTGAAGTTTACCTTTGGGATCTCAGTAATATCCAAATTTATCACAGGAGCCTCCGCTGAAATAAAAGACTCCTCTTTGTCACAAGAAGAAAATCCGAATACGATAATTATCAATGCTATCCAATATCTTAAATCAGTCATCACATTTTCTTTTTAAGGTTGCACTTCTAATTCCAAAATAGCCACCACCGGACGATGGTCGGACAAAGTTTCTCCGCTGGAATGGTAAAAGCATCATCCGGCATCGAACGTCGCCAACGGGCCATACCTTCCGCAATCTCAGCATCAGCAGGACGAGCATTGAAGTCACCTCCAAGAAGAATAGGATTATTCACCTTCCCCAGTACCTCGTTTATGTATTTAACTTGAACCAAACGAATCGGAGCCTTCAAGTCCAAATGGGTGGAAGCGATGGTAATGATCCGGCCATTATCCAGTTCTATCTTCCCTGTCAACAGGCTCCTTTGCTCACGGCCAGCCTCAACCATTGGCAATAATATCCGCTCGGTTGAGACAAAAGGGTATTTGGAAAGTAATCCCAATCCATAATAACCACCCTCGTAAGGTATCGATTTTCCATAAACACTGAACATTTTAGTATAAAAACCCAATTCCGAGATAAAATGCTTACCATTTTGCTTGGGAGCTCTTTTCCTGTGCGTATTCACATCCACTTCTTGTAACATGACAACATCAGGATTTTCATTCTTAATACACTCTCCCAATTCCTCCAATGACGCTAACTCACCAAAACGAAGGTTGTAAGTCATTACTTTTAAACGTATTTTCTCCTGTGAAAAAGAAAATAGCGAAAACAGGCATAAACACCATAAAAAACAAAAACGTCTCATATTCTTAGTTTGAACTTTCTATTTTAAGCTTAACACTTGCAATCCACTTCATCTTACTAAATCAAATTCAATAAGCCACGATCAATCCCAACCCGGATTGTTTGGCTTTAAATTGGGATTACGCTCCATCTGCTCTTGAGGTAAACAGAACAAATAATTTTTCGGATCAACAAACTGACGGGAATCATCCAAAATCAAATAGCCATAATTATCCGTCCTATAGCTTGATATATAATCCTTTTGCGTCTCATTCACCCACGACTTATTTACGCCTTTAATCGGGTCACCCAAACGCCAACCCTCTTTCCAGCGGACAACATCAAACCAACGGAATCCCTCCATAAATAACTCGACACGGCGTTCACGGTGTATCTCTTCGCGAATATCCATTCCCCATTGCTGAAGCTCAGTAAGAATCATGGGATGCATGCCGACTCGGCCTCTCAACTGATTGATTGTTTGGTCCACGATATCCTGTGTTAACTTACCCTGCTCAAACATGGCCTCCGCATAAATCAACAGGACTTCCGCATATCGCATTATAATGATATCATTATCATCCGTATTATAGACAGGTACCTTTGTCGGCTCAACATACTTCACACAGTAAAACCCCGTTCCGCTTACTGATCCCTTCTTGTCGTTATTAAACCGAGGAGCCATAAATACATTATCAACATCTGTCAGGTCACGACCATCACGACCACCATAATATGGAGCATATCCCGGAGGCAAAACGGTCTGTTTCATTCTCGGGTCGCGATTCTCAAAATAGGCGGCATATGATGAACTATCTGATAATTCAGAAATACCAAAAGGCTTTCCATCCAAACACAGATATGAATCACAGAAGGCTTTAGAGGGCATATAACGTGCTTGTTGGTCTGGCACATGACATTCACGGCTCAAATTATGGACAACTTTTGTATTCGCGTTATCATCATATCCATAGACATAGGCAAGAATGGTCTCATTATTTGCGGCAACACGCGAAGCACGTCCCGTAAAATTAAAAAGGTTCTCATAATCCTTATCCTTATTGCCTGTCTTATAAATACCATACTTATTCATACGCATAACACGAGAAGCAGCCTCTGAGGCGATTTCCCAATATCCCGGATGTTCCTTGTCCGCGAACTGTAATGCCAGGCGTGCCTTCATAGTCAATGCGGCGGCTTGCGTAATGCGACCAAACTCATCCGACGCCGGCTCTATAGATTCCGGTAAATATTTGTACGATTCTTCCAAATCATTCAATATCCAGTCAACGATCTCATACTTGTTTGTTCTTGCCTCATAAAGTTCAGGCGACTCGACCGTCAAAGTTTTCGTAATGAACGGAACATCTCCCCAAAAAGAGGTAAGTAACCAATATTGGAAAGCCCGGATCACCTTTACTTCCGCCGCATATCGTTCCCGAACCTCCTCCGGAACAGATGTTGCCCGATTGTAATTCTCCAAGAAATAATGACAACGATACAACGCCGTATAACGAGAGTTCCATTGTGAGTTGAGAGTACCAAACGATGAGCCATAATTACCGCTACTTATAACTCGCCAAGATTTATCCTGATACCATATCAGATCCTCTCCTAAACAATCCATGTTGACGATGTCCTTTCCTATTAATCCCGGATAACAGGCGTTAGCGGCATTTATCACATGCTGCTCCGTCTGCCAGTAATTGTCGTCGGTCAACTCATCCAAAGGAGGCCTATCCAAAAAGCTATCGTTACATGAGAATAGTAACAAACTAAACAAAACACTGATATAATATAATTTTTTCATACCTATAAATATCTTATTTGAATGTCATGTTAAATCCAAAAACAAATGTTTTAACTTGGGGATATAATCCTCCACTCTGCCGTGGTGTCTCAGGATCATAAGCATAGAAGAAATCAGTAAATGTCAACAGATTATCTCCAGAGAAATAGATACGCAGTTTCTCTAGATTAAGTTTCTCCATCCATGGTTGTGAAAAACTATACCCTAATTGAACATTCTTCAGACGGAGATAAGCCGCATTCTCCATCCAGAATGTAGAAAACTTTTGATTATAGTTCTTGTCAAATGTCA
>DGYMR06203__coassemble_822_pt1 | contig 28570 bp, 24 predicted proteins | sample DGYMR06203__metabat2_low_PE_012 | metagenome-assembled genome bin DGYMR06203
GATTTTTACGCATGTTACTAAATAATTTGTGTCAACTTATTTAGTACACTACACTGACCGGACGGTACTGGCGTTATGTCAGGAGGCGTTCCCTGATCATGATAAAAGGGAATGGATAAGCAAAAGGATTCTTTTTGCGTTCAGGTATCAAATGCTTACCTTTGCCCGCGAAGGAAAGTCATGGAAACGGAGAAAAAGACAGAGATCGGTCGGGAGGGTGAGCGTGAGGCTCGTGCCTATTTGGAGAAGCGGGAATATAATATCTTGCATACCAACTGGCGGTGGCATCATTATGAGCTGGATATTGTGGCCGAGAAGGAGGGCGAGTTGGTGGTGGTCGAGGTAAAGACCCGCGATTACGAATCCTTGTTATCGCCCGAGGAGGCGGTCGACCGGAAGAAGATCCGTCGGATCGTGGCGGCGGCCGACGCTTATGTGCGGCATTATAACCTGGATTTGCCGGTCCGTTTTGATATCGTTACCGTGATAAGGCAGGAGGGACGAATGACGCTCGATCATATTGAGGATGCGTTCATGGCTCCGTGTAATTGATCAATTGGAATGTGTTAAATATGAGAATGAATGATGAGGAGATAGCCCCACGGATTATTCATGTGGCGGAGACGGCCTCGACAAACAGCTTGATTCGCGATTTGATGGCTATGGAGAAATTGGCGGAAGGCAGTGTCGCTGTGGCCGATTTCCAGACGGCGGGTCGCGGGCAGGTCGGTAACAAGTGGGAATCGGAAAGGGGACGTAACCTGACGTTTAGCGTGATTGTCTATCCTGAGCATTTGCCGGCGAACCGTCAGTTCCTGATTTCCCAGATCTCGGCGCTGAGCGTTAAGGAGACTTTGGATCATTATGTGGATGAGGTAACGGTGAAATGGCCGAACGATGTCTATTGGCGCGACAAGAAAATCTGTGGTATGTTGATCGAGAATGAGCTGGCTGGCAACCGGATGTTCAATTCTATTGTGGGCATCGGAATCAATTTGAACCAGCGGGAATTTCGAGGTGACGCGCCTAATCCTGTCTCGTTGTGCCAGATTATCGGTCGGGAAGTTGATCGTGAGGAGGTCTTGGAACGTTTCCTGTCGATCTTTTATGCCCATTATCTCTCCACTTTCGAATCGGGCGAGCCGTTAATCCGTGAGCTTTATCGGAAAGCCCTGTATCGGGGTGAGGGTTTTTATCCTTATAAGAACGCGAATGGCCAATTCGAGGCGGAGATCGCGGATGTGGAGCTGACGGGTCATCTGTTGCTCCGTACACGTGAGGGTGAGACAAGGCGTTACGCTTTCAAGGAGGTCTCTTGCGTCTTATGACCTAAGCGGTATTCTATAACAAACGGCAACCTCTCCTTTTCCCGAAAGGAGTTGGCTGCCGTTTCAAGTTAGGAATATGTTAAGGCTTTTGGGTCTTCTTTCTCGTTTTCAGACTAGAAGTCTTCCATTTCAATGAGTGTATTCCCATTGCGCGAAGAAAGCCGAAACATATTACGATTTTGTTTCATTCTTGTGTATATTCCATTAATGTAATGTTAGAAGCGCCAGCCCGCGCTGATCTGGAAGACACGGTTGCGGGTCGACAGGCCATCCGTGATCGTATGGGCCGCATTCTCGCCGGTAATGGTGAACTCATCTTCCTTGAAGACCGCCAGGAGGCCGAGATTATAGTTGGCGTTGACGAAAAGGCCGCTCTCGAACTGATAGCCGACGCCCATCATGATGGCCAGGTCGAAGTTCTCCACGAAGTCGGTCGTGTTGACCTTTCCCAACTCCTTGCCGCCGTATTCCATCGTGATCTTGTCCTTGACGTTGAAGCTGAATTGCGGACCGACGAACACGTTGATGCCATTATAGACATAGGCTTTCGCCAGGACCGGGATGTTCAGGTAATCGTTTTTCAGGAACGTAGTCAAGTAATGGCCCGCTACCGTCCCTTTGATATAGGCGCCTTGCATGGCGTAATAGACGCCAGTCTCGACCGCCGCGATCTCGTTGGGGAAAAGGTATTCCGCCCCGAGACCGACGTTAGCGCCCGAGCGGACCTTGGTCTGCAAATGGGAGATGTCCGCGAGCGTGAAACCGATCTTCGGCATGAAGTGGAGTTCTTGCGCGGTCGTTTTGAGTGGCATGACCGCGACCAGGGCCATGAGACCCAACAGGTAGAATAATTTTCTCATCGTTTATTAATTTGTAAGTGTGTCGTTTCTCTTGATTAATATAATCCCATCTTTCCTGTTCTTGAAAAGGCGAGGAAAGATGGGATTCATGTTCGTTATGGTCTATTTCAGGTTCTCGATCCAGTGGCGGGCGTTGACGAAGGCCTCGATCCATGGGGTGACCTCGTCGTCGCGGCGCTCGGCGGGATAGTAACCGCATTGCCACGGGAACATCGCGCGCTCGAGGTGAGGCATCATCGCCAAGTGGCGACCATCGTGCGAGCAGACTCCGGCGACAGCCCACGGCGAGCCGTTCGGATTGGCCGGATAACCCTCGTAGTTGTATTTTGCCACGATGTGATACTCCTTCTCCTCGTACGGGAAGTCGAACTTGCCCTCACCGTGAGCGACCCAAATACCTAGCTTGCTACCGCTCAGCGAACCGAACATGACGGAGTGGTTCTTCGGGATCTCGAGTGTTACGAAGTTCGACTCGAACTTGTGTGAGTCGTTGTGGAGCATCTTGTGCTTCTTCTCGTGCTCAGGGTAGAGCAACTCCAGCTCGGCCATCAACTGGCAACCGTTACAGATACCGAGGCTCAACGTGTCCTTGCGGGCGTAGAAGCGCTCGATCGTCGCTTTAGCTGTCTCGTTGAAGAGGATACCGGCTGCCCATCCCTTAGCGGAGCCCAATACGTCAGAGTTAGAGAATCCACCGCAGAAGACGATCAGGTTCACGTCGTCGAGTGTCTCGCGGCCCGTAGCCAAGTCGGTCAGGTGAACATCTTTCACGTCGAAGCCTGCCAGATACATCGAGTATGCCATTTCACGCTCGCCGTTGGTACCCTTGTCGCGGAGGATCGCCGCCTTGATACCGCTCGGTTGGCGACGGTCGGCCGAGATGCCATAATCGGCCAGTTTGCCGGTGAAGTTCTTGTTGAACTTGAACTCCAGCGGTTGCATCTTATAGTTCTCGAAGCGATTGCCGGCGCAGACACTGCCGCTCTGCTTGATGTCCAACTTATAGGAGGTCGAGTACCAGACATCACGCATATAGTCGATGCCGAAGTGGTACTGGATGCCCTCTTTCGATACGAGGATGTGGCGCTCGCTGGTCGGTTTGGCGATCTCGGCGAAACCGATGCCGGCGTCCATCATCCGTTTCTCGAAGGCTTTCTTGTCCTTTACCTGAACAATGATACCCGGATTCTCCGCGAAGAGGATCTTCACGATATCGCTCTCGTTGATCTTGTCGAGGTTCACCTCGAGGCCGCCCTCCACGTTCGCGAAGCACATCTCCAGCAAGGTGGTGATCATACCGCCGGCCGAGATGTCGTGGCCCGCGAGGATCAAGCCCTGCTCGATGGCCTCCTGGACGGCGTTGAACGCGTCGCTGAAGTATTCCGGGTCCTTGACGGTCGGAACCTCGTCGCCCAGCTTGTTGAGCGCTTGCGCGAAAGCGGAGCCGCCCAGCTTCAGCGTGTCGAACGAGAAGTCGATATAATAGATGTGTGAGTTGCGCTCGTGTGCCAGGACCGGAGAGACGATCTTGCGAACGTCGCTCACCTCGGCGCCGGCCGAGATGATGACCGTACCTGGGGCGATCACCTTGTCGTCGCCATACTTCTGGGTCATCGACAGGGAGTCTTTTCCGGTCGGGATGTTGATGCCCAGCTCGCAAGCGAAATCGGACGCGGCTTGTACGGCCTTGTAGAGGCGCGCGTCCTCGCCCTCGTTGCGGCAGGGCCACATCCAGTTGGCGCTCAGCGAGACGCCCGCGAGGTGATCGGCCAACGGCGCGAAGACGATGTTGGTCAGCGCCTCGGCGATCGCCATGACGGAACCGGCCGCCGGATCCACCAGGGCGACTTGCGGCGCGTGGCCGATGGAGGTCGCGATGCCGGCCTTGCCCCGGTAATCGAGGGCGACGGCACCCAGGTCGCTCAGCGGCAATTGCAGCTCGCCCTGGCATTGCTGGCGGGCGATCTTACCCGTGACGGAGCGGTCTACCTTGTTGGTCAGCCAGTCCTTGCAGGCGACGGCCTCCAGCTGGAGCACGTTCTCCAGGTAGTGGTGCAGCTCGGACTCTTTATAAACAACCGGTTGATAAGTCTCCTCGACCGTGTGGTCGCGCATGATCGTGCGTGGGGGCTTACCGAACATATATTCCAGCTTGATGTCGATCGGCTTGACGCCGTCGGCCTGCTCGAAGACGAACTTCATGTCGTCGGTCGTCTCGCCGACGACGTACATCGGGGCACGCTCGCGGTCGGCGATGCGTCTCACGCGCTCCACGTCCTTCTCTTCCAGCAGCAGGCCCATGCGCTCCTGGCTCTCGTTGCCGATGATCTCCTTGGCGGAGAGCGTCGGGTCGCCGATAGGCAATTGGCTCATGTCGATGTGGCCGCCGGTTGCCTCGACCAGCTCGGAGAGGCAGTTCAGGTGGCCGCCGGCGCCGTGGTCGTGGATCGAGACGATCGGGTTGTCGTCGCTCTCGGCGATCGCGCGGATCACGTTGGCGGCGCGTTTCTGCATCTCGGGGTTGGCGCGCTGCACGGCGTTCAGCTCAATGCCGCTCGTGTATTGCCCGGTGTTGACCGACGAGACGGCGCCGCCGCCCATGCCGATGCGATAGTTGTCGCCACCGATGACGACCACCTTCTCGCCCGGCTTCGGGTCGCCCTTCAGGGCGTCGCGCCGATTGGCGTAGCCGACGCCGCCGGCCAGCATGATCACCTTGTCGTAAGCGTATTTCTTGTTGTTCTCGGCATGCTCGAAGGTCAGCACCGAGCCGCAGATCAGCGGTTGGCCGAACTTGTTGCCGAAGTCGGAGGCGCCGTTCGACGCCTTGATCAGGATCTGCTCAGGGGTCTGGTAGAGCCAGGGGCGCGGGTCGAGGATCTTCTCCCACTCGCGGGCGCCCTCCGTACGGGGATAGGCGGTCATGTAGACGGCCGTTCCCGCGATGGGCAAAGAGGCTTTTCCACCGCCCAGACGGTCGCGGATCTCACCGCCCGTACCTGTCGCGGCGCCGTTGAACGGCTCGACCGTCGTCGGGAAGTTGTGCGTCTCGGCCTTGAGCGAGATCACCGTCTTGATGTCCTTGATGGCGAAATAGTCGGGCTTGTCGCCGCTCTGCGGAGCGAACTGCTCGACCGTCGGGCCCTCGTTGAAGGCCACGTTATCCTTATAGGCCGAAACCAGCTTGTTGGGGTTCTCGGCCGATGTCTTCTTGATCAGGTTGAAAAGTGAGCTCTCCTTCTCCTCGCCGTCGATGATGAAGGTTCCGCCGAAGATCTTGTGGCGGCAGTGCTCGGAGTTGACTTGCGAGAAGCCGAACACCTCGCTGTCGGTCAGCTTGCGGCCCAGCTTGCCGCTCACCTCGTTCAGGTAGGCGATCTCCTCAGCGCTCAGCGCCAGGCCTTCCTGTTGGTTGTAGGCCTCCAGGTCGTCGATGTAAACGATCGGATCCGGCTGCTTGCTGATGGTGAATATCATTTGGTCTAACCCATTGTAGACGCGTTGCAGCATCGGGTCGTGATCCGCCTCGGCCGAGCTGACGGGGAAGTATTCCTCGATGCGGGTGATGCCCTCCAGGCCCATGTTCTGGGTGATCTCGACCGCGTTCGTGCTCCAAGGGGTAATCATCTCGCGGCGAGGGCCGACGAAATGTCCTTCCATGGTCTCAGTACCTGTCGGTGTCGCGCCGCTGAAGAGCCACACCAACTTTTTCGTATCTTCTGGTGAAAACGGTTGCTTGGCCTCGACAGCGAGCACCGTTTTTGTCGGAGATTGAAAGAATAAAATCATATTGTTGACTTATGTTTAGTATTTCACAAATAGGGGGATGAATACCTCTTTGTTCGTTTCCGCGAAGATACGAAAATCTGGGGTATTCTTTGGCAGGAAGAGGGCTTTCCACCGGTGGAAGGACCAAAAATATTTGTTCGGCGAGGGTTTCCACCGGTGGAAAGGCCCAAAATATTAATACGCCAGCCCCAGCGAGCCAGGAAATGCCCAAAATATTAATACGCCAGCTCCAGCGAGCCAGGAAATGCCCAAAATATTAATACGCCAGCTCCAGCGAGCCAGGAAATGCCCAAAAATATTAATACGCCAGCTCCAGCGAGCCAGGAAACGCTCAAAATATTAATACGCCAGCTCCAGCGAGCCAGGAAACGCTCAAAATATTAATACGCCAGCTCCAGCGAGCCAGGAAATGCCCAAAAAACTAGTTTGTCGGCTCCAGCGAGCCGTGAAACGCCCAACAAACTAGTTTGTCAGCCTCTCGCGAGCCATGAAAGACCTAAAAAACTAGTTTGTTGGGGCATTACATCCCATGAAAAGGGCCTAGAGCGTCTTGGGCGGATAGAGGGCGTCCCACCACTCGGGTTGCCCTTTCAGCCATTTCGCGAACCAGGCGAAGATGGTGTTGGTCCAGAGGATCCGCTTGTCGTAGTCGAGGATATGGTGGTCTTGGTCGGGCACCTGGACGAACGCGGTCGTCTTGCCCAGCAGTTTCAAGGCGGTGAACATCTGTATGCTCTCGCCCACGGGCACGTTCGTGTCGGCCGTGCCGTGCAGGAAGAGGAGCGGCGTGTTGATCTTGTCGGCGTTGAAGAGCGGGCTTTGCAGCGTATAGAGGTCGCGGGCGTTCCACGGGTAGCTGTTGGCCGTCGCCAGGGCGCTGTAGGAGTAGCCCCAGTAGCCCTCGCCCCAATAGCTGGTGATGTCGCTGATGCCGGCGTGCGAGATGGCCGCCGCGAAGATGTCCGTCTTCGTCTGGAGGTATTGCGTCATGAAGCCGCCATACGAGGCGCCGATGCAACCGATCCGGTCGCCGTCGACGAAGGCGTGCTCATCGCGGAAGCGCTTGGTGCCCTCGATGATCTCGTCGGCCGTCAGCTTGCCCCAGGCGTTCACGTGGCGCGCCGAGAATTCCTGCCCGAAGCCGGTCGCCCCGCTGGGTTGCAGGATATAGACGACGTAGCCCAGCGCGGCGTAGGCGTGGGTCGGGTAGCGGCTCTCGAACGAGCGCTCCGTCGGCGAGGTGCCGCCGTAGTAGTTCACGATGAGCGGGTATTTCTTGCCCGGGTCGAAATGGGGCGGCAAGTAGAAGCGTCCGTAGATGGTGTCGCCCTTGGCCGAGACAAAGTTCCAGTCCTTCACCTCGCCCAGCGTCACCTCCTTCAGGATCTTCTCCGAGAGGTCGATGAGCCGTTTGCCCCGCTGGGCCTCCAGGTCGAGCGTATAGAGCCGTTGCGAGTTGGAGACGCTCATGCCGTAGTAGGCCAGGCGCGGGGCGCGGTTGGCGAGTGAGATGTTCTCCACCACATCCTCGTCGGTCGGCAGCTGGCGGATGTCGCCATTCGCCGGGTCGAGGCGGTAGAGGCTCACGTAGTCGCGGTTCTCGGCCGTGAAATAGACCTGGTTGTCGTCTGCGCTCCAGGTGATGCCGCCGACGGATGGATTGAATGTCTTGGTAAGCGGCTTCGCCTCTTTCGTGGCGATATCGAACAGGAAGAGTTGCCCGTCGGCCAGGTTAGAGGTTTGTCCCTTCTTGATGTTGAGGCCGATGCCACCGAATGCCTCGCCCGAGCCATGGACGAGCAATTGCTTGCCGTCGGGCGAGAAGAGGGCGTAGTTCACGAACTTGTCGCGGCGGATGAGCGTATCGACCCGCATGCTCGCCAGGTCGAGGCGATAGATGCTGGTGGTGTTGAAGGGCCGTTCGGTCAGGCAATCCTCCGAGCAGCTGAAGAGCAGCTGCCGGCCGTCGGCCGAGATGTCGTTCAGGCGGGTCGAGGTATGGCCGAAGGTCAGCCGCTGGCAGAGGCCGTTGGCGAGGTCGTATTTATAAAGGAATGTACGGTCGCGCCAGCCCGGTTGCCGATCGTCGGGCACGAGGATCTGCCGGATCTTCTCGTTCTCTTTCGGCCCTTCTTCCTTGACGGAGAGGATGAGGTAATCCTCGGTCGGGGCGAAGGTCAGCCGTCCGTCGGGCAGTTTCTCCGACAGGATCGTCTCCGTCTTGCTGACGGGATCGACAATGATCAGCCGTTTGCCTTGCGGGCCCTCTTTGGTGTAATAGGCCTTATCGCTCTTGGGGAGCCACTCCAGATCCTGGCCGTTGTCGAGCAGGGTCTGGCCCGTCTGGCTGTCGACCACCTTCGACCCGTTCACCTTCTTGCCGCCCGGGAAGGTCTCGGTCGTGTTGACGATCAGGTATTTCCCGCTCGGCGAGAGGCTGATGCCGGTGAAGTGCTCGCCCTCCAGCACGTCGTGGATGGTATAACGCTTCTCCGGGTTGGTGGTCGCGGCGATCTCGGCGTCGCTTTCCGTCTCGAAGGTACTCTTGATCTGTTCCTGCTTGCCCGGGCGAGAGAGGTATTTGATGACCACCTCGTAGCGATGCGGCTCGAGAGAGAGGGCGATCTTGCCGTCGGTCGGTTTCATCTCCTCGCCATCGACGTAGATGGCGGCGATCTCCGGCCCCTTGATCGTGAGCGTGCCTTTTACGAAGCGGTCGCTGTTGAGGTAGAACGAGATGAGGTGCAGGGCGAAGGGGTTATTGCCGCCCGGCAGGGCCAGCTCGCCCGTCGTGCCGGCGTCGAGGGTTTTCCCGCCCAGGGCGATCTGCCCGAATGGGATGGTGGTGTTCAACAACTCCCGGTCGGCGAATTTCTCGCCTTTCACGTTGGTCTCGTCCACCAGGTAAGGGGTGGCGATGGCATAAGGACCGGCGTAAGCGTATTGCTTGACGACAACCTCCTTAGCCTCCATGGAAGCGGTCGCCGCGCAGAGGGCGGCCACCGTCAGGATTTTCTTGCAATTCATTTCCTTTATCATGTTTAATTAATGTATGTCGGTCTGATATCTTATTTAGCGCCGTATCCGTTCGCTCACCGCTGTCCCGTCCTTCAGGGTCTCGCCCCGCAACTCCACATATTCGACGCTCATGGAATTGCGTGGCGATACTTTGACGTAGAGCTCGTGAAGGAGGGATTCCTGTCCGTTGATTTTCACTTGGCAGATGTATCGCCCGTCGTGCCGCCGGACGGTCAATTGGCGATCCGGATAGGCGGAGAGCGTCACGACGCTGTAGTCATCGCCCTTATCGACCACCTTGTAGCCATAGGCCATCTTCCGTTGGAAGAAATTGAGGCCGTTCTTCTCGCCGGGGCGCTCTTCCCGGTTGACCCAGTAGACGTTGATCGGCTCGTCGGTGATGAGCTGGCCGTTATTGGTCAGGTGAGCGTCATAGCAGACCAGGTTGCGGTTGACGCTCCGCGAGATATGGAAAAGCCTCTCGGCAGTCAGATACAGATCTTCTCGAGGGTCGGTCGCCCAGGTGCTGAGCGCGAAGAGCGCCATCAGGATCGCCAGGAGCGGGCGGATAAGGAGCTGTTTGTTTGTCATGTCTATTTTGTTTTAGTCGGAAATAATATCATCGGTAATCTCTTGGCCGTGGCGGAACGTGTTGCCGCTCTTGCGAATGGTCGTCGCCTTGTGATAGGCGTCGTGGCAGAAGATGATCGCTTGTCCTTTATGGGCGGCCTCTTCCATCAGCCGGATCTTCTCGTCGTATGAGCGGGCGGCATGCAGGTCATAAGCGGAGATCCAGGCGGGCGAGAGGGATGCCATCAACGGGATCACGTCGCCCGCAAATACGTACTCTCTGTTCTTGCCTTGGATGTAGGCGACGATCTGCCCCGGCGTGTGGCCATCGAAGAGGCGCAACGTCACTTGTGGGTCGATAGCTGTTCCTCCATCGATCAGGCGTAACCGGTTGGCGGCCTCGACTGCCGCCATGTTCTCCAGAAAATAGGAGTCGGCTTCCAGCGGGTTTGGCTTCAGGAAGTTTTCCCATTGCCGCCGGCTGACCCAATGCGTCGCGTTCGGAAAGGCCATGACCAGTTCCCCGTTCGTTCGCCGGGTCGTATAACCACAGTGGTCGAAATGCAGATGGGTCAGCACCACGTCGGTGATTTCCTCTGCCTGGATGCCCTTGTCCGCCAATGCCTGACCAAGGTCGATCAGGTCGAAGAAACGATAATAGGCTAGGCGTTCGAGTTGTTTCTCGCCCGCTCCGTTATCGATCAGGATGAGTCGCCCATTGTTCGTACGGATCAGGGCCACACGCATGGTAAGGACACAAGTATTGTCATCGTCGCATGGGTAACGGCGGCGCCACGCCATCTTGGGAATGGCGCCGAACATAGCGCCCCCGTCGGCGTGAAAGAAACCGGTATCGATCAATTCCAAATTCATAATCGGTCTAAATTTGTGGATAAAGGTATCGATAAAATTTAGTATCTCTAGCCTAAAAATCGTATTTTCGCGGGAAAATACAAAGGATGCGTAAAGTTCATTTAATCTCTGTTTCGGAACCACTGATGCTGGACTTAGCTTTAGCCCTCAAGGAAAAAGGATATGAGGTGAGCACCTCCGGTTGTGGCTTGACAGAGGATCAAATACATAGGCTGGAGGTTGCGGGCTGTGTTTATTACGGCGACGGTTGGTTTCCCGATCGGCTGGTTAACCCGGTTTATTCGGTCGTGTTGGGCTCGACTGTCCTTCCGGATAACCCGGAGTTGGTTCGGGCTCGCGAGATGGGATTGATGATCCAATCCATACCGGAGTTCTTGTTTCAGCGTGTACGTACGAAAACACGGGTTGTTGTCGCTGGTACAAGGGGAAAACGATCTATTTTGGCGATGATCATGTGGGTTCTTAAGCGCCAGAAGATGTCGTTTGATTTTGCCTTGGCAAGCGAGATGCCGCCAGTTCCTCGTTTGGTGAGTTTGAGTTATGAGGCGCGGATCGCTTTAATCGAGGGTGACGAGCGAATGACCTCCTGTTTCGACAGGCGGTTCCGCCTGGAGTTTTACCGGCCGCACATCGCGGTGGTCACTAATTTATTGTGGAAGGAGGCGGAGGAATGTGATACGCCAGAGGCTTTCCGTGAGATTTATCATGCCTTCTCATCGTCGGTTGAGCGAGATGGCAAGATCATCTATTTTGAGAGTGATGATGAGGCGTGTCTTTTGGCAAAAGGGGTGCGTGAGGATATCACGGCGATTCCTTGTGCGGCGCATCCGGTTAAGATGGTGAATGGGGAAACCTGTTTGGATACTCGTTTCGGTGATATTCCGGTTTATGTCCCGAACGACCATTTCTTGGTTAATCTCAATGCGGCCCGTTTGGCTTGCCGCCTTTTGGGTGTCAGAGACCTGGATTTTTATCAAGGAGTTTCAGAATATAGTTTATCATTAAGGAAATGATTGTCGCACGTCAGAAAAGAAAAGAGAACATCGCGGAATACTTGCTTTACATGTGGCAGATTGAGGATCTGATCCGGGCCAACGGGCTGGATATCGAGAAGATCAAGTCGACGGTTATCACTCACTATGATCAATCCGATGAGGTGAAACGGGAGATTACTCAATGGTATGAGGAGTTGATCGAGATGATGCGAAGCGAGGGCGTCGTCGAGAAAGGGCACATCCAGTTGAACAAGAACGTGATTATTGCCTTGACCGACCTGCATCTCCGGTTGCTCAAGTCACCGAAGGAGATGGTTTATGGCGCGGCCTATTATAAGACGTTGCCTTATATCGTGCAGCTCCGGGCAAAATCGGGAGGTGAGGAGCTTCCTGAATTGGAAACCTGTTTTAACGCCATCTATGGTTACCTTGTCCTACGTATGAAGGGTGAGAAAATCAGTGACGAGACAATGGAGGCGATCCGTCAGATCAGTGCTTTCCTGGCGATATTGGCCGAGAAATATCGTGCCGATATGAATGGCGAATTGGAGCTGGAGGATTAGGCGTTCTTCTTTGGGTTAGTAAATACATCTTATATACATCGTAAATTATAAATAATAGAAATTATACATGGGTTTATATTCTTCGGAAATTGAACGGCGAAGGACATTCGCGATTATCAGTCACCCGGATGCGGGTAAGACAACCTTGACCGAGAAACTGTTGTTGTTTGGTGGCGCCATTCACGTGGCAGGTGCGGTTAAGTCGAATAAGATCAAGAAGACGGCGACTTCCGACTGGATGGAGATCGAGAAACAGCGTGGTATCTCGGTCGCGACTTCCGTGATGGCGTTCGACTATGCCGATCATAAGATCAATATCCTCGATACACCGGGTCACCAGGATTTCGCAGAGGATACGTTCCGTACCTTGACGGCGGTAGACAGTGTAATTATCGTGATCGATATCGCTAAGGGTGTCGAGGCGCAGACTCGTAAACTGATGGAAGTTTGTCGCATGCGTAAGACGCCGGTGATTGTTTTTGTCAATAAGTTGGACCGTGATGGAAAGGATCCTTTCGACCTGCTTGATGAGATTGAGGAGGAGTTGCATATCAAGACACGGCCGTTGAGTTGGCCAATCGATATGGGACAACGTTTCCGGGGAGTCTATAATCTTTATGAGGGTAAGTTGAATCTCTATACGCCGAGCAAGCAGTATGTGACGGAGAACGTGGAGTTCAAGGATATCAATAGCCCGGAGCTGGAGAATTACATCGATCCGGCGCAAGCGACTAAGTTGCGTGATGATATCGAGTTGATTCAGGGTGTTTATCCCGATTTTGACGTGGAGACCTATTTGTCTGGTGATGTGGCGCCGGTCTTCTTTGGATCAGCGTTGAATAACTTTGGCGTGAAGGAGCTGTTGGATTGTTTCATCCGCATCGCGCCGTCGCCACGGCCTGTTCAGGCGATCGAGCGTGTGGTTGATCCGAATGAGGATAACTTCACAGGTTTTGTCTTCAAGATTCACGCGAATATGGACCCGAACCATCGCAGTTGTATCGCTTTCGTGAAAATCTGTTCCGGACGGTTCGAGCGTAACGCCAACTATAAGCATGTCCGTTTTGGTAAACTGATGCGTTTCAGTAGTCCGACCGCTTTTATGGCACAGAAGAAGGAGGTGGTTGATGAGGCTTATGCCGGCGATATCGTTGGTCTGCCCGATACGGGTAACTTTAAGATCGGTGATACGTTGACGGCGGGAGAGGAACTCCATTTCAAGGGATTGCCAAGCTTCTCGCCGGAGATGTTCAAGTATATTGAGAACGCCGATCCGATGAAGTCGAAACAGCTCAACAAAGGTATCGAGCAGTTGATGGATGAGGGTGTTGCCCAATTGTTCGTTAACCAATTTAATGGACGCAAGATTATTGGTACAGTTGGACAATTGCAGTTCGAGGTGATCCAGTATCGTCTTTTGCATGAGTATGGTGCTCAATGTCGCTGGGAGCCGATCAGCCTTTATAAGGCTTGTTGGATTGAGAGCGATAATCCGGTCGCGCTCGAGAACTTCAAGAAACGCAAGTCGCAGTATATGGCTCTCGACAAGGAGGGACGGGATGTCTATCTGGCCGATTCGGGTTATGTCCTGATGATGGCGCAACAGGATTTCCCGGATATCAAGTTCCATTTCACTTCCGAGTTCTGATCGTCTTATGCGTTTCCTTATTTTGATCTTAGGATTGGTTGGTGTGTGTCTTTCCGGATGTGCGCCTGAGCCTACCTATTATGAGGTGACGGGGCGGCTCCATACGCCTTATCATATCAAGTTTCAGTATACGGAGTCACTGGAGGAGGAAATTGACGCCCAGCTGGATTATTTCTATCACCTGTTCAATGCGTTTGATTCCACTTCTGTGATCAGCCAGGTGAACCGGGGCGAACCGGTTGAGGTGGATACGCTGTTCCAAAAGGTCTTTAACCGGGCACAAGAGGTCGCCGCTTTAACTGACGGCGCTTATGACATCACTTGCGCGCCATTGATCAATCTTTGGGGATTTGGTTTCAAGGATGGTGACACGGTTACGGCGGCCGTTATCGACAGTGTGCGAGCTTTTATCGGTTATGAGAAGGTTCATTTGGAAGGGAATCGGGTCGTGAAGGCGGATCCTCGGGTTATTCTCAATATGTCGTCGATCGCTGACGGAACCGTTTGTGATATGATCGCTGCTATGTTTGAGTCGAAAGGTATCCAGAATTATATGGTGGAGTTTGGGGGCGAGATGCGTGTCAAGGGATTGAATCCTTCGGGAGAGGCTTGGCGGTTAGGAATCACCAAACCGACTGATGATTCGACCGGTTTGAATCAGGAACTACAACAGATTATTCGCTTCCCGATGCCTCGTGGCATGGCCACCTCGGGTAATTACCGCAACTTTTACGTGAAGGATGGTAAGAAATATGCTCATACGATCGATCCGATCGAGGGCTGTCCCGTGCAGCGTGATATCTTGAGCGCGACAATCGTGGCGGCGGATGGCATGACGGCGGATGCTTGCGCGACCGCTTTCATGGTGCTTGGCTCCGAGCGGGCGAAGCGCTTTTATGAGCGAATGAAGGGAATCGATTATTATATCATCTGCGCCGATTCAACCGGGCAGGGCTTTCGGGTGGAATATTCGCCCGGATTCAGGCAATATCTTTTGGAGAATTCGGTAATTTCGCGCCACGAGAATTGAATAGCCATTAATTTGAGAAGATGAATAACGAGATTATCCAGAAGCTGGAGCACGAGCGGATCGCTCCCCTACTTTTCCATTACGCCATCCCCGCTATCATCGGTACGATGGTCAACGCGCTTTATAACATTGTCGACCGGATCTTTATCGGGCAGGGGGTCGGCCCGATGGCCATCTCTGGCCTGACGCTGACGTTCCCCATCCTGCTTTTCTTGCAAGCCTTCGGCATGCTGGTCGGCGCCGGGGCGGCCACGCGGATCTCCATCCACTTGGGTCGCAAGGCGCACGAGACGGCCGAGCATGTCCTGGGCAACGCCTTGACCCTGACGCTGATCGTCAACCTGGCGACGATCATTCCCTGCATGGTTTTCATGGAGGAGCTGTTGACGCGTTTCGGCGGCAGCGAGCAGACCTTGCCCTACGCCATGGATTACCTCTATATCGTCATCCCCGGCAATTTCTTCGCCAACCTGGCGTTCAACTTCAACGCCGTCATGCGGGCCTCGGGCTATCCCAAGAAGGCGATGGTCACGATGATGCTGGGCGCCATCCTCAATGTCATTCTCGACGCCTTGTTTATCCTGGTTTTCGACATGGGCATCCGCGGCGCCGCCATCGCGACGGCCATCTCGATGATCGCCTGCGCCATCTTCGTCATGACCCATTTCGTCGACCGGCGGAGCGTCATCCGCTTCCACCTGCGCTATTTCCGCCTCAAGGGGCGGATCGTCTGGAACATCCTGACGATCGGCGTCTCGCCCTTCTCCATGCAGATGGCCGGCAGCCTGGTGGTCGTCATCATGAACCATTCGCTGCAACGCTACGGGGGCGACCTGGCCATTGGCGCGAGCGGCATCGTCACGAGCGTCGCCATGCTGCTCGTCATGCTGATCATCGGCCTGGCGCAAGGGGCGCAGCCCATCCTCGGGTTCAACTACGGGGCGCGGCGCTTCGACCGGGTCGAGGCGACGCTTAAGCTGGCGATCGCGATCGCCTCGGCGATCACCATCCTCGGGTGGATCGTCAGCCTGCTCTTTCCCTCGGCGATTGTCAGCGCTTTCACCTCCGATCCGGAGCTGGCGCGCATTACGGACCGGGGCCTTGTCCTGACGATGCTGGCCTTTTTCGGTGTCGGGTCGCAGATCATCATCAGCCAGTTCTTCCAGAGCATCGGCATCGCCTGGAAAGCGATGTTTCTCAGCCTGAGCCGGCAGATAATCTTCTTGATCCCGGCGATTTACCTGTTGGGCAACCTTTGGGCGCTTGATGGCGTCTGGCTCTCGCAGCCGGTATCCGATTTCATCGCCGCCGTCACGGCCTGGATTTTCCTCGCGCACCATAAAAAAAGTATGCGAGCGAAAGTATCTGATTGAAATATATCTTATCTTTGGGAGACGACAGATAATTAATGATTAAGTATAACAACTAAACCAGGATTATTTATGAAGAAGATCATTTATTTTATTGCGATGGCCCTGCTTTGCTCGATGACCATAACCCTGCAAGCGCAAGAGGCGAACGACAAGGCTGCCGAGAAAGCGGCGAAAAAAGCGGAAAAAGAGGCTAAGAAAGCTGAGAAGGAGGCTAAAAAAGCTGCGGAAAAAGCTGCGCAAGAGGCCCTCTTCCAACAGGCCTTGTTGGCTATCAATAACAAGAATTTCGTGCTCGAGGCCGATCGTGTCGAAGGTAAGCGAGGCCAGTTTGTTTACGTAAACTCGAACACCAACTTCGTGGCTGTCAATGGTGATGAGGCAACCGTTCAGCTTGCTTTGAATGGCACCTTCTCGGGGCCCAATGGTGTCGGTGGCATTACTGTTGAGGGTAAGACTTCGAAAGTGGAGATCGAGCAAGATAAAAAAGGTAACGTCTCTTTCAGCATGATGGTACAGGGCGTAGGTATTTCCGCCCAACTGACCTTCCGTATGACCAAGGGATCGAACGAGTGTACCGCTACGATCCTGCCGAACTTCAATAGTAATCGTATTTCCTTCACCGGAAAGATCCTGCCCACGGCGCAATCGACCGTATTTAAGGGAAGGGTGCTCTGAGAGGGGCGGGAGAGGCTTATATATAAACCCCGAGAGAGCGGATTCAGGATTTTCTATTCCGCTTTCCCGGGGCTTTCTATATAGTGGCGTCGATTCATCAATCGCAAACCGGGCGGATGAAGGCGGTGTCCGCTATTCCAAGTTCTTCAACTCGACAAACATTAATGCCGTAAGGGGCAATAGACCCCATGATGCAAAAGCTTCGTAAACCAGTATGGGTTAACGTCCCAGTAGCATACAGCCCATCATAATATTGGATTCCCATAACAGGCTGTTGATATTGCTCACCTGGCAAAAAAATGTTGTTGCCGTTTGGTCCGATAACCTGGAAACCTGGCTTATCATCTATTACGACGGTCTTCCAAGTGCATTTATCTTTTAATTCCTGCCATTCTTTGCTTGTTGGCATACGCCAATTTCCACCAAGAGCTTTTCTTGCATAGTCATATTTTGAATGGCCAGAAAGATTGACATCCTCGCCATCTTCGCCGACAAGAATAGGATCTTCATAATAAATGTCCATATATTTGTAATCCTCATAACCATTACCTTTATCCGTATAATTTGAAGCTCCTAAATTCTTTTTTGCCCATTTGACACTCAGACCCAGATCAACAACTTCTTCGTCGGTTACTTCTGCTTCTCCCCAAAGGGTGATTTGGCAGTCGGAAGGGAGGCTATGGAGAGTAGCTATATAAGGGTTTCCCTTATATTCAAATTCATCAATTTTTAACTTACTTGGTAAGGCATTGAAAGCCTTGGAGACATTCATCCCCGCAAGCATATTTTTAAAAAATTCTATACCAGCTATCAATCCAACTGTATTTTTTTCATCATACCCTAAATAGCAACCTAATCCTTTCGATTTTAATATATTGTAAAGATCTTTGTCGGCCTTTAATGATTGACAGGCCGCATTGAATAAAATACTATTTTTGGAAAAAGATGAAGGCTGGAGAACTCTGTCCAAATATTTTTCACTAACTGCTGCATATTGTAGGTTAGGACTCCAAAAACCTTTATCAACAGGTATTATTGAAATATACTCAGTATCACCATATATCTCTTTTTCTTTTACTGCTTGCCAGTAAGTATGCTTTACTCCTGTCATAAGATAATGCATTCCATTTGTCTCGTCATAGACTCCGTGTGTCACCAAAAATATGATTCCATATTTCGTCAGTTCTTTTTGGATAAAATTAAAATCAAATTCTGCTCCTTCTATTTCGGTTACTTGGAAATTCTGACTTCTAAATGATTGCGTTATATCCTTAAAAAGTGGCTTTAAATAGTCTTGATCTGGATCTTCTGATAGTTGATTGATAATGCAAACATTTTGGTTTTCGCAGATTTGGCTATCAGTAGATTTTGTCACTGGAAGTTTTTCTCTAGAATTAAACGATAATAAAGTATTTATACTATCAAGAGAGTAACTAATCTTGGGCGGATAATAATAGGCGATTTTTCCAAAACCTTCTATTTTTATCCAAAGGGTTGTAGGATCATTGACCCATGCGTCTTCCACTCCTTCTATTGTTTTAATTTCTTCCAGATATTTTTCTGCTTCTAAAGCATCTTCACAAGATTGAATCAAAGTTGCAAGAGTCTCATCTACATGCTCCACTCTTTGCGCCAATATCTCCATCTCTTCCTCCGAAATCTCCACATCTGGAACATCCGGATCGACATTATCTATCGCTTCTTCCTTTGAGCATCCGGCAAACAACAGGTGTATGAACAAAAGGTATAGGGTAATTATTCGTGTTTTCATAATTGTCTTACATTAATATATTATACAAAAAAAGAGATGGAATTAATCCAAAACGCTCCCATCTCTTCCTCATTAGATCTTAAAACTTATACGCCGCGTTGATTCCAAACACGATCTGGTCAAAGTCCTTGACGAACTGGTACTTGATCTCGAAGCCCAAGTCGATGCTCTCCGCGATCGGGTATTGGATGCCCGCGCCAAGGTTGCAGCCGAAACGGGTTTCGTTGCCACCGCCCGCCTCTTCGAGGGCGTCGTCATAAATCTCGTCGAACAAGTCCCCGTAACCATCGGGCAAATAATCGCCCGGATTATAGTCGCCCGCATCGGCGGAACCCGTTGTCCCCAGCAGGGTGAAACCGAACAGCGGGTAGATCTTCAGCCCCTCGGCGCCCTTGATGTCGAACAGGTAATGACCGTTCACGTTCGCGCTCCAAAGACCGATGCCGTCCGACTTGAAGAAATAGTCGAAGCCCGGCGCGATGCGGATCGCATCCGTGATGTTGTACTTATACTCCGCACCCACCTTGAATGCTTTGTGGAACGAGCCGGAGCCATATCCCAAATTCACACTGACCGCGCTTTCGCCTTGCTGAGCGAACGCAATACCACTGGCCATGATAAGGGCCATCAAAACAAGATTTAGTTTTTTCATACTATTTATTTTATAAATTTAATACTTCCGCAAATATATAAACATTTTCTTGGAATAATGACATATATGTCATGGAATTTCTCGAAAATCCTCAACAAATTTGGCCATGCGTAATCATGAGGATGAGATATTGCTCAAAGCCATAGCCAAGCAGGTCAAAAGAATAAGGCAATCAAGGAAGCTATCACAAGAGGAGGTCTATCTGGATACGGAGATCCATTGCGCACGCTTGGAGCAGGGAAAGTTGAATATTACCATTATTACATTGAAACGTTTATGTGATTATTTCGGGCTTAGCTTGTCTGATTTCTTCAAGGAGATCGAGAATTCCGGCGAGTAATTGTCTGCCCGAGATATTAAAGCCGGCTTGCGGTAGGTTATCGTGACCCCACTCGCCCCAAAAACAGCCCCGAACGTTTGGCTTGGTTGGGAATTTTGCCTATATTGACTACCGTTTCGCCCCCTCGGGACCGCAATCTGGGTTGTCGCATTGGCGCGTGGGGAAAGAATGCCGCAATCTGGGTTGTCACACTGGCGCATGGGGAAAGAATGCCGCAATCTGGGTTGTCGCATTGGCGCGTGGGGAAAGAATGCCGCAATCTGGGTTGTCGCACTGGCGCATGGGGAAAGAATGCCGCAATCTGAGTTGTCGCACTGGCGCGTGGGGCGATATTTTGGATGAATCACTTAAAATCTGATAGGAATGGGAACAAAAATTGACAGCATTTACTTGGGGAAGATGCCCAACGGGGCACATTTCATCTACATGGAGATGACGATCGAGCGCATCGAGGAGGATGAGACGATCAAGGCCAAGATCGCGGCGGAGCTGGCGGCGTTGAAGTCGGCTTTCCAGGTGGAGGACGATTGCCTGAAAATCTCGCAGAAAAATGCGCTGACCGACCGGATCGGCTCGGCGGACACGCGGCGCGACGGCTACTACTCGGGCTATAGGGGCTCGGTGAAGGGCTTCTTGAAGCTTCCGGCTGGCGAGATGTTGGACGCTGCGTTGGCTCTCGACCAGCACATGACGGATTATAAGATCGACACGCGGGCGCAGCTCGACCGGCAAACGGGTATGATGACCAATTTCATCGCCGATCTGGAGACGCGGTTCGCCACGCAGGTCGAGCTATTGGGCCTTACCTCTTTCGTCACCAACATGAAAGAGGCGAACGACGAGGTCCGTGCCTTACTGAAAGAGCGCGACACGGCTAACGCCTCGAAAGAGACGGGCGCGATGAAGGCGGCTCGCCAGGCGACGGACAACGCCTATCGGGCGGCGATCGAGAAAGTGAACGCCTACGCCCTCATCGAGGGCCCAATGGATTACCAGGCTTTTATTGACGGGATGAATGCCCAGATCGCCCGCTACAAGCGCGAGGTGCTGGGGCAATCCTCCAGCCAGTCCGCGCCAGCCCCCGAGACGCCCGATCCGACCCCGGAAACGCCCGGTGAGACCGATCCGGATGGCGGCGACGAGGGTGGCTCGCCGGAGGGCGTTTGATGCTTCGGGCCAATCAGGGCGCACGGGGCGTGTGCCTTGTGGATCGTCAATAAATCCTTTGTTTTTAATGAAATAGTTCTTATGAGGACAATCCTTTTCTTACTTTGCCTATCGCTGGTCGCGCCAGTCCGGATGGCCGGCGCGGGCGAGGGCTTGGTCGCGGATTCGCTGGCCGTGGATTCGCTGGTCGCGGATTTCGACTATCTGGTCGAGTCGCTCGAGGCGACCCACCCGGATCCCTACAGCGGTTTCGGCGGGAAGGTGTTCTTCCACAAGAAAGCCAACGAGGTGAGGAACAGCTTGCGGACGCGGCCCTGCGCCACGACGGAGGATTTCCGGGAGAGGGCGATGGCTTTCCTTTCCAACCTGGGGGACAGCCATACGACCCTGAGCGACCTCTCCCCCTCGCTCGAGGCCGGGCGGATCGTCCCGATCGACCTCAAATGCGTCTCGGACGGCCTGATCGTGCGCGCGCTTCCCGTCGGGCATAAGGCGTTGCTCGGCAGCCGGCTGCTGGGCATGAACGGCCTGGGGATGGAGGAGCTGCTGGCTTTCGTGAGCCGGCATGACGCGTGCGAGAACCGCTACGACCAGTATTATCGGCTGGCCCTCCGCGCGCGGACAGGCCCCTTCGCCGGGCCATTGTTCGCCGGGGGTACCGACACGGTTGCGTTCGACCTGCTGACGCCCCGCCAGGAGAGAGTCACCTTGCGCTTGCCGCTTGTCGACGCCCCGGGGCGGGGGCGGGCCCTCGCCGGGATCGCCTCGTTGCCAGACACCACCACCATCCCGGGTGGCCACCTGTCGTATGGCTTCCTCGACGATGCCGGGCAAGTGATGTATATCCGGGTCAAGACGATCAACGCGCGCGATAATTTTGAGTACATGTACCGGAACGGGTGGGATTTCTATTCGCAACTGGCCTATTATTACCGGAACTATATGGACCGTGAGCTCCCGGCCGACACGCTGGCGGCGATTCGGGAATTGCCCTCTTTCACGACGGTTTTCGCCGATATGTTGCGCGCCATGAAGGCGAGGAAGGCCCCGACGCTCATCATCGACCTGCGGGGCAATAGCGGCGGTTTCACGCCCATCATCCAGCCGACCTTGTATCAACTGTTTGGCGACCGGTATCTGCGGACAGACATGGGGACGGACTATTACCAGTTGATCTCTCCCCTCTATCTGCGGAAAATCAACATGAGCCTGGAGGCGTATAACGAGCGCTATCAGACAAGTTACACCTTGGGCGATTACACGTTCGGCGACGACGAGGGGCAGGATGGGGAGACGCCGGTCGAGGCGGCGCGCCAATCGTTTGTGGAGGGCAGCATGAGTTCCGACAAGGCGGGCTTGAGGGCCTTGGGCGGGCAGCCCCTTTACACGCCGGACCACGTTTATGTGTTGACAGACTGCGAGACATTCAGCGCGGCTTTCCATTACGCCTTCTATCTTTGGAAGATGGGGGCGACCGTCGTCGGGATCCCCAGCCGGCAAGCGCCGAACACGTATATGGAGCAAACCCCTTTCGAGCTGCCTTATACGCGCGTCAAGGGCTCCATCTCCAATGCCATACAGATCTTCTTGCCCGCGGGCGACAAACGGTCGAGGATCTTTTATCCCGACCTGATCCCCTCCTACGACGATTACAGGAAGTACCATTTCGACCAGCAATCGGAACTGCTGTTTTTATTGGACCGCGTTAAGCGTGGGGAGCATCCCTCTCCCGCGGGCATTTGAGCCTAATGGATCAGGTCGCTCGAGCGGTATTCCGCCTCGAGATAGGTCTCGATGTGCCGTTTCTTCTTTTCCTCCAGGATCTCGTTGATCGCGATCAGGATGCCGGTCTCCTCCACCTCGCCGAACTCGTGGTTGACGGCGGTGCCGAAGACGCGCATCTTGGGCGAGAGGTTCATGTAGGCGTTGACCAGCGGCGGCACGTTGATGCCGAACTTGCGCACCTCCTGGTTGAGCACCTTATAGTTGTCGCGGAAGTTATCGTAGTGGAACAGGCTCGCGAGTCGCGCCTCGTCCCGCTCGATCCGCAGGGGCACGATGGGCGTCACCAGCTGGTCGGGATCCGGGAAATGGCGGTTGAGGAAATTGAGGATCAAGTCGCGCGCCTCGGTGTTGTACGTATTATACATCGTGACCTTGCCGAAGAAATAGCGCAGCTTGGGGTCGATGACCGTCAAGGCGCCCAATCCGTCCCACAGGTTGTCGAGGACGAAAAGGCCTTTCGAGGCGGCCCGGGTCGATTGATACTCGAGGGCGACAAACGAGCGGCCCAGCTCGACGGTGTAGGGCAGGATCTCGTCAATGAACTTTGGCGAGAAGTTGAAGAGGTGCGAGGTGGCGAGAATTGGTTTTCCCTGTTCGTCACGACGTGCGTCGGAACCGCAGATAAAGCGATAACCGCCCAGGATCTGCTCATCCTCCGGGCTCCAGACAACCAATTGCCGATAGGCGCCGGGCATCGTATCGAACTCGTCGATATCGACTGGCTCGCCCGTGCCGCCCCCATAGAAGCGGAAGGCGATTTCGCGCAGGCGTCCGATCTCGCGCATGACGTTAGGCGAGTCTTGCGCCGTGATGATATAGATCTCGTTGCTCGATTTGTTCGTGCTTCTCAAACGTTTCTCTTTCGTGAGCTCTGCCTTGAGCAGGTTCCTGTCTATCGGATCAATAATGTTTCGCATATCTTTATCAGAATCGTCTATTAGCATGGATGATTATAAACCAGAGTCTCGATCCGCTGGGCCCATTCGGCCGGCGTGTGTTCCTGGCTGAATGTTTGCCAGGGAATCGGCTTCAGGAAATGGATCTTGAACGTCTGGTTCTTGTTCTTGAACATCTCGTCGGCCAGGTAAAGCATCTCGATATTCACCTTGATGCCCAGACGCTTGCGTATGTTGGCCAGGCGATAGAAGAAATTGGAGTTGTGCCCCTCGAAACGGACGGGAACAACATCACGATGGTATTGCAGCGCCTTTTGTATAAAAGATTTCTTCCATTCGGGATCGCGGATAATCCCTTTGGTCTTACGCGAGCACAGCCCCGCGGGAAAAGTGATAATCTGGTTGTCGGAACCGAAAGCCTCCTCGATCAATCGTGCGTTGTCGCGGCTTTGGGAGCCATGCTTGTTGATCGGGATGAAAATGTTCCTCAGGTTGGGAATAAAGAGCAACAGGTCGTTTACCAAATAACGGATTCGCCCGTCATAATGCTCACCCAAAAGAGCGGAGAGGCAGATACCATCCATTCCGCCAAGGGGATGATTGGAGGCAAAAATGTACCGGCCATCTGTCGGGGGCAAGTTTTCCTCGCCATACACCTCGAGCCGCAGGCCGAACTCGCTGACCAGCGCCCGCATGAAATCGACGCCTTCAATGCCCTGATAGCGAAATAGGATATCGTTGATTTCCTCTTGGTGAACAATACGGGTCAGATAGTTGATCGCGAACTCCGGAATCTTGGGCGCGACCTTCGGCGCCTTTGAGTAAAGCACCTGCTTGATATCAATCTGTAGAGTACTGCTATCTCCCATTACTATCACTTAATCCGGGACAAAGATAAACCTTATAATTCATATATGTCCTTTTCTGTCCGACAAATTGCGGTGGAAAATCCCGGCCCTTCCGACCTGTTGATAACTTTTTCTTACTTTTCCAGTCTAATTCTTTGCTTGGATAGGGGGAATATGTAATTTTACCTCCCGAAAAATAGGTCATTTGTGTGCCTATCAAATCGCTATAGCGCATTATTTTAAGGATAAGTTTAACTGGTTGGCTGATGAAAGAGAATGAGAAAAGTTGTTATCATGTACCCGTTATGTTGAGAGAGTGCCTGGAAGGATTGGCAATCCGCCCGGATGGCGTATATGTCGATGTCACTTTTGGTGGCGGAGGGCATTCCCGTGGCATTTTGAGCCATCTTGGTGAGCATGGCTGTCTATATGGTTTTGACCAAGACGCCGACGCGGAGCGCAACGTGCCAGATGACAGCCGTTTCGTATTCGTAAGAAGCAATTTCCGTTATCTTTATAATTTCATGCGCTATCATGGCCGTTTAGGGGAGGTAGATGGCTTGCTGGCCGACTTGGGCGTCTCTTCGCATCATTTTGATGACGAGTCGCGTGGTTTCTCATTCCGTTTCGATGGAGAGCTGGATATGCGAATGAACCGGCGAGCAGGCCGTACGGCAGCGGAGATTTTGAATACCAGCGCTGAAGAGGCTCTGGCTGACTTGTTCTATCTGTATGGAGAGTTGAAGATCGCCCGTAAGATCGCCGCCGCGATCCTGAAAGCCAGGGATGAGCACCCGTTGCGGACGATTGAGGACCTGTTGACTGTCGTGAAACCCTTGGTTGGTCGTGGGGAGAAGGAAAAGAAAATCTTGGCCCAGATCTTCCAGGCCTTGCGTATTGAGGTGAATGATGAGATGCGTGCTCTTCGTGAAATGTTGGAGCAAACGACACGTGTCCTGAAGCCCGGAGGCCGTCTGGTCGTGATGACTTATCACTCACTGGAGGATCGCCTGGTGAAGAATTTCTTGAAAACCGGTAATTTCGAGGGAAAAAGCGAGCAGGATTTCTTTGGAAATGTGCGTAGTCCGTTCCGGTTGGTCAATAATAAGGTTATCGTCCCGTCCGAGGATGAGATTGAATCGAATCCACGCTCTAGGAGCGCTAAATTAAGAATCGCTGAATTTATAGGGGATTAAAGATGAACGAGAATATAACAAATAGCAACAATAGCGATAAGAAAAAAGAACGTAAGATTACGTTGCTCTATATTTTGGGAGGAGGTATCCTGAAAGAGGATTTTATCCTGCGGCATACCCGTATGCTCGTATTGCTGGTCGTATTGGCCTTTTTCTTTATAGGCAACCGTTATACTTGTATGCAAAAATTGCGGGAGATAGACCGCTTGCAGCAAGAGTTGCGTGATGCCCGTTTTGAGGCTCTTTCAATCTCGTCTGAGTTGACTGGTAATAGTCGGGAGTCGCAGATCGAGTTGTTGATAGAGGAGCAGGGCATTGATCTTGAAACCGCTAAAACCCCCGCTTACGAATTGTATGAATAAGATAAGGAACAGGATATTAAGCGATGAGTGAGGAAAATGAACAAAATAAGAATCTGCCGGGAAATGGACGAATCCTGTTCTACTATTTCGTGGTCGTATTGATGCTATGTTTCGTGGCGGCCGGTATCTTGATCTGTGCGTTCGATACCGCTTTCGTCGAGAAGGAGAAATGGCTGAAGGTAGCTGAAGAGCAAAAAAGGCCGAACCGTTTGATCCTGCCGGGACGGGGAAATATCTATTCCGCTGATGGGAAATTGATGGCGACAAGTGTTCCTCGCTATTATATGTATATGGATTTCAAGGCAGATGTTTTCGAAACAAAGACCACGAAATGGAATGGCCGGGATACGTTCTTGAATTCTAAGACCAATGGTGTAGATTCGTTGGCTGTTTATTTGTCGCGTAAATTGAAAGATCGTACACCGGCTGGGTATAAGGCTTATTTATTGAGAGGCTTAAAAAGCAAAAGCCGGCAATATCCAATTTTTGCGGGTAAGGTCTCTTATTCCGATTTGAAGGAGATCCAGAAATTTCCGTTCCTGCGTTTAGGTCGTTTCCGTAGTGGCTTTTATACGAAAGAGATGGTTCAACGTCAGAAGCCATTTGGTTCGTTGGCATCGAGAACGATTGGGGATATTTATGGCGAGATTGAGGAAGGCGGATTGACTAAAGGAAAGAACGGTTTGGAGTTGCAATACGATTCCTTGTTGAGAGGTGAGGCGGGATTAAGCTCCGTACGCCGTTTGGGTGGCGGTTGGACGAACGTTGTGGAGGTTGAGCCGACAGACGGTTGTGACATTAAGACGACAATTGATATCCATATTCAGGATATAACCGAGAAATCGCTGGTTGACAAGTTACGTGAGATTGACGCCGAATCGGGAACCGCTGTTGTCATGGAGGTCGCGACCGGAGAGGTTAAGGCCATAACTAATATGGCTCGTATTCGTGAAGGAGTTTATGCCGAGACGAAAAATCATGCGGTCGCTGATGAGACAGAGCCCGGATCGACTTTTAAGGTGGCCTCTATTATGGTAGCCCTTGATGATGGGGTTTGCGCGCCATCTGATACGGTAGACGTCGGTAATGGTGTGTTCATGTACAAGGGAGCCCGAATGACAGACCACAACTTGAATAGAGGTGGTTATGGACGGATATCGGTTGAGCAGGCGATTTGGTACTCTTCAAATATCGGTGTGGCAAAAACGATATTGAAGGGTTATGAGAATAATCCGCGCAAATTTGTGGAAGGTCTTTACCGGATTGGTATGAACGCTGATTTAAGACTGGAGATCCCTGGATCTGGACGTGCCAAGATCCGTATGCCGGGAGATACGCTTAACTATTGGTCCAAGACTACTTTGCCTTGGATGTCGTTTGGTTATGAGACACAAATTCCGCCTATATATACGTTGGCGTTTTATAATGCCATCGCTAATGGTGGAAAAATGATGCGTCCGATATTCACGAAAGAGATCATAAAGGATGGAAAGACTATTCAGCATTTCTCTCCTGAAGTGATAAAAGAATCGATATGTTCCGATTCTACATTGGCGATCATACAAGATATGTTGTTGGGTGTGGTGGAAAAAGGAACAGGTAAGGCTGTTCATTCCGATATTATCCGTATTGCGGGTAAAACCGGAACAGCGCAGATCGCTTCAGGTGGTGTGTACCGGACTAGTGGACACCAAGTGGCGTTTTGTGGTTATTTCCCTGCCGATAACCCCAAATATTCTTGTATCGTAGTTATCCGTCGTCCCAGAATTGGTTATCCTTCCGGAGGAACGATGTCTGGTGGAGTCGTAAAGGCTGTCGCTGAAAAGATTTATGCCAGCTATATGCTGTATGATGTCCGTGAGATGGAACGGGATTCTTTGGCGGTACCACTTCCGCAAGTGAAAGGAGGCAATCGGGAAGCGGTTGAAAGTGTTTTGGATGAGCTTGATATACCAACTGATGCGGATAGTTTGGAAACAATATGGACTTTTGCCCGTCTGAGCCAAGACTCAACCAAGATAGAGCTTAGAAACTTGGAAATTCATGATGGGACAGTACCTCGTGTCATCGGAATGGGAGCTAAAGATGCTGTATATCTAATGGAAAAAGCAGGATTACGGGTCTCATTATCAGGTGTGGGGCGTGTAGTCTCACAAAGCGTTTCACCTGGAGGGAAAGTCCATAAAGGACAAACCGTGTTATTAACTTTAAGGTAATTATGGATTTAAGAGAATTAATTAAAGCATTAGAAAACTCACGTCTGTCAGGCGATGCCCAGGTCGAGATTAAAGATATCCAATCTGATTCTCGACAGGTAACCGCAGGATCATTGTTTGTGGCTGTTCGTGGAACCGCTGTTGATGGACATGATTATATCGGGAACGCGATTGAAAAAGGAGCGGTTGCTATTGTTTGTGAGGAAATCCCCGAGGAATTAGCCAGCAAGCCGGTTGCCTTTGTGGAGGTAGGCGACTCCGCTACCGCTTTGGGAAAATTGATTTCCAGGTGGTATGGTGATCCTTCAGACAAGCTTATCTTAGTCGGTGTGACGGGAACGAATGGTAAGACTACGACCGCTACTCTTCTTTATGAGTTGTTCCGGAAATTGGGACATAAAGTTGGGCTTTTGTCGACAGTTTGTAATTATATTGATGGGGAAGCAATTCCTACGGACCATACGACTCCAGATCCTTTAACTCTTCATAGCTTATTGGCTCGGATGGTTGAGGCGGGATGTGAATATGCGTTCATGGAAGTCAGTTCTCATGCGATCGACCAGCGGCGTATCAGTGGCTTGTCGTTTAATGGTGGTATCTTCACGAACTTAACGC
>DGYMR06203__coassemble_840_pt1 | contig 27560 bp, 20 predicted proteins | sample DGYMR06203__metabat2_low_PE_012 | metagenome-assembled genome bin DGYMR06203
AAGGCGACGATTTTTGGAGAGGTCAATTTAAGGATGGTGAAGACCGTACCGTTGAAGGAGGTGCTTCGGGATCCAAGCCGTATCGTCGAGAAGGATCTCAAGAGGAAAATCCGAGAATTGCTTTCCTCTAATTTTGATGAGAAAGGCATTAAGCGTTATTTTGAGGAGAATCAGGAGAGTTGGCGTGATATCAACCTGAAGAAGATACCGGTTTACTATTTTACGACTGAGACTAAGGATCGTTTCTTCGCGACACGCAAGCCTTTGGACAATAGTTTCGATCGGAAGAAGATCGAGGAGAGCGTGACCGACTCAGGTATCCGTAAAATTTTGTTGCGCCATCTGGAAGCTAGCCATAATGATCCCAATGAGGCCTTCTCGCCTGAGGGTATCGAGCGCATGAATCGGGATATACAGGCGTTGAATGAGGGGAAAGAGCATCAACCGATCTGTAAGGTGCGTTGGTATGAGAAAGCCGATAAGTTCGCTGTTGGCCAGATAGGCAATAAGTGTAAGAAATTTGTGGAGGCGAATAAGGGGACGAACCTTTATTTTGCGGTTTATGAGATGGAGCAGGTTGATAAAAAGACGGGAGAGGTGGTTAAGAAACGAGGGTTTGATTCCATTCCTTTGAATGTGGCGATTGATCGACAAAAACGGGGCCTCTCACCCGCTCCGGATGATACGAACGGTAATCCCCCGAGGTTTGTCCTTTCACCGAACGACCTGGTCTATGTACCCTCACCGGAGGAGCTTCGGAATGGAGGGCAGATAGTGTTGCCTTTGGATGTGAATCGGATTTATAAGATGGTGAGTTGTACGGGAAATCAATGTTTTTTTATCAAGTCGAGTGTAGCGAGTGTCTTGCTGGATAAGTTTGAGTATTCACCGTTGAATAAGATGGAGAGGAGTATCGATGGGGTGATGATAAAAGAAATCTGTGTTCCTCTTAAGGTAGATCGATTAGGTAATGTGCAATTTTGATATTGTTTTGTGTCATGATCAAGAAGACCTTGTATTTTGGCAATCCCGTTTATCTTTCGATTCGGGATTGCCAATTGGTTATCAAGCTTCCGGAGGTGGAGAGTAATCCCGGATTGCCGGAAGGATTAAAGCGGCAATCGGTCGTAACCAGGCCAATAGAGGACATAGGTGTGGTCGTACTCGATCATCAGCGAATAACACTTACCTCGGGAGCTTTGGAAGCCTTGTTGGCTAATAATTGTGCCGTGATCACTTGTGATAGTAAGCGGATGCCGATGGGTTTGATGCTTCCGCTCTATGGGAATACCACGCAAAATGAGCGTTTCCGCAAGCAATTGGAGGCCTCTTTACCTTTGAGAAAACAACTTTGGCAGCAGACAATCCAAGCTAAAATTGGTAATCAAGCGGCTGTCCTGGCGGAATGTCAAGGGGTAGAGATCGGATGCTTGCGTGTTTGGGCGAATGACGTGCGAAGTGGCGATCCCGACAATCTGGAAGCACGGGCGGCGGCCTATTATTGGAAATGGTTATTTTCAGGTATTGAGGGATTTACAAGAGATCGGGAGGGTATTCCTCCCAATAATCTGCTCAATTATGGTTATGCCATTCTTCGTGCGATTGTGGCCCGTGGCCTTGTGGCGAGTGGCTTGCTGCCGACTTTGGGTATTCATCATCATAACCGGTATAATGCTTTTTGTTTGGCGGACGACATCATGGAGCCCTATCGGCCTTATGTCGATCGGTTGGTATTTAGCCTGGTGGAAAATAAAGGGAATGAGATTAATTTGGATAAGGAGGCAAAGGCTTCATTGTTGACTATTCCAACTTTAGATGTGCGGATCCAGGGGAAACGCAGTCCCTTAATGGTCGCGGTCTCGCAAACGACGGCCTCCCTATATAAATGTTTTGCGGGTGAATCCCGCCGGATCGTTTACCCGGAGTATTGATGGATCGGTTCAGTGAATATCGGGTTATGTGGGTTTTAGTGTTGTTTGATTTGCCTACTGAAACCAAAAAGGATAAGAAGGCATATACCCTTTTTCGGAATAATTTGAGGCGGGATGGTTTTACCATGTTTCAATTTTCGATTTATGTGCGTCATTGTGCTAGTAGTGAGAATGCGGAGGTGCATATTAAAAGGGTTAAATCTTTTCTGCCGGAGTATGGCCAGGTAGGGATAATTTGTATTACGGATAAGCAATTTAGTCAAATTGAGTTGTTTTACGGAAAAAAGCCTTTAACGCCGAACTCTCCTGGTCAACAATTGGAACTTTTCTAAAAACAAAAAATCCCACTATCTGGTGGGATTTTTTGTTTTTGAAGACCTCTTTTTTATTTCTGAAAACCTTGATAATGTACAGTCTTATAGACTTTTGTGCATAGTCTGCTGTCTTCTGTAACTCAAAGATACTAATTTGAAAGCAAATCACAACCCGGCAGCGAAGTTATCTCCAGCGCCCGTCGCTGTCTTCTGTAACTCAAAGATACTAATTTGAAAGCAAATCACAACCTGATTTCCGGTGGCTATTGACAGACTTTAGCTGTCTTCTGTAACTCAAAGATACTAATTTGAAAGCAAATCACAACAACCCTCCCAGCCGTTTTGAGTGTAGAAATGCTGTCTTCTGTAACTCAAAGATACTAATTTGAAAGCAAATCACAACAACTCATCATGGATATAGGGCGTGCCCTGAGCTGTCTTCTGTAACTCAAAGATACTAATTTGAAAGCAAATCACAACACATGAGGTCATGAGTCTCGCTTGGCAGTTGCTGTCTTCTGTAACTCAAAGATACTAATTTGAAAGCAAATCACAACGGGAAGTCCAAGCCTGAGTATCGTCTGAAAGCTGTCTTCTGTAACTCAAAGATACTAATTTGAAAGCAAATCACAATACCTCTACATTGAGCCATTTATATTGTTTTCTTGTCTTCATTGAATCAAAATTAGTGAAATAATGATGTGATCTTAGGAATTATCCCCTCAAATTCTTGCCTGTTATGATATAAATTACTATATTTAAGGTGATTAAATAAAATAGAGATGAGAATACGACCATATAGCAAGAGTGAGTTGGCACAGGCCTATGCGCCTGAGATTACCCCGCAAGCGGCCCTCAATCGGTTGGCTGCCTGGATTAAGTTGAACCGTCCGTTGCGGGAGGCGCTCGATCAGACGGGGTATTATCCCCGCCAGCGTCTTTTTACGGCCCGTCAGGTGGCGTTGATTTTTGAATATCTAGGGGAACCATAAGGGGTTTTCCCTATTTCAAGATCCATATATATCACATACCATACGTAATTCCTCCCACACACGTAATCCCCGTCCCCCTCCGTAGAGACGCGATTAATCGCGTCTCTACATTTTGTGTGTATGTTGATTGAATGCGTTTTCTATTTGTGTTTGGCGATCAATTGTTGATTATTGAATTTAAGGAGGTTCCCTCTATTTCAAGATCTGTATAAATTACCATATCACACGTAATTCCCCCACACACGTAATCCCCGTCCCCCTCCGTAGAGACGCGATTAATCGCGTCTCTACATTTATGTGTATGTTGATTGAAAGCGTTTCCCATTTGTGTATGGTGATCAATTGCTGATTATTGAATTTAAGGAGGTTTCCTCTATTTCAAGGTCCGTATATTTTACCGTACCATACGTAATTCCCGCATCACACATAATCCCCGTCCCCCCCTGTAGAGACGCGATTAATCGCGTCTCTACATTTTGTTGAATGGTGATTGAATGTTTTTTCCATTTGTGTATGGCGATCAATTGCTGATTATTGAATTTAAGGAAATTCCCTCTATTTCAAGATCCGTATATTTTACCGTACCATACGTAATTCCTGCATCACACGTTAATCCCTGTCCCCCCTGTAGAGACGCGATTAATCGCGTCTCTACATTTTGTGTGTATGGTAATTAAATGTGTATTCCATTTGTGTATGGCGCATCATTTGCGTCGTTTGGATTACGATGGTGGTGGATGATCTTTCGCGATCGTTCGTGGATGGTGATATGTACGTTCATATCGCCTGATACGTACGTATGTGTCGCCTTGCGGGAACGTATGTGAGGGCTGTCGTGTACGTATGTCCGTGGGGGAGTGTGACAGTGTGACGGATGTGACAGTTATTCGCGGACTTTTATACGTATGCTGTCAAAAAATAATAGATGTTAAATAATTAACCTATTTTATTTTTTGGCACATAATTATATATTTTGGAAAATAACTGTCACAATTGTCACACTGTCACAAGATCCTTATAAATTCAGGGCGAAAGACTTGCTAATTCTCTCAATATCATCTCTGGTATTGATGACGACGATATAGCCCCTGAGCCTGTCTTTTCGTACCGCCTTAAAGTTTAATTTTGTCATGATAAATCCAATTTGATTGTTTTTTAAAGGTTTTTTAATATAAGCGTTAATTCGTTCCAAAATTTGGGCGACCGTGATGAACTCGCCGGCCTCGCCGGGGAGGGGATGACGGAAATAGATCCGGATCAGCTCCTCCTCCAGGTTGGGCGCCTCGAAATACTCGTTGTGCGCCGTCAGCTCGTTGCTCTCGCTCTCGTCGAACCAATAACGGAAGCCCGATTTCCAGAGGGAGAGGGCCTGGGCGTAGAGCCCCTCGTAGTCGATCGGGTTGTCGTATGGGTTGAGGATGCTCTCCACCTCGAAGGCCAGCCAGCGGCGGTTGCCCGTCGGATCGGTCAGGAACTGCGGGTTGTTGCCCGTGCCACATAGCGAGGCGGTGTGGGGGCGGTGTTCCTTGTGGCGGGCGTAGGCGGCCCGCTCGTTGATGTGCGGGCTGGTGACGAGCGCCTTCAGCTGGTTCAGCTCGGCGGGGCGCATGTAGTCGAGCTCCTCGAGACAGACCATGAGCGACTCGGCCAGCACCAGCTTGTCGTCCTTATTGTAACGGTCGCTGTTGGTCTTCGTGTAGAAGTAGCGCCGTAACTCCAGGGGCAGCAGGTGGTTGAGCCAGGTGGTCTTGTAGATGCCCTGCCGGCCCACCAGTACCAGGATCTGGTGGTTGACCACCGTCTCGTCGAGTGCGGTAGGCAGGATGGCGACGAACCATTTCCGGAAGAAGCGGACGAATAGTTCCTGGTCGCCCTTGATCCGTACCCGGTTGGCCAGGTTGGCGATGTGGTCGGTCGTTCCGTCCCAGGTGGGCAGCCGGTCGAGGTAGTCTTGGAAGGGGTTGAAGAGGGGAACGAAGTCGGAGCGCAGCAGGTCGTCGACCACGTTGATCCGCACTGTTCCGAGCCGCTTGTTGATCTGGCTCCAGAGGGTGCTCAGGTCGCGGTCGTCGAGCGTATGGAAGTCGCGCTCCGTCTGCCAGCGGATCTCCAGCTGGTTAAGTAGGTTGTTGCGCCTGGTCTCGGCCAGCTCGTTGATGGTGGCCTCGATCTCGTCGAACGTTGGGGCGCGATTGCCCCGCGTGGGCCGTGTGGCGTGCTCGTCGGTCTGTTGGTAGCAGGAGCGCATGATCGAGCGTACCTGCGCCTCGCCATAGTCGGCGAAAGCGCTGATGGCCCATTCGGTCGCCTTTCGCTTGGAGATGCCGTAGCGGTTCAGCATATAGCCCACCCGCATGATGTATTCGTTGTGGTGCCCCGGCCCGTAGCTCAGCCCCTCGCCCTCGAGGATCCCCTTGATCCGCCGCAAGGCGATCGCCAGCTTGCCGCCGACGGGCCGTCCGGATGGGAGCGGCTTGTTCCCGACGGTCTCCGCGTCGATGCGAAACGGTGTGGCAGCCGGGTTGTAGTGTGCCCTTGGGTCGTAGGCCAGTCCGCTGATACGCTCCGGGTTCTTGCAGGCCTTGTCGTAGTCCAGGCCGAGCCGTCCGGCATAATACTCGTTCACCTGGAAGAAGGCCTGCTGGTAGAGGTCGATCGACCTTTTCGCGGCCGGGTCGAGCACGTCGTGATCCGGCAGCTCGAAGCGGCAGATGACCCGCAGCCCGAGGCCGCTGATGGTCCGGTAGGCCAGCAGCGAGTGCGGGTCGCAAGCGACCAGTCGCGCCGCCTCGTCCATCCGCTCGGGCGGGATGTGGTCGAAGTCGCAGAGCGTCAAGTTGGTATACTCGATGATGTTTTGGCGTGTCCGGCATTTGTCGAACCGGGCGGCTGGTGTGAAAGCAGGGCAGGCCTGTTTCTCCTGGTCGGCACGAAACTTGTTCTCTTGGCGTTGAAACGTGCGGAACTTCTCTGTCCGCTCACGCAAGGCCGGATCGGCCTTAATGGTTTCATAAATGCTCTTTAACCTGGCGGGAAACGGTTGTTTATCCCAGAAAGATTTAAAGAGGTTAATGTTAATCATAATGGTATATTTTATATTTGTAAATATAGGCTCAAACATAATGATTACTTTTTATTTCGAGGTCCTGACATAGAGGACTAAGCGATTTATTTTTAGCGTTTTTTAAGTTTTTAATAGTAAAGATATTCATATAAGGATTTAATCCTTATATTCGCGGACGACACACCACCAACCCCTGTAGAGACGCGATTAATCGCGTCTCTACGTTGTGATGTAATGTTAATCGCGTCTCTACGTTGTGATGTAATGTGAAAAATCGCATTTTTACGATGAAATGGAGAAATGGCCCTTGCGGGTGGTGTATCAACAATAATATGCATGAGAATACAAATCATTAACTGTTAAAAAGTTTACGGATGGATAAATATCAAAATAAATACCGGATACAGACAGCACGTGCCGTCTGGCATGATTATGATGGTGGTGCCTATTTTGTCACGATATGTACCGCCGGGCGTGCGTATTATTTCGGAGAAATCAGGAATGGCGAAATGATTTTATCCGGGATCGGTAAAATCGCGGAGGCGGTTTTTACCAATGTATCCGAATATTATCCATATGCGGAAATCCCATTGTTTGTCATTATGCCAAATCATGTTCATGCCATCGTTTTTATTGATGATTATTGTCGTGATCATGCGGCAAAACATTGTGAACGGGAATGTGGGCAGGATTGTGGACATGATAATGGAAACGATTGTGGACGTGAATGTGAACACGATAATGGAAACGATAATGGAAACGATAATGGACACAATTATGGACGCAATTATGGACACGATAATGGACACGATTGTAGAGACGCGATTAATCGCGTCTCTACGGGGTCAATGGGGGCGGTGGAACGGTCGATGGAACACCCGGTAAAACGGTCACAGGCAATGTCAGAAACGGTGGATAATACGTCGGGAATGGATACGAATATTGGAATTAGGTTGTCGAAAGGTGGAATTACGGGAAATAAAAACCCGATGGTCTCTAAAATATTAGGGACGGTTATCCGGGGTGTTAAGGCCCGTGTCAGTCATTTGGCACGCCACAATGGAAACCATTTTAGTTGGCAATCCCGTTATTATGATCGGATAATAAGAAATGACAAAGAGATGAATCGTGTAGCGGAATACATTGAAAATAATATTGCCCGTTGGGATATGGAAGAACTGAACGAAACGGAATAATGAAATAACCTGTTTAATTTAAACGTTAATATAAATAATAGAATGACAAAGAGAGAAATTTCGGAGCGTATGTGCGCCCGTTTTGGTGAGTTTGTCGAGCGGCAAAGGCTCGAGAGTAAGATAACCTTAAACGCCTTGTGTCGTGAGGCGGGAATCAGCAAGACGGTCTATATCGCCTTTAAAAAAGGGGGCATACCCGCGTGACTTTCCATTGGGTATTACGCCTGTTAATGGCCTTCCGTGTGTTGCTCGACGATCACGAGTTCGCCCGCCTGATGAGTGTTTTCAATCTCCTTTTGGTTGAGCGTGGTGAATGGGGGGAGGAGGGGGAATAAGAGTGTTATTTTTATTGTTCCGCCACATTTTCGTTTATGAATTGTGGAGATCTTTTTTCGGAAATAGAAACAAGGCGGGACGACACGTCGCCCCGCCTGACTAAAAAATGTGTTTACTTACTTATTCCAGAATCTCGCCATTCGCGCTGAGATAAACTGTTTTCTCGCTATTGTCCGCATTGACTACGACAACCTTGTAGGTCGCTACCCCTTCCTCGTCTTCATCCACGGCCGCGTTCTTGATCGTCGCCTCGGGGAAGTTTTTACTGATAGCGTCTTGTACCGCTTGCGGAAGCGCGTTGATCTCGATCGGCTTGAACTCGTTGATCGCCGTGACGATCTCAACATCAGATACCTGGTTGCCCGCGAAAACGGCGGTTGTACCTAAACCAATAAACAATGCTGTTGCTAAAACTAACTTTTTCATAATCATAATGTTTTAAAAATAGGACTTTGTTGTTTCACTCTCTCGCTGAATATAGGGCAAGGGGCGTGCCAAAAAAATTGCCAGTTGCGGATACCGTTGTCAATGAGTGGGTTGTATTTATTAAGAATTGTGGCCTTATGTTTGGCATGCGTATTTTTCCACACCACATGCCGATTTTTGTCCCGTAATGTTGTGGTAAAATGGAAAAAGCACACGGACAATTCGTGTCATCCGTGTGCTTTTACGTGTGTTTGCGCCTCTCCGGCTTTTCCCTTACTCACTCTTCAGGCTATTTACCGGGTTCTCGTTCGCCGCATGCCAGTTTTGGTAGGTGACGGTCAGCAGCGTTACGCTACCGACGATCAGCAGGGCCATCGGGAAGATCCACCAATAGCTGGGGACGCGGTAGGCGAAGCTTTGTAACCATTTGTCGACGGCATACCAGGCGATCGGGCAGGCAATGGTGAAACAGACCAGCAGGATCCAGAGGTAACTCTTGTTGAACATCATCAGGATGTTGCCGACACTGGCGCCCATCACCCGCCGGATACCGATCTCCTTACGGCGATATTCGCTGTCGAACACCACGAGACCAAAGACACCGGAGATTGAGATCAGCACGGCCAGCAGACTGAAGAGCGAGATGAGAGTCGCCAACCGTTGCTCATTCTTGTAGGTCCGTTCCAATTGCTCGTCGAACGGACGGATGTCGAACGGGTAACCGGGCGAGAGGGCCTCCAACTCGTCACGCAGGATCTTTTGAGCCGTAGCGGGATCGGTGCCCGCGTTCATCCGGACATAGACATATGTATAGAGCTGGTCGATCGGCTCCTCGTTGATCCAATTCTCCTTGCCTAAGGTATAGAAAGCCATGGGTGAGATGCCCCGGCGCATGGAGGCATAGTGAAAATTATCGACGACACCGACCACCTCTTGCGGCTCAATCTTGTCGCCTGCCTGGAGGTCGTAACGCTCACGTGCCATCCGGTTCATGATAAAGCAGCCGTCTACGCCTTGACTGTCCTCCTCACGGAAATCCCGTCCCTCGATGGTGGGTATATTCATTACCTTCAGGAAAGAGGGGGAGACAATCAGGACATCAAATGAGATGCGCTCGCCGTTTATTTTTCGCCCCCATGAGCTGTAAACGTCCATCTCGCCGAAGAAGGGCTGTACTGAGAAGGCGACACCGGCCACTTCGGGATGCTGTTTCAGCCGCTCCTCAAGCACTTTTTGCTTGCTGCTGACCGTCTTGTCGATGTCGGAGGTGACGAGCCATGCCTTGTCGAAACCGAGTGGAGCGGTCCGTGCGTAACGGTTTTGCAGGAACATGCACAAGGCGCCGATCACGAGGGCGAACGAGGCGATGAACTGGAAACTCATCAGCAGGTCGCGAAGCGTACGTCCTTTAGGCGAGAGGCCGAATGAGCCTTTCAATACCAGGGCGGGCGCGAACGAGGTGATATAGTAGGCGGGATAGAGTCCGGCGAACAGGCCGATCAACAGGGCGATCAGGGCTGTGAGTCCAATCAGCGCCGGATGTGACCCGGGATGGATGTTGGCCTGTATGAGCAGGTTGAGATTATAATCCTGAAGCCCCCACAGCAACAGTAAGCCGATCAGGAACGCTACGAGACAGATAATCACCGCCTCGGCCAGTAACGCGCCCCGCAACGAGGCCTGGCTGGCACCGAATACCTTTTGCGTATTGACGTTGCGGACACGCATGGGCGAGAGTGCCGTACTGAAATTGGTATAATTGATCGCCGCGATCAGCAGGATAATGATAGCGATGGAGAAGAGCAGGAACATGGTCGCCCGGCTGGTGCGTGGTGTCGGGTCGAACATGAGCGGCTCGAAAGTATGAATCTCGGGCAACGCGATCGCCTTGTAATTAAGGCTTCCGCCATTCATCTTATTATTATCCTTGAATTCCTGGTTGTTCGCCGCGGCGAAGGCGTCAATCAGCGCCTGCGCGTCATTCTCATCTCCCTGATCGAGGCGGATATAGAGCGAGTAGTTGAGGGCATTCCATTGATCCAACTGGTTCTCGTCCTTACGCGGGGCCGTATAGACACAATTCTGGAGGCTGTTATTGTCCGGGAAATCGCGATAGACGGCACCAATGGTCATGGCCTGGTTGTCTCCAAACGTTACCCGGCGGCCTGTTGCTGCCTCTGTCCCGAACCATCGGCGTGCGGCACTCTCTGGGATCAGCAGTTGATCATAGGTGTCGAGTACGTTCGCGTCGCCCTCGATCAGGTCGAAATGGAACACCTTGGTCAAGCCATCGGTTGCTTTCCGGATGGATTCCTTGAAGACTCGGCGTGAGCCATTCTCCTCGATGGTGAAAGAGGCCTCTTTAGGCAAGGCGCTGAGAATGCAACCGCCTAGGATGTGGGGCGATGATCGCATGAACGCGAAGCCATAAGGACCGCTGGCCAAGGCGGCCCGTCCGTCATTCCATTGGGCGTCGATCCGGAAGATCCGGTCGGCGTTCGGGTCGTGCCGGTCGAATTGCCGGTCGTAGTCCCATTGCATCATCAGTAACATAAAGGCGGTGAAGGCGACCGCCAATCCCAGGATATTCAGGATCATCGCCGTCCGGAAACGCCGGAATATCCGCATCAGGTTTCTCAGGATAAGTTTCATAATATACAAAGATTTTTTAAGTTATTCATTCTTGATACTGTTCACCGGGTTCTCGTTTGCCGCGTGCCAGTTCTGGTAGGTGACGGTCAGCAGCGTCACGCTTCCGACAATCAGCAGGGCTACCGGGAAAATCCACCAATAGCTGGGGACACGATAGGCGAAACTTTGCAACCACTCATTAACGGCATACCAGGCGATCGGGCAGGCGATGATGAAGCAGACCAGCAGGATCCAGAGGTAGCTTTTGTTGAACATCAACAGGATGTTGCCGACGCTGGCGCCCATTACCCTGCGGATACAGATCTCCTTGCGGCGATATTCGCTGTCGAACACCACGAGACCGAAGACACCGGCAATAGAGATCAATACGGCCAGCAGGCTGAAGAGCGAGATCAGGGTTGCCAATCGCTGCTCGTTCTTGTACGCCCGTTCCAGCTGCTCGTCGAACGGACGGATGTCGAACGGGTAACCGGGCGAGAGGGCCTCCAGCTCGTCGTGTAGGATTTGGATCGCTGTAGCGGGATCGGTACCTGCGTTCATCCGGACATAGACATTCGTATAGAGTCGATCGGTGGCATCGGCACTCTTGTCGGAGGTATAGAAAGCCATAGGCGAGATGCCGCGGCGCATGGAGGTGTAGTGGAAATTGTCGGTGACACCGACAATCTCCTGTGTCCCGATCTTGTCGCCTGGCTGGATGCCGTGGTGTTCTCGCATCATTCGGTTGATGATGAAGCAACCGTTCGTGTTTCGTGCGTCCTCCTCCCGGAAATCGCGCCCTTCGATGATAGGGATTCCAATAACCTTTGGGAAAGAGGGCGAAACGACCAAGACCTCGAACGAGATGGCCTCGCCCTTGAACTTGCGCCCCCACTTGGCGTAGATGTCGTTATCGCCGTAGAAGGACATCTCAGAGAAGGCGACACCAGCTACTTCGGGGTGTTGCTTTAACCGTTCCTCGAGGACTTGTCGCTTGCTGCTGACCAGTTTGTCGATATCGGAAGTAACAAGCCATTCCTTATCGAAACCGAGCGGCATGGTCTGGGCATAACGGTTTTGCAGGAACATGCACAAGGCGCCGATCACGAGAGCGAACGAGGCGATGAACTGGAAACTCATCAGCAGATTGCGGAGCATACGTCCCTTGGGCGAGAGGCCGAATGAGCCTTTCAACACCAGTGCCGGCGCGAACGAGGTGGTGTAGTAGGCGGGATAGAGCCCGGCGAGCAGGCCGATCGCCAGAGCGATCAACGCCGTGAGGCCAATCAGCGGCAGGTGCGCCTCCGGGCGGATATCGGCCTGTATGAGCAGGTTGAGGTTATAATCCTGAAGTCCCCAAAGCAACAGTAGGCCAATCAGGAATGCGACCAGACAAATGATCACGGCCTCGGCCAGCAACGCGCCCCGCAGCGAGGCTTGGCTGGCGCCGAATACCTTTTGCGTGTTGACGTTGCGGACACGCATGGGCGAGAGCGCCGTGCTGAAGTTGGTATAATTGATCGCCGCGATCAGTAGGATAATGATCGCGATGGAGAAGAGCAGGAACATGGTTGCCGGGCTGGTGCGGGGCGTCGGGTCGAACATGAGCGGCTCGAAGGTGTGGATGTCGGTCAGCGCGATCGCTACCATATCTATTTTGTCGTTTGCCTGTCTATAATTCTTGAATTCCTGGTTGTTTTCCGCGAAAGCGTCGACCAGGGCCTGCGCGTCCGCCGTGCCGCCTTGGTCGAGGCGGATGTAGAAGGCGAAGTTCATCGAGGTCCATTCATTGATCTCACTCTCATTCTGATCTTTGCGAATGGCAACGTAGATGTTGTTCTTTAGGCTGTTATTATTGGGGAAATCGCGATAGACGCCGCCGACGCTCAGAGTCCGGCCGTCGCCCAGCGTCACTTGGCGGCCCGTCGCGGCCTTTTGCCCGAACCACCGGCGGGCGGCGCTCTCGGGGATCAGGATCTTATCGTAGGCCTCGAGCGCACTCGTGTCGCCCTCGACCAGGTCGAAATGGAACACCTGGGTCAAGCCGCTGGTCACCTTATGAAGCTTGTCCTTGAAGATCCGTTGCTCGCCGTCTGACTCGATGGTGAAAGACTCGTCTTCGGGCAGGAGATAAAGTAAGCAACCACCGACGATGTGGGGCGACGATTGCATGAAGGCGAAACCATAAGGACCACATGTGAGCGCGGCCCGTCCGGCGTCCCATTGGGCATCGATCCGGAAGATCCGGTCGGCGTTCGGATCGTTCCGGTCGAATTGCCGGTCGTAGTTCCATTGCATCATCAGCAACATAAAGGCGGTGAAGGCGACCGCCAGTCCCAGGATATTCAGGATCATCGCCGTCCGGAAACGCCGGAATATCCGCATCAGGTTTCTCAGGATAAGTTTCATATCAATTGTTGTTTTATTATTCATTTTTGCCAAAAAGGATACAAATACCGTGCCAAATGATTTAATTGTCTGATATGCTGAATATTGTAAAATTATCCTTATTAATGAAGTGTCAAAATATTTGACAGTGGTGTCCAATTTTTTGACACTTATTTCTTGTATATTCGCGTTATTATGATAGGAACGATAGTAAATACGGCCTGCATTGTAGCGGGTAGCGTGATAGGCAGTGTCGCCCGGCGGGCGATCAAGGAGAAATACCAGATGGCGTTGTATAACGCGATGGGATTGGCTGCGTTTGTGTTGGGCATTAACGCTGTGGTGAATAATTTGCCGAAGAGCGACTATCCGGTGCTTTTCATTGTTAGTCTGGCATTGGGCAGCCTGTTGGGGACGATCCTCAACCTTGAGGGTGGTTTCCGGGGATTGATGGGCCGTTTCTCGAAATCGGATCTGGCGGAGGGGCTCTCGACCGGTATTCTCCTCTTTTGTGTCGGGACACTATCGATGGTGGGTCCGGTGATGAGTGCCCTTTATGGCGACAATACCTACCTCTTCGCCAACGCGACGCTCGACCTGGTTACCTCGGCTGTCCTGGCCAGTACGTATGGGATCGGGATGGTACTGGCGGCGCCGGTACTCTTCTGTTCGCAAGGGTTGATCTATTTGGTGACGAGCCTGGCGGGTGATGTCATTCCCGATGCGCTCATGCGTGAGATCTCGATCGTCGGCGGTGTCTTGATCGCCAGTTCGGGGTTGGGTATCCTGAAGATCAAGGATTGCCGTACGCTCAATATGTTACCGGCCCTGTTGATGCCGGTACTCTTTTTTCTGATTAAGCATTTCCTTAAATAAAAACATATTACATTATGTCTGTCTATATCGGAGTTGACCTTGGCGGCACCAATATGCGTGCCGGACGTGTGGAGAATGATTGCCTGGTGGCCCAGGCGAGTGAAAAAACCCCTAAATCGCCTAAAGATACGGCGGAGACGATCGACCTGTTGGAGCGGGTGATCCGATCGGTCTGGACGCCGGAGGTGTCCGCGATTGGTATTGGTGTGCCTGGTTTGGTGGATCGTCAGAATGGGGTTGTCTATAACCTGGTGAATATCCCGCATTGGGATGTTGTGCCTTTACGTGAGATCCTGGAGGCTCGTTTCGGTGTTCGTGTCGTGATCGACAACGATGCCAACTGTTTCGCCCTGGGTGAGCGAGTCTTTGGCGTAGGCAGACAGTATGAGAATTTTGTGGGCCTGACGCTTGGCACCGGCCTGGGTGGTGGCATTATCCAGCAGGGTCGTTTATTGGCCGACTCGAACTGTGGCTCTGGCGAGTTTGGTATGATGCCCTATCGAGACAATATCCTGGAGTATTATTGCAGTGGCTCCTATTTCATGAACATTTGGGGCGTTGATGGAAAAACGATGTATGAGCGGGCGCTGAAAGGCGATGCCGAGGCGTTGGAGGCCTATCGTCAGTTGGGTGAGCACATTGCCGCGGCGGTCAAGATCGTGATGCTGGCGGTCGACCCGGAGATGATCGTGTTCGGTGGTTCAGTAGCTGCGGCGCATGCCCTGTTCGAGAAGAGCCTCTGGGAGAACCTGCGTGACTTTGCCTATCCCAACTCCGTGAAGCGTCTCCGGATCTTCTTCTCGGAAATGGAGAATCCGGCGATTCTGGGCGCGGCCTCGCTTTGCTATTGATTTCATGTTAAATAATAACCTTAATAGATCAAGTTATGAGAAAGCTATTTAGACAATTGGCCCTGGCGATGATTATTTGCATGGGGCTGGCGACATTCGCCTGGGCGGGAAAGCCCATCAAGACCCTGTTGATCACGGGTCAGAATAATCATAATTGGCCGGTGAGCCATGTCGTGTTGGAAAAGATCCTGGAAAATTCCGGTCTTTTTGAGGTGGATCTGGCTGTTTCCCCCGCAAAAGGGGAGGATATGTCCGGTTTTGTGCTCGATTTTGAGCCCTACCAGCTGGTGGTGCTTGATTATAATGGCGACGCCTGGCCGAAGGAGACCCGCGATCGTTTCCTGGCCTATGCTGAGCAGGGCGGTGGCATCGTGGTCTATCATGCGGCGGACAACGCTTTTGCCGATTGGCCCGAGTATAACCGCATTTGTGCCTTAGGAGGCTGGGAGAACCGCGACGAGAAGGCCGGTCCTTATGTCTATTGGCAGGGTGGTGCCCTCGTGCGTGACGATTCGCCGGGTGTGGGTGGCTCACATGGCAAGCAACACCAATATGTCTTGAATGGCCGAAAGATGGATCATCCGGTGACGGCCGGTTTGCCTGAGCATTGGTTGCATGGGCAAGATGAACTTTACGACCGGATGCGTGGCCCGGGTAATATCAAGGATCTGCTTTATACAGCCTATTCAGAAAAATCAACTGGAGGTTCAGGTCGAGAGGAGCCATTAATCTTTACCGTTGATTACGGTAAGGCCCGTATCTTCCACACGATGTTGGGACATGCTGGTGAGACGGTCGAGAATAGTCCGGCGATGCAGTGTGTCGGTTTCCAAGTGACTTTGTTGCGTGGTGCGGAGTGGGCCGCGACCGGTCGGGTGACACAGTCCGTCCCCAGCGATTTCCCGACAGAGCATCAATCAACCGCCCGTAAGGATTACCGGTAGAAAATTCCCTTCCACTGCAGTGTATTCCGAAATACACTGCAGTGGAATCCAAATTACACTACAGTGCGCAGTTTAGGGAGGCTTATTCGGAAGTCAGCCTCTTATCGATAACGACCGACAGGTACCCGTCCTTGATTTGGAAATGCTCGTCGTCATGCTCGGCGAGGAAACGGATGGCCGTGAGCGACCGTTCCGTTTTGAAGGGCATCGTCTCGACCAGGTCGGCCAGGAAATAGGGGCCTTCCTGCGTCTCGGGCAGAGCCATCAGATAGTCGCGGATACGGTTGAACTCATAGTGGCTCAATCCTGAGTCACCCTTTTGCAGGCAGACATCGCAACTGCCACAATCTTTCGCCCCCTTCTCTCCGAAATAGGCCAGCAACAGGCGGCTCCGGCAGGTATCATCGCTCTCCGTATATTCCAGTACCTTCAGTAGTCTTTTCTCGCTCCGCTCACGCCGCTCCTCATAGGCTGATTTGGGGATAACGAGGTAACGTTGTTCCTCTCGCGGTTGGCGATAGAAGATCATCGGGGTCTTCTTACGGGGAATATAATTGATGATCCGGTATTTGGAAAGGCGGATCAGGCTCTCGTATACTTCGTGGGGCGTGACACCGCAGCGTTTGGCGATTTGTTCCTCGTCCAGATAAACGTAGTCGGCAAACAGGCCCGTGTAAGATCGCAGCACAACCTGTACGACATGGTCGTTGAGGTTGTCTTGTCGCAGATATTGGTACAATTCCTCGCGTGTGGCGATGAACATCAATCGTGAGGCATTGTCAGTCTCCTCCGTATATTCGATGTAGCCCGCCAGCTCCAGGATCTTCAGGGCATGATGTGTAGGCAGGAGTGGAAACTTATAGGCAGCGCAGAATTCCGCCAGGTTGAAATCGTGCCCCGTGTCGAGTCCGAAACCGACTGCGATCTGGTAGAAATTGCCCAGCGCCTCATAAACCCGATAGATAAATTCCCGCTCCGGAAATTCATCACTCAGCCGTTTCTTCAGTTTGCCACTGTCCGCTTTCGAGTAGAGGACCACGGCGTAGGCTTTTTGCCCGTCTCGTCCCGCACGTCCGGCCTCCTGGTAATATTCCTCCAGTGAGCCGGGCATATCCATATGAACGACCAAGCGTACGTCCGGCTTGTCGATACCCATACCGAAAGCGTTGGTCGAGACGATGACCCGGCATTGGTCGTTCTTCCAGCGCTCCTGCCGCTCATTCTTCTCGTCGTTCTTCAGTCCGGCATGGAAAAAATCGGCCTCAATGCCCTCCTCCCGGAGCAGGGTAGCGATTTCTTTCGTGCGCTTGCGGTTACGGACATAGACAATCGCCGTGCCCGGAACCCGGTTCAGGATATGGATGAGTGTCTTGTGTTTGTCTTCTGTTCGCCGGATGATGTAGGCCAGGTTCTCACGGGCGAAACTTTTCTGGTAAACCCTGGGCCGTTTGAAACGCAGTTTCTCCTGGATATCGGCGACAACCTCGGGCGTAGCGGTAGCGGTCAGGGCGAGCACCGGTACGTCGGGTAACGTGTCGCGAATCTCGGCAACACGAAGGTAGGAGGGACGGAAGTCGTAACCCCATTGCGAGATACAGTGACTCTCGTCAACCACGAGCAGGTTTACGTTCATCGCCTTGATCTTGGTAAGGAAGATCTCCGTACTCAACCGTTCGGGCGATACATAGAGGAACTTGTAATCACCAAAGATACAATTCTCCAGTTGGGTGATGATCTCCTGCCTCGTCAGGCCGGAATAGATGTAGGTTGCCTTGATCCCGACCCTTCTCAGGTTCTCCACCTGGTCTTTCATGAGGGCGATCAAGGGCGTGATGACAATACAGATACCCTCCTTAGCCAGGGCGGGTACCTGGAAAGTAATCGACTTGCCACCACCTGTCGGCATGAGGCCTAATGTGTCGTTCCCCTCATAAACCGACCGGATAATCTCCTCTTGTAGGGGCCGGAATGCCGTATAACCCCAATATTCCTTTAGGATCTTGTGGAAGATGTCCACCTGTTCGTCCATCACGGATGCTCCTGTTTGATGTCTTTCACCATCAGCTGGATCGATGAGTTGCCATTATAGGTATTTTCCTCGACCGTATAGCAGATGCTGAACGGTTTCATCTCCTTGATGTGCGCGCTGTGCTTACGCATACCGAAGGCGATACCATGCACCGGATTACAGGAATTACCATCGATGATCTCGAGCTTCAGGTGCTCCAGATCCTTGCCGACCAGTTTACTGGTACCATAGTCCTTGACTCCGCGCGTACAGAATATCGGTTTCTGGTTCTCCGGCCCGAAGGGGCTCATCTTCTTGAGATCAGCCATGAACTTCGGGGTGATGTCCTTGAAATCGAGCATCGAGTCGATCTCTATCTGCGGAATCATCTGCTCCGGGATAATCTCCTCGCTCGCGATCTTCTGGAACCGCTCCTTGAACGCCTCCAGATTCTCTTCCTTGAGCGACAATCCTGCGGCATAGGTGTGTCCACCGAAGTTTTCCAACAGGTCGCGGCAACCCTCAATGGCCTTGTAGATATCGAATCCGGTGACCGAGCGGGCCGATCCGGTGACCAGCTCCGACGATTTGGTCAGGACAACCGCCGGGCGGTAATATTTCTCCGTCAGGCGTGAGGCGACAATACCGATCACGCCTTTATGCCAATTGGGGTTATAGACGATGATCGCCTTTTGGTCGTCGATGTTTGAGAAACCATTGATGATGGCGTTCGCCTCGTCAGTGATCTTCTTGTCGAGCTCTCGGCGCTCCTCGTTGTATTGGTTGATACTTTCGCTCTTCTCCTTGGCGATCTCTACACTCTTGGCCAGCAATAACTCGACGGCTTCCTTACCGTTCATCATACGTCCTGAGGCGTTGATGCGCGGCCCGATCTTAAAGACGATATCGCTGATCGTAATGTCTTTGGTCGACAATCCGCAAACATCAATGATCCCCTTCAGTCCCAAGCTTGGGTTATTATTGATTTGCCTTAACCCATAATAGGCCAAGATCCGGTTCTCGCCCGTGATGGGCACGATGTCCGAGGCGATGCTGACTGCCGTCAGCTCCAGGAGCTTTTCCAGGTCGGAGAAGGGAAAATTATTACTGATGGCGAATGCTTGCATGAACTTGAAGCCGACACCGCATCCCGACAGGTGCTCGTAGGGATAGATGGAGTCGGTCCGCTTGGCGTCGAGCACGGCCACCGCGTCGGGCAGGACATCATCGGGCATGTGATGGTCGCAGATGATGAAGTCGATCCCCTTTTGTTTTGCGTACTCGATCTTCTCGATCGCCTTGATGCCGCAATCGAGTGAAATGACGAGGGTGATGCCTCTCTCGGCGGCATAATCGATCCCTTTGTAAGAGATGCCATAGCCTTCGTCGTAACGGTCAGGTATGTAATAGTCCAGCGCGGTGGAATAGAGCCGCAGGTATTTATAAACCAACGAGACGGCTGTTGTTCCATCCACGTCATAATCCCCATAGATAAGAATCTTTTCTTTATTGCCCAAAGCCTTGTTCAATCTTGCTACCGCCTTGTCCATGTCTGGCATCAGGAACGGATCGTGCAGATCGTTGAGGCTCGGCCTAAAGAATCTCTTCACCTCTTCCGCTGAGGTGATTCCCCGTTGGACGAGCAGAAGGGCGATCACAGGCGAGAGGTCGAGCTCTTTCGCCAACTGGTCTCTCTTTTGTATCTCTTCGGTTGTGGGAACCCTTAAATTCCATTTGTTAGTCATTATATATTATTTTTTTCTTTTCTTCTCCCGTACCGCCCAAGTCGCCTTTTTGTCCGTTCGATACTCGCAGATATCTGGATATGATCTGATGACAGGCGGTGATCAAGCGTCCTTGCTGTATGCGTTTGCCGGGTCGTCCCAACGATGGGAGGAAGCCGACAATTTTTTCAATCCGTAAAGGTAGAAATTAAAAATGGAATACGTTTACCGGAACGCTAAAATAGTTTTTTGGAAACATATTTTTGCTGATGGAAGAAATGATTCGTACATTTGTCGATTGTATTTAGGTGTATGAGATTATGGCTATGAACGATGATTTGAAAAAGGCTTGTGAGGTGATGGCCGCCGGTGGCTTGATCCTTTATCCTACCGATACGATTTGGGGAATTGGCTGCGACGCCACGAACGAGGAGGCGGTCCGCCGGGTTTACGAGTTGAAACGACGCTCGGACCACAAGGCGATGCTGGTGCTGCTGGATAGTGAGGCTAAGCTGAACGGTTACGTGTCGAACGTGCCGGATATCGCTTGGGACCTGATCGAAGTCGCTGATAAGCCCTTGACCATTATCTATTCGGATGCCAAGAACCTGGCGCCCTCGCTGGTGGGAGAGGATGGCAGTGTTGGGATCCGGATCACTCGGGAGGCGTTCTCGCGTCAGCTTTGTGAGCGTTTCCGCAAGCCGGTGGTCTCGACTTCCGCCAATATCAGTGGCGAGCCTTCGCCCGCCTCATTCTCTGAAATCTCGGAGGAGGTCAAGAAGGGCGTCGATTATATTGTAGAATATCGCCAGGATGACCAGACGAAAGCTAAGCCTTCCAGCATCATTAAGTTGGGCGATGGCGGCCTGGTACAGGTAATTCGCTGAGCATGAGGAAAAGTATCCAAGCCTTGAAATATGCCGTGACGGACTTTGTCGCTTCGGCGGTGGTCTGGGGCCTTTTTAACCTCATTCGTTATGAGGAGATCGCGCGCTATGAGGGCTTTGATACCTTTGCTTCTTATGTTCGTTACGACGCTGTCTGGCAGGGGCAGTTGCTGATCCCTTTCTTCTGGCTGGCCCTGTTCTGGTTGTCGGGTTATTATAACAGTCCATATGGCAAGTCGCGTCTGGCGGAGTTGTTCACGACGTTGATCTCTGTGGGCATAGGCGTGATCCTGCTTTTTTTTGTCTTTGTGTTGAACGACCTGCCCAAGTCCTACGATGTCTATTATGTGATCTTTTTCTCGTTGTTGGGCTTGCAGTTCGTGGGGATATACCTGCCGCGGCTCTTTATTACGCAGAGCAGCCTGCGGCTGACGAGGCGGGGTTTGCTGGCCTTGAACGTGTTGGTTATCGGATCGGGTCGCGAGGCGGTCCTGGTGGGTGATGACCTGACGGCCAAGGGGTATCGGGTTGTCGGTTTTGTCGGGACGGATGAGGAGACCGAACATCTGGCCCAGCCCTGTTTGGGCTCTCTGGGGTCGGTTTCGTCCTTAATTTTGGAACATAAGGTGGATGAGATCGTAGTCGCTTTGGACGTTGCGTCCCGTGAGGCGGGTAAGGAGATCATCTATTCCCTTTATCGTTATAAGTTGCCCGTGAAGATCCTGATCAATCGCCAATCGTATTATCCGAAGGTGAAGATCAACGCGATTCAGGGTATCCCGTTGGTCGATATGACTGCCAATAATTTTTCGGATGCGGAGAAGAACATCAAGTTGGTGTTCGACAAGGCCGCTTCCGCCTTGGCGCTGTTGTTGCTCTCTCCGCTGTTTGTCTATATCGCCTGGCGTGTGAAGCGGGATTCCGAGGGGCCGGTCCTGTTCAAGCAGGAGCGTATAGGTTATCTGGGGCGTCCTTTCATGATCTATAAGTTCCGGACCATGCGTCTGGACGCTGAGAAGGCGGGTCCTCTCTTGTCAAAGGTCGATGACGAGCGGATTACCCCTTTCGGTCATATCTTGCGTAAGTACCGGCTGGATGAGTTGCCTCAGTTTTGGAACGTGCTGAAAGGTGACATGTCGCTGGTAGGGCCTCGCCCCGAGCGGAAGTATTTTATTGACCAGATCGTGAGACGGGTCCCTTATTATTATCTGTTGCACAACGTCCGTCCCGGGATCACCTCGTTGGGAATGGTGAAGTACGGTTACGCGGGCAATGTGGACCAGATGATCGAGCGTCTGGAGTACGATATGCTCTATTATGAGAACATGTCGTTGGCGATGGATTTGAAAATATTGATATATACGGTAATAACAGTGGTTACCGGAAAAGGAATATAGTAAAGTGTTATGATTATAGAAGGTTGGTTTTACCGGTTTCTGCTTTGGCGGGAGAAACATATTAAGGAGCGTCATTTTATCTTGATCGTCAGTTTCCTGGTCGGGGTTTGCACGGCGGCCTCGGCGATTATCTTGAAGCATTTGATTCATTTCATCCAGCATCTCCTGACGGGTGATTTCAATGTGGATGGGGCCAATTATCTCTATTTGCTCTATCCGGTGATGGGTATCCTGCTGGCTGGCCTGTTTGTCAAGTATATCGTGAGGGACGATATCAGTCATGGTGTGACGAAGATCCTTTATGCCATATCCCAACGTAAGAGTCGTATCAAGCCCCACAATATGTGGACCTCTATCGTGGCCAGCTCCGTGACGATCGGCTTTGGCGGGTCGGTCGGAGCGGAGGCGCCGATCGTGTTGACCGGGGCCGCCATTGGCTCGAACCTCGGACGGCTGTTTCGGATGGAGCAGAAGACATTGATGTTGCTGGTCGGTTGTGGTGCCGCGGGCGCCGTGGCCGGGATCTTTAAGGCGCCGATCGCCGGTTTGGTCTTCGTGATCGAGGTGTTGATGCTCGACCTGACGATGACCTCGGTCTTACCCCTGCTCATCTCGTCGGTGACGGCGGCTACCATGTCCTATATCTTCACGGGGACAGAGGCGATGTTCCATTTCTCGCAGACCGAGTCGTTCGAGATCGGGCGTATCCCCTATGTGTTGCTGCTGGGTATTTTCTGCGGTTTGGTCTCCCTTTACGTCACGCGGGTCATGAACCGGGTGGAGGGGATGTACCGCAATCTCGGTGTTTATTGGAAGAAATTCCTGTTGGGTGGCGTGACGCTGAGTGTCTTGATCTTCCTCTTCCCGCCGTTGTATGGCGAGGGTTATGATACGATCACCTCGCTCCTGAACGGCCAGTTCTCGCACATCATGGACAAGAGTCTTTTTTATGACCTCAACGATACTTATTTCGGGGTCTTGATCTTCCTGTCGCTGATCTTGCTGACCAAGGTCTTTGCCTCGAGCGCCACCAATGCGGGTGGTGGTTGTGGTGGTATCTTTGCGCCCAGCCTTTATTTGGGTTGTATCGCGGGCTTTATCTTTGCCCATACCTCCAACTTCTTCCCCTTTACGATGTATCTCTCGGAGAAGAATTTCGCCCTGTTGGGTATGGCAGGTGTCATGTCGGGCGTGATGCACGCGCCACTTACGGGAGTCTTCCTGATCGCTGAGCTGACTGGTGGTTACGATCTTTTCCTGCCCTTGATGATCGTCTCCATCAGTTCTTATATCACGATTCTCATGTTCGAGCCTCACAGTATCTATTCAATGCGTTTGGCTCAGAAGGGCGAGTTGCTGACACACCATAAGGACAAGGCGGTCCTGACTCTTTTGCGGGCCGACAATATGGTCGAGAAGGATTTTCAGGTGGTCTCGCCCGATATGTCGTTGGGCGATATGGTCAAGGTGATCTCCCGCAGTAACCGCAATGTCTTTCCGGTCGTGGACGACAAGGGTGTCCTTCTGGGCATTGTCTTGTTGGATAATATCCGTAACATCATGTTCCGGCCGGAGCTTTACGATCGTTTCCATGTCTCGAAATTCATGGTCTCTGCTCCCGCCAAGATCCAGCTGAATTCGCCGATGGACGCGATCATGCGTGTGTTCGACGATACGAAAGCGTGGAACCTGCCTGTGATCGACGAGAATGGGCATTACGTCGGTTTCATGTCGAAATCAAAAATATTCAATTCGTACCGGGAAGTCCTTGTCGATAATTTCTCGGGCGATTAACCCCTAATCAAGAATAGAATGGAAAAGAAAGATTTACGCATTATTTATATGGGAACGCCCGACTTTGCGGTCGAGAGCCTGCGGGCGTTGGTGGAAGGTGGTTATCAGGTGGTCGCCGTCGTCACGATGCCCGACAAGCCGATGGGACGACACGGGAGCGTCCTTCAGGCAAGTGCCGTGAAGCAATACGCCGTGTCGGTCGGCCTGCCTGTCCTGCAACCGGTCAAGTTGAAAGATGAGGCCTTCCTCGAGGCGTTGCGTGCCTATCAGGCCGATCTCCAGATCGTCGTGGCCTTCAGGATGCTGCCAGAGGTGGTCTGGAATATGCCCCGCTTCGGCACTTTCAACCTGCACGCCTCTTTGTTGCCGCAATATCGGGGCGCCGCGCCGATCAACTGGGCCATCATTAATGGCGATACGGAGACTGGCGTCACCTCCTTTTTCCTGACGCACGAGATCGACACCGGCCGCATTATCCGGCAAAAACGTTATCCGATCGCTGATACCGACAACGCCGAGGTGATTCACGATGCCCTGATGCGCCTTGGCGCGGGGTTGGTAACCGAGACTGTCGACCTGATCCTCTCTGGCGAGGTGGAGTCGGTCGCCCAGGAGACCCTTTACGAGGACGTCGCCTCCTTGCGGCCCGCTCCGAAGATCTTCAAGGAGACCTGCCGGGTCGACTGGCACCAGCCGGTCAAGCGGATCTACGACTTTATCCGCGGCCTGGCGCCCTATCCGGCGGCCTGGACGGAACTGGTTGCCCAGTCGGATGGCCATCGGTTGGTATTGAAACTGTTTGAGTCCGAGAAGATCGAGGAGCTACATCAGCTGGCGGTCGGTACGTTGCGTACGGACAAGCGATCCTATCTGGATGTGGCCGTCCCCGACGGTTTCTTGCGCCTGCGCTCGGTCCAGCTGGCCGGCAAGAAACGGATGGACATCGCCAGCTTCCTGAACGGCTTCAAGCAGATTGACACTTATATGATCGACTGATGAGGCCACTCCGCCAGCCGGTTTACGTGATTCTGGGAACGATGTTCCTGTTGTTGGGCGCGTTGGGGCTTTTCCTCCCGGTGCTCCCAACGACCCCTTTCTGGCTATTGACCTGCTGGTTCTATTTGCGAGGCTCTAACCGCCTGTATGCCCGTGTCATGCGCAATCCCTATTTCGGGGGGTATATGCGTGGTTTCCTGGAGGAAAAAGCCATCCCTTTGCATGGCAAGATCGTGACTGTGGTGGTCATGTGGGGCTCCGCCATTTCCACCTTCCTTTTCCTGGATGCCCATTGGGCGATCGACCTGCTGATCCTGGTGGTCGCCATTGGCGTGACCTGGTATGTCCTCTCTTTCCCAACCGCCAAAGGACGACGGTGACACGAACGTATGTGTCGGGTCTTACGAACGTATGTGTCGGCGATCACGTACGTACGTGTAAGGCGATACGAACGTACGTATCGGGACAAACAATCTTTGACGTTTAACCGTTATTTTAGACCGCTTATCCGTGTTTTCGCTATTATATACGGAATCAAGAATAGCCTTGATTGCACGATAAATAATTTCTCCATATATTCGTTCGATTGGCTATTGTTAATGTTAAACCTAATAATTTATTGGAAACCATGAGGAGGAAAAAGCATTTTTGGATATTGTATTTCCTTTGCCTGTCAATTGTAGGTGCCTGGGCTGAACGGATCGACCTTTCCACGGCCCGTAAGGTGGCGGAGAGCGTAGCGAAAGGAGGTAGCGTGCTTCGTTCCTCCGGTGATTTGTCGTTGGTCTATGTGGCGGCTCCGGGACAATCCGGTACGGCCTTGAGAGGTGGCGCGATGGTGGGCACCGCCGATTATTTTGTTTTTAATTTCCCTGAAAATAGAGGATTCGCCATTGTGGCGGGCGACGATCGTGTGCGCCCCCTTTTGGGTTATTCCCTCGAGGGACAGTTCAATTCGGAGAACCTGCCGGAAAACCTGCGTGCCCATCTGGAATATTATCAAGACCAGATCACCTGGGCAGAGGAGCAGAATATCGAGCCTTCAGCCGATGTCACTGCCGAGTGGAACCGTTATCTGGGCGGGACAGCCTTGCGGAGCGGTGGTGGTGTGTCGCTCGAGACGGCTAAATGGGATCAGGCAAGTCCATATAACGCGATGTGCCCCACGATTAACGGGCAACGTGCCTTGACAGGTTGTGGCGCGACAGCGACCGCGATTATTATGCGATATCATCAATGGCCATTGGGTACCCAAAAAGGAGTATCCGTTCATCCCTTGGCCTCTGAACATCCCGAATGGAGATGTGAGCCCCTGAATTATTCAAGTGGTTATAACTGGAACAGTATGCCTTTGACCGTAACGGGTAATGACGCTCCCGAGATCGCCAAATTAATGTGGCATATTGGGGCTAATATTAATATGTCATACTCAAGAAACGCAAGTATCTCTGAACAGACAGATATTGTTTACGCATTGCAGGGCGTTTTTGATTATAGCTTGACCACACGGGCGATCCGCAGGGATTTCTATTCGGCCGATGAGTGGGAAAAGTTCTTGATTAATGAGCTTAATGCTGGAAGGCCAGTGGTTTATAGAGGGGTTACTGATAATAATCTTGGTCATATATTTGTTTGCGACGGTTATGATTCCAACCATTATTTCAGCATAAATTGGGGATGGAGTGGTTACTGTAATGGTTATTTCCTTTTGTCTGCTTTGGGAAATGAGGAGAGCGGAAAATTTTATTATGGGCATTGGATGATGATCGGGGCTAAAAAGAATGAGGGTGAGTCGCCGATTTATGAGTTACGTTTTGGTGCGGAGCCGGAAAGTAGCCAGTTGCCATTACCTGTAGGCTCGCCATTCGATTTAGGAATGTATTTGTATAATTCTGGCAGCATGGCGGGCGAATTTGATATCAGTGTGGCGATTTACGACTCGGCGACCGGAGAATTGGGCGAACCCATGTTGGAGAATAATATGAGAATCAATCTCGAGACAAATTATGGATGGTGGAAAGGAAATAATAACCCATTGATGTTTTGGAATGTTATTTTGCGATCAGAACTTAAGCCGTCTGAGCGTTTGGTGGTTGTCTATTCTCTGGCTGACCGATATGAGTGGCAAATCCTGAATGGTGCGTCAGATAAATTATATGCTTTCGACAAGAATGGTTTAGCCTCTATTGGTGACCACGTTACCTATACCGTAACCTTGCCTTCCGTTGAGGGTGCGACGATCATAAAGGAAGGCTCGACACTCGTTTCCGAAGGAGAGAGTTTCTCTTTTTATATTGATATCCAAAAGGGTTATACCTCAGAGAACATGGTCGTAAAAGCCAATGGCACGATATTGCGGCCTGACGCGACCGGTCGTTATACGATAACAGATATACAGGACAATGTTGTGATTACCGTGACAGGCATCGAGGAGGAAAGCCCGGTTGATATTGAGTCTGTCAACACCTCTAGCGTGAAAGTATGGTCCGCTAATGGCACTCTCCATATCCAGACCCCAGTGGCGGATAAGGCTTATATTGTTGGATTTGATGGTCGTATCCATAAGGCGTTGAATTTACCGGAGGGAGAGACCGTTATCCCTATCTCCTCAGGCGCCTATATTATATCTGTGGGAGGAAAGAATTATAAGTTTAGCTTCTGATATGTGATTTATAAATGATAGAGTCTGTTTTCTTGAAGTAAGAAGATGCGGCACTCCCTATTGGATTTGCGAATAATATAAAATTTAACACTACTGTCCACTAAAAAAGGACAAGGTTAAAAATTAAATAAATTCAGTTCACT
>DGYMR06203__coassemble_862_pt1 | contig 26684 bp, 20 predicted proteins | sample DGYMR06203__metabat2_low_PE_012 | metagenome-assembled genome bin DGYMR06203
TAACAATTCCATAATTAACTTGCCTATCATTTTATCACCAATAAAACGGTCAAATATTAAATCATAATTAATTATTAGCGTTTTAATAACATGAAAATATTAACCGCAGAACACACAACCTCTATTCATACAACAGAATAAGTATCCAAATAACATCAAAACAACAATGATATAAGGCCACAATCCATATTACTATGTCTTTTTGATAAACTGGACTTAGCAAATGTATGGAATTTATTTATACTCGCAAAGGTTTTTTTAATTTTTATTTATCACTAAAATGTTAAAAATAAAGCCAGCTTTTGTTATGCACATCCATTCAAACTTTCTAGGCTTTCTCATAAACATTATCCATAACAATTTAAAACAAGACGAACAAAACCTGACTTGGCAAAAGGAATCGGTTGATAATAAGCATAAAAAGGCCTCTCCACAACGAGTATTCGTCATGCGAGAGGCCTAAACGACAATCTAGTATCAATACATTATTTATAGGATATATTCCCTAGCTTAGCGATATTCCCCACCGAAGGAATTGTAATAAAGAGACGTTCAAGCTCATCTGGTGTCAAATTGGTAGCTGGTGAAAAAGCATCCGATTCCATATAGCGGACCAAACTCAAATAAAACTGACGGGCCTCCGGCTTATCCAAAACTGAGCGTAAGTCAGCCGCACAAACCAATAATCGTCCTTCACCAACCTTAAACTCAAACAAAAGGCCCAACTTATGATTACGCTCTACATTATCAATCACCTGGACAATCGGCCGATAAGCAGCAGGCAAGAGATCCAGCACCATTGGTCGACTGCTCTTCACAATCGGGAACCACTGCCAATTGGTATGGTTCTCGGTCGGGAAACTAGCTAACGCCGGATGCGAGGGATCTGTCAAAATACCAAGCGTACCAGGCGAAACCTCTTTCCCGAGATTCTCACAAATGGTCTTAAACATTCTATAATTCCAATAATCCGTTTGGAACAAACCACCTACTGTCTGTTTCTCATAACGCTTATGATCTGGGAAAAGCAACACCTTTCCTCCAGACTTAAGACGGTTCAACATTGCCCTATCCACACGACGAGCTACTAGAATATCGTTCGATAATTGGGGTAAATTATCAGACGGATAAACCCATAAGGGATAACTGTTACGGAAACCAGTCCCCTCAATCGTCAAAACCAAAGTCAAACGCTCAGCCTCTTTAATTCCTTCCATCGGAACCTGGATTTTCCCAACATAAGCCAAATCGCCCTGACGAGCACTTAATGAGAATTCGCCACTTGAGAAAACGGCCTGATCATTATCAAGCAATTCCCATCCCAACACCTTATCCGCCAAATCCGCCACGGAATAGTTCGCGATCTTTACTTCACCCGACAGAGTCTCACCTCCACTCCAACAAAACTTCTCCGTTACAAATAAAGGAACAACTTCCGAACACGATTGCCGCCACTCCTCAGGTGTGACAAGCCCCTTACTGTCCATGAACGCATCAAGCACGCCAACATAAGCAGAACCTTGGCCTGGATAATCTTGTAAGTCGAGCAACTGAAAACCACCCCATGGATAAGTACGCAAATTCATCTCCATATCCGCCCGATAAAGAATAGCCGCCCAAGCACCAGAAGCTTTCATGAAATCAGTCGCCTGATCAGCCATCCCTGCCGCCTCTAACCGCCGCTTAAAGACCGCCATATTCCAAGGCTTCAAGACTCCGGTGTATTTCTCCATCTCCGCATAATTCGGATAAACCTGGAATTGTCCTGTCTCATGACTGATAACAGGAACAGGCGAGAGTTCAGACGCTTTTGCAAAGTCCATCACCGTATTTGGATAGGTATGGTTCAAATAACCACCATCCTCAGCATCAGCAAACGAGAAAGAGGCACGGGCATGCGTATCAAAGGTACCTGGCGTCTCGCCACCTACTCGACAAGCAGTATAATAGTCCTCGCCAGCCATCGGTCCTTTAAAACCTAAATTATTATTTGAGCCAGCCGCATAGAGTGGACGAGGATCATCCTTCTTGAAAGCATCCAACAACTCCGCCAATCCCTCATCACCGTTCATCTCATTACCAAGACCAAACATAACAAATGAAGCATGGTCGGCATACGCCTCTAACGAATGGCGTCCCTCTTTCAACAAGAAATCCATCAACGTACGATCGGAAGCCTCGACATGCCCCCAAATCGGCAATTCCGGCTGCAAATAGATTCCTTCCATATCCGCCGCCTCAAAACAGGCTTCGGGCGGACACCAGGAGTGAAAACGCCAATGATTAATACCATAATCCTTACCTACACGGAAATAATGACGCCAGGTTTCTACATCCATAGCCGTATGAGCTGTCAACGGGAAAACACAAGCGTCATGTTTTCCTCGTAAGAATGTCACCTTATCATTAATATGGAACTGCTTGTCTTTAGCCTCAAAACGACGAAGACCAAAACTCTTTGTCGTCTCATCAGAAAAGCCATCTCCCTCTAATCTCAAATCAAGGCGATAGAGCGCTGGATCAAACTCACTCCAGCAACGGGCCGTATCGCTTAAATTGATATCAAACGAGAAAGAGGGCTGACTCATATCCACCTCCACAATTTCCATCGGCGTCTGATGCGGTTTGTCCGTATTCCAAGCCGTTGCCTGATACTTTAACTCTGCCTTACCTTCCAAACTGGAACGATCACGCCAATCAATCTCAACTCGTGCCATTTTCTTTTCCCAATCCGGTAAGATACGGACATGTTCTATACCTTGAGCTGGACGACTCTCCAAATAAAACTGCCCAATAACACCATTCCAGTTTGTCTGCGTGGAAGGAGAATAAGCATGGGAAGAATTTATCACCTGTTCTGGTACTCCGCCACCATTGTCCACCCGAATTGCGATCGTATGCTCTCCAGGAGTCAAAAATGAAGAAAGATCATAGGTCTGCGCCGTTGAGATATCGTTAGACTGGCCTATCTTCTGGTTATCGACCCAAAGTGTCGTCGGTTTTGTTCGTTCCATCACTAAACGGATATCCCGTCCTTCCCATTCCGATGGGATCACGACTTTTCTAGAGTACCAGACTTTTCCTACATATGCATACTCTCTTGAAAGAGAAAAGGTCTCCTCATGTTTTTCATTTAATGGACCGATCTTGGCAAGATCGGTTGTTCCGGGCAGACGCATGGAGTCTGTTGTCTCCAGATTCCACCACCGTTCATGCTCACCTATATCAGTACTGTCCAGGCGGACTGCCCAGTTACCCTCAAGACTCATCCTCGAACGAGGTTCTTTCTCACCTGTACCAGTACAACCTATGAGACAGCTGGCCAAACAAAGAGAACTTAAGAACTTCCCCACCAATATTTGTCTATTCATAAATGATTTCTTTATATTTTCCTCTAATTAACAAAGTAAAAGATAAAAAACCAATATTAGCCATTCAATCTCTTAATAATCCGTAAGAACTATCCCAAAACAGGAACTATTTTTCCCAGTCAAGAAAAAGCCCTATCTTTGCCTACACATTTATTAATATATGTATTCCGAATGAAACTCAACCATGCGCCCAACCCATTCGCGCTCATTCCACTGGTCGTATTCCTCGTGGCCTATCTTGTAGTTTCCATCGCTGCGGGCGATTTCTATAAGATGCCTATTACTGTAGCTTTCCTACTGGCATCAATAGTCTCTATCGCAATCTCCAAAGGAGGAAAACTAAGCAACCGGATCGAGCAATACTGTCGGGGAGCCGCCAACAGCAATATTATGCTCATGGTCTTAATATTCGTGTTGGCGGGCGCTTTTGCCCAAACAGCCAAATCAATGGGAGCCATAGACGCAATTGTCAACTTGGCTCTCTCCATCTTGCCGGGGAATCTTCTAGCGACCGGAATCTTCATAACAGCATGCTTCATCTCGACATCGGTTGGCACGTCGGTTGGCACGATTGTCGCTTTAGCTCCCGTAGCTGTCGGTATCGCGGAACGGGCTGGTATCCCCGACGCCATAATGCTCGGTGTCGTCATTAGCGGGGCAATGTTTGGCGATAATCTCTCTTTCATCTCCGACACGACCATCATCGCCACCCGTACACAAGGATGCGAAATGTCTGACAAGTTCAAGGTCAATATACGGATCGCCCTACCAATCGCTTTGATCACCGCTATCATCTATACCATCATTGGTGATCATTTCAGCGCAACGGAAAGTACCGGCCCCGTCGAATGGATTAAGGTTGTTCCTTATCTTATCGTCATTGCCACAGCCATCGCCGGAGTAAACGTGCTATTGGTACTTTTCCTGGGCATCCTACTTTCAGGCCTTGTCGGTCTATTTACAGGAGGATTCGACATTTGGGGCTGGACCGCCGCAATGGGCTCTGGTATTACCGACATGGGTGAACTGATCATCATCAGTCTTTTAGCAGGAGGAATGCTTGAGATGATTCGTTTCAATGGAGGAATTGACTGGATTATCCTTAAACTAGTCTCACGGGTGCGTGGTCGAAAAGGAGCGGAAGGTTGTATTGCGGCACTTATCAGTCTCGCCAACCTCTGTACAGCGAACAACACGATCGCCCTGATCATGACCGGATCGATCGCAAAAGACATTGCCAATAAGTTTGGGGTAGACAGCCGACGAAGCGCCAGTCTCCTCGACATCTTCTCCTGCTTCGTACAAGGCATAATTCCTTATGGCGCTCAAATACTGATTGCCGCAGGACTAGGCAATACTTCGCCAATAGAGATTATGCGCTATCTCTATTATCCTTATCTTTTGGGATTAGGTGGACTAATCGCCATCTTGACGGGTTATCCCGGGAAATATACTAAAGCTGATCAATCCAACTGATAGTTCTTAAGCTTGTTGTAAAGCGTCTTCCGGTCAATTCCCAACAACTGCGCCGCCTTTGTCTTATTGTTGCCAGCTTCCCGCAACGCCTGGAGGATCTTCTCCCGCTCATGCGTCTCGTCCTTAAGCCGGACATTAGCTGCCCGTGGGACATCCAACAGCTCCTCGGGCAATTCCGCCCGGGTAATATAGCGCCCCGTTGCCAACAAGGTAGCATATTTGATCACGTTTTTCATCTGCCGCAAATTACCCGGCCACGGATATGAGAGAAAAAGCTGGATCGTATCCGGATCGAAACCGATGATATCTTTTCCAAGCTCGCTGTTCGCTAAATCCAGGAAATGGTTGGCGAACAATAACAGATCCTCCTTCCGCTCCTTCAAGTCGGGAATACGAACCGTGAACTCGTTGATACGATGATAGAGATCCTCTCGAAATTCACCCCGATCAATTGCCATCCGTAAATTCTCGTTCGTCGCCGACACTAGACGAACATTTATAGGAATCTCCTGATTGCTACCTACCGGTTTCACCCGTCGCTCTTGTAACGCCCGCAATAACTGAACCTGGACCTCGTAGGTCAGATTACCGATCTCGTCCAAGAAAATTGTTCCACCTTGGGCAGCTACGAAAGCGCCAACTTTATTATCAACAGCGCCAGTAAACGAGCCTTTAACATGACCGAAAAACTCCGAAGCGGCAAGGTCTTTTGGTATCGCACCGCAATCGACAGCCACAAAAGGCGCTGAACGACGATTACTCTGCTCATGGATCCGACGGGCTATGTACTCTTTTCCCGTTCCGCTCGCTCCAGTCACCAATACCGACATATCTGTTGGAGCCACCAAACGCACATGCTCATATAACTGGCGAGCCGCACGACTTTGCCCCTCGATATACAAGGAATCGCTAACAGGTTGGCGGACCGGCTCACGTCTATCTTCAGCGACTGGCCGCTTTTCATCTCCTCCTAGCAATTCTCGAATTTTACCCAACAACTCATCTGGATTCAGAGGCTTGGCAATATAATCAGCCGCTCCAAGTTTCATTGCCTGTACGGCTGTCTGTATCTCGGCATAACCAGTCATGATAATCAACGGAATCGACAAACCTTTTTCCTTCAACCATTTCAGCAGATCGATCCCATCATCATCCGGCAAGCGAAGATCTGAGATGATCAAATCAAATTTAGTGTCCGCGATCTTGCGCTTCGCTTCTTGTATCAGCGAGGCGCTCTCCACCACGAACCCTTTCTTTCCCAGCCAGGTTTTCAGCATCAGGGAAAAGGTTATATCGTCTTCTATTATCAGGATTGAGAGCATATCGGCTTATTTTGATTTCACAAAGTTACAAATAAAAAGTGACAAACTGAATAAAGCCATAAAGTTATTGACATTTAGTCAATTTTGCAGGAAGTTCCTCTATATTAGAAAGGACAGGCCGTATCTTAATCAAACGGTAAATCATTTATTCCTATTTCCACTCATAATACCGCACCCAATCGATCTCCATATAGACTGGCAATTGCTCCGGATCGATCGGACCGACCCAACTGCCACCCAATTGGGAATCCAGGCGAAGATGGAACGGATCGTACGCGAAGGGGAATTGTCCATCCTTGCCACCATTAACCTTCGGATAGCAAATGGAACGCTGCCCGTTCGTGAAATAGACCAAACTATCCGGATACATCTCCACCGCATAGACATTAAAGCCCTCCTTATCGATAGGCGCCGTCGCATATTTGGGCGGGTCATTACGTTCGAGGTTAATCGTATAATAGGAATGGGAAGTCTGATAGACAAAATCATCATAATTCAGATGCTCCATGATATCGATTTCCCCGCCATAAGGATAAGGAATAGGATCCGGACACATCCAAATGGCTGGCCAATAGCCTTGAGCGCATTTCACCTTGGCACGGATCTCAACACGTCCGAACTTGAATTCCTTTTTATAACGACTCCATATTCCTCCTGTCAGATAGGCAGCCGTATCTTCCGGATGTCGGGTATTGCGCACGGCCATCAACCGGATGGTACTATCCGTCCATTGATATAACTCCTCGTACGGCGCCATATAGGTCGCCCAACCACCACCTCTCGGAATAACGGACCAAATGGTCGTATCCAATTGCCCGGCATTAAAATTCTCCTCCCACGTCAACACCCACCGGGGCGTTTTTTGGCAACTGACACAAACCAAGAGCGTCAAGACAAACAACCCATAATATATTTGTTTCATGATTTCTTATTTTTATAATAAACACACCTTTACAATACGTCTCTCCCCACGTGCGCCAAGGCCTCCTTTTCCTCACGTGAGCGCTCACATGCCACCTCTTCCGGTGATAAGGCGATAAAGATAACGCTTTTCAAGCAATTAACAGCAATCTTCAGAGAACCATTTGGACTTCTCCGGCCAGGCTCAATTTTTCTCCGGACATAACGCCAGTCCTTTCCGAAGGAAACACCAGTCCGATCCGAAAAGGACTCTAATCCTTTCCGAAGGAAACGCCCTTTCCCTCCGTATGGAAATCCGCACGCTTAAGCCCGTTCCCGAATTCACCGCAATGAAAATTCCAACGCGCTGCAGCGGAAGGACAAATCCACTGTCAAGTGCCCCTCTCTTTCCGATAAAATAAAAACCCCAACCGAAAGGCTATCTGAAGAATTTTACCTAAGTTTGCGTAATTTAAGACCAATAGTGAATTCACTTCAATTTTAAATAAACATGAAAACAAATCAAAACAGGAAAACATTTCCTCGTGTCCTCACGCTGTGTGCCGTAGCCGCGACATCGGTGTTCTTATGGGGATGCGGACAAGCGGGCGGCCCGACAGAGTCGTTCGAGCGGTCGGACTACTACACGAGAGGCATCGGCTCCTATCCGGGATCGCCGAGCGAGGATTTCTCGCCCTCTTTGGCGCCCGATCCTTCCACTTACCGGAACATCGCTCACCTGCGTAGCGCCTACGCCTCATCGAGCCACGACTACAACCTGGTGGCCCAGCTGGTGACGGACGGTATCATCACCGATAAGGAACCGCAGTATATCGACCTGCTGACCGCCAATGGAGAAGTACCTCGCCGTGAGCGCGAATGGATGATCGACGAGGGTCCCTACTCAAGAAACCAGACAACGGGTGGCGACGCTTTCTTCCAGTTCTCGCTGAACAATTTCCAGGAGAGCGCCGACAAGGTTCAATTCCGCGGCGTAGTGGCCTACGAGCAAGATAAGGCGACAAAAGGTTATGCCTTCATCTGTCAAGGATCGAACGACGGCCAAAACTGGACCGACCTGGGCTCGCTGAAGGGAAGCGGCCTGCCGGGCAAGGCTTCCGCCTACCAGTTGCATTCCGACCCGAACAAGCAGAGCGCGCAAGTATCCTTGCCTACCCGCCAACTCAATGAGTCGTTCAAGCTCGATAACCCGGGCCAATACGCTTATTACCGTACTTGCCTGAAGATGGAAGGGGCTGTCAATTGGACGCTCATGGAGATGAATTTCTACAAGAACGACGAGTTGGTGGACCTCAAGCCCTCAAAGTTCTTCAACAGCGCCTGGATGAGCGAGACGAACGGCCAGGAATGGGTTTATGTCGACCTGGGCTCACGCTCAACATTCGACAAGGTGAAACTGCACTGGATTGAGAAAGCGACACAAGGTAAAATTCAGACCTCCGACGACGCCAAGCAATGGACCGACGCAGCAACCCTGCCGGGCGGTGAGGGATTGGTCGACGAGATCAGCGTCAAGGGTAACGCCCGTTACGTACGTGTCCTCATGGAACAGGCTGCCGGCAAGCACTATTTGCTGAGCGAACTGGAGGTGATGGGTAAAGGCGGCTTGGTACCGACACCAGCGGCCATGCCTGCGGCTAACGAGAAGGAGATTCGATTGTCGGGCGGCAACTGGCGCCTGCAACGCGCCTCGGAAGTGAGTGCCACAGGCGAGGAGATCTCTACCAGCGCCTTCAATCCCGAGAACTGGATCGTAGCGACCGTTCCTGGTACGGTATTGACCAGCTATAAGAACATCGGCGCTATCCCCAACCCGAATTTCGGTTCCAACATATTGAATGTCTCCGAGTCGTTCTTCAACTCCAATTTCTGGTATCGCGACGAGTTCAACCTGCCGGAAGGATTCAAGAAGGATCGGTTGTTCCTTAACTTCGATGGTATCAACTGGAAGGCGAATGTCTTCGTCAATGGCAAGAAGGTCGGCCGTATTGAGGGTGCCTTCATCCGTGGACAGTTCGACGTGACCGACGTGGTCGTACCGGGCAAGAACGTCGTTGCCATCGAGATCGTCAAGAACCTGCACATCGGAGCCATCAAGGAGAAGAACAAGCAGAGCACCGACTTCAATGGCGGTATCCTTGGAGCCGACAACCCGACATTCCATGCCTCGATCGGTTGGGACTGGATCTCAACCATCCGCGGACGTAATATCGGTATCTGGAATGACGTGACCCTGACCACGACCGGAAAGGTTACTGTTGCCGACCCGCTGGTCGAGTCTGTCCTGCCGTTGCCCGATACGACATCCGCGACACTGACCGCCGAGGTTATCGTGAAGAACCACGACGCGGCTGCCGTGAAAGGTACTCTGGAGGGCAAGATCGGCGACATCACCTTCCAAAAGGCGATCGAGCTGGCCGCCGGCGAGGAGAAAGCGGTGGTATTCGACGCCAAGGAGTTCGAGCAACTGAAGATGCAGAACCCACGCCTCTGGTGGCCGAAGGGCTATGGATCGCCAAACTTGTACGACGCGAACTTCACCTTCAAGGTGGGCGACCAGGTTTCCGACTCGAAGGACTTCAAGGTGGGTATCCGCCAAATGACCTTCAATGAGAACAACCATATCCTCAATCTCTTCATCAACGGACGCCGCTTCATCGGACGTGGCGGTAACTGGGGATTTGGCGAGAACAACCTGAACTATCGCGGACGTGAGTACGACATCGCCGTGGCTTACCATGCGGACATGAATTTCACCATGATGCGTAACTGGGTCGGCATGATCGGCGATGAGGAGCTCTACGACGCTTGCGACCGCCACGGTATCATGATCTGGCAAGACTTCTGGTTGGCTAACCCGGCCGACGGACCCGATCCTTATTATCCTGACATGTTCATCGCCAACGCCGAGGATTATGTGCGCCGTATCCGCAGCCACGCCTCTATCGGTCTCTATTGCGGACGTAATGAGGGCTATCCTCCCAAACAGATTGATGACGCGTTGCGCCGTATCGTGAAAGATGAGCATCCGGGCTTGCATTATATCTCCAGCTCGGCGGATGACGTGGTCAGCGGACACGGTCCATACCGTATGCTGCCGGCTAAGGTTTACTTTACGCTCGAGGCAGGCAACGACAAGTTCCACAGCGAGCGCGGTATGCCAAACGTCATGACTTACGAGAGCTTTAAGCGTACCTATTCCGACGAGGGCATGTGGCCGCAATCGAACGAATGGGGAATCCACGATTATACGATGGAAGGTGCCCAAGGCTGTACGTCGTTCAACGAGATCATCGCCAAAGGTTATGGCGAGCCGCAGAACGCCAAGGAGTTTACCGAGTTGGCTCAATGGGTTAACTACGACGGACACCGCAGTATGTTCGAGTCACGCAGCAAAAACCGTATGGGCTTGCTGATGTGGATGAGTCATCCTTGCTGGCCGTCAATGGTATGGCAGACCTACGACTACTATTTCGAGCCGACAGCCGCCTACTTCGCGATCAAGAAGGCTTCCGAGCCGTTGCATATCCAATGGAACCCAGCGACTGAGGAGATCGAGGTAGTCAACTACAGCGCAGGCACCCACAACGGACTGACCGCGAAGGTACAGATCCTGAAGATGGATGGAACAGTCGCTTGGGAGAAGGAGGCGAAAGTAGACAGTAAAGAGGACACGACCAACAAGTGCCTCAAGCTGGAGTATCCGTCAGACATCACGAAGGTACACTTCATCAAGCTGTACCTGATCGAGAATGGTCAAGTCATCTCCGAGAACTTCTACCACCGCAGTCTGGAGGAGAACAACTATCAAGACCTGAAACAATTGCCGAAGGTTGCCCTGCAATCGAATGTCAACAGCGCTAAAGGCGAGGATGGCACCTGGAACGCGACCGTCACTGTCGAGAACCCAAGCCAGACGCCGGCCCTGATGATCCGCGTCAACGTTGTAGGCGACCAGGATGGCGAGCAGTTCCTGCCGATCTTCTACTCGGACAACTATTTCGCGTTGATGCCGGGCGAGAAGAAAGAGGTAAAAATCAACTGGAAGGATGTCGATACCAGAGGTAACGCACCGAAGGTAGAGATCACGGGCTACAACGTCCAATAAATCCTCCCTTACTAAATACCCAAAATGCCAACCATCCTTGCGATGGTTGGCATTTTCTTCATAAACCGTTTGAGAGATCAGTCGCTGAGCATCCACTGGATCAACTCACGCATATAGAGCCGGCTATCCTTACCCCACCAACGACTCAACATCTTCCTCGAGACATTACGCTCGCCATCCTCATAACCCATGAGCAGCCCAACCATTGTATCGGCAGCCACAAACAGCTTGCCACCATTTGGCAACTTCACAAAAGAGGCATGCAGATAGCCTTGCTCCATGCAAACACTTGCCGGTACGCCTCCTCGCATCAAGCGGGCTCCACTATAAGGAATCTCACGACGCCCTCCAAAGATCTCATTCTCAAAACTGACAGCCCCACAATTTCCGGGAAGACCTTTTACATCAGGTCCAAACTCTATCCCGAACGGACGAGTGATATCATTGGCACCATAACGCGTTATGTCAACCCGATGTTCATCATCCACAAAAAAGAGCAAACAACCTCCTCCTTTCACGAAATCCACGATCGCCTGTTTCTCCACCGCCGTGATATCACGCTGTAACGTGTTAGAGAGAGGCGAGAGCATCATCAATACATCAACGTCGCTCAACAAACCGGCATTGATCTCCGAGCTATCGTTAACCAGTAAACGAGCACCACACTCTCCAACAATCGCTTCATACCCAGGAATGACCTCTGGATAAGTCTCAAATCCAGGCTCAATTCCCCGACATTGTCCATGCGACAAGTCAAACATGACCGTTTTCTGACCAGCCTTAATGGAACAGGGCCACGCCAGAAATAAAACCAAAAAACAAGAAACTATCCTTAGCATTCCTATGACTGTTCAAAAAGATAAGCGTCTTACGACCATTTTACAGGCTCACTCAGGATATTTCCATCCGCCGCATCCGCAGCCGAGAACGTTTCCCCTTTATATTGCACACACAACATCACAAGAGGAGTCGTGCCATTGTTGCGCACCGAACGCTTTCCCGCAGGAGCGACACGTACCACGCTTCCTTCACTTATCTGGAAAACCACACCATCTACCTGAAATTCGCCCGAGCCTGCCAAAAAGAAATAAAGTTCCTCATGATTCTTGTGTGTATGCAGGAAACCAGTCTCCGTTCCTGGCTGAAACAACTGAAATGAGAATTCGGCACCCGTCGCTCCCAAAGCCGCACCACCAAACACTTTACCTGGAATCTTTATTTCAGGTCCCAATTCCAAAATGTACTCACCAAGCTCATTTAACCTACCAACACTAATTGCGCTAAAATTCTCCGCCGAAGCGACATTCTCAATCTTTTTCATAACTCTATCTATAAATTTATATTTTACTGATAACGACACGAAAGTATAGACTATAAATTTATAAAACAAGAAGTTACGTTCATATCAGCAAGTTACCAGGAAGTTACTATCACAGGAAAAGAGCCAATTGCGCCAACAAAAAAATATGAAAAAAATTGGCTCATCCCAAAAGCATGGCACATTCGGATAAGACAATTACATATCGGATTAATCCTTAAATTCGCGGAAAAACAGAAAACGATATGGATTTACGAATTTGCCTGATAGGTATTCTCGCTTTTTTAACCGGCTGTGCATCGGAGGAGAGTTATAAGAATGAAGAGTATTATCCTGAACAACCAGACTACGCGGACAGCCGCTATTGGTATCAATGCCCAACAGAAGATGGAAAGACGGCCGATGTCTTCTATATCGTACCAACTTGCATTTGGGACTGGGTAACGAGCGCAGGTGATACTTGTCATTATATGAATCCACTCGACCCGTCGCAACGCAAGGCGGTCGACCAATCGGAATATTTAGGCTATGCCCTCTTCTCAAAAAGTTGCCGTTTCTACGCGCCTTATTACAGGCAAATCACCATGCAATCGTGGATGCAAGAAACCGATGAGATTGAGCGCCGTTATCAAGTAGCTCACCAGGACATTATCTCGGCCTTCCGTTATTACATGGACAATCTCAATCAAGGACGCCCCTTTATTTTGGCCGGACACAGCCAAGGAGCGAAAGCGGTTATCGAGTTATTGAAACATACACTGACCGCCGATGAGTACGAGCGACTGGTTGCCGCCTACGCCTTCGGTTTCACTGTCAGTCAGGAAGAATTGGATCGCTATCCCTATCTGCGACCCGCCAACGACTCGATCGACACACAAGCGCTGATCTGCTACAACTCCGTCTCCCGACCGGAAGCGGTCTCTCCCCTTTTCGCCAACAACCGGGCCATCATCAATCCCCTGAACTGGCGAACTGACGAGACTCCTGCCGCTCCTTCCGAGAATCTGGGCAGTGTCTTTTTCCATGCCAATCAAAGCTCGGACACGCTGTTCCAAACCGTGGGCGCCAGGATCGATGCCTCAATCCACAGCCTTATAATAGAAGGACTGGACGATGAGGCCTATTTCATCCCCAGCATCCAGTCCCTCTTCCCTAAAGGTAATTATCACGTCCAGGAGATCAACCTCTATTTCCTAAACTTGCAACAGAACCTGGAACGGCGGATTCACGCGTATACCACTCGTAAATCCTCTTGACGCCCTCCTCGATCTCGATCTGATGATGCCAACCTAACCGATGCAGTTTTGTCACGTCGGTTAGCTTGCGCATTGTGCCGTCCGGCTTGGTCGCATCGAAACGGATCTCGCCCCTGAAGCCTACCGCCTCACGGATCAGCTCCGACAGTTGGGCGATGGTCAGCTCCTTGCCCGTACCGATATTGATGTGGCAATTCCGGATATCCTTTTCTCCCGGCTGGTACGTATCCTTAAAGTCCACACGCTCCATCACGAAGACCGTTGCGTCCGCCATCTCCTCGCTCCAGAGGAACTCACGCAGCGGCTTGCCCGTGCCCCAAAGCTCCACCCGATCCGGATAGATGCCATATTTCCCAAGGATCGTCCGGATGGCCTCCTCCGAAGCCGAGCCGTCCACCTTCTCGACCGGACGTTTGTCCAGGTCCAGACGCACGGCCTCCCAATCACCCTCATTCAGGCATTTGGCCAGATGGATCTTGCGGACCATCGCCGGCAGCACGTGGCTGTTCTCCAAATGGAAATTGTCGTTCGGCCCATAAAGGTTGGTGGGCATCACGGCGATGTAGTTGGTGCCGTATTGCAGGTTGAAGCTCTCGCACAGCTTCAGGCCGGCGATCTTGGCGATCGCGTAAGGCTCGTTGGTGTATTCCAGCGGGGAGGTCAGCAAGGCCTCCTCCCTCATTGGCTGCTCAGCGTCACGCGGGTAGATGCAGGTGCTGCCCAGAAAAACCAGCTTCTTCACCCCATGCCGGTAACTCTCACCGATCACGTTCTGCTGGATCTGGAGGTTCTGGTAGATGAAATCGGCCCGGTAGAGGCTGTTGGCCATGATACCGCCAACATGAGCCGCCGCCAGGATCACATATTCCGGTCGCTCCTCGTCAAAAAAACGCTTGACGGCCACCCCGTCGAGCAGGTCCAGCTCGGCGTGCGTGCGCCCAACCAGATTCGTATAGCCCTTCTCCTGAAGGTTCTTATAGATGGCCGAGCCAACCAGTCCCCGGTGGCCCGCCACATAGATTTTCGCGTTCTTATCGATCATGATGCCGCTCTCCTATTCCTCCTTGTCCAGTCGCGCCTTCAGGTGCAGCTTTTTCACGAACCTCATGTCGTGCTTCACCATGATCTTCACCAGATCCTCGAACGAGGTCTTGCGAGGGTTCCAGCCCAACAAAGTCTTCGCCTTGGTCGGGTCACCCAGCAACTGCTCCACCTCGGCCGGACGGAAATATTTCGGGTCTACCTCGACCAATACCTTTCCCGTCGCCTGGTCGATGCCCTTCTCGTCGACGCCCTCGCCTTCCCAGCGCAGCTCAATGCCGACCTCATGGAAAGCCAACGTACAGAACTCGCGGACCGTGTGATACTCGCCCGTGGCGATCACGAAATCCTCCGGCGTCTCGTGCTGCAGGATCAACCACATACACTCCACGTAATCCTTCGCATAACCCCAGTCGCGCAAGGCGTTCAGGTTACCCAAATAGAGCTTATCCTGATAGCCCTGGGCGATACGGGCCGCCGCCAAGGTAATCTTGCGGGTCACGAAAGTCTCGCCCCGGCGTTCCGACTCATGGTTAAAGAGGATACCGTTGACGGCGAACATCCCGTAGCTCTCCCGATAATTCTTCGTGATCCAGAAGCCATACTGCTTCGCCACGCCATAAGGCGAGCGGGGGTAGAAAGGCGTCGTCTCCTTTTGGGGAACCTCCTGCACGAGGCCGAACAACTCAGAGGTCGAGGCCTGATAGATCTTTGTCCGCTTCTCGTAACCCAGAAGGCGTACCGCCTCCAGCAAACGCAACGTGCCGATAGCGTCGGCCTCGGCCGTATATTCCGGCACGTCGAAAGAGACCTTCACGTGGCTCTGCGCCGCCAGGTTATAGATCTCATCCGGCTTCACCTCGCGGATGATGCGCACCAGCGAGCTGGAATCCGTCATGTCACCCCAGTGCAGGTTCACCAGGCGCTTGTTCTTCATGTCGCGCACCCACTCATCCAAATACAGATGCTCGATTCGACCCGTATTAAAAGAGGAAGAACGGCGCATAATACCGTGCACCTCATACCCTTTCTCGATCAAAAATTCCGCCAGGAACGAACCATCCTGGCCGGTAATACCTGTAATTAAAGCGATCTTCGCCATATCTTTATTTCTTATAAATATTTTATACTATACGTATTGAACACCTTATTTTCCCTAGACGGGAGACGCAAAAATAACAAATCAACCCAATACCCCATCACCTTTATCAGGTATTTATCCAAAATTACTTCATTTATTATAGGGTTATTTCCCAATTATTCCTATCTTGCGACACAAAGAGTCGTTATATCATGAAACCACAAAATCATATCATACAAACAAGCCTACACATACTCCTGATCTTCTCTTTCTCCTTGATTTGCCAAGGTTGTGAGGAAAATGATAAGGACCTGCAACTACGCAGCCTGGAGAACGAGACCTATTTTTGGGAAAACGCCAAAGACGCCGCCCAACGCCTGGGAGAGATCATGTATCACAGCGAGAATGGCAAAAAGGTAAGCGAGCGTTTCAAGCTCGTACAGATCTCAGACCCACACCTGTCGGATTATTCGCCCAGTTGTCATTACGACAACCCGATCAATCTGATCCAAGCCGTCAAGTTCGCCAACCAACAAGAGTTGAAGATTAACGCTCTGGCCGCTACGGGAGACTTTATCTCCTATAGCGACGACAAGGAGAAAGCTAAAAATTATATGCGTTCGTTCAATCACTTTTTCTTGTGGGAGAATTTCATTCCATCATTTGCCTGTACAGGTAATCACGACTGCAACATGGACGGCAACGCCAATGCCTCCGTGATTACAAAAGCAGAAATCCATGAGATTCTCTTCACCGAAAATAACAATGCGACTCTCCATCAGCCTGATGGAGAAAATTACTATTATGCGGATGTCGCCAATCCACAAGGAGGCTACATCCGATTCATAGCGCTCGATATGCTGGACCAACCAACTACTCGTTACAACACATTGCACAATGTCATTTTTTCGTCTGAACAGATACAATGGCTCATTCAGGTCGCCCTAAAAGAGGGCATGACCGACAATCACAGCGTAATCATCCTGACTCATTACCCATTACAGCCCTATTCAGGAAACGCATCCACTTATTTATGCGATGGAAATTATATGCATCCCTGGTCCATGATTCCCGAGATTATCGAGGCCTTCCGTGGACGGACAACCCTCAATAAGATCTATAAAAACCGAAGCATTCGTACAGAGAATATCCGTGTCGAAGCGGATTTCAGTGACTACCAAGGCGAGTTCATTTGTTATTTAGGAGGCCATGCCCATTGCGATGCCTCTTTCAGTATAGAGGATCTGGAGAACCGGAACTCCTCGCTTCTTCCACAAAGAATGTTTCTTTGTACCAACCTGGCCCCAAGCGAGAAAGGACAAATATATAACTCAGTTGAGCGCACGGAAGATTCCTCCTCGAGCAACAGTTTCAGGATCTACGCAATCGACACCATCGAGAAGAAGATCTTTGTGACCTTCTTCGGTGCCCATAAGTCGTCGGCTAAATCCATCTCGGAGGTCAGCTATTAACGACCGATGCAGTGATAAGTCATGCCCGCCTCTTCCAATTCGGCCTTATCGTAAATGTTGCGCCCGTCCAAGACTAAAGGATGGGCCATCAGCTTCTTGATCACAGCCCAAGATGGCATACGGAACTCTTTCCATTCCGTCACGACCAACAAGGCATCCGCATCGATCACGGTCTCATAAATATCCTTGCCATAGGCGATCTCTCCATTCTGGAAACGACGACGAGCCTCATCCATAGCGACCGGATCGTAAGCCATCACCCGACAACCCGCCTCGCGCAGTAACCGGATCAAAACCAACGACGGCGCCTCACGCATATCATCAGTCTCAGGCTTGAAAGCCAAGCCCCATAACGCGATCCGACGTCCGGCCAAATCGCCACCATAATAATTGGATAACTTACGGAAAAGAATAGACTTCTGGGCTTCATTGACCGCCTCGACCGCCTCAAGGATCCGCATCGGATAATCATGGTCGGCAGCGGTCTTCACCAATGCCTTCACGTCTTTCGGGAAGCAGGAACCACCATAGCCACAACCAGGATAAAGGAAACGACTGCCTATGCGGGCATCCGTGCCAATCCCTTTCCGGACCATATTGACATCAGCCCCGACTATCTCACACAAATTAGCGATCTCGTTCATGAAGCTAATTCGTGTAGCCAACATCGCGTTCGCCGCATATTTGGTCATCTCCGCCGATGGAACATCCATAAAGATCACCCGGAAATTATTCAGCAAGAAAGGACGATAGAGTTTCGACATCAGCTTGCGGGCACGTTCCGACTCCACGCCAACCACGACCCGATCGGGACTCATGAAGTCCTTGATCGCCGCTCCTTCCTTCAGGAACTCTGGGTTGGAAGCGATGTCAAAATCGATTGCCACCCCACGAGCCGCCTGCTCTTCGAGAATAACCTGCTTAATCTTGCGAGCTGTCCCGACCGGAACGGTACTCTTCGTCACGACCAGGATATAACGGTTCATATAGCGACCGACGGTTCGGGCGACCTCCAACACATAACGCAAGTCGGCACTACCATCCTCATCTGGCGGCGTTCCTACGGCACAAAACAGCACCTCCACCTCGTCGAGGCATTCCCTGAGATCAGTCAGGAAACGTAAGCGCCCCGCCATCATATTGCGATTCACCATCTCATCCAAGCCTGGCTCATAAATCGGCATCACTCCCTTTTTCAAGCCTTCGATCTTTTCACGGTTCACGTCAACGCAATACACCTCCGTTCCCATCTCAGCAAAGCAGGTACCTGTTACCAAGCCGACATAACCTGTTCCAACAATCGCTATCTTCATATTCCTATCTTACTTTTCTTTTATCGCGAATTTAGGTATAATTCCCCAAGATCCGAATCAGGAATCCAATCGAAAGACCAACAGCGAGATCGATTTCGGCGGGAAGACATAACTCCATTGCTCTGTAGGTGACAGGGCCACACGCTTGTAACGCGGGACGACACGCTCCGGGTCATCGAACGTATTCCGGTCCTCCGGCTCACCGGACATCTCCCAAACCTCAAACTCATTACTAACATTCAGGCCATTGATATGCAAGGCTGTCCGCTCGTCGTGAAAGGTCGTATTCACCACTTTTATATAAAGAAGTTGTTTTGCCTCATCAATCGTGGAGACCGACACCAGCGAGGGCAATGGACGCATCTGGACATCATGCGTCAACTCGCCATCCACATAACACTGTATCCGTTCCCGCTCGCAAACCAAACGCACCGTATACCACCGATTACTCTCAAAAGGGAAAGGCACCGAAACGCCCAACGAATCCAGAACGCCTCCCGCCTGATGGAACAGTTCACACCGGCCGGTCCCGATATTCATCCCGATAAAATCGGCCTCATCACCCTGCCTACCGTTATCCCGCAAACGCAATTGCGTCGGGCCACTGCCCTTCGTCCGCCGGATTCGTAAAGTAAAATCACAATCATAGGCCCCCATATCACCCAACAAGACCTGGTTCCACTTATTCGGCGCCGGTCTTACGGCCGAGCCTTCCTGTTTCCATTCACCTCTCGCCACGGTAATGCTGTTAAGAGGCTGATCATTCAAACGAATCTCCTCAAAATCATAGCTGTTATCAAAAAGCATGATCCCGGCGTGTCCATCATAAACCTGAGGACGATTATAAGTCTGCACCTCCGATTTTAAGAGGACATCACCCCGATGGTTGGCGAAAAGCCGTAACAGGTGATAAGAGGGCGAAGCTACCGCACGACCACCATCAACCTGAATTAAAGCTCCCTTCGACTGCTCGAAGGCGACATTCCCAAAAACAGGCGAAAAACCGAGCCGCCGCACGATATCCGGATTTTCCTCCACTCCGATCATGAAGCAAGCCTCGGCGATGGCGGACCGCAAGGTTCCTCCTGTCGAGTCGCCCACTGTCCCGAACTCACCGATAAAGACCATTGGCGATCGCCGGGAATAATGATCCGGATGAAAACGTTCCGATCCGGAAGCGAAAAAGCGCTCATTCGAATAATAATGGGAATCGATCCAATCGTTGCGTAACTGGCGGGACACGGTCGCGCTGCTGATTACCGTCACCTCCGGGAAAGCCTCATTAATCGCTTTCTTGAAAAGAGCGAAACGACGGTTATACTCATGTCCGTAATTCTCACTGCCAATCTCGATGTATTTCAGGTTAAAAGGCTTGGGATGCCCATGCGCCGCCCGCATCTTGCCCAATGTCGAGTCTGCAGGCTCGTTCGCATAGGCAATAGCCTCAAGAGCGTCGGTCACCAACTTGTCCATTTGCGTGATATCCTCATAACGAGGCCGTCGGCTCTGGCTCGTCACACCGCTATTGATCACATAGATCGGTTCAGCGCCCAAATCCTCGCACAACTGGAGATACTCATGATATCCCATACCATTGGTCGTACCATAAGCCCAGACATTCCAGAACGAACGGCGGGTAGCGATATCACCCACTGTCTCACGCCAGACCGGATAGGTTCCGGCGGTATAGCCCTCCACAAAGCTGCCTCCCGGGAAACGAATGAAACTGGGATGCAGCGAGTCGAGCATTGCCGCTAAATCGGACCGGACACCATTCGGTCGTCCTTTCCAAGTCTCCTCCGGGAAAAGGGATACCACATCCAGCCAATACATACACGACGAATCGGCCGAGAAAAGCAACGAAGCCCTCTCCATATCCTCCGTAGCCGTGAAGGTATGCGCATAACGCCGCCACTCCGCTGTCGGGGTAAACTCGAAACGATCGCTTGCCGGGCGAGTTGCCGCGGAATCCCTCAAGCCAACCCGCACCATACGGGCCAAACCTGTCCCTTTCGCGAAGAAAGAGAGGCGGTAACGGGCTCCTTTCCGGAGCGGGATACCACCATATCCCTCCGCGACCACGCCAGTCAGCAGACTATCGGTCGCCGCGGACGAGTTGACCAACAACGAGCGCCGGTTACGATCGTTGGGCACCTCCTTCGTATCCATCCATATCCATGTATTCGTCAATGCCCGCCATCCGGGAATAGAATCGGCGGGAATAAAGGGAATATACCATCCATTAGGTGTCCGCAAACGCCGACTAACGGCGTCGTAAGGACAGTTCAAGGGCGGAACGCCATCCTCAAAACTACGGTTCTGGATCAGCTCGGCGTATAGGCCTCCGTCAATGCCATGATTCACCTCCTCGAGCGTCAGGCCGTACAACTTCTTGTTCACCTCCAAGGTTAGTCCGTCGCCCTCGATCGTGATCGTCGAGGTGACCGGCATCTCCGGCCGACAGCCCATCAATCCTAACCATAAAACCAACCCGCACAACCAGCAAACTCTACCTATAACCTTCACGTTACTCTCCTTATTTACAAATCCGACGCGAACTTAATCAATTATTCAGAGATAATGCTTACTTTCGCGCTCGTGTCGCCCATAAAATACGCGACAACAATCCAAAAGCGACCGACCGAGGTGACATTAGGACGGTCCATTTATCCATCAATAGCTATTTTACATTATGTACACAGTCATTAAACGAATGGAAATCTCGGCCTCGCACCACCTGAGCCTCTCCTATGCCAGCAAGTGCGAGAACCTGCACGGTCACAACTGGATCATCACCGTCTATTGTCAATCCCCGACTCTCAACGCGGACGGTATGGTCGTCGACTTCAGTCACATCAAGAAAGCGGTCAAGTCAAAGCTCGACCATCAGAACCTGAACGATATCCTCCCCTTCAACCCGACGGCCGAGAATATCGCCAAATGGGTCTGCGATCAAATCCCGACCTGCTTCAAGGTGGAAGTTCAAGAATCCGAAGGCAACATGGCGATCTATGAGAAAGATTAACGAGATATTCTACAGCCTGCAAGGCGAGGGATTCCATACCGGTACGGCGGCAGTTTTTGTCCGCTTCTCGGGGTGTAACCTCAAATGTGATTTCTGCGATACCCGCCATGAGGAGGGAACCTGGATGGAGGACGCGGCGATTATCGAGACCGTCAACCAATATCCGGCTAAATTCGTTATCCTGACCGGTGGTGAACCCAGTCTCTGGATCGACGACGAACTGATCGACCGCCTGCACCAGGCCGGCAAACAGGTCTGCATCGAGACCAACGGCACCCGGCCATTACCCAAGGCGATCGACTGGATTACCTGCTCGCCCAAGATGGGCGCTCCCGTCGTTCTTGATCGGGCGAACGAGATTAAAGTAGTTTTTGTCGGCCAAGACGTTGAGGCTTACCGGCAGATCCCGGCCGACCATTATTTCCTGCAACCTTGTTCAGGCCAGAATACGCAAGAGGTTATCGACTATATCCTGGCCCATCCCGATTGGCGGCTCAGCCTGCAGACACACAAGCTGATCAATATCCAATAGGTCAAGCGCCAATCACCTCGCTCGTCCATTCCAGCAACAGGCGGCTGTAATGGTCAAAGGTCTCCTCATCCTCCTCGCCGGTGATCGAGCCGGCGATTTCCAGGAGACGCCGATCCTTTTCCGGGACATTCCGTGCCAACTCACCCATCGAGGCAATATAGTTGCCACTCCTCATCAGATGCCTCATACGCATGGTGAAACGGGCCGTCTTGTAAAGAGCGACTAGTGTAGCTCCGTCACGGGCATGGAGGAAATTGTGCGAGCAGGCATGATAAAGGCCACAAGCCCCAATCAGCACAGCCCGACGGATATCCTCGTCGGATAAAAGTGCCCATACCCGTTCCAACGAGCCAACAATTGGATGTGTATCATAAAGAAGTTGCGCCAAGTCCGACTTTTCCCAATGCTCCAGCTCACCCCACCCGGCCACGAAGCCACAAATCAATTCCCGATGCTCCATCGTATCGAGCAGGCCCCGGTAAGCGCTCAGGTCCTCAAAACCGACTTTATCCAGAATTACCACCACGTCGATATCGCTCGCCGCCGTCTGCTCTCCCCGGCCATAACTGCCCTGCAGGCCCAAAAACATGAGGCGATCACCGAAAAGAACCGTCAACTTTTCCCGGAACTGTTCCAGCCAAACTTGTATATCAAAAACCTCTTCCCTTTTCTTACGTCTCTCTTGCCACTCTTCCATGGTTATACGCATGAAATGCTCCGTCCGGATATCCCCTAGAGGCGAGATCTTTCCCTCTTCCGTATGATGAAAAGTAAACCCGCACTTATCCATGACCCGACGGGATTTCCGGTTTCCGTCATAATAACCACACCAAACCCGACGAATGCCCATCTCCTCAAAACAACGCGCCAGCAAGCGGTTCACCGCCTCAGGTATCAATCCCTTACCCCAATATGGAACGCCGATCCAATAACCGATCTCAGCGTCGCCCTCCTCCATCTCAGCGCTATGAATCCCATCATCCAGCATGATCCCAACACTGCCAACCAGCTCATTTGTCTCTTTCAAGACCACGGCATAAGTCTCCGGAGCTGAAAGGATATCCCGGATAACCTCCCGGCTGTTCTCTACAGATGTGTGTGGAGGCCAACCGGCAATCGGCCCTATCGCCGGATCACTGGCATATTTGAACAAAGCGGCCGCGTCCTCCTCACGCCACGGGCGAAGAAAAATTCTTTCGGTTTCCATCAAATTCATTACCATAAATTCCTTATCTTTTCCGCGAATATAAGAGCACAACGATAAATATTACAATTTTATGTTCCAAATAAAAGATGGTGTCCTAACGCCGGAATTGACACAATAGTACGTGTGAGGCCACACATACTATCGTATCGATCCTCACGAGCGTTCCCGCAAGCTCACACATACGTATGTATCGGGTGATACGTACTATTGTGTAACGATTGGGGCATAACAATGATTATATTCGAGAATTAAAAACATACGTAAAGTAAAGAATAATAATATCTTGAGATGAAAATAAAAATTAATCTACTCCGCTATGCTCATATATTTTTCCGTCTTTCAAAAAGGACTTAATTGATGCGGCATAATAAACAGAACGTGGCTCTATCTCTGTCATATTCTCTTTATTCAATTTATCTATTTCTAGCATAAATTCCCGTCTCTCATGAGTTATCAGAAACCGATTATCCTCTAACGATGCCAAAGAGACTTTCGTATTCAAATATCTACTCGTCCCATCTTCGTAAACTGTTGAATAGGATTCTTCCAATAGCCAGAGATCTCCTCGCTTATAAAATGACAAGAAAATCATCTCACTTTGTTTAATGTTGGCATAAGTATAAATCGATTTAAGAGCATCCGATGGGATAGGCGGAGTTTCTTGAAACAGGACAGGAGACTCACTTCTCTTGAATTCTAAATGAATGTCCGCAAGTTGCCAATCAATAGGTTCTATGTTTGAAGTCCGCCCTATAGGAACACGCACAAAGTTCTAGCCTGTCAAAAAGCCTGAATCCGAAATACCTTCTGTTGAACTTGTAGCAGAACTCGTTGAGGCAGAGCTGGAGGAACTCCGCTTTTATGTCATGGTAAGTGTCCAGTATGCTCCTCTTGGCGTTGCTGATGACAATGTGTACCCATGGCAGGACTTTCCCGACACTCCTTTTGTCGTCCGTAACGACGGCATGATGGGAGGATGCCACCCCGTTCTTTTCAAGGGAGGCATAGCTGTTGAACCCGTCCGTGGTCACATCGGCATTCCCGTCCGTACCTTGTTTAATCTTGCTCGTAATGGTGGAAGCCTTGAAATCTTCGATGACCTGCATCTTTATATGCCCGACCCTCTTGGGCGTACTGTACTTCTTGGCCGGAGGCGTCTTTGGCGGTCTGCTTTCCGCCATGACAAGGACAGAGGTCTTACGCTGGCTTCCCCGTCCGCGCTTCAACGGGCAATCTTTCTGTTTTTCGGGCGTTTCCGTGGAGAAGAAGCCCTCGTCAACCTCCATCTCCCCATGGAGGGGGTAGCCTCCGTCTCGCTTGCGCATCACGTCGCGCAGCTTATGCGCCATCTCCCATACGGGCTGGTAACGCTTGCGGCCAATCTGGCGCTGTATCTCCTTGGTGGATATGGCACGCTTGGTCGCCGTCAGAAGGAACATGGCCGCGAACCAGTCACGAACAGGCAGATGGCTGCCTTGCATCACCGTACCGGAACGAAGCTGCATCTCATGTTTGCAATCCATGCACGTCCAGGACTTGTGGCTCGGATTCCAGCTCAGGCGCAAACCGCCGCATTGACTACAAAACAGGCCGTGATGCTCACGGAAACGACGAAGCGCTTCCTCACAGGATGCCTCGTCGGGATATTGACGGTAAAAATCAAGCAGGTTCATAATTCATTTGTTTATTGTCTCACGTCTCATATCCTGCACGAAGTGTTCCAAAACATGGATGTGGAGCAACTTGGCAGTTTAAACTTTGCTAATTTGGTAACATGCGGACATTCATTTTCAAAGATTATCTTGCCAAAACGAATTTGGCGAAGAGCACCGTGACATCGTATGTGTGGACGGTGAATTACTTTCTCAACCATTATGGGAAAGTGAACAAGAAAAATCTGTTGGCATACAAAGGTTATTTGGTTGAGAACTTCAAACCGCAGACCGTCAATCTCCGTCTACAAGGCATCAACAAGTATCTGGAGTTTACCAAGCACGACAGATTGAAAGTGAAGTTTGTCAAAGTGCAGCAAAAGAACTTCTTGGAGAATGTCATCAGCGATGCCGACTATAAGTTTCTGAAAGCGCAGTTGAAGGCTGACGGTTACGATGATTGGTATTTCGTGGTATGGTTTATGGCGGCGACAGGTGCACGGGTAAGTGAGTTGCTTCATATAAAGGTTGAACACGTGAAAGTGGGTTATCTCGACCTTTATAGCAAAGGCGGGAAAATACGCCGTCTTTATATCCCCAAGAATTTGCGGAATGAAGCCAAGCAATGGTTGAATGGGAAAGGCATAACAAGCGGTTATCTCTTTCTCAACCGTTTTGGGCAGCGCATTACGACACGCGGTATTGCCCAACAACTAAAGCATTTTGCCGATAAGTATGGACTGAACCGTGATGTTGTTTATCCTCATTCTTTTCGTCACCGTTTCGCCAAAAATTTCCTAGACCGTTTCAACGACCTTGCTTTACTGGCTGACTTTATGGGGCATGAAAGCATAGAAACCACTCGCATCTATCTGCGCCGTACCGCCAACGAACAGCAGAAGATTGTTGACAAAGTGGTAAATTGGTGATAACGTAGCCTTAGAAGCGCATCTTATCACGCTTCTAAGACATTTTGAATGTTATCGAGAACAGAAAACAGTTCTTCGATTTTTGCTACAATGCGTTGTTGCTCGGCAAGGGGAGGTAAAGGAATAACTGTATTAACAATTATTTCTTTGGAAATATTCGGCTGTGCCCCACCACCACCTTTTGCGATGAATGCCGCCCGATGGGATAATAGAAAATAGAATAAATAAGATTGAGTAATTGCAAAATATTTAATGCAAGCACAGCAGGCTTGGTTTGTACTTGCAGGGAATGTAAGAATTCCCAATTTTCCTATTGTAGCACCATACATAGCAATAAGGACGCTCCCGATAGGATTAATTTTAGCAGAAGAATTGGCAATAGCTTCTTCTGTAATACTCTCTGGTATTTCTGAAATATAACCATCATTCAAATCTCCTGTCTTAAGCCATGGTATATTTCCTCCGAAATAGGACTTGTTTGAACGGCTTGGAGTACCACCAGCTTGCCAAATTCCAACACTTCCCAATATCGTCCATATCCACCCTTTGGGTAACTTCCTACTATGCCCGTTATCACAAGTGATTTTAGCTTTCGGATTGATACGTTTTAGCAGTTCCGATGCCGGTTCGTCATTCGGGTCTTGCGGCACGAGCTTACCG
>DGYMR06203__coassemble_916_pt1 | contig 24634 bp, 21 predicted proteins | sample DGYMR06203__metabat2_low_PE_012 | metagenome-assembled genome bin DGYMR06203
CTTTTTCCATATCACGAAGCCTTTCGGAAAGATGAAAAAGATCTTTTTCTATCTATGAAGCCCTTCGGAAAGGCGAAAAAGATCTATTTCGGTTGGGGCCGGAAAAAACCGAAACCCTTGCGTATCTCTAAAATTATAGCGAATATCGCGACGGGTTACCCGACCCGAGTGGCCAGGCGCAAGCAGCGGTCCGCGGGCGTCGGCGCCCAACAAACAATCAAAAACAAACCATTATGACCATTCAAGAATTTCTGCAAGGCGATAAATTCGCCATCATGGCCGGTGTCGAGCTTCTGGAAGTGGGCAACGGTTACGCACGGGCACGTATGGAAATCCGGCCCGAACATCTGAACGGCGGTGGCGTATGCCAAGGCGGCGCCATCTTCACGTTAGCGGATTTGGCTTTCGCGGCGGCGACCAACAGTCATGCTCGCCTGACCTTCTCCATCACGTCGAGCATCAATTTCTTCAAGTCGGAGAGCAAGGGCTTCCTTTATGCCGAGGCACGCGAGGCGTTCAGCCATAAGCGGCTGGCCAATTGCGAGGTACGCATTACAAACGAGGCAGGCGAGCTGATCGCGACCTTCAACGGCACCGGCTATCGTAAAGAGACCGTATTGCCTTTCGAGCCTCTGCAGTAACAGGCTATTTTTCGGGGACCGTCACCCGGCAACGCAGAGGATAACGCGTCCGCTCGGCCTCACGGAGATAAACTTCGGCCGCCCCGATCTTAAGCTTGGCCCGAACACGGATCGGGAGGCGATTCTCATCGTCGCCCATCCAGACTTCGGCCGCCTCTTTCGCTTGGGTAAAAGCCTCATCGAAGATGTCAATATAGAAATGGCGTGTACGATATCGCAAGTCGCCCCGAGTCACCACCTGCTGACCCGTATAACGGAACTGGGCCTTCACGACATCCCGGCCAATAAAGATACAAAAGGGATAAACCTGTCCCAACGTCATCCGTTCCCAGTCGAGCGAGCGGAGATAAAACGCGCCACCCAGCATGTCGAAGGCCAATCCCTCGGCGGTCAAGGTGGTATCCACTTTTACCTGCTCCCAATGCGTACGCAAAGAATGGGCCGCCACCTCGCTCGGCTTGTCGTAACGGAAACGCAAATCGTCAATCAAATAATAATCGCCCTCATCCGTACGTTTCGAGCTAAAGAGCACTCGGGCATCCGCCCCATCCAGATAGGTATTCAACGTATCACGCATCGGGAAAAAGCGATCGATCATTCCCGTCGTATGGAACAGAAGACGATAATGCCAAGCATTCTTGCCTTCCCACGTGGCCGTTCGCATATCAAAATAGGCCGTTCCTGCCCGTGGCATCAATATGCCCCACTTGAAATAAAGGTCATAGCTGACTCGCTCCCCGTCATACAGAGGCAACTCCTCCGCCCGAACCGGGATAACAGACAGGCAAAAGGCCAAAAGCCCAAGCAAGAAGCTAGAACGAGAGGCCACGCATTGAATTCGAACTGCTGCTACTAGACTTGCCCTCATTCCGATAATCCCTTTTTGGTTTCGTAATCTCTTTCGGCTTGTTCTTGGTGATGTCCATCGGCTTTTGCCGTTTCAATGGCAAGGCCTTGATGTCCCAAGTCTCCTCGACCTCCCAGTTTTGCATGATGTTAAACATCTTCGGGCAATAGAACACCTCCTCGGGCTGTCGCTTGGCCGTGTAATCACCCGTATCCCACCGGCCGTTTCCATTCGTATCGAGTATCATACGGGCATAATACTTATCCGGCTTCAGGTCCATGAACAATGCGCCGCCATCCTTGACCGGGACACGCCGTACCGGCGTATCACTGCTGTTCAACAATTCGACGAAAGCGGGTCCTTCCACGCCTGGCGTATTGATATACAGGTGGCCATATTCTTCCGCTTTCTTGATCGAGAAGTCGCCAGCAAAGAAATCGTTCCATTTCCCATAAGCGCTATAAATCGTCGCCGAATCGATTGTCAACCGATAATTCTCTCCATATTTCCAATCCCGCATAATATAGAAATTCAAGGAATTGGCCGTATCCGGGAAGAAACGGAAATCGGTCAATACCCAAACGGAATCGATCATCCGCTCAAGCCTGAAACGGGAAGAGTCCAACTCAAGGACCGGCTCAGCAAAGGTAACCGCCACCGTGTCGAACAGGTTGATCGAGCCCGAAGTATTCGTGACACTCATCCCCAGGAACTCAATAGGTTCCGGCTCATCCTCTTTCCTCTTCTTCTTTTTCTCCTCGCCCCGCTTGCGTGGCGCCAGGAATTGAAGCGTATCGGTCTGTGGCCTTAAGATATTCAACGAGTCACTCTTTGGATAGGTCATCGAGAAACGCAAGGTATCCTGTTTCCAGACGGTTGAGTCGATCAACCAAAGATTGGCCGCCCTGTTCTCCTCCAGGCGCTGAACGAAATACCAGGCGCTATCCACCGGCTCAAAATTAACCGGAGTCAGCTCGGGCAACGTATCCAGAGGCGCATTGAAACGGACCACGAGCATCCGGTCGGTCGGTCGCTCCGGACGTAACATATATTGCCGGTCGAACTTCTCCTTGAACAGGCGCAGCACGATATTATCCGGCATGAAATGAGTATAATTGACCGTCTTGATCGTATCGATCGTCAGCGTATCCTTCCAGATCGTATCCTGACGAGTCGAGAACTCGAAAGTCGGGACAACCAGCGAGTCGGCATAAGCAATCTCCTGTCCCGGCTGGTTATGCATATAGCTGCGCAACGCGTCATTCAACGCATAGATCCGGTAAGTGCCCGTCGCGATATTACGGATCGTGAACTCACCCCGGTCGTTGGTGCGCGAAGTACGCACGAAAGGAATCTTCAAGAAAGCGGAATCCTCGAGATTCGTATGGATACCGATCGTGATTCCCGGCATTGGCTCCAGGTTCTCGGCGTTCAACACAACACCCGACACCTCCAAGGAGTCGATCGTCGGGCCTGTCGAGAAGGCAAACGAGAAATTCTGGAATACGTTTCCCTCATTATTGTCGGAAATGGAATTGGTGAAATCGATCGTATAGGTCGTGTTCTCCAGCAAGGAATCTTCCAGCTCAACCGTAACCCGACGACCGTTCGTCTGTACTACCGGCTGTGATTTCTGTGGCGGCGTCACCACCACGTTCTCCAAAGGATTATCAACCTTGATCAGTTCATCAAACAGGATCTCGACTTTCTTACCTTTATAATTCAATTGATTGGGAACAGGCGTACTGCTCACGAACTTGGGCGGTGCCTCATCATAAGGGCCACCGTTTGGCGAGGCCATGTTCGCGCACGAATAGGAAAGCGAGATGAACACCACCGCCACCGCGAGCCACCAATATTTAGAATAACGTATCCTCATGAATAAAAGCCATCTGCAAATCGCCGACAAAAATAGCCAAAAATCTCTTGGCTCATAGGCTGATCCATCCGAAATTAATCAATCTTCAGCTTTATTGGGTAACGTCCGTCGCAACAATTGGTGACCAAAACGACAATAAAGGCATTTTCTCGTATCGCAATAGGCCTTGCGCAATTGGATCAAGGCTTGCGTGTCGCTCGCGTCACGGACCTGAATACCTGCCCGCGTAAACTCAGAAACAATATAATTATCCTCAGGAGGTAAACGCTCGAGGATACTCAATGCCCGCTCGTCATATTCCGGCCGTTTGCGACGGGTTCCGTAGGCGAAAAAGATCGGGACCACCGTATTAATAAGGAAAAGTGTCAACGCCCGGTCACTGATCACCTTCTCACGTTTGGACGAGAGACGCCCAAAATGGTAATGCGTCAGCCAATAATCGGAAGGTTCCACCCGAAGACTCCTTTTGATCTCGCCGACACTCCGGGCCTCCAGCAAGACGGAGAAAAGCGTATCGTAGCGTGTCCACAAGGCGGCCAGTTGGGCCAGCTTGACCGAAGGGAAATTATTCGGCCGTGTCCTCAACCGCTTGAACAGGTGCGGTTCCAAAGGCTTCAGGTCAAACTTATGCCTCAAGAACGCGTATTCTCGCCGCAACAGTTGATAATAATGGTCACCTTCCGTCTCCTCGAGCAGGCCGGCCTGCCCGAAAAAGAGCGCCTCGACCTGCGAATGACTCGCCCGTTGCTTACGGATAAAGCGCAGCGGCAGGCTCCGGGCCAGCCGCTCGAAGACATCACTGTTGATGCCGAACCCGAAATTGCGGCAAAGCAGGATATAGAACACCTCATTCCAATCCTCATTGTACTGATCCAGAAGCATGAAAATATCGCCGACCTTACGCTCCAGCCGTTCACACAGCAGGGCATCCAGCCAAGAGCGTATCATCGTCCCATCAAGCAGGCTCAGGCTGGAGGCGCAAGGCAACGGCCCGTCATGCGACAAAAGCCAATCCACCTCGCGGGTCAACAATTCCGGGACCTTCAGGACCATCTGCGGGATCAATTCCCCGTCCGGACGCCCAACAGCCACGTCGGCCTCGCCCACGACATGCAAGATCACCGAGTCGTAGGCCCTGTCCGTCTCATGATGGTGCGCGAACCAATCGGAGGCCCTCTCGTGGATCTCCACGCTTCCGGCCCACATGGTCGTACCAATACGTAATTTAGCGTTGAAAAAATCAGGACCGGCATCGCCATTCGGCAAGCCGGGATCAATCACCTCAACCGGCAGGCCATCCGTTGTCCTCAAAGGCGTCGCCCCAAAAAGCCGGTATTTCCAGACATAGTGCAGTAAACGTTCCATTTTTCAAGAGTTAAGATTCCGATGTCCAAAGATAAGCCTATTTCCCGAACATTCCCCATTGTTAGCAGAAAATCCGTATCTTCGCGAGTAAAGAATCAACCATCCGGCTCCAACGCCGGAATAATTAAAAGGAATAAAGTATGAAAATAGCGTTAATCGGATACGGAAAAATGGGCAAGACGATCGAACGGATCGCCCGCGAGAGAGGCCATGAGATCGTCTCGATCATCGATATCAACAACCCCGAGGATTTCGGCTCGGAGGCTTTCAAAAGCGCTGATGTGGCGATCGAGTTTACCACGCCCGCTACAGCCGTAAGCAATTACCTGAAATGTTTCGAGGCTCATGTTCCCGTCGTATCGGGTACGACCGGCTGGCTCGATCGGGTCGGCGAGATTAAGGAGAAATGCGAGCAAGAGGGACAAACCTTCTTCTATTCCTCCAACTTCAGTATCGGAGTCAACATCTTCTTTGCCCTCAACAAGTACCTGGCGAAGATCATGAATAATTTCCCGAACTACGACGTACGCCTCACCGAGACGCATCACATCCATAAGCTCGACGCTCCGAGCGGCACTGCCATCACTTTGGCAGAAGGCATCCTCGAGAACATCGACCGCAAGGAACGCTGGACGCTGGAGACCGCCGAGCAACCGACCGACCTTCCGATCCACGCCATCCGTGAGGGTGAAGTGCCGGGTATTCATGAGATCACTTATGAGTCGCCTGTCGATACGATCAGCATCAAGCACGACGCGAAAAGTCGTGAGGGATTCGCCCTGGGCGCCGTGGTGGCTGCCGAGTTCACCGCCGGCAAGAAGGGATTCCTGGGCATGAGCGACCTGTTCCACTTTTAATGACGACAGAAAAGCCTTATGAAGAAATTCTCTAGAAAACAATGGATCAAGTTCTCGATCGCGACAGTGCTCTACCTGCTGTTCACGCTCTGGATGCAAAATCCCTGGCTGTTGCTGGGCGAGCTGCTCATCGTTGATATCTACTTGACGAAATTCGTTCCCTGGAGCGCCTGGAAGAAATCCAAGAACCCGACCGTACAGAACATCCTGAGTTGGGTAGACGATATCGTCTTCGCTCTGGTCGCGGTCTACATGATCAACATTTTCATCTTCCAGAACTACCAGATTCCAAGCTCGTCACTCGAGAAATCGCTTCTGGTGGGCGATTATCTCTTTGTCAGCAAACTGAGTTATGGTCCGCGCGTACCAAATACCCCGATTTCATTCCCCTTGGTACAAAACACGTTGCCGATCCTGAATTGCAAGTCATACCTCGATTGGCCGGAATGGGGTTACAAACGGGTAAAGGGTCTCGGCCACGTGAAACGGGACGACATTGTCGTGTTCAACTTCCCGGCGGGCGATACGATCGCCGTCAAGCAACAGAATCCGGACTACTACACGCTCGTCGAGGAATATGGCCGCGAGCGGATCCTGCTCGACAAGACCACTTTCGGCGAGGTCATGTATCGCCCGGTCGATAAACGGGAGAACTACGTGAAACGATGCGTCGGTATGCCGGGCGACTCGCTCCAGATCATCGACAACCAAATTTATATCAACGGGAAAGCGGCCAAGAATCCGGAGAAGCTCCAGTTCAACTATTTCGTGGAGACCAACGGCTCGCCGATCACCGAGGAGCAATTCCGGCTGATGAACGTCAGCAAGGACGACCGGATGCTCGCCTCAGGTGGCGGTTATTTCCAGAACCTGCTGTCGTACCTGGGCTTCAAGCCCAACGCCAACGGCCAGTTCAAGCCGGTCTATCGCCTGCCGTTGACACAAAAGGGATTGGAGATCGCCCGCAAATTGCCTAGCGTCACCAACATCGTCATCGAGCCGGAGACCTTGGGCGGCCCGACCTATCCGGTCAATTACCATACCGGATGGACTCGCGACAATTATGGCCCGATCTGGATCCCGAACCGTGGCGCGACCATCCAGCTCGACGAGCGTAACATGGCCATCTATCGCCGCTGCATCGAGAACTATGAGAACAATAAGGTGGAAGTCAAGGCGGACGGACAAATCCTCATCAACGGAACACCGGCCGACAGCTACACCTTCAAATATGATTATTATTGGATGATGGGCGATAACCGCCACAACAGCGCCGACAGTCGCTCGTGGGGATTCGTGCCCGAGGATCACATCGTGGGCAAGCCGATCCTGATCTGGCTCTCCATCGACAAGGACCGTTCGTTGTTCGATGGCAAGATCCGTTGGGAGCGCCTGTTCCGTTGGGTACATCCCGATTAATACACCGTCACGCGAATGGCTTGGCAAAAGAGACAAAAGCAAGTGGCCGGATGGCTGATCACCTTGCTCCTCATAGGAGGCGGAGTCTTTACGCTCCGCCTCTTCGCTGTCGCCTCGTTCCGGATCTCAACCGGCGCGATGGAGGCCGCTTTGCTCAAAGGGGATCGGGTCATCGTCAACAAGTTGCCCCTGCCCAATAATCCCGGGCGTAACCGGGCGGTGCTCTTCTACAGTCCGCTCGAGCGCGATACGCTCAGCCGGCCGCTGTTCGCCAGCCGTTGTGTCGGCATGCCGGGCGATACGATCCGGGTCGGCAACGAGGGCTACGAGATCAATGGCCGTGCCTTTCCCTATTCGCCCAATTTCCAGCGTACCTATTTCGTGGCCCAAGGCTTGAAGGAGAAGTTCACCGAGCTGGCCAAACGGCTAAACATCCCGCTCCGCGACCCTCGACAGGAACCGTTCGGCCTGCTGGTCGACCTGACCTCGTTCGAGGAATACCAGATCCGCGAGGAGCTGGAACCGTCGGAACGGAAACAATTCACGCCGCAAAAGATAGAGGAATACACGCTGATCGTTCCCCAAAAGGAACGGAGTTACCCGCTCACCCCGTCAAACTTGAGGGCCTGCCAGGAAATTATCCGGAAGACGCTGGGCAACCAGGCGGTTATCCGCGACGACAAGCTCTATGTCGAGGGCAAGGAGACCTATTTCCTTTTCCCCAACCAGGATTATTATTGGGTCTTATCGGACAACACGAACGAGTCGGTCGACTCGCGCCATCTGGGCTTTATCCCGGCCGACCACATGGTCGGCAACATTGTCTTCTGCTGGTACAGCAAAGACAAACGACATCTTCTCAAACCGATACATTAACAGATCATAAAATAGAAACACGTCATGTCTGAGGTCTATCTTTCCACCGCTTATCTCGCTCCGGTACAATATTACACCAAACTCCTGCGTTACGACACGATCCGCCTGGAGGCCTGCGAGAATTTCCCGAAGCAAACTTATCGCAACCGCTGCGTCATCGCCGCCGCCAACGGCCCCTTGACGCTCTCCGTCCCGGTCGAGAAAAGCGAGACGCTGAAATGCCTCACCCGCGATATACGGGTTTCCGATCATGGCAACTGGCGGCATCTCCATTGGAACGCTTTGGTCTCGGCCTACAACATGAGCCCCTTCTTCGAGTATTATGCCGACGACTTCGCGCCCTTCTACGAGCGGAAATACGATTTCCTCATCGATTTCAACGAGGCGCTCCAACAATTGGTCTGCCAACTGCTCGACATCGAGACCCAAGTGATCCTGACCGATCATTATGAGCCGGAGGTGCCCCATGATTTCCGGGAGGCGATCCGCCCCAAACATACGATCGAGGATCCGACGTTCCGCCCCGAGCCCTATTACCAAGTATTCCGGGAAAAGTTCGGTTTCCTGCCCAACCTCAGCATCGTGGATCTGCTGTTCAATATGGGCCCGGAAGGATTGCTCACGCTCCGGCGATCGATCGTCGAAGCATGAGCGACTGGTTATTCCTTCATCTTACACATGATCAACACCGGATTCGTCCCGTAGTCGAACGTGGCGAACTGCGCCTTGGCGGCATCCGACAACTCGTAACCGCCGGCCTTGATCTCTTCCGACAAATCGTACCACTCGACCGCGGTCACATAATAACCATCGAATATCCAGCGGGGCCAAAAGCCCGGGCCTCCGGATATGTCGTCCAGGATCTTATCCTTGATATAATAGCCTTCCCGCCGCTCCTTATCGTAAAGGAAATGTTTATAGTAATCCTCATCCCTGAATTCCCTGTCGCCCGGAATCGCGCTACATCTCACGCTCGCGAAAAACATATTCTCATCATTCTCGCAAACAGAATAGACACCCCAATAGTTACTGCCATGCGCCTCAAAATCCTTGAAAGAATACCAAGCCTCGTAATCGTGGGGCAGCTTATATTTGCCCATATCGAAGACAGCGTAGGGCGCGTGGGCGAGGCCCGATAGCTTGAAGATCGTGTCGTTACTCAAAATAACCTTTATAAAACAGGTCATCACCGTAGTGATAAAACTCCGTCTGGAATTTCGTGACAGACGACATGACCCCCTCATTTAAACTTCTCTCCTTATAAACGGGATTAGGCAGCGTGAGGAGCGTATCCAAATCCCGGCTCATGGCATACAGCTTGTCTTTCTTAATATGGATTTCCTGATTCCCTCCCCAGATCACGGAATCAGAAAAAGCCATACGGAGATGCGCGTCCGATTTGAGGCTTCTCAAGAAATTCCCGTCATAATCATAAAAAAGGACCTGTTCAATATCCGTATGGATGATCTCTTTCCGCTCCCGATCCACATCAACAGCATAAGTCTTGATATGTTCGCCCGGTCCTTGCCCGCCCCGGCCAACACGGGTGACAAAATCGCCATTCCTCTTGAACTTAAAAAGGCCGTCACGGCAATGGACCAAGATAAAATCCTCTACCGGGATCACGTTGATCACAAAAGTGATGATCAGGTCATCCGGCGTCTTCAACTCCAGGTACTCGATCGTGTCGGCGATCTCCGAGAGACGGAGCGTCCGCTCGTTCGCCAAGCATTCCTCATAATTGATGTGATAAACCCCACTCTCCGCATCCTTATTTGATTTGGGCGAGCTGCCGCAGGCCGATAAGAGAACCGCCGCGACCAATAATACAAATGTGTTTCTCATATATTCTCAATTTTAATCGTTAAAACTTCCAGACCCATTGGTCGAACATCGGCGCGCTGCCCCGCTCGCCTGTGATCCGCTCATACAGCCGCTTGCGGGTCATCGAGATATCCGTCGTCGAGCAGGAAAGCAACCAACTGATTACTGTTGGCGGGATCTTGGCCTTTGTCAGGCAGGCGATCTTCAGCTCCTTGTCCGTCAAATAAATCAACTCCTGAAGACGAATCGTATAACGGTCGTAAACACGATCGAGCGCCCAATAGAGGCAGACCCAATCCTCAGGACTGGGACGCCAGCTCTTTTGGTCGCGGAATCGGGTGATGATATTCTCCAGCCGACACATTTCCCTGAAACGTACCAGATCTTCCATCGTCAACTCCCGCTCCGGATTCAACAGCTCTTTCTCATGCTCTTTTTCCATATACTTAAATCTTATTCTATTTTTCCTCTTCCGGACCGAGACCGATACGGGATGGGCAGGGATTTTCCCTAAAGGCAACTCCAGTACTTTCCGAAGAAAACTCCAGTCCGACTGGGAGAAAACTCCAGTCCGATGCGAGTCGGACTGGAAAGCTCTGAGGAAGCAGCTCGCGAATTACTTAAAACGCATCAGCATCAACAGGTCGTTCGAATCCTCCGGCATCTCATCCACGATCCGCTTCAGCTCGCCACTCAGTTTACCGTCGGCGTTGGCCGTCTGGAGCTCGTCAACCGTCAGCAACAGGCAACCCAGGCGGGCGTCGCGGCTCGGACGGATGATCTGGGGCGTCAGGTCGATCCGTTTCCCCTCGAAATCCCTCATGCCCACCGCCTGCTCGTAGAACTGGCCGTCGCGCTTATCGTATAAATAATAGGCCGAGGGCACCGGGGGCCGACGGTTCTCGACCGCCTTCACCAGGACCTTCTCGAAGAACAGGTAATCGCCCGCCTCCACATAGCCGTTCAGGTACGACTTCTCGCCCTGCTCGCTTACGGGCGGCGTATGGATCATCATGGGTCTCAATTGATCGTGGGCGTAAAGGAAGATGGTGTCCGTCTCCTGGTTGGTCAGCAGGAAGCCGTCGCGATGGCTCACCAGGCGGTGGTTCGGGCCGAAAACCTTCAGCGAGATCCCGGAGGATTGGAGGTCGGCAGACAAGTCGATCAGGAAGTTCTTCGGGAGCGTGATGTAAGAGACCAGGCCGCCATCCGCTTTCGAGATCCGGACAAACGGTTGCTCGTAGGCCTCGGCGTTCTCGTCGACCATGCCGGCATAGAGGATGGAGGCGCGCTCCTGGTTGTCGACCAGCAGGATCGACCCGTCACCTCCGTCGGCCGCCTCATAGACCCACGCTCCGTCGGGCAGGCGCAAGGTGCGGCGATAGTCGCCCTTCAAGTCATAAACCTGGATCCAGTTTTTCTCGACCGCGAAAAGCTCGCCGCTGGCCTCGTCCACGAAGGCGGTGACCAGGAAATTGTAATCCTCCGGGCCCTGTCCCTTATGGTTGAAACTGGACAGGTAACGGCCCGAACGGTCGAACAGGTAGAAGATCCCCCGCTGGAAGTCGTGAATCGTGATGGTCCGCTCCGAGACGTGCGTCAGCGTCCCCCGGAACAGGGCCGAGTCCGTCTCGCTGCTGAGCGGGACATAGGTGATGTCGGCCACCTCATCCAGCAAGAGCTGCTTCTCCGGATAGTCGCGGGTGGCGTCAAATAAAACGGGACCGGAAATCTCCTTCTCCCGTGTGCCGCAAGCGGCGAGCAAGAATAAAGTGATCAGGCTAAAAAATAACTTTTTCATAATACATCGGATTTAAAATTGATATTATTTCATTTTCGCTAAAAACAAAACCGGATTACTCTCCTCATCCAATCCGGGAAAACGTTGGGCAAAAGTCTCTTTCTTCAATATTTCATACGGATCGATTAACATGACGCACCAACCATCATCTAAAGTAAAGAACTGTTTAGGCAACCAACGAAAATCATCATCAAACAAAATATTACCCAGGACCCTGCCTCTACCATCTTTCTTATCTATCAAGCCAATGCCTTCCAGTTCCTCTTTTTTCCCCTTAAATGAAAAAAGAATCCTTTCCGGAGATTCTATATAATCCGGAATATGTCCGATATAACCTTTGAGTGATTCCTCTAAGAGAATATCCGTATAACTCTTTCCATCCTGAGCCCAAAATCCAGGTGGTGGCACACGATTATCAATATTGAGCCGATAACGGACACGACTGCTATCACGCATACATTCTAGAATCTCGTTACCTTGATAACCATGAGAAATGATATGTCCATCAAAATGCTGAAATGAATTAGCAAATGCACTGATATATTTATTAACTTTCTTAATAGTATCATATTCTGAGATAATATCGCCAGAAAAACGATTAACAACCGAATAGCGGGTCATTCCCTGAACAGCAGGCATTTTCTTAACGATCACCAAGCTATCATCTAAAGCAGCAAATGTTTCGATATAACCAAAACCAGCAAACCGTTGCCTATGAACCAAATTGAAAGAAGAGGAATAAGTGATCAATTCCTCACCCGATACAAGCGTAATCCCTCCATCCGGCCAGATCTGAAAATCACCAAGACTCTGGTATTCATCAGCTCCTTGCCCACGTTTGGACAAGGAGCGTTTATAACGACCTTGATTATCCCAAACAATGATTTGAGAATTGACGGCCACATAAATCTCTCCCTTGTGAATAGCGATATTCCTAATACTCTCGATACCATCCAAAAGAGATTCCTCCCTAGTCTCTAAAGGAATATAATAGTATTCCTCAAACAGGTCACCTACATTCATCTCTACTTGAGGAGATAAAGGCACAAAATAATCTATGGGTAAGTTCGTCGGTATTTTCTCCGCATATCCAGACTGGCATCCGGATAAGACCAGTGATAATATTATAAAGGAAAAGCCAATCATAAGCAAATGCCTTAATTTATCTCGGAGAATCAACTTTTTCTCAAGATAGCTTTTAGCAACATCGACCGTGATGAGATCCCACCCTTTCGGCTCACCATTCCGACAAACAAAAAAAGGTAGGGGAAAAAGAAGAGTCCAAACAGTAAAAATGGAATGTCTTTTCATATTATTCTTATGATTTAAGATTTAATATGGTCACGAAATTAAGGAAATAAAAAATAAATTGTTTACACAAAACTCAACAATTGCACAAAACTCAACAAGAAACAGGGGGAAAAAGATAAAATTCGCCAAATTGGGGTAGCTCGACTACATCTCCGAGATATAACGATCGAAATCCTTAGCGGAACCGCCCTGGCCCGTGGCTTTCTCATAAAGGCGCTTCCGGTACATCGACACGGCGCTGTCGCTGCAACAGAGCAAACGGGCGATCACCCCCGGTTTAACGCCGATCTTGACCAGATAACAGAGGCGGCGCTCAACCAAAGACAGGTGCGGTAACGACTCATCAAGGGCGGCGCCGAATCCGGCGAAGACGGAATCAACGCCTTGCGACAAGGCCTCCCAATCCTCGGCGGTCGGGGTCCAGATCTCATGCTTGTCGTGAAAACGGCTATATAACGGGGAATTGACAAACGCGCTTCGAGAGGCCTCGCTGTCCTGACGAGCCAAACGCGCCTCATAATCCCGGGCTTGCCGCTCCAACCGCTTCCGGCCGGTCCGGTAGCGATAATAAAAATAACCCAAAGCGACCAACAAAGCCAATACAACCGCACCAGCCGAAAGCCAACGCCGCGTATCTACCGACTGGCGCTTAACGGCCTCGTGCGCCTCCTTCACCTGATAGAGATCCGAAGGGCTGCCCATCTTCTTAATGGAATCCCGACTGGACTGATAGAGGTCATTATATTTTGTCGCCTCCTCATGGCGTCCCATATTCCGATACATAAAATAGAGCGCTTGATAAGCTGAGTTACGTGTATAGATATTATCAGAGCCGACCGCGTGGCTGATGTAAAGATAAGCACTGTCTACCTCTCCCATCTTCCGATAAATATCACCAATAACCAAATAGCCACTCTTATCACGTTTTATTGAATCTATCGATTGGTATTCCGGCAATCGTTTAGCCAATGTCAAAGCCTCATCCAACTTGCCTTCATCCGTATAAATAGAAGCCAACTCCTGAGTTCCTAATTCGAGCACACGACGATGGCCTATCTTCTCGGCGATAGCGATCGACTCCAGATAATAGTTTTCCGCTTGAGCCCAATCCTTCCGTAAGCCACAAACTCGGGCCAAGTAGGCAGCTCCATAAGCCATATGGCCGCTGTCGTTCACTTGCGTGGCTATCTCGAGTGCTTTCCGATAAGCCCTCTCCGCCTCATGCGTCAAGCCCTGATGGGCAAAGCGAGTGCCCATCTGCGTCAAGATCCGGAAAGTCAAATCATGATCATCTGTCTTGGCCGAATAATCAGAAGCCCGGAGATACGCGTCTGTGGCCCGCTTTAATTGCCCCAGGTCACTATTGACACGCCCCACGTAATAATAGGCCAAGGCCTTTTGGTGATTATCGCCAAAGCGTTGGTAATAATCGGCCACCCGATTGATCACCGAGTCGGTCGTATGACGGATGTAAGCCTTGTCGCGGGCCTGTGTCGTCAGCAATGCCCAGCGGGCCCAATCCGCCGAGTCCAGTCGTTCGGGTTCCTCTATGCGCTGAAGCAACACCATCGCGCTATCCGGATGGTCGCTCACAACGCTCTCCACCTGACGGAACAGCGCCTCGTGCTCGCCCGCCCGGCTACAGGCGAGGAGAAACAACGGAACGACCAGAAGAAAACGGATCAGTCTCCGGATATGGGTGGTATTTAATCTTGTGTTCACGGTCGATTGTCTTAAAAAAAGAATCCCTTATCGCGAAGATATACTTTTCCATTCTAAAACGGCCATTACCAAGCCGGTCAATTCCTCAACCGGCCGGTAAAGATGATTGAGATCTCATCGTCCGTCGAGTTGATGATCTTCATGACCTTATCCAATTCCGCTTTCTCGGAGGGCGAGAGATCGCGCATATCGCTCAGCTCCATCAAATCCAGGATATGGCCGCTAAACTCATTCACGGCGAAATAGCCATTCGACATTTGCGTAAACAAATTATATTGCCCAAAGACAACCCCGAATGGCATGCGTACCCCCGTGATATAACAGCCTTTCAACGTCTTCTTGTCGACAATGATCTTCTCGCCCTCCAGGTCCATTAAGTTGCTCGGCCCCGTAGAGTGCACGGACTCCACGATATAGCAACTGGGCAATTCATAAATAAATATGGATTTGCCGTAGTTCTCCATACGGAATTGGGGGACCATCCGGTTCGCCTTATTATCATAATGATATAAATAGGCGGTCGAGCTCTCTAATGGAGAGAAGATAAAAAGGTCGAAAAGGCCTTGATGGTAATTATTGATCACGGTGTTCGAGCTCAGCGTCCGGCAAGGCGGGAAATCGTCTGCCCGGATCTCTTTCAAGACATTCCCCTGGAAATCCTGCGTCCAGACAAGGCTGGGCGTGCGATCATACACCGGGGTCGCGACAATGACCTCTTCCCGATCCGGATAAATCCTGAACCGCCATCCGCTCGGGCTATATGCCAAAGGGATATCCGAGAGAAAATTGCCTTGGAAATCGTACACGTAGATCTTACTTATCAGGAGCGGCAGAAGGTAAATCCGCTGGTTCGCCTCGTCGATCTGCGCGTCGACCAGGGAAAAGTATTCCCCGGGACCCTGGCCAATACGACCGGCGTCGCAAACAAACTCGCCCGTCCGCTTGAAAAGCTTAAACGGCATAAAGTTAAAACAATAGAAACCCAGATAATTGTCCGTGACAATCGTGGGAGTCATCGAGCGCCCCAGGAAAGCCTCCACCGTATTTTCCAACGGTATCATTTGGTAGTCCGTAGCGATCACCTCGAAAGGAAGCACCACCTTATCCATGATCTTGCCCACATCGCAGACGATGACCGTATCGCCATCGACCACCCGCCTCTCCGCGATCACGGGCTTGTCCGCCCAAAACAGGTCCGAATGATTTACCGGTCGTTCGGAACAGCCCAACATGGAGATCATCCCAATAAATAAGAAAATAAGGTGTGTTTTCATACTATAGTTTGTTTTAACAATGAATGATTTAGTCTGTATGCCTCCGTTTCATCCGTGTGCTTTTGCCGTAAGAGGATCAAACCCCGCCGGGCGTACCGCTATCGTTGCCGCCATCATCCGGATCGGTCGGCTCCTCGCCGCCGGGTTGCTCGGGGTCGGTGCCGGGGACGACCGTCTCCTGGTCCTCCTTCTTCACATGGCCGACACGCAGGTTGTAGAGATGGTCCACCTCGGCGACGGTCGCGTTCAACGCGCGGATGAACTCCGCCGTCGTCTCCGTCGGGTTGGCGACGCTCTCGGCGTGCGCGATCGTCGTCACCGCCACATACATCGGGTCCATCCGGGCCCGCAGCTCGGCGATGTTCTCCGTCGCCTTCGCGTCACTCTCCAGCGTGCGTTGTTGCGTAAGCGCGGCGTATTGGTCGTTTTGCTCCTTCAGCGCCTCGACGACCGCCGTCAGGTTGAGCGTCGCCACATGCGCCGCGGCTGCCTCGGCAGCCAGGTCGACCAGGAGGCCATTCACCTGCACCGTCTCCTGCTGGCCCGGCAGCCGCTGGATATTCGCGTAAGGCCGGATGATCAGCGCGAGTGCCTCCGCCGCCGCGCGTTGCGCCTCGAGCGGCAGGTTGACGCCATTCTGGACGATCGAGAAAAGGAAGGTCAGCAGGCTGTCGCGCTGCTTGTCGATCCCGTCGAGCTGGGCCGTCAGCGCGCTGGCCGAGGTGTAATTCACCCGGTTCTGCAATTTGGCGACCAGGGCCTTGAACTCCTCAAACTCCTCATCGGTCAAGCCCAGGGCCGTTGGCGTGGCTGTCTCGATCAGCGTCCGCAGGCGCGTCATCAGGTTCAGGTATTCCGAGGCGTTTAATTTGCCAAGGGCGATAAACGATAATAAAACAACAGTTCTCATAATGTATATTTATTTAAGAAATTAAAAGTTCATTCCTTCGCGATTCCCCATTTTGCCGACCAAATGCCCCTTTGCGAACTCGCGGAGCCCCATTTTGCCGACCAAATGCCCTTTCGCGAGCCCGCGGAGCCCCATTTTGTCGGCCAAACGCCATCTCGCGAGCCGCGGGGCCCCATTTTGCCGACCAAACGCCATCTCGCGATTCTGCGGAGCCCCATTTTGCCGACCAAACGCCCTCTCGCGAGCCGCGGAGCCCCATTTTGCCGACCAAACGCCCTCTCGCGAGCCGCGGGGCCCCGTTTTGCCGGCCAAACGCCCTCTCGCGAGCCGCGGGGCCCCGTTTTGCCGACCAGATGCCCCTTCGCGCCCTCGCCAAAGGCCGCACGCCGGCACCGTTCCTGTTTCCTGGGCATTAAGACCTACAGCATGGTCACGAATTTAGGAAAATAAAATGTAAATCAACCTCTCCAGACATCACAATTATGCAAAATTCGTCCGATTTCCATCATTCTGGTTTATTTGGCCACCACCCACCGCTCGATATTCTTAACGGAGGAGGAGAAATTGACCCCGACCTTGATGATTTCCCGCCCGTCGTGCGCGAACGGCTCGGCGTAGCCCTTCGCCTCGATCTGCCGCAAGGCCTCCTCCGCCGTCCCGTCCAACTTGAACTCCATAACATAGACGTAGCGATCCGTCTTCAGGACCAGGTCGATCCGGCCCCGGTTCGTGTGGTATTCCACCTGGGTATAAAGCCCCACCAGGCGAAAGACAATAAACAGCACGTTCTGGTAATGCAGCTCCAGGTCGCGGGCCAGCTCATAGGGCGTATCCGCGAAGAAGGACTGGAGACGCTCGAGGAAATTGTCCACGTCGCCACACTCCACCGATTGGACAAAACGACTGATCTCAAAAGCGCTCTTGGTGGCATTGACATTGGCATAAAAAGGCAACAGGTATTTGACGAATCCCTGCTCTACCTCCCGATTCGGGAAGCCCAACGTATAGAGCCCAAATTCCGGATCGTAAGCCTTGATCGTCAGGTAACCGCTCTGGTAGATCACCGGAATGGGGTTGTAAGAGGCGGCGTCGACGCTGTTCAAGACATCCGCGCTCGTCTCCGTGTGCGCCATATCGTAAAGATCATATTTCGTCCGCTTCAGCAGCTCCACCAGGTAAGTCGGCGTGCCCGTCTCGAACCAATAGTCGCCGAATTGCCTGTTTTTGAAGGTATTCAGCAGACTGAACGGATTATAAACGCCCGGAGCTTTCGGCGTGAAGTGATAACCGTCGTAATTCTCCTTCAATCGCGCCAACGCCGCCTCATATTCCAGGCCCAAAGCGTCGGCCAACGCCTGGACATCCTCTTTCAGCTCACCGCGGATCTCCACGTCCGTCACGCCACAGATATCGGCGTAGGCGTTGATCATCGAAATGTCCTCCAGGTTGTTGAGATCGCTGAAGACGCTCACCTTCCCGAACTTCGTCACGCCCGTCAGCAGGGCGAAACGGATGCAGCCGTCCATCGTCTTCAGTACCCCATAGAAGGGTTTCAGGGTCGAGCGCATCTCTTCCTGAAGCGCCTCGTCGTGAAGGGTCTGCAGGAGTGGCTTGTCGTACTCGTCGACCAGGATAACCACCCGGCGGCCCGTCCGCTTATAAGCCCGCAGGATAACACCCGCGAACCGGAGCGGCAGGCTCCGCTCCGCCGGGTCATTGCCATAAAGCTCCTCCCAAGCGGCGACGTTCCGATCCAATATATCCACCAGATCGGTCGCGGAAGCGTATTTGGAGATATTCAGGTCCAAGTGGAAGATCGGATGTTCCAGCCATTCCTTCTCCAGGGCGGCCATCGCCAACCCCTCGAACAGATCCTTTTTCCCCTGGAAATAGGCCTCTATCGTAGAAACCAGCAAGCTCTTGCCAAAACGGCGGGGGCGGCTCAGGAAATAATAACTTCCCGTTGTCACCATTTGGTGGATCAGGGCGGTCTTGTCAATATAAAGATAACCCTCCTTGCGGATCTTCTCGAAATTCTGGATACCGATGGGATACAACCTTGAACTCATAAGCGCATGTTCTTTAATTCGACCTCTTTACGCGAAGATAAACTTTTCCCGCCAAAAGCGACCATCGCGAACGTCCTTTCCACGGAAAAAGAGGAGAAAACCCATTTTGCGTTTCAAGGAAAAGCCACTACCTTCGCGAGTAGAAACAACGGCATTCCCAGATGAGAAAAGCTCTTTACTTCTTACTGATTATCCTTTTCATGCTGCCCCCTTGCGCCGCTGAACGGAAACGGGTCGGCCTCGTGCTGGGCGGCGGCGGAGCGAAAGGCGCGGCGCACATCGGCGTGCTGAAGGTACTCGAGGAGGCTGGCATCCCGATCGACTATATCGCCGGGACCAGCATGGGAGCCATCGTCGGCGGACTTTATGCCGTAGGCTACTCGGCCAACGAGATCGACTCGCTGGTCAAGCTGCAAGACTGGAACCTGTTGCTGAGCGACCGGGTGAAACGCAGCAACCTCTCCTTCCCCGAGAAAGAGAACTCCGAGCGTTATATCATCTCGCTCCCCTTCGGGAAAAGCAAGGAAGAGCGTACCATCAGCGGTATGATCCAGGGACAGAACCTGCAGAACCTGTTCTCGGGGCTGACCATCGGCTACCACGACTCACTCGATTTCGACCAGTTGCCCATACCCTTCGCCTGTGTGGCCGTCGATATCGTCCGGGGCGAGGAGCATGTCTTCCGCGGCGGCAGCCTTCCCTTGGCGCTCCGGGCCAGCATGGCCATTCCCGCCGTTTTCTCGCCCGTGAAACAAGACAGCATGATCCTCGTGGATGGCGGACTGAACAATAACTATCCCGCCGATATCGCCAAGAACATAGGGAAAGCGGACATCATCATCGGCGTCGACCTGGGCACCAGCGACCTGAAAGAACAAGACAATATCAAAAGCGCCAGCGACGTGGTCGGCCAAATCGTCGCCCTCTATGGCAACAAGAAATACGAGGAGAACAAACGGCAAACCGACCTCCTGATCCGCCCCAGACTGGATCCCTACAACTCGGCCAGCTTCTCGCGACCGGCACTCGACACGCTCATCCAACGGGGCGAACAGGCGGCCCGACAGCAATGGGACGAGATCATCGCCCTGAAAACCCGGATTGGTATCACGGACGACGAGGTACCTATCCAACGGCAATCGCCCACTTTCGCGACCGATACATTTCATATCCGGCATATCCATTTCGAGGGTGCCGACCCTAAGGACCAATCCTGGCTGTTGAAGATCAGTGGCCTGAAAGAGAACAGCGACCTGACCGTGCAACAACTCCAGGACGCCGTCTCTATCCTGGTCGGAACCAACGCCTACCGTAACATCAACTACAAGCTGATCGGCGACAAGAACCGGGACTTGATCTTCAATATGCAAGACAAGACCAACAGCGCCATCAACGTGGGCGTCCGTTTCGACAGTGAGGATATTGTCGCCGCCCTGCTTAACGTCACCTACGACTATAAGGCACGTTATCACTCCAAGATCGCCCTGACAGGCCGTATTGGCAAACGGGCTTATGGCCGTCTGGACTATGCCATCGAGCGAAGCCCATTGCGCAACATCAATTTCTCCTATATGTTCGACTATAACAATACCGATATCAACTACCACGGGAAGAAAAACATGAACACCACCTTCAGGCACCACCTGCTCGAGGTCGGCTATACGGACGTGAACTGGCTCAGCTTCAAGCTCAACCTCGGAGTACGATATGAATACTTCGACTTCAATACGCCCCTGTATACGACCGACCATCTCCAGACGTTCGATATCCGCTCGAAAGGTTACATCAACTATTTCCTATCGGCCCACCTGGAGACACTGGACCGGAACTATTTCCCCAGCAAGGGCGTCTCGCTCAAGGCAGACTATACGATCTATACCGATAATTTCGTCACGAACGAGGGACATACGTTGACCTCGGCACTAGGGCTGAACTTCAAGGCGGTCTTGCCCGTCACCTCCCATTTCAGCTTCATCCCCGCCGTCAACGGGCGTGTCCTGATCGGCAATGACCACGGTTTTCCTTACCTGAATATGGCCGGTGGCGAACAGTTCGGGAAATATTTCCAGCAACAATTGCCATTCGCGGGCATCAGCCATGTTGAAATATTCAATAATTCATTAATAATCGCACAATTGACCTGCCGACAGCGAATAAGTCAAAATCATTATATATCTTTGATAGCGAATTACGCTCTCCATCACGACAACCTGTTTGAGTTGCTCAAGGGGGAAAGCGTATGGGGAGGAAGCCTGGGATATGCCTACAACAGCATCGCTGGCCCATTGAGCGCCAGCCTCGGGCTCTCGAACCGGAACAAGAATGTCCAGTTCAACCTGAACCTGGGATTTTTCTTTTAAAGCGTACTTGATTCTATTTTACGATATCATGAAAGGGAAAAGAATTATTTTATCCATCCTGGCACTCGTCGTGGGACTTCTCTCATGCGAGACTCCAACAGAAAAGATGACCGCGAACCTGGCCCTCAAGGCAGAGGCGACAACTGGCGAGGGCGCAATCTGGCATCCCGGACGGCAAACGCTCTTCTGGGTCGATATAGAGGGTAAGACGCTTTATGAGTACCACACCAATGGCAAGGCCCCGAACACCTGGCGATTCGACAAGATGATCACGACGGTTGTCCCCGAGAATAACACGACCATGATCGTCGCCCTCCAAGACCGGATCATCCGTCTAAACTTGAATAACAACACGCGTACAACGATCATCGACATCCCCGACGAAGCGGGCAACTATCGCTGCAATGATGGCAAATGCGATCCTTCCGGAAGGTTATGGATCGGCACGATGGGCCTCAAAGGACAAAAGAAAAGCGCAACCCTTTACTGCCTGGAACAAGGGAAACTTGTACCCAAAATAGAAAATGTCACGATCTCAAATGGGATCGTCTGGTCCACCAACAAGAAATACATGTATTATAACGATACCCCCACAGGAAAGATCGCCCGCTTTCGCTATAACGATACGACAGGAGAGATCCTGTTCGACGGCATCGCGGTCAAGCTTCCTAAGGGAACAGGAGCACCCGATGGCATGACAATCGACAAGGACGATAACCTTTGGGTGGCGCAATGGGGCGGTTATGGCGTTTATTGCTATAATCCCTATACGGGAGAACTACTGAAAAAGATTGAGGTACCAGCACCCAACGTCGCCTCGTGCGCGTTCGGTGGCGAGAAACTCGATACGCTCTACATCACGACAGCCCGTGCCGGACTCTCGCCTGAGCAACTCGAGAAATATCCCTTAAGTGGCAGCCTTTTCTATTGCGTTCCGGGCACGACAGGCGTTCGTCCCAACTATTTCAAGAATCCCGACAAACAATAAACATAACGGGAGACAAAGATGTTATCTGAAAAGAAGAAACCTCTTTTTATCTCCCACTAAATATATCTAGACTATGTCAAAAAAGAATTCAAGTAAAAAAGAGCCGCATAAGAAAAAAGCCGGTAAGGGCAAAAAAGAGTCCAAAGGCAAACGGATGCGGAAAAAGGATATGATCAAGGCGGTTCTCACCGTCTTTGAGACGACCCCAAACGGGATCTTCAATTATAAACAGATTAGCGCCACGATTGGAGCCAATACCCATCCCATGAAAGCGATGGTCGTAGAGATCCTTCAAGAGCTGGCAACAGAAGGTATTATCGCCGAGACCGACCGGGGACGTTATCGATTGAACGCGTTAGGTACGATCGCGATCGGAACCTTCAACCGCCGCAGCAACGGTAAGAACTCCTTCACGCCCGAAGATGGCGGAGCTTCCATTTTCATTGCCGAAAGAAACTCCGGACACGCTATGGATGGCGACAAGGTTAAAGTCCAGTTGTTCGCCCGCCGGAAAGGCAGCGAACCGGAAGGCGAGGTCATTGAAATCCTCGAGTCGAAAGAGAGAACTTTCGTTGGCAAGCTGCAAGTCACTAAAGGCTTCGCCTTCCTGATCACGGAAGACAAGACATTGGCAAACGACATCTTTATTCCTAAGGAGAAGCTGAAAGATGGGAAAAATGGCGACAAGGCGATTGTCAAGATCATTGAATGGCCTGAGGGCGCCAAGAATCCATTGGGTGAAGTCATCGATATATTAGGTAAAGCTGGAGAGAACAACACTGAGATGCACGCGATCCTGGCGGAGTTCGGTTTGCCATACAAATATCCGGAAAATGTAGAAAGAGCCGCCAAACGAATCCCGGAAACCATCAGTCCGGAAGAGATCGCTCTCAGGGAGGATTTCCGCAATGTTACGACATTCACGATAGACCCCAAAGATGCCAAAGACTTTGACGATGCCCTGTCCGCTCGTTTGTTGGATAACGGCAATTGGGAAGTTGGTGTTCACATCGCCGACGTGACCCATTACGTCAAGCCTGAAAGTGTCATCGACAAGGAAGCTTATAAACGGGCAACTTCCATTTATCTCGTCGACCGTACAATCCCTATGCTGCCGGAGCGGTTGTGCAATCAGATTTGCTCACTCCGCCCGGATGAGGAGAAACTCTGCTTCTCTGTCGTCTTCGAGCTCGACGCTAATGCAGAAGTAAAAAGCTCCCACATCTGCAGGACCATTATCAAAAGCGACCGCCGTTTTACTTATGAGGAGGCCCAGACGGTTATTGAGACCAAGCAAGGAGATTTCAAGGAGGAGATCCTAGCCTTGAATGATCTGGCCCAGAAATTAAGGGAAAAACGCTTCAAGAATGGAGCGATCAATTTTGACCGCTATGAAGTGAAGTTCGAGATCGACGAGAACGGCAAGCCTCTTAAGGTCTATTTCAAGGAATCGAAAGAAGCAAATAAATTGATAGAGGAATTTATGTTGCTCGCCAATCGTACGGTCGCGGAATTCATCGGCAAGCCAGGAAAAGGGAAAAAAGCAAAGGCGTTCGTCTACCGTATTCATGACCTGCCCGATCCGGAGAAGATGGAGAATTTCGCAACATTCATCCGTCGCTTTGGATATAAACTGAAAACGCAAGGAACAAAAAGTGACATTTCGAAAGGCATTAACTCGCTCCTGGATTCCGTACAAGGAAAACCTGAGGAAAACCTGATCGAGACTGTCGCTATCCGTGCCATGCAAAAAGCCCGTTACTCGACCGAGAACATCGGCCACTATGGTTTGGCCTTCGCTTATTATACGCACTTCACATCGCCTATCCGCCGTTATCCGGATATGATGGTTCACCGCTTGCTAGAACGTTACTTAAACGACGGAAGAAGCGTATTGAAGAATAAATACGAGGATTATTGCGATCACTGCTCAAGCATGGAACAGGTCGCCGCCAATGCCGAGCGAGCTTCCATCAAATACAAACAAGTTGAATTCATGAGCGACAAGTTGGGCATGACCTTTGACGGCGTCATATCTGGCGTCACGGAATGGGGACTTTATGTAGAGCTTAATGAGAACAAATGCGAAGGCATGGTTCCAATACGAGACTTAGATGATGACTATTATGAGTTCGACGAGAAAAACTATTGCCTGATCGGCAAACGACAAAAAAGGCAATACCGACTTGGAGATCCTATCACGATTCAAGTCGCACAAGTCAATATGGAAAAGAAACAACTCGACTTCAAGTTAATCAAATAAGAACTCTATCAAAACACATAGAAAAGCTGTCTTATCCTAAAGACAGCTTTTTTTGTCCCGTCACCTAAACTAAGTCGCTTTACAAAACTTTTCCTACACAATTATCCAAACATCATATAAGACACAGAAAAACTCGTCTAAATGAAATAAAGGCCATTCGAGCCATTTTCTTAGTAAGCATTCGGCAAACTACAGGTATTAAACTTTTATATACAACAATAGCGACTG
>DGYMR06203__coassemble_932_pt1 | contig 24052 bp, 16 predicted proteins | sample DGYMR06203__metabat2_low_PE_012 | metagenome-assembled genome bin DGYMR06203
AGATTAGTGATGTTGAGGTAAGTTATTATTAATGCGTGGATTTATGGATTTGAGTTTATTTTCATCAAAAAAGAGTTTGTTGGCTATTATGCTGGGAGTTGCTCTTACAGCTCAAGGAGTAGAGAATAAATTTGTTATTAGGCATTTGGCTAATGAGCAAATTATAATAGTCTTAGAGTCAGCGAAGAAGTTTTTACTTCTTCCTGTTCAGGAAAATGCGCCAGAGGGAAAGATTAACATTGTTATTAATAATGAATCGCAATTGGATCAGAGCATCAATGTACGTCTGGCTCGTGAAAGAGTTGATTATTACGTGCCGTTGGATTTATCAGCTTATGTGGGAAAGACAGTTTCAATTGATGTTGCTGGTATGCCGTCATCTTCATTATGCTGGAAGGAAATGAAGATCGCTGATACCTTTGATACCACGAACCGGGAAGTCTTCCGCCCGCTTTATCATCATACGCCCGCTTATGGTTGGATGAACGACCCGAATGGCATGTTTTATAAGGATGGTGTTTATCATCTTTATTTTCAATATAATCCATATGGCTCTACTTGGGGAAATATGACTTGGGGACATTCGACAAGCGAGGACTTGACCCATTGGACTTTTCAAGGTGAGGCGATCGTGCCTGATGCTTGGGGCACAATATTCAGTGGCTCCTGCGTTGTTGATAACGATAACACGGCAGGGTTTGGAGCTGGTGCGGTTATCGCGTTCTACACCTCGGCGAAATCGACACCATGGGGTGATAGCCAATCGCAGAGTATGGCTTATAGCTTGGATAACGGAAAGACTTTCGTCAAGTATGACCATAATCCGGTCTTGATTTCTGAGGAGCGTGATTTCCGTGATCCGAAAGTATTTTGGTATGCTCCTGGTAAACATTGGGTAATGATACTTGCTGTTGGACAAGAAATGTGGATCTATTCTTCTAAAAATTTGAAAGAATGGAAAAAAGAGAGTCAGTTTGGAGCGAAACATGGCGCTCATGGCGGTGTTTGGGAATGCCCGGATTTGGTGGAATTGCCTGTCGAGGGGGCAAATGAGAAGAAATGGGTATTGATCTGTAACTTGAATCCAGGTGGGCCTTTTGGAGGTAGCGCCGCTCAATATTTTGTTGGTTCTTTTGATGGCAAACAGTTTGTCAATGAGTCGCCGACTCAAACAAAATGGTTGGATTGGGGTAAGGATAATTATGCGACAGTCACTTGGCACGATGCGCCTGACAACCGTTGTATTGCTTTGGGCTGGATGAGTAATTGGCAATATCAGACGGTACTCCCGACGACACAGTATCGGGGCGCGAATACGATCGCACGGGATCTGACGCTTTATGAGGTGAATGGGGATTATCTCCTGAAATCCTCGCCATCGCCGGAGATAGAGCGGATTCGGGGCGAGAAGAAGCAGTTCTCTTCATTTAAGGTGAGTGATACCTATGAGCTGGACAAACTCTTGGATGATAATAAAGGTGCATACGAGATTGAGATGACCATCAAGAACTCAGGTGCTTCGAAGATCGTGTTTTCGCTGTTGAACGAGCAGGGAGAGAAGATTTATATGTATTATGATATAGCCCGTGCCCAATTCGTTATGGATCGTAGCGAGAGTGGCCGGATTGATTTTAGTGATGATTTTCCGGCGGTGACAGTCGCTCCGACTAATGAAAGTGGTGATATACGGCTTCGTCTGTTTGTCGACCGTTCGAGTATTGAGGCTTTTGGTGGTGATGGTAAATTCGTGATGACCAATCGTGTTTTCCCTTCCAAACCTTACAATCGACTCTCGTTTGAGTCGGTTCGTGGGAGTTATACGGTCAAGTCTTTAAATGTTTATAAGTTGGATTAGTATGATGGGACGGACGAGTTATTTAAGATTGATCCCGGTGATGTTCTGTTTCTTCGCCATGGGATTTGTGGATTTGGTTGGTATCGCTTCCAATTATGTGAAGGCGGATTTGGGGCTGAGCGACTCAAGCGCGAATATATTTCCCTCATTGGTGTTTTTCTGGTTTCTGATCTTCTCGGTCCCGACAGGTATTCTTATGAATCGAATCGGGCGCAAGAAGACCGTGCTGCTGAGTTTGATCGTGACATTTGTCTCGTTGGTAATCCCTATTTTCGGGAGTAGTTATCTGGAAATGTTGATTTCGTTTTCCTTGTTGGGAATTGGGAATGCCTTGATGCAAACCTCCTTGAATCCTTTGTTGAGTAATATTATTGCTGGAGATAAGCTGGCGAGCACACTGACCTTCGGACAGTTTATCAAGGCGATCGCTTCATTCTTGGCACCTTACCTGGCCATGTGGGGCGCTATGGGGATCTTGCCTGATTTCGGATTGGGCTGGCGACTCCTTTTCCCGGTTTATATGGTGATCGCCGTTGTGGCTATCTTGCTATTGGGTATGACACCTATTGAGGAGGAAAAGGCGGATCGGGCGTCAGGTTTCAGGGATTGCTTCTCCCTGTTGGGTAAGCCTTTCATCCTTTTGTCTTTTATCGGTATCATGTGCCATGTTGGTATTGATGTCGGAACCAATACGACAGCGCCTAAGATCCTGATGGAACGTTTGGAATTATCGTTATCTGACGCGGGATTTGCGACAAGTCTCTATTTTATTTTCCGTACGATGGGATGCCTTTTGGGAGCTATTATCTTACGGCGGGCTTCGGCCAGGAACTTTTTCGCCTTGAGTGTCATCTTGATGTTGATCGCGATGGTGGGACTCTTTCTTTTCCATTCGAAAACGATCATATATATTTGTATCGCCTTGATTGGTTTTGGAAACTCGAACATTTTCTCGATCGTTTTCGCTCAGGCGCTTTCTGCGCTTCCTGACAAGAAGAATGAGGTATCGGGCCTGATGATCATGGGATTGTTTGGAGGTACGGTATTTCCATTGGCGATGGGATTGGCGAGCGACGCTTTGGGGCAAAATGGGGCGATCGCAGTCATGGCTTTGGGCGTGATTTATTTATTAACCTATACATTTAAAATTAAACGAGAACATGAATAACATCATTGTAGGAATGGGTGAGGCTCTTTGGGATGTGTTGCCCGAAGGAAAGAAAATCGGTGGCGCTCCTGCCAACTTCGCTTATCATGTGTCACAATTCGGATTGAATAGCTGCGTCGTTAGTGCTGTCGGTGAGGATAAGTTGGGTAAGGAGATCTTAGATAATTTTGATGAGAAACAATTGACTTACCAGATTGAGCAGGTGCCCTATCCGACAGGAACCGTACAAGTAGAGTTGGATGAGGCGGGTGTTCCTTGCTACGATATCAAGGAAGGAGTAGCATGGGATAATATTCCATTCACGCCGGAATTGGAAGATTTGGCTCGCCGGACAAGGGCGGTTTGTTTTGGATCATTAGCGCAACGAAGCATTGTGTCACGCGAGACGATCAACCGTTTTCTCGATACGATGCCGGAAGGTGAGGATCAGTGGAAAATCTTTGACATCAACTTGCGTCAAGGTTTCTATACGAAGGAGATTCTTTGCGTCTCCATGCAGAAATGCAATATATTGAAGATTAATGACGAGGAACTGATAACATTAAGCCGTATGTTTGGCTGGCCTGGCATCGATCTGGAGGATAAGTGTTGGATCCTGTTGGCTAAGTTCAATCTGAGAATGTTGATTCTGACATGCGGCGTGAATGGTAGTTATGTCTTTACGCCGGGTGAGATCTCGTTTGTTGAGACTCCGAAAGTGGAAGTAGCCGATACGGTAGGTGCTGGCGATTCGTTTACGGCCGCTTTTGTCGCTGCTATCTTAAAAGGAAAAAGCGTAGCGGATGCGCATCATCTGGCAGTGAAGGTCTCAGCTTATGTTTGTACCTGCAATGGGGCCATGCCGAAGTTGCCGGAAGAGTTGACTGGCTTAGCGTAATTCGGGTAACTCTATTATTCATTAGAGCTGCATCAATTATTTCAATGACTACATAAGGACGGAACGGTCGGGGGATTTCCTCCGGCCGTTTTTTATTGGTAAAACAGCATCGCTTGAGTATATTTGTGGAATTAATAATATAGAGATTCTTAATCCATGATCAAGATATTAGCGACAAGCGATTGGCATCTGGGCAATGTTTTCAAGGGTTTCGACCGGCAGGCGGAGCATGTTCATTTCCTGGAGTGGCTGTTGGCGACAATCGACCGTGAGCGGCCAGATGTTCTGTTGGTTGCGGGCGATGTGTTTGATAATAGTAATCCCTCGGCTGCGGCACAACGGCTTTATTACGATTTTCTCGACCGGGTGACCGTTGCCGCTCCAGGCATGGCGGTGGTAATTATCGCTGGCAACCATGATTCGGCGGCTCGGTTGGAGGCACCTCGAGCTCTGCTTGAGCGGCGGGGCGTTCAGGTGCGGGGCATTATCCATCGGCGAGCGGATGGCCAGCCGGACTGGGCGGAATTGCTGGTGCCGGTCGAGAGCCGGGATGGCGAGCGTGCTTGGATTATGACGGTTCCCTATTTACGGGATGGCGATTTCGCCCATGATGCCGGTTATGGGGAAGGAGCGGTTGGTTTTATCCGCTCGTTAGCGGCCTATGCGAACCAGAATTGTCGGAAACCGGACGAGGCATTGGTCTTGATGGCCCATCTTTATGCGACAGGAGCGGAGATCGCAGAGGAGTCATCGGAACGACTGATCGTTGGCGGTTCGGAGATGGTCAATATGGGACAGGTGAGTGATACGGTTACATTGGCTGTCATAGGCCATATCCATAAGCGGCAACGGATCGGCGGAAGCGAGCGGATGCGTTATCCGGGCAGTGCCTTGCCGATGTCCTTCTCCGAACGAGGTTATCAACATGGCGCTGATCTTTGGACGATCCGTGCGGGGAAGTGTGAGGTGCCGCCCCGTTTCATCGCTTACCAACCGATACGTCCTTTACTTTCACTCTCGACAGAACCGCTTCCGTTGGAGGAGATCAAAGAGCGGATCTTGGAATTACCGGATAAGGACAAGGAGACTGAGAAGAATGCGCCTTATCCTTATTTGGAAATCAAGGTCCTGTTGGATGGGCCGGATCCCAATCTTGGGAAGAATATCGCCGATCTGCTGGAGGATAAGGCGGTGGCGTTGTGTCGGGTGGCGACCTATTATCAGGCATTAACAGATAATGATGCGGATAATAAGGCATTGGAATCGGTTGAGGATTTATTGGAACAGGATCCGTTGGAAATGATCCGGATCAGTTATCGGAACAAATATCATAGCGAGATGGGCGAGGAATTGGTCGCTTTGGCCCGGCAGGCGATCGAGGCCGCCAGAAAGGAGGAGACGGAGGAATGAAACTGATAAAAGTCATCATATATAATTTGGCCTCGCTGGAGGGATTGCATGAGATCGATTTCGAGAGCGAGCCGTTGCGGTCGGCCGACCTGTTCTCGATCGTGGGTGAGACAGGCAGTGGCAAGTCGACCATTCTCGACGCCATTTGCCTGGCGCTTTATGGGACGGCGCCCCGCTTTGAGGGGGCTCTCAATTTCAAGTATTATCATGGGGAGGCGGTCAACAAGAATCAGTCGCTCTCGCCCAACGACCCGCGTAACATCTTGCGGCGGGGAACGAAAAGCTGCTCGGCCGAGGTCTGGTTCCAGGCCCGGGATGGCGAATATTATAAGGCGGTCTGGTCCTGCTCCTTCGCCCGGACAAACTATAAGGATGAAGAGCGGCGGTTCTATCGTCTCAAACGGGAAGGAACGCTCCTCAAGGAGGATAAGGAGTTGCCGATCCGGGAGAAAGGTTCGAGGGGAAACACCGGTCTGGACCGGGTTATCGGTTTGGATTATAACCAATTTACCCGGACGGTGATGTTGGCCCAAAACAGTTTCGCCAACTTTATCAAGGCCAAGGATGAGGATAAGGCGATCTTGTTGGAGAAGCTGACGGGAACGCGGATCTATTCCGTGATCGCCGAGAAGATCAATGCCTTCTACAAGGAGGCGAAGACGGCGAAGGATGAGTTGAAGAATGAGGTGGATGCCCTTGGTGGCAATCGCCTGACAAAAGAGGAGCTGGAAAAGAGAGTCTGGGAAGCGCATCAGTTGGAAACTGCCTATTCCAGCGTGGAGGCACGGCTTAAAGCTTTGGAGACGCATGAGAAATGGTGTCGACAAAAGGCGGCTTTAGTTGTTGCTTTGGAAAAGGAACGGCAAGAATTGATGGAGGCGAAGGCACAAGCGGAGTCGGTCCGGGAATTGAGAAGTCAGTTGAGAGAATACGATTTGGCGACCGCTGTCCAGAATGATTTCCTGGATTATCGACGATTGGTTCATCATAAGGATGATTTGTCGGAACGGTTGGTTTCCTACCGGGAGTCGCACGCAAGGCTGACTCAAGAGATGGTCGCTAAAAAGGAGTTGTTGGATGTGGTTAGTGGATTATTGTCACAGGCCAAGCAACGGCAGCAGGAGATGATTCCCCATTTGACATTAGCCCGTCAGCGGAAAGTGGAGTTGGAGGCTTTGCGAAAACAGGGCGAGGAGGCTGGGAAACAGGCTCGAGAGGCTTTGGAGGCATTGAACCGAGTGGAAAAGCAGTTTCAGGAGAATAAGTTGGGACTTGAGACGACCGCCAAGGGATTGTCGGAAGAACAGCGACGCTTGGAAGCATTGGCCAAACACCAAAAGCTGATTGATTCGATGGCAATCGTCTTAAACCGGTTGGAGCGTTTGAAAAAGACGGTAGAGGAATGCGACAAGCTGGAAGCAACCATACAGAAGAATAGCCAATTGCTGGCCGTAGAGGAGAAAAAGCGTTTGGACGCCCAAGGTCAGTTGGAAAAGTTGAGGGCTCGTGAGCAAGAGTTGGCCCAACAGGAAACTTTATTGGGAGATCATTTGGCCCAGTATGATTTGGATAAGCTCAGAAACGATAGTTCCGAGGCAACAAAACGTCGGCAAGCGGGAGAGCGTTGCGAATCTTTGCAGAACGTTATGGAGAAGAACCAAAAGAGTCTGGCTGCGGAGACAGTTATCTTGCGGGAATTGGAGGAACAGTTGACAGCCTGGGAAAAGCGAGAGGCACAGTTGATCCAAGAACGGGAGTCAATCCAGGCTGTGTTGCCAGGATTGGAGGAGGCGTATCAGCTGGCGGCTGGAGAAGGAGCCGAGGCGATGCGAGCGACCTTGCGGGCCGGAGAATGTTGTCCGGTGTGCGGATCAAGAGAGCATCCTTTCGCCGCACAAGATGGAGCGGAGCGTTATTTGTCGCCCATCAAGACCGAGATTGTTCGCAAACGGAACCGCCAGGAGGAGATTCGCCGTGAACTGGAAGACAAGAAAGTGGGCATCCGAACGCTTTATTCAAAAGGGGTTGTCCGGAAAGGGGAGTTGGCGGGTTCGCTCGACGCTCTCCAGAAAGAACGGGAGCGATCGCTGGCTGAGTGGGAGTCTTTTCGGCAAGCTTATGTGGAAATACCCGCTTGGGAATCGTCGGCCACGACGATGGTTGCCGACTTACTGGCTAAATTCAATGAGAAGGCCCGGCGAGAGGAGATTGAGGCCAATGAGCGTTTTCGGGTTTATCAGGTAAAACAGACCCAATTGACTCAAATTCGTCAAGATAAGATTAAGTTGGAAACTTCATTAAGACGGGAGGAAGAGAACTGTCGGGCGATCGAAACCCGTTTGACCGCTTTGAATACGACTTTGGCTGAGCAAAAGAACCAGCAGGAAAAGTATGATATGGGTATTCGGCAGGAAAAGGAGGCGTTGACGGATTTCTTCCTTTCTATCCCGGATTGGGAACAGCGTTTCTATTCCGATTATCCGGTTTGGGTTGAGCAGTTGAAGTTGCTTTATGACCGTTATGAACAGGCAACCGATCGACGGCGTGAGTTGCTCGAGCGTCAGGGGCAGTTAAACCTGTTGCGTGAGGATTTGCAAGAGCGGATCGTAACCGCCCAGGAGTTGTCAGAGAAACGGAACCGCTCGCTCGAACAGGCTCGTGCCGCAATTGGGGCAGGTGAGTTGGCCTATCAATCGGTCTTGGATGGGAAAGATCCTGATTTGGTTGAGAACGAGTTGAATAAGGCGGTCCAGACTCATGAGAAGCGGAAAGAAGAGGTTAATCAAGCGTTCAATCGCTTGGTTGAGGCTTGTGGTCGTCAGGATGAGAGCATCAAGCTGACAACCCGGGAATTGGAGAATACCCGAACCCAGGAGACGGAGAAAATCGGGCGGATCAGTGCGTGGCTGGAGGAACAAAATCGCATGGAGGATACACCAGGTCAATGGAATATGGAACGGTTGACCTATCTCTTCGCTCCAGAGCGGGAATGGCGTACGGCTCGTGAGCGGATTCGTCGACTGGATGAGTTGGTCCAACAGGCAATGGGCCGGGTAGAGAATTGCCAGAAGAACCTGGAAGAGCATGAACAATCGGAAACTAGGACGGACGAGCCGTTGGAAACGTTGCTTCAGGCGATGAAGGAGGAACAAGCTCACAAGGAGGAACTGGATATGCGGCGGAAAGAGGTGGCAGGCTTGCTGTTCGCTCATCAACAGGCGGAGAGACAGGTAGCGGAGCGCCAGCTGGAGCTGAAGAGACGGGAGCAGGTCTTTGCGAATTGGGATAAGTTGAATGGTATTTTAGGGAATGCGGAAGGAAAGCGTTTCCGGGAGACTGCACAATGTTTCACACTCCGTTTCCTGATTCATCAGGCGAATGCCCAGTTGCGTCTGTTAAACCAGCGTTATAGCTTGGAGCAGGTAAAGGATTCTTTGGGTATCCGGGTGATCGATCACGATCGGGCGGATGAGGTCCGGAATCTTTCCTCACTGTCGGGTGGCGAGACGTTCCTGGTCAGCCTTGGACTGGCGCTTGGCCTTTCCTCTTTATCATCCAGGAATATTCAGATATCCAACCTGTTCGTGGATGAGGGCTTCGGTACGTTGGATTCTGAAAACTTGAACATCGTGATCGATGCCTTGTCCGGTTTGCGAACGATGCAGGGGAAAAAGGTGGGCGTCATCAGTCATACACCGGAGATGCGTGAGCGAATCCATACGCAGATCCAGGTGATCAAGGCGGGCGCGAGCGGACGCAGCGAGCTCAAGATTGTCGGTTAGGCGAGCGCGCGCACGGATGACTTCGCCTTGACAGGTTCCCGGGGCATGATCTATGCCGGGCGCGTCTGTCAAATTGGGGTCATCCGTGCGCTCCCGCTCCTCTAGAGTTGAATATCCCAGATGCCGGAGCATCTCTCCAGCTCGACCAGGGCCGCGCTGAAGTTGAATTGGGTCTCGATGTATTGGGCCTGGACCTCGTCGTAGGTGCGTTGCGCGTTCAAAACCTCAAGCAGGGAGACCTCGCCCCGGTTGTAACTGTAGATCTTGCTCTCCACGACCTGCTTGGCCTGCTCGAGCAGTCCCGATTGATAACGCTCGATCTGTTGGGCGAGGCTTTGGTAGGATTGGAAGGCCTTCATGACCTCGGTTTGGACCTCCAGCTGTGCCTGCTGGTATTGGGTCTCGGCCTGTTGGGCCTTGAGCCGGGCGGCGGTGACGCTCCCTTTATTGAAGTTGGAGAACTTCAGGGGAATGGCGATGCCCGCGGTCACGCCGGTATAGGGCGGAGCGGGCGCCTCCTCGTTATATACCCGTTCGTTATGGCTCACGGCGATGGAGAGGTCGACATCCGTGTTTCGCTCCCGCCGGGCGACCTTGAGGGCTCGTTGGGCGACCTCGCTGTTCTTGAGCGCCGCCATCAGGTCGGCCCGGTTGGTCAAGGCGGTGTTGATCAGGTCCGCCAGGATGAAATCGGGCTGGGGCAACAGGAGATTGCCCCTTGGAGTGAACAGGGTGTCGAGCCCTTGATAGCCGATGATCGGGTTAAGCGAGGTGAACGCGTTGCCCAGGTTGGCCTTGGCCTCCAGGAGTTGATTGTGGAGAATGCCCGCCTCCACCTGGCTTTGGGTCGCGTCGATCGCCATGATCTTGCCCAGCCGCAGGCGGATGCTGTCCGCTTCGGCCAGTCGCCTGACATTCTCGTAGGCATTCTCTTTTACCTTATAAAGCTCGACCTGCTTGAGCGCCTCAAGATAAGAGATGGTCGCGTCGGCCCGCAGGTTGTGGAAGAAATCGGCCAACAGGGCTTCCGATAGCTCTTTCTCGCTTTTGGCCAGGGCGATGTTCGCGCTCCGTTTCCCGAAGGTGAAGGTCTTGCTCAATTCGACCTCGACACCCTCGCCCATCTGGAGTGTCCGGTTCTCGTTGTTGAAATAGGAGAGGGAGAGATTGGGGTCGTTGAAGACCTTCGAGGCGGTTACCCCAGCCGAGGCGATACTGATGTTCAGTTTCTCAGCGGCGTAGGCCAGGTTGTTTTCCCGAACTTTCCGCATATAGTCCGGATAGCTGAGCGTGACGGTTGTCTGCGCGTGGGATGTCCAGGCGCAGGCCGTTATGAATAGGATGGATAGAATAGTTCTCATGTCAGATCTTTTTTCCTTTTTCCTCGATTCTCTTTTCCATCATGAAATAGAGCGAGGGTAATACAAATAATGTGATAATCGTGGAAAACAGCAGGCCATAGACGATAACGGTCGCCAACGGACGTTGCACGTCGGAGCCGATGCCGGTACTCAGGGAGGCGGGCAATAGGCCGAGGACCGCCACGGTCGCTGTCATCAGGATCGGACGGAACCGGTGTCGGGCGCCAATGATCACCGCGTCGCGGAGCGCACGGTCGCGGCTTCGCAGGTTATTGATATGCGAGATCATGATGACCCCGTTCTGGATGGCAACGCCGACCAGGGCGATAAATCCTACCGCCGAGGAGACATTCAAGGTCATGCCCCGGACATTCAACGCCAGCATGCCGCCAAATAGGGCCAGGGGCAGGACGAACATCATCAGGGCGGCCTGCCTGAATTTGCCGCAGGCGGCGAACAGGAGGAGCAACATGATGCCTAAAGCGACGGGAACCACCGTCGCGAGCCGGCTATAGGCGCGATCCTGGTTCTTGAACTGGCCATCCCATTTCAGGTGGACCTCATTGGGATCGAAGTTTACCTCCTTTTCGATCCTTTGGTTCGCCCGGTTCAGGAAGGTGGTGAGGTCGGTGCCTCTCAGGTTGACGCGTACGGTCAGGTGGCGCTGGTTCATCTCTCGGGTGATCGTGCTGGCGCCAGTCGTCATCTTGATGGTCGCCACCTGCGACAGGGGAATCTTGGCGCCCGAGCCGGAGGTGAGGAGCAGGTTGCCGATTTTCTCTGGCGTGTCGCGGCTCTTCTCGTTGAAGCGGCAGATCACGTCGTAGCTCTTGCTCCCGATAAAGATTTGCGAGATGGAGGCGCCTCCGATCGCCAGCTCGATCAGGTCGGTGACGTCGGCCACGTTCAGCCCGTATTGGGCGATGCGGTCGCGGTCGGCGACGATCTGTAATTGGGGCAAGGGCGGCTCCTGGTCGATCACGACATCTGTCGCTCCGGGAATTTCCTTGATGACCTTGATGATATCTTCCGCGATATGCCGTGTCCCGGCGATGTCGTCGCCATAGATTTTCAGGGCCAGGTCGCTATGCGCTCCCGCTACCTGATCCATGACCATGTCGATGATCGGTTGCGAGAAGCCGACGGAATAACCGGGCAGCTCGGCCAGTTTCTCGGCCATGGCGTCGATCAGTTCCCCTTTGGTGCGACCGGATTTCCAGGTGTCGTAGGGCTTCAGGCCGACGCCGCATTCCACGTGCGAGAGCGAGAAGGCTTCCGCGCCCTCGTCGTCGCGGCCCACTTGGGTCATGACATACGAGACCTCGTCGAACGTGGAGAGTGTCCGGCGCAACTCTTCGCCCATCGCCTTGGATCGGTCGATGGATATGCCCGGTGGCAGTTGGACCTGAACCCAGATTGATCCCTCGTCGAGTGGCGGCAGGAAATCTTTCCCGACCGTATAACTGAGGATACCGGCGGCTATGAGGATAATCACCAGCGGGGCGATGACCCGTTTGGGGCGATCGACCAGATAGACCGTCAGCAGGTGATAACGGGAAGAGAGCTTTTCCAGCCAGAGATTTCGCCGCGTATGGCCGGGCGCCCGATAGGCCATGAACGCCAGCCCCGGTATCAGCAGCAGGGCGACCATGAGCGCGCCGATCAAGGCATAGCCGACGGTATAGGCCATTGGGGTAAACAATTTCCGCTCGATGTGCTCGAAGGCGAACAGGGGCAAATAGGCGGTGATGATGATCAGGGTCGAGAAGAAGATCGGCCGGGCAACCTCAGTTGTCCTGCGGATCAGGTCGTTCTCGGTCAGTCGCTCTTGGGGATGGCGCTCACGCTTCTTCAGGATGGTTTCCATCATGACGATCGCCCCGTCGACCAGGATACCGAAGTCGATGGCGCCCAGCGAGAGCAGGTTGGCGGGAATGTCCGTCAGGTGCATCAGGATAAAGGCGATCAACAGCGCGAGTGGGACGGTCAGGGCGACCAACAGGGCGCCTCGCCAGCTCTTCAGGAAAAGGATCAGGACAAGCACCACGAGAAGCATGCCCTCGATCAAGGTATGGGAGACGGTGCGCAACGTCGTGTTGACCAGGTCTTGCCGGTCCATAAAGGGATGGATCCGGGTGCCCTTGGGCAGGATGTTCTGGTTCAGGTCGTCGATGGCGGCATGGATGCCGTCGAGCACCTTCGAGGGATTCTCGCCGCGAAGCATCTGGACGATGCCCTCTACGCCATCCGAGTAGTCGTGGGTCGCGTCGGTGAAGCCGAGGACGCCTTTCCGCTCCAGGTTGCCATACTTTAATTGGCCCACGTCGTCCAGGTAGATGGGGACGCCGTTCGTGTTCTTGATCACGATCCGTCCGAGATCCTTCAGGTCGCGGATGAGGCCGATGCCCCGGATGACGTAGCTCAGGTCGCCATGGGTCAGCATGCTGCCGCCTGCGTTCATGTTGTTCTTCTCGATCTTCTCGGTGATGTCGCCCAGCGAGATGTCGTACTCGTCCATCTTATTCGGATCCAGCTCGATCTGGTATTGGGTGGTTATGCCGCCATAGTTGCTGACGTCGGCGATACCGGTCACCTGTTTCAGGCGTGGGATGATCACCCATTTATGCAGGTCCGTGATCTCACGCAGGCTCAGGCTGTCGCTCTCGATGATGTAGCGGTAGATCTCGCCGGTGGGCGAGGTAAGAGGGTTCAGGCCGGGAACCGCGTTGTAGGGCAGCTCCACGTCGGTCAGTCGCTCCTGCACCCGTTGGCGGGCCCAATAGTCGTCTATGCCGTCGTCGAAAACCAGGATGACGGTCGATAGGCCGAAGGTGTTTTTGCTGCGCATCACGTTCATGCCCGGCAGGCCGTTCATGGCCCGTTCGATCGGGATGCTGATCTGTTGCTCGATCTCTTCCGCCGCCAGTCCGGGGACCTGCGTGACGATTTGCACGGTCGTGTCGGCGATGTCGGGATAGGCGTCGATCGCGAGTTGTCTCCACGAGTAATAGCCGACCACCGCCAGGAAACAGAACAGGACAATCATCAGCCCTCGCCGTGTGAGGGCCAGTCGGATAATTTTCTCCATCATGGCTTTCCCGTCATTTAATGTCCAACAAATAGAAGGCTCCCGCGACCACGATCGAGTCATTGGCCGTCAGCCCCTTGAATACGATCGTTTCCCCATTCTCGTCATTCCCGGTCGTTACCGGCTGCTTGATAAAGCGGTTGTTGCCGATCGACCGCAGGACGTAAGCGCTGTTCTCGTCTTGCAACAGGGCGGATGTCGGGATTCGGATCGCCTTTTTCTCCCGACCTATCAGGCGGACATGGCCATACATGGCGGGCTTGATTTGCCGGTCGTGGTTGTCGCAAGCGATAATCACCTCGACGGAGCGGCTCTCTGGATCCAGCATCTCGTTGACGTGATAGATCTCGCCCGAGAAGGTCTGGTCGGGCATGGCGATCAGTTGGATCTCCACGGACTCAAGGTCTTGGATCAGGTGCAGGTCTTTCTCTTTCACGTTCGCGATGGCCCAGACCTGGTTCAGGTCGGCGATGATCGCGATCGGCTCGGCGTCGTCCTGGATGTATTGTCCCATGACGATCTTGTCAGTGACCACCTCGCCCGCGATTGGCGATCGGACGACGAGCGGTTGCCCCAGCTTCAGATCTTGCGGGTCGATCTGATAAACCTCGAGCGAGACACGGGCGTTCTCGAACTCCTGCTTGGCCAGCTCATAGTTCGCTTCCGCCTCTTCGACCTCCTTCTGGGCGCTGACACGGTTGTCGAAAAGATCTTTTTCCCGTTTATAGTTTTTTAGGGCGAGTCCCATCTCCTGTCTTGCGTGGAAATAGTTTTTCCCCGCCTCGAAGAAGTCAGGCGAGCTGATGGAGAAGATCGGGGTGCCCGGCGCAACCTTCTGCCCAAGCCGTACGAACGACTGGTTGATCCGTCCGGCGAAAGGCGAGGCGATCTCGGCGTATTGGGATGGGATCGCCTTGATCTCGCACGAGGTGGTTACCTCCTGCCTGTAGGGTTCCAGATTGACGATATCGGTTCTCAAGCGGGAGAGAATTGGGGATTGCCCGCCGACGAAAATCGTGTCGCCCTCCTGGCGGACCGATTTTGGGTCGTCGTTTCGCTCTTGTCCCGCTTGGCAAGCTGTCAGGCTGGCGATTGTTAATAATAAGGTAATTATCTTTTGAGTCATTTGAGTGTTTCTTTAATTTAAAGTGTATGACATGGTTTGCCCTCCGTTCCGGAAAGCGAAGGATAAATGGAATGAATGGCCTCCTGAGGTATTGTCGTGCCGATTCTATGGCAGGGAACGCTACTTTACGACACGTCACGGCTCGGTCTCTCACCCGGATCCGGGAGGGACAAAGTTTTCGCGGAGGTGTGGCGTGAGGGAATGATAATCATCCCGCTATGGGAAGTGCCGGGGGAGAGCGGTTGCTTGTCTTGCCCGGTTTCCCGCAAGGGATCATCAGGAGGGAAAATACCGGGAAGGTGTTAAGCAGGATCAATACCGGCTTCACGGGCGTCATGACGTTTATGGTTTCCGATAGCGATTGGTCCAGGATCGAGATCAGCTCCAGCTCATGAGCCGTATGGGTATGTTTGGGCTTGTTGTCCTGTTGTGTCTTGTAGGGGTGGGAGTGGGTGATGACATGCGCCTGGAATTCGTGGGTATGAAAGAAGCAACTCGTTCCCACGAAATAGTGCAAGAGCACTATTATCAGGAAAAGAGATCCCGCGTATTTCAGAGCCTTGTTCATCCTTGATTTCCGATACGACCTAAATATTTGTCCGCGAAAATAGGGAAATGCGCTATTTGTTGTTCCCTAATCGGTTAATATTTTTGATTTTTTGTTTTGTATCTTCGCGGCCGAAGAGAAAAAGAGAGTTCTATGGCTATTCTATTGGATGAGCGGAAGGGGATATCGTCCGGCTTGTTGTATGTGCTGGCGGCGATCGCGGGGATCACGGTGGCGAATTTGTATTATAACCAGCCCTTGTTGGATATGATCCGGGTGGATCTTGAGGCGAGCGAGATGGAGGCGAATCATATTGCCTTGTTTACCCAGTTGGGCTACGCCTTGGGGCTGCTTTTCATCATTCCGCTGGCCGACCTGTATAGCCGGAAACGGATCGTCCTGGTGAATTTCTCCGTATTGACTCTCTCCCTGTTGGGGATCGCGATGGCGGGAAAGGTTTATTGGCTGCAATTCTTTTCCCTGCTGACCGGAATTTGTTCGGTGATTCCCCAGATATTTGTCCCTTTTGCCGCCCAGTATTCCCGGCCGGAGGAGAAGGGCAAGAATGTGGGTATGGTGGTCTCGGGCCTGCTGACCGGCATCCTGCTGTTGCGGGTCGTGAGTGGTTATGTCGGCGATTGGCTGGGATGGCGGGAGATGTATTACATCGCCTCGGGCTTGATGGTGCTTTCCGCGATCGTGATCCTCTCCGTGTTGCCCGATACGGCGGTCAATTATGGCGGGACGTACGTTAGCCTGATGCGTTCCCTGATGACGATTATCCGCGATTATCCGGCCTTGCGTGTCTATGCCACCCGGGCGGCATTGGCGTTTGGATCCTTTATGGGCTTTTGGACAAACTTGGCTTTCAAGATGGCGCAAGAGCCTTTTAATGCCGGGAGCGACGTGGTTGGCGCTTTGGGTTTATGTGGCGTGGTTGGTGCGTTGTCTGCCTCATTTGTGGGGCGCTACGTGAAACGGTTTGGTGTCCGTCGGTTCAACTATTTGGGTGTTGCGCTACAAATATTGGCCTGGAGCCTGTTCTGGTTCGGGGGCGAGAGTTATGCGGGTTTGATTGCCGGCATTTTCATTATTGATATCGGTATGCAATGCGTACAGTTGAGCAACCAGACTGTGATGTTCGATCTTTGCCCGACCGCCTCCAACCGGATCAATACGATTTTCATGACCTCCTATTTCCTTGGTGGCGCCTTGGGCACCTTCCTTTCCGGAACAGCCTGGTCCCGTTGGGGATGGACCGGAGTCGTCGTCGTTGGCCTGTCACTCGCATTGGGTTCCGGTTTGATTACCGTTTGTACGAGGAGATGAGAAAAATCCACGTGTAATAAAATTGAAATAAATCTTTTTCTTCTTTTTAATGAAGACGCAATATTGTGAGGCTAACTTTGCTGCGAATTTAAATGAAGAATAGATATGAAAAGATCGTTTCGTTTTAGATTATTAAATCTGTTATTTCTTTGTGGATTATGTGTTAATACTTTGTCCGCTGAAAAGCTGTCTGAAGGAGAGAATATCCAACCTAGGCAAGTGCTTATTGTTGGATTAAAGGATAATGTACGGTCTAATTATTTTTATAAAGGTATGATCGCAGAGGAAACGGGAATGCAGGCGGATAGCGTTGATTTTATTTATAATCAGATTATAGCGGAGAATATCGCTGGAAATACCAAAAGTAAGGCCTATAAATTTGTCTTGGCGAATGAGGACTCTATTCCGGCTGATTTTTTTGAGGAGGTAAAAATAAATGAGAATGAGGAGGAGTGTGCCTCCGATTTGTCCTCTGTTCCATTGGATGAGATGCGGAAAATCATGAATGACGCGGATGCGGATTATCTTTTGGTGTTGAATCAACACTATCTGAAATGGCAGGATCAACCGTTGAGAACTTTGTTTCATATCGTAAGTTATTCTTTGTTTGATAAAGATAAAAAGGAGATAATAACAGGAAATAATTTTTTTACATGTATGAATTTGGAAGAGCCGAATAAGATACGTAAAATGAGTAAGAAAAGCTCTGTAAAGATTGCTTCTAATGTAATTAAGGCTCTTGAGGATTGAGGTTCTTTTTCTATTATAATTTTTGATAAGGCTTTTGGTATCTATTGCTGAAAGTCTTATTTCTTTATTTTATAGTAACTTTTAATATTATTATTAATGAGATTTATATGTAATTGTTTTGTAAATTTTGTCTTTTACTTTTGCTCGCGTAATCAACAATACAAATTATAAAAAGATTGTTTATGAGAATTAATTTGAGATCAGTATTATGCGTGTTTTTTAGCCTATGCGTAGCTGTTTCCGCTCTGGCACAGGGCACGCAAGCGATTATTACGGGAGTTGTCCTTGACAATGAGGGATTGGCTGTTATTGGCGCGACGATCCAGGTAAAGAACGAGTCAACCGGCTTCTTTACGGGGTCTATAACAAATGAGAAAGGTGAGTATGTTATCAAGCAATTACCTTTGGGATCGCCTTATACGGTGACAGCTTCTTATGTCGGTTATGGAGAGCAGAAAAAGACAGGTTATTCTTTGAATCAGGGCGATATGTTGAGAGTCGATTTCCAGTTGTCGGAAGAATCGGTCGAGATCCAGACGGTGGAAGTCGTCGCGAACTCATTGAAGAATACGGTTCCTAAGATTGGTGCCGCGACATCCATCTCTGCCCAGAATATTAAAAAACTTCCGGTTAACGGACGTAACTTTACTTCCCTGATGGATCTGTCTCCTTTGAGTAGTGGCAAGAATTTGGCGGGACAGTTGGCCTCTTCCACCAATTATACGATTGATGGAATGACCGCGAAAGGAACGGTCGCGAGCGGAACGACTTCTGGTGCCTATACGATTTCAATGGAGGCGGTTCGTGAGTTTGAGGTGGTTACCAACCAGTACGACGTCACTTATGGCCGTTCGGGTGGTGGAACGGTCAGTGCCGTGACAAAATCCGGAACGAATACCTTTACGGGAAGCGCGTTTGTTTTCGGACGGGCAGACTGGTTGTCGAGCCCTTACGATATTCGAGGCAATAAGACCAATTCGGAATATTCTACATATCAGTACGGATTTTCGTTGGGTGGCCCTATCATAAAGGACCGTGCGCACTTCTATCTGGTGTGGGATCACCAGCAGGATTCTCGCCCGATTTACATCGCGGATATCCGGACTGCCGCTGATGAGACACGTTATAATGTGACCCAAAGCACTTTGGATCAATATTTGAGCATCGCCCGAGATAAGTATGGCGTATCCAATGACCGGCAGTTTGGTGAGTTTGGCAAGAAAAAGCAGACGAACGCGATCTTTGCCCGTATCGATTGGCAATTGAATCCGACTAATCTCTTGACGATTAGCGATAATTTTATCAACGAGAATAACCCATTGAGCGAGAGTGATAACTCCAACATTAACCTCTATGAGGTTTGGATTAACCGCAAATCTCATAATAACAGTGTTTTGGCGACACTGCGCTCAATGTTGAGCCCGAGAATAACGAACGAGTTGAAATTGCAGCACTTCCTGGTTTATGAGGGCACGACTCCTAATGCGCAACTCCCGGCAGCCAGCATTCCCCGGGCGATCGTTGAGAATGTAGAGTCGGTTTCCTCCTCAGGAGAGAAAATGTATACCTCTATCCAGTTGGGTGGCCAGCGTTACGCGCCGGAGAACTTTACGGACCATGTTGTCCAGTTGGTGGATAATATGTATTATAACACGGATCGGATCAACTATACTTTTGGAGCGGATTTCATGTACACGAATATGAATTCGTTGTATGGAAGTGAGATGAATGGACGCTACTATTTTACGGGTCTGGATAATTTCAATAATCTGACTCCTTATCGTTACGCTCGTGAGGTCGCTCTTGTCGACGATCCTTCTGTCAAGATGAATACCTTGAACTCGGCGGTGTATGGCCAGCTGCAGACGAAACTGTTTACGGGCTTCGAGGTGATGGCCGGTTTGAGAATGGATTATACACGTTATTTCAACCGGGCTAACTTTAATCAGGTCGTTTATGATGAGTTGGGCATACGGACGGATAACGCAATCGCTACTTTCCAGGTGCAACCGCGTGTTCAGTTTACTTGGGATATCAATGACCGTCACGAGGATATTGTCCGTTTGGGCGCTGGTATTTTTGGCTCCGACTTGAATAACTATTCCATGATCAATAATATGTTGTTCGATGGAACGAAGATCGCTTCGGTCGATATTCAAGATCCTAATTTGATCCCGACACCCAACTTTGAGGCGTACCGCAAGGATCCATCAACCGCTCCTGGCGCCGACCTGTTCAATAATCCTGATATTCCTAAGATCTCGACGATCAATACGAACAGCGACAACACCAAGGTGCCTGTCGTCTATAAGTTGAACGCCTCTTATACTCATTTCTTCTCGGATCGTTTGCGTGTCGGTATTAGCGCTTACGCGAACTGGGCCCGTAATAATTATATGTATGTAGATCGGAACATGGTGGACGATCCTTATTTCCGGTTGGAGGCTGAGGGAAATCGGGGTGTTTATGTGCCCGCGAATACGATTAACCCTGAGAATGGTGCGACCGACTGGATGCAGAGCCGGAAGAGCGATAAGGTAGGACGTGTCCTGGAGTTGATCAGCGAGGGTAAGATTAACCAATATGCGTTTGTTATTGATGGAACCTACCGTTACTTCAAGGATGGTGAGATCTCTTTCAGCTATACTTGGAACGACTCGAAAGACAACACCTCTTATAATGGTAACGTGGCGAACTCGGCAACATTGTCCTTGATGGTCAAGGATGACCCTCGCAACTTAAGCCAGATGACCTATTCGGATAACCAGTTCCGTCATAAAGTGGTCTTTTATGGAACAGCGCCCTCTTTCTGGGGAATCAGTGTCGGCTTGCGTTTCACTGGAATTGGCGGAACACGTTACTCGTTGGCCGTGAGTGGAAACATGAATGGTGATTTTGTTTCGTCGAACGACTTGGCTTACATCTATGATCCTAACGATGCGAGCACACCGGCTTATCTGCGTGAGGGAATCCAGGCGATCCTGGACAATCCGGAGGCTGAGCAAAGTGTGAAGGATTACATTCGCAAGAGCTTTGGTAAGGTCGCTGAGCGTAACGGGGGCGTCAATGGATTCTATGGTACTTTCGACTTGCGCCTGAATAAGACCTTCAAGCTCTATAAGACACACGCGATCGAGGCCTCGGTCGATATTTTCAATCTGCTGAACCTTTTGAACAAGGATTGGGGAGTTAACCATAGCTTGGGCAAACAGAATATCTACTCGATCAAGAGTTTCGATACCGCCCAAAAGCAATATGTCTATAATGTCAATTACAATACGGGCATTTCCAGCCTGAGCGGTAATCCTTGGCAGATCCAGATCGGTTTGCGTTATAAGTTTTAAACATCAAAATAATTAAACGTAAAGATGAACGTACAATCATTTTCTTTAATCGCCCTCCTGGCCCTAGCGGCCTGCCAGACGTCGACGGGCTTGGTTGAGGGCAAAGTCGTGGATGCGAATGACAACCCATTGCGGACGTGGTCGTGACCGATGGTTACAATTTCACGCAAACGGACTCGCTCGGACGTTACGAGCTGGATACCGACCCGGAGAAAAGCCGGTTTGTCTATATCTCGACGCCGAGCGATTATCAGGTCGCCTGCACGGATGGCTGGAACGATCAGTTCTATCGCCGGCTCGACCCGGAGAAACGGCGTAGCCACTACGATTTCACCTTGAATAAAAGAGAGAAAGCGATCAGCGATTTTGTCTACATCGCCGTCTCTGATCCTCAAGTTCAGGATCTCAAGCAATTCAAGCGTTTTCAGGAAGAGACCATCCCGGATCTGAAGCGAACCATCAACACTTTTGGCGGGCAAGAGATTCACCTGATGGGGTTGGGCGATTTGGTATGGGACGAGATGTCGTTGTTCGAGCCTTATAAAAAAGAGATTTCCGGTCTTGGTGTTATCGCGTCTTCCACGATCGGCAATCACGATCATGACCTGGCATACACGGCCTTGTCTAAATTGCCGAACAATCGGGACGGTTATGCGGAAGAGCGGTTCGAGCACTATTTCGGCCCTTATAATTATTCTTTCAATGTCGGGAATGTGCATGTCGTCTCCTTGAAAGACATCGACTATGAGGGCGAGAAGAAATATCAGGAGCGTTTTGGGCAGGAGCAGCTGGATTGGCTGAAAAAAGACTTGAGTTATGTGAAGCCAGGCACGATTCTTTTCATCAATGTCCACGCGCCGGTATTCAACCAGTCGGACAAGGGGGTCTCGAACGCGGACGACGCGGAGGCTTTCCGGGAAATCGTGAAAGATTATAATACGCATATTTTTGCGGGGCATACGCATTATTATGAGAATAATGTCATGTCGCCAACCTTGTATGAGCACAATATTGGGGCAGCTTGTGGCGCCTGGTGGGCCGGTGATGTGAACCGTTGTGGCGCTCCTAATGGTTATTTGGTAGTCGAGGTCAAGGGGTCGGAGATCTCTTGGCATTACAAGGCGACTAATCAGCCGGATGATTACCAGTTCCGGGTCTATAAGCCCGGCGAGTTTAAGTCGTATCCGGATTATCTGGTTGTCAATGTGTGGGATTGGGATCCTTCCTGGAAAGTCTGCTACAGCGAGAAAGCGGGAGCTGCTAAAGAGATGGAGCGTGTGGACGCGGAAGATCAGGATTATATCGACATGCACGGTAAGGCGAGTGGTTATCTTTCTGAGCATTTGTTCCGTTGCCAGCCCTCGGCAGGTTCGGATCAGGTGACCGTTACCGTGACTAACCGTTGGGGTGAGGTTTTTACGAAGACTATCTCTTTGCGATAAACAGGGTTTGAGATAAAGTCTATATTGAAGGTGGCGTGTGTTCAGGCACGTCACCTTTGTTTGTTGTTAGGGCGCATTGCCGGAGCGTTTTGGGGTGGCTATTGACACAATAGTACGTGTAGCCTCACACGTCCTATTGTGTCGCTTTTCATGATCGTTCACGTCGGTTTGCACGTACGTATGTGTCGGGCGATATGTACGTATGTGTGCGATGGGGTGAAAATACGTGTTGAAAAAGGCCTTTGCCAAGGTCCGGAAAAGGGGGGTGAAACCCTGTTTTTTTGTCCGAAGGAAAGAGAATTTTCTTTCGGAGGAAATTCCAATTTTCTTCGGACAAAACAATCGTTTTCTTCGGACAAAATTTTGGCTTTGCCTAAAGGCGCAAGGATCGGCCTGTAGGCAAAGCTTTGGCGACATTTGTGCCTGTTTGTCAACAGCGATTTAGGCCGATGGCGATCTCGTTTGGGATCTGAATGTAGTCGGCTGCCGGGTATGCTAAGCGGATTAAAACCGGCAGAAGAACGAGACGAAGAACGGGACGCTCATATCCATCAGGACACCGTGCAGGATCGCGATCGGGATCATTTCCCTTCCCGTATATTTGGTGATGATGGGCAAGACAACATCCATTGAGTTGACTCCCGCGGCGGATATGGGAGCCAACCGTCCGAAATATCTTAACAGTAAGGGCGTGCCCACCAGTGCCATCATTTCCCGGAAAATATTCGACAGGAGGGCGATCGTCCCAAGTTCGGTAGCGAGTTGAAGGCCGATGGAAGCCTCCTTGAATTGCGTGATCAGGATCGAGGAGAGCGAATAATAGGCGAAACCGCTCCCGACCGCAAGGCAATCGAAGACACTCCATTGTTTCAGGATCAGGCTGGCGAGCGCCGAGAATAACAAGGTCCCGACGATCGTCGCCAAAGGGATGAACAGGAGCTTGAGCCTGAGATGCTGCCATAAGACTTTCAGCTCTTTGTTGGAACCAATGCTGATACCCACCTGAAACATCAGGGCGTAAAGAATATACATGGATACTTGATGGACCTCAAAGGGTTGGCCAAGTAAATGCCCGACCAGGCAGCCGACTAGAAACAGGGCGACAACAATCAGGCTTCCTTTCATAACGATTCCTCCTTCTTGAAAAACAGGTTGAATACCAACCACGACGCGATTACGCTTCCCAGGCAGCCGAAGCTGGCCAAGATGAATGCCTGCCATCCGAAATAGGCGAGGTTGTTGACGATTAGATCGTTTGAACCAACGGAAATCCCCAGGATGAACAGCATGATAAAGATCGTGTAAGAGATACTTTTCTCTGTTTTTTGAAGAAATTGGACGTTACGGAATAAATAGCCGATAAAGATACCGGCGAGCATGGTGATAATAATTGACAACATTTCTAATTCTGGATTTATCGGATAAAACATCAGGCAAACCCGGACAGCGATGATTCGCCTCCAGTCAGGAATGCCAAAAACTTAAATCAGGACAGGTCGTAGGAAATATCGCATTGCGGTGGAATTTTGGTCGCACTGCAGTGAAATCCCAATTACACTGCAGTGCGATTGGAAATACACTATGATGCGCCCGTTTCGTGTTCGCGAGGCGTTATCCTTATTACCTGATAAAGGGATCGGGAAATCGTGATCCCCAAAAGGAGAGATTCGGTTTAGATAAATCCGCTGAACCAATGAACATGCACGATCGCGTGGCTCGACAAGGAAGGTGTCCGCCAAGCGATGTTATAGATATTGAATGTTCCTTTTAATTGGCTCATGTCTGTTTCTAAATTTTGCGCGAAGTTATACTTTTTGCCTGTATTTACCAAATGGGGGCATTATTTCTTGTCATATTGTCAAATGAAGAGTCGAAATGAAGGAATGATATGATTTTTTTGAAAAAAAGTTGACATATATTTTGCCAGTTTAAAAAATCCCTCTATCTTTGCACCCGTAATCAAAAACGCTGGT
>DGYMR06203__coassemble_938_pt1 | contig 23755 bp, 20 predicted proteins | sample DGYMR06203__metabat2_low_PE_012 | metagenome-assembled genome bin DGYMR06203
CAACGACCCCGAGATTACAAATCACGTGCTCTGGCCAACTGAGCTAAAGAGGCAGGTGGGTAAGCTTACTACATCGCGCCGCTACAACCAAGTACCCTTGCTGCGGTCAAGCCCTGGGGGATTCCGAGGGAGCATGCCGTGTAGGACTTACCCGAGCGCAAAGGTAGGAATTTTCTTTTACACACCAAGCCTTTTCATGAAATAGATCCAAAATTAGAAAACAATCTTTTTATAATCACCATCTTACAACTATGTTAAAAAATGTCCTCACGCATTCCCTGCCAGAATCAAAGATGCATGTTCATTTTTTTCATACCTTCGCGCCCAGATAAATGTATAATTAAAGACGAGAACAAATGGGTGGTTTTTTCGGGACGATTTCTAAGCAAGCTTGCGTAACGGATCTATTTTACGGTACAGACTACAATTCCCATCTCGGGACACGCCGTGGCGGTATGGCCACGTATGATGGAGAAAACGGATTTATGCGCTCTATCCATAATCTGGAAAACTCATATTTCCGTTCTAAATTTGAATCCTCACTCTCCAAATTCAAGGGTAACGCCGGCATCGGCATCATCAGCGACACGGATGCACAGCCGATTGTCATCAACTCTCACCTCGGAAAATTCGCGATTGTCACGGTCGCCAAGATCGTGAACATGAAGGAACTGGAAAGGGAACTGCTCGCTGCCAACATGCACTTCGCTGAAGTCAGCTCCGGCAAGACAAACCAGACCGAGTTGATCGCCATGCTGATTATACAAGGGAAAAACTTCGTTGAGGGAATCGAGAATGTCTATAACAAGGTGAAGGGCTCTTGCTCAATGCTTCTTCTGACAGAAGACGGTATCATCGTCGCTCGCGACAAGTGGGGACGCACACCAATCATTATCGGCAAGAAAGAGGGCGCTTATGCGGCTACCAGCGAGTCGAGCAGCCTGCCTAACCTGGATTATGAGATCGAGAAATATGTGGGCCCGGGTGAAATCATCCGATTGCGGGCTGATGGAATGGAGCAGATGCGCAAACCTAACGAGGGGATGCAGATCTGCTCTTTTTTGTGGGTTTACTACGGCTTCCCAGTCTCTTGCTACGAAGGACGTAACGTCGAGGAGGTCCGTTTCTTGAGCGGTTACAAGATGGGCAAGAAAGACGACTCAGAGGTCGATTGCGCATGCGGTATTCCGGACTCAGGTGTTGGTATGGCCTTAGGATACGCAGAAGGTAAAGGAGTTCCCTATCACCGTGCGATCGCCAAATATACGCCGACCTGGCCCAGAAGCTTCACCCCTGAGAACCAAGAGATGCGCTCGCTCGTAGCCAAGATGAAGCTGATCCCCAACCGGGCAATGCTGGAAGGCAAGCGAATCCTGTTCTGTGACGATTCCATCGTACGCGGTACCCAATTAAGAGATAACGTCAAGATCCTTTATGATTACGGCGCAAAGGAGGTACACATGCGTATCGCCTGTCCGCCCCTGATTTATGGTTGCCCGTTCATCGGCTTCACCTCATCAAAGAGCGACCTGGAGTTGATTACCCGCCGCATCATTAAGGAGTTGGAAGGCGACGAGAACAAGAATCTCGACAAGTACGCGACAACCGATTCTCCGGAATATAAACGGATGGTACAGATCATCGCCGACCGCTTTGGTTTGACCTCCTTGAAATTCAATACGCTCGAGACCCTTGTCGAGGCGATCGGACTTCCGAAATGCAAAGTCTGCACGCACTGTTTCGACGGCTCCAGCTGTTTCTAAAGGCAAAAGACATTGAGGGATAATCATAGATAGCGAGGCAATTTGTCTCGCTATTTTTTTGTGATTTGCCCACCTTTAGCTACTTTTAGGGCACGAATAAAATAACAAAATGATATGGATAAGACTTTGCTGGAACGTTTTTTAAAATATGTGACTTTCGATACCCAATCGGATGAGACGACTGGTGTGACACCAAGTACGCCCGGTCAACGTGTTTTCGCCGATGCACTAGTCAAGGAGCTTCAAGAGATCGGCCTTGAGGAGATCTCATTGGACGAGAATTGCTATGTAATGGCAACCTTGCCGGCCAACACGACAGACCCGATTCCAACGATTGGATTTATCGCTCACCTGGATACCAGTCCGGATATGTCGGGAAAGGAGGTTACGCCACGCATCGTGAAATACGAGGGCGGCGATATCACCCTCAACGAGGAGGAGCAAATCATCCTCTCTCCCGAGAAATTCCCCGAGCTGCTGGATTACGTCGGACAAGAGATCATCGTCACCAACGGCAAGACTCTCCTGGGTGCTGATGATAAGGCGGGTGTAGCCGCCATTATCTCTGCCGTTGCCCATCTGAAGGCGCATCCGGAGATCAAGCACGGCAAGATACGGATCGCTTTCACGCCTGACGAGGAGATCGGCGAAGGCGCCGACCATTTCGACGTGAAGAAATTCGGTTGCGAATGGGGTTATACGATCGACGGCGGCCAGATTGGCGAACTGGAGTATGAGAACTTCAATGCCGCTGCTGTACGGGTATCTTTCAAGGGACTGAACGTTCATCCCGGTTACGCTAAAGACAAGATGCGCAATGCCGCCCTGCTCGCCGCCGAGTTCGCCATGCGACTACCCGCTACCGAGCGACCGGAACATACCTCCGGCTATGAGGGCTTCTTCCACCTGACCGGCATGACCGGATCGGTCGAGGAGGCGACGCTCTCCTACATCGTCCGCGACCACGACCGCGGAAAATTCGAAGCCCGAAAAGCGTTATTCGCTCTTTTGGCCGATGACATGAACAGTCGTTATCCGGACAGCGTGACCCTGGAGATCAAGGATCAATATTATAATATGAAATCGGTCGTCGAGCCGAAAAAGGAGGTGGTCGACCTGGCCTTCGAAGCCATGACACAAGTCGGTGTCAAACCGCTCGTCAAGCCCATCAGGGGCGGCACGGACGGCGCACGGCTCTCCTTCATGGGCCTGCCCTGCCCGAACCTCTTCGCGGGCGGCCTCAATTTCCACGGGCGTTATGAGTTCTTGCCCATACCGTCGCTGGAAAAGAGCATGGAAACTATTATTAAAATCATAGAGCTAACCGCTCATAAATCTTAAATTACAAAGCACATGAAAACAACTCCGTTTACCGAGACGCACATCGCGTTAGGAGCGAAAATGCATGAATTCGCGGGTTATAATATGCCAATCGAGTACTCTGGCATTATCGATGAACACATGACCGTCGTCAATGGCGTCGGCGTATTCGATGTCTCACACATGGGTGAGTTCTGGGTCAAGGGACCGAACGCCTTGGCATTCATCCAATCCGTCACCTCCAACGACGCCTCCAAGCTGACGATCGGCAAGGCGCAATATACCTGCTTCCCGAACGAGAAGGGCGGCATCGTCGACGACCTGCTGGTCTATTACTACGAGCCGGAAAAATATATGCTGGTGGTCAACGCCGCCAACATCGACAAGGACTGGGAATGGTGCGTCAGCCATAACACGGTAGGAGCCGAACTCGAGAACGCCTCCGACCGCATGGCACAGCTCGCCATCCAGGGACCGAAAGCGATCGAGGTCTTGCAACGCCTCACACCGGTTGATCTCTCCGCTATTCCCTATTACGCGTTCACGACAGGCGAGTTCGCCGGTTGCAAGAACGTCATCATCTCCAACACGGGCTATACCGGAGCCGGTGGTTTCGAGCTTTATTTCTACCCGAGCGACGCGATGACGATCTGGAACGCCATCTTCGAGGCCGGCAAGCCTGAGGGTATCAAGCCGATCGGATTGGGCGCTCGCGACACGTTGCGTCTTGAGATGGGCTTCTGCCTCTATGGCAATGATCTTGATGATACTACCTCGCCTATCGAGGCGGGCTTGGGCTGGATCACCAAGTTTGTTGATGGTAAGGAATTCACCAACCGCGCAGAGCTGGAGCGCCAGAAGAAAGAGGGCGTCGAGCGTAAGTTGTGCGCGTTCGAGCTGCAAGACAAGGGTATTCCTCGCCACGGCTATGAGATCGCGGACGCCGAGGGCAATGTGATCGGCGTAGTTACCTCCGGAACCATGTCGCCTGTCCTGAAGAAAGGCATCGGCATGGGCTATGTGAAGACCCCGTTCTCGAAGGTTGGCGGCGAGATCTATATCAAGGTACGTAACAAGAGCCTCAAGGCGCTGGTGGTCAAGGCGCCCTTCCGCAAATGAGAGACGGCAAGGTGAGATTCGGCGTCGTCGGCACCAACTTCATCACCGACTGGGTGATCGCCGGCGCGCGCCAGGACGAGCGGTTCGAACTGGCGGCTGTCTACTCGCGCACCCAGGAACGGGCGGATGAGTTCGCGGCCAAGTACCAGATTCCCCATACCTTCACCTCGCTCGAGGCCATGGCCGAAAGTCCGTTGATCGACGCGGTCTATATCGCGTCGCCCAACTTCCTGCACGCCGAGCAGAGCATCCTCTGCATGAGCCGCGGGAAGCACGTCCTGTGCGAGAAGCCTTTCGCCTCGAACGCCAAGGAGGTACGGGCGATGATCGAGGCGAGCGAGCGCTATGGCGTGACATTGATGGAGGCGATGAAACCGACCCTGACGCCCAATTTCAAGGCGGCCCGCGCCGCCCTGAACCGGCTGGGGACGATCCGTCGCTACTTCTCCTGCTACTGCCAATACTCCTCGCGCTACGACAAGTTCAAGGAGGGCACCGTCCTGAACGCTTTCCGCCCTGAGTTGTCGAACGGGGCGATGATGGACATCGGCATCTACACGATCTATCCGATGGTAGTCCTGTTCGGCAAGCCGGAGAAGATCGACGCCTCAGGCATCGTGCTCTCGAGCGGGGCCGACGGACAAGGGGCGGTCAACTTCACCTATCCGGGCATGAACGCGACAACGCTCTACTCGAAGATCGCCAACTCATCCCTGCCGACCGAGATCCAGGGCGAGGCGGGCAACCTCACGCTCGACCGGATCAACATCATCCGGCAGGTGACCTTCACGCCGCGACTGGCGCCCGCCATGGGACGGGGCCCCGAAGCGGAACCGGAAGACTTGAGCGTGCCGACACCCAACGACGAGTATTACTACGAGATAGCGGAATTTATCGACCTGATCGAGGCGGGCAAAAGGCAATCGGAAATCAACAGCCACGCCAATTCCCTCACCACGATCGAGATCATCGATGAGGTCCGGCGGCAACTGGGTATCACCTATCCGGCGGATCGGTAAGATCATCAGATAATCGACCAAGAAAAATCCCCTTGATAAAAGTCTTTCGCCTCTAGCGTCTGGCTTTTGCCAAGGGGATCTTCTTTTTCTACAAATGTGACAGATATAGAAAATAATAAAACTTTCTCCATCTCATCCAATAAGGTTCAACGGAGAAAGTTTTCGCGGACCTTTTGGTATTCCTTAAAAAGAAAAGCCCTAACGAACTATTACTTTTTTGATGTAATTATTTACCCTAACAATATATATGCCCTTTGGGACAGAGATTATGTTCTTTCCAATAAGCTTCCCTTGACTCATTGTTTCTCCATTTAATGAATAAACGCTAAAGTCTTTCGATATGGTCGCATTGGCCGCATTAATCATGATAGAACCTTTTAATCCCCAAACCTCAAGGTCGTCAACCGAAACATTTTCATTGGCGGTAGGAGATTCATTCACAGTCACACGGCAAACATTTGAAATAGATGGATTATCCACCAAGCTCACCAAAATATAAGTTACTCCCGCATTCCTTGCTACCACTAATCCGCTAGAATTTACAACCGCGACATAATCATTCGAAGAACTCCACATGACATCGCCTGTCGCTCCCGAAGGATATAATGTAGGATACAATCGGAAAGCATTTCCAACCTCTAATGTTAAATCTGTTTCAGACAGTTCTATACGATTGACAGCGGGCATTTCGATCAAGTCCTCAAACTCAAAAAACAAATCAGGATATTCCCCCTCTCGGAAATTCCATATACTAGGATCGAAGCCGGGAAGAGGTGACCCACTATATAATTCCGCTTCAGAAACAGGCTGTCCATACCCTGCGGCGTTGGATAATCCCTCCTTATAATAACAATCATCAATGATTACACTTTGCTCTTGTGTTGCCATAAGAGCTCCCTTATAATAATAGTCTCCGTATCCGGTGAAAGAACCTAACATCAAGCAATTCTTGACCTCAGAACTCATGGAAGCGACAATACCGCCCACATAAGCGAAATGGCAACCATTAACATCAACTCTTCCCGCATACAAATTATTCTCATTATTTTCCCTAATCAGCGAGGAGATACCTCCGACCATCGCGTCTTTTCCTCCAATAACCGTTATATCAGAAGTGGATTTACAACGAATTATTCCGGCTCCTATATCAGCAGTCGAGCTTGATCCCGCAATGCCTCCAACCCGGCAACCACTGATACCATCTTGATTTATGCGGATATTCCCATAAGTCTGGCAATCTCGAACCAAACCATAAGCTTTTCCAACTATACCTCCAACATTGATATCGGTTGAAGCATCCGATGAATTCACGGATATATTGACCCTTGATATACAATTATAGATGGTCGCCATGCTCGTTCCGGTAATGGCTCCAATATCCGCAGTGCCGCTACTGCTTATATTAATATCTCCTTCCACGATTAGATTCTTAATAATAGTACCATGCTCCATAACAACTCCAAACAAACCGGTTGTACGTATGGTCCCATTATTGATTTTTGTTATTCTCAAGCCAGAGATGGTTTTCCCGTTTCCATTAAAGACACCATTGAACGCATAGTAATAAGCACCTTCTATACGTCCCAGCGTCTCCCATTCATGACCATTCAGATCAATATCGACCATCAAGATAATCTCTTTACCTTCAAAGTCCTCATAACTGCCAGGACGCAACAAGTAAGATAATCCACATAAATCTTCCGCAGATTGAATGTAATAGACCGATTTATTAGGATCATACCAGCTTGTAGAATAACTATGGCCATCCCAATAGGAAATAGTAGCTTTAATTGGGAAGAAAAACGCCACAAACAACAATCCAATTAGATAACGCCTCAAGAGATCCACATTATCCATAATAATTACCCATTTTTATTCAGCTTGCCCCCAAAGCAGAATTAACAAAAAAAGAAGCGTGGGAACCATCGTCTATCACAGCTTTGAGGCTCTGGACTGCCTACTCTCCTATGATAAGACGAGGTCCCACGCCTTATATAGGTACATAGGCCTCCCGAAACGGAAGGGTATATAGCCAATAAAGCGCAGGAGCAACATTCTCATTATCCAGGAGAGTTGAAATTGTCCAGATTTCAAAGCCGGATAATATCGAAACGCTTCAACGTTACTTTTCTAATACTTCGCGAAGGTAATATTTTCAATAAGAAAGGTAGAGTCGTATCCTTCTTTTTTTGCTCTTAATACTAAAAAACAATTTCTCAGTAGCGCGAGACACTCTTTTAGCCCTAAAAAGGGACTTCGCGGTGGCGCGAGGTCGTTTCTTAGGCCTAAAAGGCGAGGTGCGGAGGCGCGAAGTCATTTTTTAGGCCTAAAAAGTGTACTTTCACATACGCGAGGTCATCTTTTAGGCCTAAAATCATAGCTCGCGCCTCCGCGAGGCCTAATTTTAAGGCTAAAAGATGGTTTATTTAAAAAATATTCTTACATTCGAGGCGCAATAATCTTAAAATCATTACAAACATGAATACACACACACGAATCAAGACACTTCCTCTCTCGATTTTTAACAACGCCGAGTACCTTTCTTATATGAATCACGTGATTGATCTGGTCAAGACGGACGCGACGGATGAAGAAGGCGGGGGTAGCCCGGGGGAATTGTCGGTCGCGACGGCGGTGCCCGATCTGGGGCTGACGGAAGAGTTTATCGCCGCTTACGAGGCGGACTTGCTGGCTTTGGCCGACGCGGTGGACGAGAGCCGGGCGGCCGCGGAGTCGGACGAGATGTCGGTTCACGAGAAGAATCGCGACAGTCTGGCTACCTACATCACTACCCGCGTGTCGCGGGCCGGGAGCCTGCCGCTGGAGGCCGAGCGCGACGCGGGCAAGGCACTTTACCGGGTGGTGAAACCTTACATTGGCATCGCCCGCCTGCCGGTGGCGCAGGAAACGGCCAAGATCCGGGGCCTCTTGATGGATTTGCGTAAGGCGGAAAACACGCCGCACGTGGCCACGTTGGGGCTGGAGGCTTATTTGGCGGAACTGGAGTCGGAAAACGAGGCCTACGACGCGTTGTCGCAACAGCGGGTCAGCTCTCGCGCGGCCAGCAAGAAGGAGAGCGGTGCCGCCATCCGCGAGCGGATCGACGAGCGGTACGCCGAACTGACGTTGCTGGCGCAGTCATTCGCCATCGCGCAGCCGTCGGACAAGGGCAACACTTTCATCCCCGCCCTCAACCAGCTGATCGCCGAGACCACCGCCGCCTATAATCAGCGGATGGCGCAAGGCAAGAAGGGGGAAGAGACGAAGCCAGAGCCGGAGCCGGATGGCGACGGTAGCAGCGGAACTCCCGAGGGAATCTAATCCAAGGGCGTTCCTGAATGATTGTTCTTAAACGGTTAAAAAAGATCGGATCGTTTTATTGGGTTTCCAACAAAACGATCCGATCTCATTTGTTTGTCAGTCCTACAACATCTTCAGTGCCGCTCGCCCAGGGCCTCGCTCAAGACCTTGTTCTTGGCGATCGTCGCCTGGAATTCCTTCAGGTAGAAAGGCTCGAAATAGGCGACATCCTCAAATCGCGACGCCGCATAAGCCTTTTCCGCCAACGGGGCCATCGCCGATGCCAGCGGCTCGATCCCCTCAATAAACGACGCGTTGGGCGAATCGATCACCGACGCGCACTTACCCGCGCCATTACCAAAGAAGCAAACCGGACCTTTCGCCAGGAAATCGGCATAGGTCTGCCCATCGACCACATCTGCCGCCGCCGGGCGCAAAGCCGACAGGTTAGCATCGTAGATCGCCGCATAAACCTCCATTCTTCGCGCGTCCATCATGGCGCAATAAAGACGGTCGACCGCGCCTCCCTCATGCCGGATCGCCTCAGAAGCCAGCAAATCGAGCGTCCGGATCCCGATCAACGGGATGCCATAACCAAAGCACAAGCCCTTCGCCATCGAGACACCGATACGCAAACCGGTATAAGAGCCCGGCCCGCAACTGACAGCCACCGCGTCGATTGAATGATTCCCGGCTTTCGCCGCGCCCAAGGCCTCCTCAACATACACGCCCAACAACGACGCGTGAGAAGGTCCATCATGGGACTCTTTCGAGAAAATAACCTCACCATCCATCGCCAAAGCCACCGAGCAAAGCGATGTGGAGGTCTCAATATTCAAAATAACTGGCATAATTCCTCACGTTTAATTCGCCGCGAAGGTACATCTTTTCAGGAAGACGGCCAACAAATAATCCAAACGCACGACACCAGTTATCAACGGAAAAAACTATATTCGCGGAAAGTTTTAGAGATCATGATACAATCGATGACGGGCTTCGGCAAGGTTACGGCCGAGCTGCCCTCCAAAAAAGTAACCGTCGAAATAAAGGCGCTCAACAGCAAACAATTGGATCTTTCGACCCGCATTCCCTCCATTTACAAGGAGAAGGAGATGGAGATCCGTAGTTACCTGTTGCAAGCGCTTGAGCGCGGTAAGGTCGAATTCAATGTCTATATCGAATATATCGGGAAGGAGACACCGACCCAAATCAATCAAGTCGCGCTGGAGAATCACTACAATCAAATCAAGAGTATCTCCCAAAATATGGGCATCCCCGAACCAGCCGACTGGTTCTCGATCCTGCTGAAAATGCCCGACGTAATAAAGTCGGAGGCTCCCGAGGCGGATGAGGCGGAATGGCAAGTTGTCTTTGATACCATCCAAAAGGCGACCAATCAACTACGTGATTTCCGGATCCAGGAAGGCAATATGCTCGAGAAACTTTTCGAGCAGAAAATCAACAATATCGCCCAACTCCTGAAAGAGGTGGAAAACTATGAGCGGGAACGGATCGATAAGATCAAAGGACGTATCCTTGAGAACCTGGAGAAACTGATCGAGAAAGATTATGACAATAATCGACTTGAGCAAGAGATGATCTACTACATCGAGAAACTCGACATTAACGAGGAGAAAAACCGTCTTGATAACCACCTGAAATATTTCCTCACCACAATGGCCAACGGCCATGGGCAAGGCAAAAAGCTAGGATTCATCGCCCAGGAAATGGGACGCGAGATCAACACGCTTGGTTCAAAAAGCAACCATGCGGAAATGCAAAAGATCGTTGTCCAAATGAAAGACGAGCTCGAGCAGATCAAGGAACAGGTCTTGAACGTATTATAATTTATAATTCATAAATCAAATCACGAGAAATATGGCAGACAAATGCGTGATCTTTTCCGCCCCTTCCGGATCGGGAAAATCGACCATCATCAACTACCTATTAGGACAGGGCTTGCCCTTGCGTTTCTCGATCTCGGCGACCAGCCGGGCACCTCGAGGCACCGAACGCGATGGCGTAGAGTATTACTTCCTGACACCCGACGAATTCCGTCGGCGGGTAGCCGACGGCCAATTCCTCGAATATGAGGAGGTTTACCACGACAAATTTTACGGCACATTGAAAAGTGAGATCGAGCGAATCCATGCTGAAGGCGATAACGTGATCTTCGACGTGGACGTTGTCGGCGGATGCAATATCAAACGCTATTTTGGCGATAAAGCCCTCTCGGTCTTCATCCAGCCACCCAGTGTCGAGGAGTTACGCAAACGCCTGATCGGCCGTGGTACCGATACGCCTGAGGTGATAGAGAGCCGTGTGGCCAAAGCGACTTATGAGTTGGGATTCGCAGACAAGTTCGATAAGGTTATCATAAACGACGACTTGGAAAAGGCCGAGCGTGAGACGCTTGAAGTGGTTCGCCAGTTTCTCAACCAACAATAAACGTCATGGCCAATCCATTCAAGAATCCCCGTTTCATGATGACGCTCTCCATCCTGTTGGGCATAGCGAGCGCCGGCATAGCGGCTTATGGGCTCTACAAAAAAGAATATGTCATCGGCGCAGCTTTACTCTTTAACGTTTTCATCTGTTTTACCAACTACCGTGCCTGGAAAAACAGGAGCTGAAAGAAATGCGTTCCATGGGAAAAATGAAAACAGGCATCTATAGCGGCTCGTTCAACCCCATCCACATAGGCCATTTGGCACTCGCCAATTGGCTGTGTGAGTTTGGAGGATTGGATGAGTTGTGGTTTATGGTCACTCCTCACAACCCTATCAAAGTTCGTGCCCAACTGATAGACGACCGATTGCGCCTTGAGATGGTAGCGGCAGCGATCGGCGATTATCCCAAATTCAAGGTAAGTGATTTCGAGTTCCAATTACCCCAACCAACTTACACGATTGATACATTACGAGCCCTTGCCAACACTTATCCCGAACGGGAATTCCATCTCGTCATGGGTTCAGACAATTGGCAAATCATAAACCGTTGGAAAGAGCATGAACGGCTTTTAAATGATTATCATATCATCGTCTATCCTCGTTTAGGTTATCCCGTTGGCGAAATCAGCCGTTCCAACATCGTAGCAGTCAACGCACCCATCATTGAGATCTCATCAACCATGATCCGAGAAGCTTGTCGTGAGGGGCGTGATGTTCGTTTCCTGCTCCCCGAGAAAGTACGTCCCTACCTCTTCGGTCCAACCCGTAAAATCGATCTCCAACCAAATCTCTCTAAATAGAACAAAATCCCCTTACGGAAAAGGATAGCTATTATTTTTATGCCTTCCCTAAGCAACGCTATCCGATTATATCCATTTATATCAGAAATATTTTGTATTTTTGCCGCATATTATACAAAATAATATCATAATGAATCTATTAGAACTGAGTGAACAGGAAATCATCCGGCGTAACAGCATGGAGCAATTACGCCAGATGGGCATTGAGCCGTATCCTGCGGCAGAATTTGTCACGAACGCTTTTTCTACAGAGATAAAGGAGTCTTTTAAGGATGACGCAGAGCCTCGCCCCGTCCGTATCGCCGGCCGTATCATGAGCCGTCGAATCATGGGTAAAGCCTCTTTCATGGAGTTGCAGGACTCAAAAGGACGAATCCAGGTTTACATCTCACGTGATGATGTTTGCCCCGGCGAGAACAAAGATCTTTACAATATCGTCTTCAAGAAACTTCTGGACATTGGCGATTTCGTAGGAATCAAAGGTTTTGTTTTCCGTACACAAATGGGCGAGATCTCCGTACACGCTGAGGAAATCACCGTTTTATCCAAGTCACTCCGTCCGTTGCCAATTGTTAAATATAAGGATGGCGTCGCTTATGATGGATTCAATGATCCGGAACTCCGATACCGCCAGCGTTATGTCGATTTGGTCGTAAACGATGGCGTTAAAGATATTTTCATCAAGCGCACGAAAGTTTTCAACTCTATGCGTGAATATTTCAATTCGAAAGGTTATTTGGAGGTAGAAACTCCTATCCTGCAGTCAATTCCAGGTGGAGCGACGGCACGTCCATTTATCACACACCACAACGCTTTGGATATACCTCTCTATTTGCGTATTGCGGATGAGCTTTATCTGAAGCGCCTGATCGTTGGTGGCTTTGAGGGCGTTTATGAGTTCTCGAAGAACTTCCGAAATGAGGGTATGGACCGTACACATAATCCGGAGTTCACCTGCATGGAGATCTACGTTTCTTATAAGGATTATAACTGGATGATGGATTTCACAGAAAAGATGCTTGAAAAGATCTGTCTTGACGTGAATGGAACAACTGAGGTTAAGATGGGTGATAACATCATCAGTTTCAAAGCGCCTTATAAACGTGTTACAATGCTCGACGCCATCAAGGAATTTACGGGTTATGACCTGACCGGAATGGATGAGGCACAAATCCGTGAAGTTTGTGGAAAACTGAATATGGAGATCGACGAGACGATGGGCAAAGGTAAGTTGATCGACGAAATTTTCGGTGAATTCTGTGAAGGCCACTATATCCAACCGACTTTCATTACCGACTATCCTATCGAGATGTCGCCTCTGACAAAGAAACATCGTTCAAACCCAAGCCTGACCGAACGCTTCGAGTTAATGGTTAATGGCAAGGAGTTGGCAAATGCTTATTCTGAGCTGAACGATCCTATTGATCAATACGAGCGTTTCCAAGAGCAATTACGTCTGAGCGAAAAGGGTGACGATGAAGCGATGTTTATCGATCAAGACTTCATCCGTGCGTTGGAATATGGAATGCCTCCAACGAGTGGTATGGGTATCGGTATGGATCGTTTGGTCATGTTAATGACAGGCCAAACCACTATCCAAGAGGTATTGTTCTTCCCGCAAATGCGACCGGAGAAGACCGTTAAGAAAGATGCGGCCGACAAGTATGCGGCGGTTGGTATCCCGACAGAATGGGTTCCTGCCCTTCAAAAAGCAGGTTACGTAACAGTGGGTGCTGTCAAAGAGGCAAATCCCAACAAATTGCGTCAAGACCTGTGCGAATTGAATAAGAAATATAAATTGGAACTTCAGAATCCGACAGCACAAGAGGTTGAGGAATGGATTGCTAATGCGGGAAAATAACAAATGAGATGAATCTACCTGGTAAAATAGCGATCATGGGAGGCGGTAGCTGGGCCACCGCCTTGGCTAAGATCGCTCTTTCGACACAAGATAGTATAAATTGGTATATGCGTCGTCCCGATCGCATTGAAGATTTTATGCAGTTGGGACACAATCCTTGTTACCTGACATCCGTCAAATTTAATACTGAAAAGATCACCTTCTTTTCGAATATCAACCAGGCCATCAATGAGTCTGATACGTTGATTTTCGCAACACCTTCACCTTTCTTCAAACAACATTTGAAAAAGGTGAAGACATCAATGGCAGACAAATTCATCATCTCCGCAATCAAAGGAATTGTTCCTGACGAGAATATGCTTATCACGGATTACCTGACTGAATACTATCAGGTTCCACAAGATAATATCGCCGTAATAGGAGGTCCGTGCCATGCGGAGGAAATCGCGTTAGAGAGATTATCTTACATCACATTAGGCTGTTCCGACCTTGAGAAAGCAAGGGCCATATCTCCCATATTCAGGAATCAATACCTGTTCAACTCCTGTTGTCAAGACGTGCGTGGCATCGAGTATGCGGCGGTATTGAAAAACGTCTACGCTATTGCGGCCGGAATCTGCCATGGCATGAAATATGGGGATAATTTCCAAGCCGTATTCCTCTCCAACGCGATTGGCGAGATGAAAGAGTTTCTCAGTGCCGTACACAGTCTTGAGCGTGATGTCACCGACTCTGCCTATTTAGGAGACCTGCTGGTGACAGCCTATTCTCGTTTTAGCCGTAACCGGACATTCGGGACCATGATCGGAAAGGGTTATTCCGTTAAAACGGCACAACTCGAGATGGAAATGATCGCAGAAGGCTATTACGGCACGAAATGTATGCATGAGATCAACGCCCAGTATAAGGTGAACATGCCGATCCTGGACGCTGTCTACGAGATTTTATATGAAAGGAAATCGCCGGTGACCGTAATCCGGCAATTAACAGAAACGTTTAAATAATATTATATGAAAAACATTGGTTTGAACATTGAAAAGGCACTAGGTGCTGTTTCAAAAGAGCAAGTTTATGCCCAAGAGGCCAAAGTAATGGAATGTATCGCGACTTTGCATAATGGCAATGGCGCGGGTAACGACTTCCTGGGTTGGTTACACCTTCCCTCATCTATCACGGACGAGGAGTTGACAGACATCGAAAACACGGCCAAATCACTCCGTGAGAAATGTGAGGTGATCGTAGCGATCGGTATCGGTGGCAGTTACTTAGGCACAAAAGCAGTTGTTGAGGCTCTGAATAATAGCTTTGACTGGCTCCAAACCGAACGTAAAAACCCGATCCTGCTTTATGCCGGACACAACATTGGCGAGGACTATCTGTATGAGTTAAGCCAAGTCCTGAAAGGCAAGCAGTTCGGAATCATCAATATCTCTAAATCCGGAACGACAACAGAACCAGCTTTGGCTTTCCGTTTGCTCAAAAAACAACTGGAGGAGGCTGTTGGCGTAGAAGAGGCTAAGAAACGGATTGTCGCCATCACGGACGCTAAGAAAGGCGCGTTGCGTACTTTAGCGGATCAAGAGGGTTATAAAACATTCGTTATTCCTGATAACGTTGGTGGACGTTTCTCCGTATTGACACCGGTGGGGCTGCTTCCGATCGCTGTAGCGGGCATCAATATCCGCGACCTCGTGGCTGGTGCTGTTTCCATGGAGAAAGCGACAGACCAATCTGTTCCTTTCGCGGAGAACATCTCAGCGATCTACGCGGCGACTCGCAATGAGCTTTACAAGAGTGGCAAGAAGATCGAGATCCTGTGTAATTTCCACCCCAAATTGCACTACATCGCGGAATGGTGGAAACAACTTTACGGCGAAAGCGAAGGTAAAGATGGCAAAGGAATATTCCCGGCTTCTGTCGATTTGACGACTGACTTGCACTCGATGGGCCAATGGATTCAGGATGGTGAGCGTAGCATCTACGAGAGCGTCATCTCTGTTGAGAAACCAGATCATGAGGTTGTTATCCCGACCGATGAGGCGAACTTGGACGGTTTGAACTTCCTGGCCGGAAAACGAGTAGATGAGGTCAACAAGATGGCTGAACTTGGTACGCAATTGGCACACGTTGACGGTGGCGTTCCTAACATCAAGATTACGATGCCGGAAGTTAGCGCTTATTATATCGGACAGCTCTTCTACTTCTTCGAGAAAGCATGCGGTATCAGTGGTTATATTTTGGGTGTCAACCCATTCAACCAACCAGGCGTTGAGGCCTACAAGAAGAACATGTTCGCCCTGCTGAACAAACCGGGCTACGAGAAGGAGAGCGCCGCTATCCAGGCTCGCCTATAAGTTGAATATTCAAAATGATTGAATAACACATTCAAGGCCTATCCTAATATTTAGTGATAGGCCTTCTTTTTTAGACAACTAGAAAATGATACAAGAAGCGATTAACCGTTATTTACAAAATCATCAACACAAACAACTTTCACCCAAAGCGGTCCTGTTCGATATGGACGGTGTCTTATACGACTCCATGCGCTTTCACGCGAAAGCCTGGAAAGAGGTGTCCGGGAAGCATCACCTGAAAGCGACAATCGAGGATTTCTACCTGTTTGAGGGACGGACAGGAGAAGGAACAATCAATGAGCTCTTCTTACGAACATTCAACCGTGAGGCAACGGAAGAGGAAAAGAAAAATATCTACAAGGAAAAGGCCTACTTGTTCAATCAATATAACGACGGAACCCCTATGCCCGGAGCGGCGGAGTTGTTGAATAAGGTAAAAACCTATGGCATCCAAAGGGTACTCGTTACCGGATCCGGACAAAAAACATTGATCGACAAGCTGGAGCACAGTTATCCAGGAATCTTCTCGCCCGAGAAGATGGTGACAGCGTTCGACGTAAAATATGGCAAGCCCAATCCTGAACCTTACCTGATGGGGCTGGAAAAAGCCGGCGTCAACGCCAATGAGGCGATCGTTGTGGAAAACGCGCCGATGGGCGTACAAGCGGGTGTAGCGGCAGGTATCTTCACCATCGCCGTTAATACGGGTCCTTTAAGCGATGAGGTCTTATTACAGGCCGGAGCTGATCTCCTGTTCTCCAGCGTGAGCGAGTTGGCGGAGAAATGGGACGAGATCGTACGTGCGACCCAACAGGTTTCGCTTCTGTAGGAGAAACATAAAAAAAGCTGTGCCGAAAACGGACACAGCTTTTATTTTAGTTATAGGTTGATTTTCCTATTATTTTACGTAATCAGCCTTGTTCAAGAAGTCGTAACTCTTCTGGACATCCTCCTGAGGTGTCCCGTCATAACGCTCAACCTCTACATACCAATCCTTCATGCCGTTAGCGTAAGCCTGGTCAAAGATCGGCTTGAAATCCATCGTACCGCTAGCGCCGATTGCCTTCTCATCCTTAATGTGCAGGATCGGGAAACGGTTCGGATATTTCTTCAAGTACTCAACAGGATTCTGACCACCACGCATTACCCAATACACATCCATCTCGAACATAACGTGATCTGGGCTTGAGTACTCCAACATCTGATCATAGATGATCTTACCGTCGATCTGCTTGAACTCATAGTCGTGGTTGTGGTAACCGAACTTGATACCAGCACCAGCGGCAGCCAAACCGATCTGATAGAAATAGTCGCCGAAATAACGCTTCAAGTCATCCAAAGATGCTTTCTCGTTGATCGGGGAAACAGGCATAACCATATACTTCATGCCCGCCTTCTTATGAGTCTCGATCGCGTTGTTCCACCAAACCAAATCCTTATTCATATCGTCGCTCAAGAAGTGAGTCAAGTGAGCACTTGTTACTCTCATACCCAAGTCGCTGCACATTTTCTTGAACTCAGCGGGATCAACACCGTAGATCTTACCATCATCGCTATAACCTGCGGTCTCCAGGTTTACATAACCCATCTTAGAGACGATCTCCAAAACCTTCTGGATACCCAAGTCATTGATATCGTCACGCAAAGAATAAAGCTGAAGACCGATATGTTTCTTAGCGACCTCAGCGGCTGCCTCGCTAGCCGCGCCATTAGATGCGCTCTTACCTCCACAAGAAGTCAAGATTTGCGGAGCCACCAAACCACCAGCAAGCAAAAGAGAAGCTTGCTTCAAAAAATTACGTCTGTTTTGCATAGCACTATTACAAATTTAAGTTTCTCAAAGATTTTTCACAAAAGTAGAACTATATTCTTATCTTTATCTCCTCCGCAAAGTTAAATTCTTTAAAAAAGCGATTTAATCACCATTTTATTCTACCCATGTGGTAACCCAACCCTCTTTGTAAATTCAAAAATGCGTATGGCAGCTCGGCAAACCGCTTGGTGAGCCCCAAAATGCGTATGGCAGCTCGGTAAACCGCTTGGCGAGCCCCAAAATGCGTATGGCAACTCGGCAAACCGCTTGGCGAGCCCAAAAATGCGTATGGCAGCTCGGCAAACCGCTTGGCGAGCCCAAAAATGCGTATGGCAGCTCGGCAAACCGCTTGGCGAGCCCAAAAATGCGTATGGCAAAATTGTCCTACTTCATACGGCTCTCGCGAAGTAGCCTCATTCGCTGGTATTGCTGAAGGATACGCCGACGAGTCCGTATGATCTGATAACGATAGACCATACAGGCCGTAATGAAATAAATGCCCGCCTGCAACCACAACACTTGATACTCGTGAGCGACCTCATTCAACGTGGCGCCGGCCGTATTGATCCGGATAAATCCTTGAATGCCGGGCGTGGAGGGGAACAGATAGCCCAAAGCCTTCCAGAAGGGCGGAATCGCCGACAGCGGCCAAGAGACGCCCGAGATGAACAGGAAGATCAAGGAGGTGAACACGAAGACCAGCATCGGCGCCTCGCGGTTGGTCAGGAAGCCGGAAAGGGTCATCGACAAGAAGATACAAGCGAACAGGTAAGGCAACGTAAAGAGAAGGATCGTGAACGGATGTCCCACCTGGGGCAACGAAAAGAGCCTGGGGACGATTCCCAAGACCCAAATACAAACCACTACATAGAGCAAGAGGTAAGTCAAGGACTTTCCCAAGACGATACGCAGCGTGCCTCCATATCGCTTGTTGATGGGCACCAAGCCCCGGAAACGGTTCCGCTCGCGAGCCGTACCACCCAACATACCGATTCCCAAAATCAAGGTCTGTTGAATCACCAGGGCCAAGATAGCGGGAACAAGGAAACTGGCGAAACCATTCTGCGAATTGAACAAACCCACCGACTCATAAGGGATCGGATTGATCGTAATACGTTCCATCTCGGCCGTCGAAGCCGGCTGGTTATGCGCACGGGTTTCAGCACCCATCTCCAAGGAAACCTCCGTCGCCGCCAACAAAAACGCCTTATAAAACAACAACGAACTCATGTCGCAATACAACGAGACGGTTGTCTGTTTGCCCTTATGCACATCCTTGCTGAACTCCGCAGGAAACTCCAAAATACCGTATGCCTTTTTCTCGTCCAACAGACGGCGTGCCTCACGCATATCGGAACAGACCGACACGACTCGCACATCCGCGGTAGCGTCTACACGGCGGATAAAGTCGCGGCTCAGATAGGTATCACTTTGATCCACGACCACTAGTTTTGCCTCATGCACGACCTCATTATTATATATGAACGCGTAAAGCACCGGATAGGCCAAGGGAACAAGGAAAAAGAAAATCATGACCCCCGAGTCCTTGAAGACATTCCTCAGTTCCTCTTTCCAGATATAAAACAGGTCCTGGATGCCTCTCCATATAATGAATCTCAATCGATACTCTTGTTTCATTTTCCTCTAAAATTACGGTATATACTTAAATTCCCGCAGAGCCCTCTTCAGGTTCTTTCCAATCAAGACGGGTAATACCAGAAAAGCCAGCAACCACAAGTATTCACCCATCGTATAATACAAATCACGCCCATTCAATGCCTGATCCACATAAATCAGGAAGTAATGCCTCAAGGGAAACAGGTAGGCCAATGCCTGCAACGTCGGATGCATACCCTGCACCGGGAAAGAGAAACCGACGATCGAAAAGGAGATCATCCCAAAAAGACTGGCGAAACTCAAGCCCAAGCGAGGTGTCGGCAAGACCCCGATCATGAAAACACCCACCGCCTGCGAGGCGATCACCAACAGGAAGATGGCGGCAAGCATCGGCAGCCAACCGCTATGCAAAGGATAGGCGTTATAGGCATACAAAACCGCCGCCGCCAAAAAACCCACCAACGTAAACACGACCGTATGAGGCAACAGTTTACCAATCAGGCTCACCCACAAGGAATCGCTCCCCACGCTCAACCACTCTTTTGTCGTCGACCGCTTGATCTCCATACCAATACTGAACACTGTCACCAAAAAGATCATCAGCTGCAAAATCCCCGGGATTAAGGTATTATTCAAGTAAACGGCATAATTCAACCACGGATTTCCGATCGGATGCGTATCAATCACGATCGGTTGCAACTGCCCCATAATCTGGTCGTCCGTATACCCTTTTGCCCGACCGGTCTGCAAACCCACCGAAGCGCCCGCCAAGACCGACATTGTCTTCATATCCCGAAACAACAAGGAGGCGGCGATCAAATAAGTTCCATTCGTGTAAAAGGAAAGGCGAGGTTGTTTACCCGAGGTCGCCTCGACCGTAAAATCCTCCGGAATATAAAAGATACCATACACATGTCCCTCTTGCATCTCCTGGCGTGCCTCGGCGAACGAGGTCGTCGACATAACCACCTTGGTCTGGCTGAACGCGTCCAATTGCCGGATCAAGTTTCGGGAGGTCGACGTATTATCCAAATCGACCACGGCGATCGGCAAATCCGTCGGCAAACCGCCATGCATCAGAGAGACAAAAAAGACCAAGCTTATGATCGGAGCGACCAACATACAGAAAAAGTATATCGGCGTCGAGACCATACGGCGCATCTCCCGTTGGGCTACCAGCTTAATCTTATGCAGACACTCCTGACAGGTCATAATATCTCTTTACCTTTCTTCTTCAATATAACAGACATTCCCGGACGCAAATCCGCTACCTTTTCCAACGGACGGGCACGTACCTCGAAAGTTTTTGCGTCGTATTCGCCCATGGTTTTTGTCGCCTTCCATGCCGCATACGATCCCATATCTTTCATATAATAAACCTTCAAACGAACAGGCTTATCACCTAATGCCGGGATAAAGGCATTCAACTCCGTGCCGATCTGGATATTCATTAGCAAATCCTCGCGCACGCTAAAGGTAACCCACAGATCATCCAGATCCGAGATGTTCATGATCGGCGCTCCGGTTCCTACCAACTCACCCACTTGCGGGAAACGTTCTGACACCTCTCCATCGATCGGCGACACCAAAGCGCCCTCGCCCATATAAGCATTTACCTCGTCGATCGCGCCATCCGCACGCTCTACCAAAGCAAAAGCCGCCGCTTTATCCTCCCGACGAGCGCCCTCTTTAGCCATATCATATTGAGACCTGGCCGCCTTTTCCGTCGCGACCATAGCGTCATAATTCGCTTTCACCTCGTCTCGCTTCTGAGCGGACATTACACCCTTCTCATAGAGATTTTGGATTCGCTCATACGACTTCTGGGCGATCTCCAATCCAGCTTTAGCCTTCTGCCACATCTCGTAAGCGGCCGTGACCTCTTGTATCCTGGCACCATTCTCCGCTTTCTGGTTCTGCGCCTGGGCCGCCGCCTTGGCTGCCTCTGCCTGCCGTAATTTAGCCAGGATCTCAGGTGTATCCAAAATAACAAGCGTATCGCCAGCCTTCACCTGATCTCCCTCATTAAAACGATACTCAGCGACACGTCCCGGGACTTTTCCCGAAATGCGCACTTGCGTCACCTCCGCTTGTCCCATAATATAATCATCCGGCGGCGTCAAGAGAAGAAAACCGGCCAATGCGACCAACCCGATAACGATCAGCACGGAGATAAAGGCCAACATCATGTTGTTAATTGAAAATTTCTTATTCGCGTCCATTTTATCGCTCTATTTTTAATTGTTTTATTATCCTATACCTATTTTTATTTCAACTTACCCAACGATTTCATCAAGTAAACCTCTGTCAGGCGAACCTCAATTTGGGCATCAATCAAGCTGGAACGAGCCGATACCCATGCCGTCTGCGCCTCCATCAAGTTCAAGGCAGGAATCACGCCCTCCTCAAAGCCAAAGTTCGCATGGCGAAGATTCTCCTCCGCACTATCCATATTCCGGTAAGTGGACTCCAGTTTCTTTCTGGCCTCATTTGCCTTATAGACCGACTGATTTACCTGAAGCTCGATCTTCTCACGGGCGTCTTCCCATTCCAAAGCCTTGATACGTGTTTCCGCACGGGCAGCATTCCGTTTATAGCTTCCTTCCCACCAAGCAGAAATCGGCACCTTCACAATCACGCCGATATTAAACATACCCGCAAAATCATTCTTGAAACCATTAAACACGTTGGGATTCGTGACAAAATAATTCGCCGCAAAAGCGACATTAGGCAACATGTCCGACAAGACAATCCGCTCCTTACGGCTATAAATCTTCTTGGCCAAATCCAAACTTCTCAACTCTCCCCGATTCATAAAAGCCTCATTCAAGTCGGCCGCCACCGTTTGATCACTAACCGGAAAATCATTCAGGTTCTCGTCCGCCAACCGGATTTCCTCCTCCAATGGCAAGCCACAAATCTGGGCCAGAAGCATACGAGTCAAAGCCAAACCATTATTAACCTTAGTTTGGGCCATCTCCGCTTCATTCAGCTTCACTTTTACGGAAAGTCCGTCCGCTTCAGTAGCGATTCCCTCAGCGATCATAGCGAAGATATCCTCATTCATCTTACTTAACAACGAGACATAGGAATCTGCCAACTTCTTCTTATTTACCAATGAGATAACCTGCCAATAAGTCTCATCCGTCTTATAAATCAGTTCTTGCAACTGTAAATCATTCATTGACTCCGCCAATTCCTTAGCATAACTTGCGATCTGATTATAATTGACAATCTTTCCACCCATAAAGACAGGTTGCACCAATGACACGTTCCCGATCCAGACATTCTGTATGTCTAAATGTTGGATATCATTAATCGTGGCGAAAGCATTCTGCAAAGCCGGCAATTGCGCTAATCCACCCAAAGAGGAACTCAACGAAGAGGACAAGGCACCCATATCCAAAAGATTCAAATCCTTCTGGTTCCACATATAGGCCCCGTTTGCTGAGACTTGAGGGAAATATTTGGTAAATGCCGCTTTCTTCTCTTGCGAGGCTAAATTAATTTTCTCCTTCGAGATGCTCAGTTCCTTATTATTTCGCACCGCCAAATCACGGCATTCGCTTAATGAAAGGACACGCTCTTGTGCCTGCGGGCTAATCGCGCAAAGCAACATAAAAAAAAGGATAACTTTCTTCATTCCCAATCTTGTTAATTTACATCTACACCTTAGCGCCACCCCATCAGCCTATTACCGACAGAATTAACGAAACAAATGTATATCAAAAAAACAAACTTGAGATTGAACTAGTTCAATAAAAGAGACGCTTTTTCAGCTTACAATACCAAGAATTACTAATTCCCATATACTGAGCGATATATTTATCGGGAACACGATTGATGATCCATTTATGATGCTCATACAGATAGCGAAGGAAATCTTCCGAACAACTGGTCTGGCGTACGGCGAACATGGAATATAATTTCTCGATGATCATCAGCATCACCCGCTGAAAAGACAAGCCAAAATCGGCATAATTCGCAGAGAGCCGCTCCAAGTCTCTTCGGGAAAAGCATAACAATTCACTATCCTCTATCGCCTTGATCTCAAAAGCGGATGGTTGTTGGGTAAAATAACCAATCACAGAAACAAAAGGATAAACCTCGTCCGAAGAGAAACCCGTCACGCAAACATTACCCTTATCCCCAACATATTGATTAATAAACAAGCCTTTATTAATAAAATAACCGTTATGGCAAATTTCCCCTGTGCGTATCAAATAATCTCCTTTTTTTATAAAGAGGCGAATAGTACAATGTGCTATATCATCAACAAACGCCTCATTCTCGAGCAACGTACTAGGGATAAATTTGCTAAAACGGTCAAAATAGGCAG
>DGYMR06203__coassemble_939_pt1 | contig 23715 bp, 17 predicted proteins | sample DGYMR06203__metabat2_low_PE_012 | metagenome-assembled genome bin DGYMR06203
GTTTTTCTGCTCGGGGAGGCTAGAGAAAAGTTCTCCGGGCTGTTTTTCTGCTCGGAGAGGCTAGAGAAAAGTTCTCTGGGCTGTTTTTCTGCTCGGAGAGGCTAGAGAAAAGTTCTCCGGGCTGTTTTTCTGTTCGGGGAGGCTAGAGAAAAGTTCTCTGGGCTGTTTTTCTGTTCGGGGAGGCTGGAGAACTTTTCTCCGGCTCGTTCGGAAGCGTCGCTTTTGTTTTCGTGTCTGTCATTTATTCTGTAATATTGTGGAACTATGGTGAGAAAATTATTGGGGATATTGTTGTTGGTGTGGATATGTTGGGACATTTACGCTGGATCGGACTGGAAAGCCCAATGGATCAATGCGGACCGTTGCCAGAGCGCAACGAACACTTGGCTGGTTTATCGTAAGAACGTAACGATTGGCGAGGTGCCGGAGCGGTTGGTTGCCCGGATCGCCGCCGATACCAAATATTGGTTATGGATCAATGGTCGGTTGGCGGTGTTTGAGGGTGGATTGAAGCGAGGGCCTTCGCCTGACGGAACCTATTATGATCCGGTGGATATCGCTCCTTATCTTGTCGAGGGTGAGAATACGATTGCGATTCTTCTCTGGCATTTCGGGAAAAGTGGCTTTTCTCATGTAAACAGCGGGCTGGCGGCCTTGTTGTTCGAGGCGATAGTACCAGGTGTGGAGATTATTTCGGATGGCAGTTGGCAGTGCGATCTTTACGACGCTTATCAAAATACGGAAGTACCTTTCCCTAATTATCGCTTGCCGGAGAGCAATATCCGTTTTGACGCCCGTCTGGAGAGGGTGGGATGGAATCAACCGGATTATGGAAAAAACTTACCACCCGCCGTGGTGGTCGCCGACGCCGGGTCGGAGCCTTTGGGGCATTTGGTGGAACGGCCGATCCCGTTGTGGAAGGATTATGGGCTAAAGTCTTATGTAGAAGTGAGGCAATCGCCGGCGGGTGACACGCTTTATTGCCGCCTGCCTTATAATTGCCAGGCGACACCTTATTTGAAAGTGGAGGCACCGGCAGGGAAGATGATCCGTATGCAGACCGACAATTATGCGGGAGGTTCGGAGTTGAATGTACGGGCCGAATACATCACTCGGGAGGGCGTTCAGACGTATGAGAGTCTGGGTTGGATGAACGGTCACGAGATGCTCTATATTTTGCCCGATAGCGTGAAGGTGTTAGAGGTGAAATATCGGGAGACGGGTTACGACACGGCCTTTAGTGGCGCTTTTCATTGCGATGATCCTTTCTTGAACGAGCTTTGGAACCGTTCAGCCCGTACCCTGTATGTGACGATGCGAGATAATTATATGGATTGTCCTGACCGGGAGCGGGCACAATGGTGGGGCGATGAGGTCAATGAGTTGGGTGAGACTTTTTATGCGCTCTCACCTTCGAGCCATAAGTTGGCAGTGAAGGGTATCTATGAGTTGATGAACTGGCAACGTCCCGACGGGGTGATCTTCTCGCCCATGCCTTCGGGCAACTGGCGCAAGGAGCTGCCTTTGCAGATGCTGGCCTCGGTGGGTTGGTATGGGTTCTATACACAATATTATTACAGTGGCGACAGTTCTTTTGTGGCGGATGTTTATGATCGTGTGCGTCGTTATCTGCACGAGGTGTGGCAGGTGGACGACGAGGGATTGGTTATTGTTCGGCCTGGTGGCTGGAATTGGGGCGATTGGGGTGAGCATGTCGATTTAGGTGTCCTGACGAATTGCTGGTATTATCTGGCATTGAAGGCGGAACGTGCTTTCGCCATCCAGTTGGGTAAGGCAACTGATGTGAGGCGTATCGACTGGATGATGAGGAATTTAGAGGAAAATTTCGATAAACGCTATTGGACGGGTCGTGCCTATCGCTCGCCCGAGTATGAGGGGTCGACAGACGATCGGGCTCAGGCAATGGCGGTGGTTTCGGGATTGGCCTCGAGAGATAAATATCCGGCGTTGTTGAAGGTGCTGTGCGAGGAGGAGCATGCTAGCCCTTATATGGAGAAATATGTGCTGGAGGCGATTTTCCTGATGGGTGAGCCGGATGAGGCGTTTGATCGGATGCGCCGGCGTTATAAGAAGATGCTCTCTTATGACGAATATACGACCCTGTTTGAGGGCTGGGGTATCGGTGCGGAAGGTTTTGGAGGCGGAACGACCAATCATGCTTGGAGTGGTGGACCATTGACTTTGTTGAGCCAGAAGGTCTGTGGAATCGAGCCGACGTCGCCAGGTTTTCGTTCGTTTCGGGTCGCTCCGATGATGGGTTCCTTGCGAGAGGTCTTTGCCACGGTGGATACGAGCTATGGTTTGATTCAAGTCTCGTTGGTGAGGAAGGGGGATCGGATCGGGATGGTTTTGGTCGTGCCTGATGGGACAAGAGCGGAAGTACCGATGACAAATGAACGTGTGGAGTATTTTAATCCCGGCCGACATGAGTTAATGATTAATAAGTAAGATGATGAGAAAAATGTTGATAACCGGTGCCCGGGGGTTCTTGGGTGTCCGTGTCGCCCAATATTACGCTGGCCATTATGAGGTGATTGCGATTGGGCATGAGGAGATGGATATCTCCGATTTGGAGTCGGTCCGTCGTCAGTTCGGTCAGCATCGGCCCGACGTGGTGATTCATTGCGCTGCGATCTCGGATACCGGTTATGCGGAGCGGCATCCGGGGGAATCGTTTGCCGTCAATGTTCTAGGATCGGAACATGTGGCTCGTGCTTGCGCTGAGGTGGGTGGTAAGTTGCTTTATATGAGCTCCGATCAAATTTATAACGGGAACGCAGAGAGCGGTCTGTTGCCTGAGTTGATCGAACCTTGTCCGGTCAGCGTTTATGGGCGGGACAAGCTGGAGGCGGAAGCTCGTGTGCGGATGGTTGATCCGACAGCGGTTGGGCTTCGGCTGACTTGGATGTATGACTTGCCGGACAGTCCTCTCAAGTTGAACCGCAATTTGTTGGTCAATCTGCGTCAGGCTCATCAAGAGGGAGCATCATTGCGTGTCGCCACTCGTGAGTATCGGGGTATCACCGATGTCTGGGCTGTGGTGACCCGTTTGGAAGCCTGCTTGCGGTTGCCGGGTGGCATCTACAATTTCGGGAGCGAGAACCGTTTAAACTCTTATGAGATCTTTATCCAAGTGGCCCAGTTGTTGGGTTACGATGCTCCAGAGCGTTGGATTCTGCCTGATACGGAGCGTTTTCCGAAATATCCCCGCAATTTGGCGATGGATATCTCACGGATCCGCTCCTATGGCATTGATTTCTCCGATACGCTGGAGGGCGTGCGGCGGGCTATTTCCCCGTCCGCATGACGCCCGAGCCGGAATCCTCGTTGTGTACCTTCTTTTCCGCTGAGTTGTAATGGCGACCGAACGAGAAATTATAACTTAAGGTTAGGAAGAACATTTGGGCACTTTCCTGGATGTAGTTTGCCTTTTTGCTGGAGGCGTATTGGTTCCAGTTCTCTTGTTGGACCTTATAGTCATTTGTAAAGGGATTGAACATGCCGGCACCAACTCGCAAGTCTTTCCATTTATAATTCAGTTGGATGGCTTGTATGTTCTCGCCACCGCTCAAGGTCTCGCCGCTGAACCAGTTTTGGTTGGTCATGACCTGGTACATGAGCGAGAAATTCTTCCAGTTGGCCGAGAGGCTGGCATCGAGCCACCAGTTGGAATAGTGGTGCCGGTAATGGTTGCCGTTGCTGATGAAATGATTCAGGCCACCACTGAAGGAGAACTGGAGGATATCGGCAATTGGTCCGAAGCGGAGTTGCGCCATTGGGGCAATGCGTTGCCAGTTCTTTTGGTTGTCCCAGGTCTGGATGATCTTGTCGCCTTCCACGAACTTCTCATCCATGATGGCGTTGGGTTTATAATTGTAGGTGACGCTGAGGTAGGCGTAGAAAAGTCCCTTCGACCATTCGCCGTCGAGCGTACCGCTGTAGTGCAGGTAGGCATCGAGGTTCGGGTTGCCTCGTTGGATCTGAAGGGAGTCGATCTCTTGCTCGACCGCGCTCAAGTCGCCCAACGAGGGCATCTCGTTGCTGATGGCCGCCCGCAAGCGCAAGTAACTCCGGTCGGTGAAGGCATATTTCAAGGTCAGCCGGGGATTGAACGTATAATATTGGTAAAGGTCGACGTTCCCTTCCTGGCGATAGAACGAGCGAGTGCCACCGATTCCCGCCATATAGTCCAGCTTGCCGCTTTTTCCCTTGAACTCCGCGTAAAGATAGGTTTGTCCCTGTTGCATCTGGGTGTGATAATTGTGCCCGTTGATGTAATCGTTGTTCGAGAAGGCGTGCGTATGGCGCAAGCCCGCTCCCCAGCGATTGCCGTTCGCCAGTTTCTTTTCGTAGATACCTTCGCCAATCAGGGAATATTTCTTGCCATAGACCTTGTTGCGAATGTCTGTCAGCATCTCGTCGCCCTGGCTCTCTTGGTAGATCCGGTCCGAGAAGCTCTTGTTGTAAGTGCCGACCACGTTCAGTATTAAGGTTTGTTCTTTCTTGAGGTTGCGTTGGTAATAAATATCGAGAGACGGCGTATGCTCGTTGTTGTTGTTATCATCCAGCATATCGACGTAATCTGTCTCATCACTCCGGTTGATCAATTGTCCTTTGTATCGGGATATAGGTCGGTTGTAACCGCTGTAGTTGAGCGTGATATTCAATTGGTATTTATTGTTGTCTTGCAGGTTGTAGGCGACGTTCAGCCATTGCTGCATGAGTTTTAATCTTGAGGGAATGCCTTTTTCGTAACGATGTAGTTCGGTACCGTTCCCTAAATTGAAGTCCTCGATATTATCCCGATACATCCCATGGAAATTACGTGGTCCGCCCCAGAAATTGGCAGAGAACTCCGATTTCTTATGGTTGATTTTCATGTTCGCGCTGTAATTGCCCCAGCCCACGTGTGGCGATTGCATGATGTCGACTCCAAAGTTTCCGCCGGTCTCTGGCCTGCGGACAATATAATCGAGTACGATCTCGGCGTTTCCGTAGCGCAAGCCTGGATTATCGTGGTATTCTACCCGGATAATCTCGTCGGGACGTAAGGCACGGATCTCTTGTACGGTCACCTTGACACCATTGATCCGGAGTTGGACCTCGCCGTCGCCCGGCACCTTGATCGTATTGTTGATCGGGTCTACTTGTAAACGGGGAAGCATCAGTTGTTGCAGAAGTTCCACGCCGTTAGCCGATACTTTGGCCTGTCGCTCGGATGGATAGACGATTTTGCGATCAACCTTACTGTGTTGAGCGGAGGCGGTGACCGAAACGCCGTTTAGGGAGAACGCGTCTTCCTGTAGGATCAAGTCGCCCAAGTCGCGTGATTGGGAAATCTCGTTCAGCTCGATCTCCTGAGTCTGATAACCAACGTAAGAGATGGTGAGGCGATAGCTTCCTGTCCGGACGTCATTCAACTCGAAATAGCCTTTCGTGTTGGATGTGGTTCCGGCGACCATCGTCGAGTCCGTGTTCCGTAGTTGGATATTGACAAATTCGAGGGGCGCTTTTTTCTCGTCCTTGATCGTTCCCTTGATCTGTATTTGGGCGAGGCAGCCGAGGCCGCAGTACACTAGAAGCGACAATGTCATCAATAGCTTTTTCATCTGTTCCTGTTTTTTCGTTTTTATTCATAAGACGGAGCAGGTGAGGATTAGGTTGCAATAATTCGAGAGAAATAATAAACAACGAAACGGTAAAAGTGGTAATTTTATCCGTAATTTGTTTAGGAAGAAGGAAAAGGACTTTTTCTAATTTTATTTCGTGAATAAAAATATTTGATTTATGAGACAGGTATTATTGGTATTAACTATGCTTCTCACGACCGTTTTTTTTATGGGGGTGAGTGGTAAAAATCATCAGACTATGGAAACATCATCAAAAGTATTGGTCGCCTATTTTTCGGCGACCGGGACGACCGCCGGAGTGGCGGAAAAGTTGGCAAGCGCGACAGGTGGCGAATTGTACGCGATTGTGCCGCAGAAGGCCTATACCGAGGCCGATCTGGATTGGCGTAATGATAAGTCGAGAAGTTCAGTAGAAATGAAGGATCCGAAGGCCCGTCCGGCCTTGAAAGGGATGATGAAGGATTTGACGGGTTATGATGTGGTCTTTATTGGTTATCCTATTTGGTGGGATGCGGCGCCTCGTGTCATTAACACTTTCATTGAAAGTCATGACTTGAAAGGAAAGCGATTGATCCCTTTCGCGACTTCGGGTAGTAGTGGTATTGAGGAGAGCGTGAAGGCGTTGCGGAAGAGTTATCCTGACCTGAAATGGTCGGATGGTCGCTTGTTGAACCGGGCGAGCGACGCGACAACCCAGGAATGGGTAGATAAACTTGGACTGTAGTGAAAATTCTGTGAGGCTGTGCCAGAATATGGAGTGCGTCCTTATCATCTGAAAGGCGGCGCGTCAAAAAGCGGTTAAGGCTTAAAAACAGCGACTAACCCCATTCGCGTGAAGGTTGCCCCAAGTGGGGCAAGTCCCAAGCAGGTCCGCGTGAAGGTTGCCCCAAGCGGGGCAAGTTCCAAGCAGGTCCGCGTGAAGGTTGCCCCAAGCGGGGCAAGTCCCAAGCAGGCCTGCGTGAAGGTTGCCCCAAGCGGGGCAAGTCCCAAGCAGATCCGCGTGAAGGTTGCCCCAAGCGGGGCAAGTCCCAAGCAGGCCCGCGAAAGCCTATTCTCGCTCGTCTGTGTCATCCTTTACCGCTTTTTTGACACACCACCATGAAAAACGGATCGTTATCGTTTCTTCTCAAGCAGAACGATTACGGGGTTGGATTCCTCGTCCAGCCGTTCGGTTATGCTCTGGAGTTTACCCTTGAGTTTTCCCGCCTCGCGGGCCTCCACCAGGTCGGGCGCCTGGAGGGTAAGGGCTCCCAGCGCGTCGCATCCCAAAGGTCTAATGCTGTAGAAATTGATGCTTGGTCCATCTTCCATATCCGCATTGGTCAACGTATATTCGACAAGCTTCTTCTCTTGTGTATCATAAAGCAGCATCTGGGTCGGGAATCCCTTCATGGTCTCCAGATCGAATTCCTTCTTTTGTGCCCTCAGGAAATAATAACGGTCGGTCAGGATCGTGGGATAGAGGAACACTTGCGGGTTCATCCCGTGGATGGAGGGGCTACGTACGATAAGCGGGTGTGCGCTGCCATCGGCATCGTAGCGGTAGATCGTGTCCGACGAGGTGACCGTCAACGCCCAACGATCGCCGTATGGGGCGGTCAGGTAGAAGAAGGGTGTGGCGGTCAGTTCGCCATGTGTGAAGATCGGTGTCTCCACCTGGTCGATCGGGAAGCGGATCTCCTTGGTCAGGCTGCCGTCTTGTTTGGAGATGAGGATGTGGCAAGAGTTCTCGTCGTGCGGACCGGCGGGTTTCTTGTAGGCCAGCAGGTGGCCGTCGTCGTAATCGAGAAGCTCCGTGTAATAGTTCTCATCTATCGTCTTGAAGGAACGCTTGAAGTTACCCTTCAAGTCGTAGACCAGGATTTTCCGTAAGGAGTAGTCCGAGACGAATAACTCCTCCCGTTTCTCGTCGATGACCACGTGGGATGGGCTGACGTATTCCTCAGGTCCTTGCCCTTGGCGTTTGATCTGTCGGATGCCCTTGCCGGTCGCCCGGTCGAACAGGGAGAGGCAGCCTTCACCATAATCGTATGTGATCAGGAGGTGCGGGCTGACGGCCTCAATGAATCCTCTGGTCAGGAAACTGTCGGTCGTCTCCAGGGCGACGTATTTGACTTCAAACAGGTCTTGCAGTATCCGTTCCTCCTTGGGGATGCTGCCGCTGAGGTCGATGTTTGTCCACGGGGCTGCCTGTTCCTTGTTCCCGCAGCCCATTAAGCTCGCCAATAGCGTTGAGTAAGCGATGATGCCTAGTTTTTTCATGACTTCTTAGTTTTAAGGGTTAATCTTCAGTTTTCTTATCCGGGCGATAGCCGGTGACGATGACTTGCGCTTCCGGGTTTGGGCCCGGCTGGCTGTCGTCGAACCGGAACAGGACGCTGAAGGGGACATGCGCTTCGGTAGGTTTTCCGTCAAGCATGGCCGGTTCCCATGCGGGCATTTGCCGCAAGACGCGGATCACCTCTGCCTCGAGAGCCGGATCGGCGCTTTCCGTGACCTGGATAGGGCCAACTTGGCCATCCTGCCCGATTGTGATCGTGCAATCGACCAACCCCTCCTTTTCCGCCTCGAGGGCCGGGACCGGGTATTTGAAACGCATGGCCATAAAGCGATAGAACTCTTTCTCGCCGCCGGGATATTGGGGCATCACTTCCGGCTCTTTTTCTTGGGACATTGCCCATAAATCCGTAACTTTGACCGTTGTCAGGCGATCGGATACACGTGCGACGGCGGGATGGGCGATCGCCACCACCGATAGGGCTGCCAAGGGAACGAGGCAAAGATACCTCGCCCGGGCCCAAGGACTGGACTTTTCTTTTAACATCATAGTGATACGTTTTTTAAGTGTACTGTGATTAAAGCTGTTGGCTAAGGTGTAGCGACTGGAGCCGACAGCTTTTTTTATAAGCAACATTTGGTAGGAGCGGGCCTCGATCCCGACGGAGAGCACGGCGTCATCGGCTTCATACTCGTGTACCGCCCGCATTTCCCGCTTGAGCAGCCAGGCGGCCGGATTGAACCATTGCCAGGCGATAAACGCGTCCGCCAGGATCAGGTCCCACGAATGATGGTGCCGGATATGCGCCAGCTCGTGGGCGAGGATCTCTTTTGGGTTGTCCCGATAATCCTTTTCGGAGATGACAATATAGCGCGTCCAGCTGAATGGGGCCAACTTATCCTTGACCAGCACGAGATGGAAAGCCCCTTGCTCGATCTGTCTCCCGCTCCCGATCAGGTGGCGGAGTTGTAAATAGGCGATAAATATCTTGGCACTCACGGCGATAACGCCTGCCAGATAGACCACGCAAGTCATCGGCAACCAAAGCCCATAGAGCTGCTCGAGGGATTTTCCTTGCGGCCCGTGGGTGGTCATCAGGCTATTGACCATCTCCAGGTCATTCCCTGGAAGGGCGGTCGTCGTGATCACCTCTTTCCCCAAGAGCAGCGGGATGGCCGGCAAAAGGAGGGCCAAAGGCCAGAAGGCGAGCAGCAAGCCCCGGTTCAGCCGGAAGAAGGTCTCGTCTGCCAGCGCCCATTTATAGAATAGGTAAAACAACGTCAGGCAGAAGGCCGATTGAAGCGTATAGATCAACAGGATTCCCATGGCATGATTTCTTTTTAACCGATTATTTATTGTTCTTTATCGCAAAGAACGATAAAAGATAGTTTGAAAACTAATATTTGTAGTTAAATTAAACTAAGTGGGGAAGTTTCTGTGGGGAATTTATCCTATTTCTCTGTTTCGAAATGAATTCCTTGCGGGAATCCTTCGCCATACAATAAATCTTTATAATTTTAGCCCCGTAACATAGAGATAAAAACACATGCGTAAGATGAAAGACATCCATATACCGTTCTATCTGTTCATGACCCTCTTTTGCTGTCTTACGGCTTGCTCTTCGCATGATCGCTATCCCGAGGCAATGAGGCAAGCGACGCGTTGCTTGGAGGACCAACCGGACAGCGCGCTTTGTTATTTATCCTCCCTGGATGCCACGATCGGCAAGGAGGCGGAAGAGACCCGGATGTATCATGCCCTCCTGAAACTGCGGGCCGAGGATAAACTGTATATCGATCAGACCTCCGACTCGCTGGTCACGCGGATAGTCGCCTATTACGACCGGCATGGGGACGCGGACAAACGCCTGGAGGCCTATTATATGTTAGGTCGGGTGTATCGTACATTGGGCGACGCGCCCCGTTCCTTGCGGGCGTTTCAAACGGCCTTGGAGATCGGCGAGGGGAGTGTCCGCTGGCCCTTGTTGGGGCGTATTCATGAGCAGATGAATTACCTTTTTGCCTATCAGGAGTTGTATCCGGAGGCTTTGCGTTCAATAGAGGCCGGTCTCCGGATTTATCAAGATAATGGATTTGCAAAAGGGGTTGCATCTGCTTGGAAGAATAAGGCTCGTATATTCGACCGTTATCAGTTTGCGGTAATTGTGAACGCTGTTCACGGTTTATTGGGGGTCTTTCTGCTACTTTTGGACTCATCATAAAAACGATAAAAACGATGAGAAAGGTAGTTTTATTTTTAAGCATGATGTTTGTACTGTCGAGGGGGTTGTTTGCTTCCTTTATATGATTCCTTTGTAAACGAGCAATGCCCTATTCGTTATCGACACGAATATATACTTCATCCGTCATTGAATATATACTTCATTCATCATTGAATATATACTTCATCCGTTATTGAAGATATACTGAAAAAGCGGGTCGTAGAATATCTTTTGAAGAATATGATCTGAAAAGTTTATTTTTATGACATAAAAACATTCTATTGTTAATTTATATATCGATTATGAGAATCTTTTTCGTTGCTGTCTTATTGCAAAGTTTTGTGTTTATAATAAATGCACAATATTTAATTAAAGGAAGAGTCCTTGACAAAAACCAAAATGGAGTGCCTTATTCTACAATACAATTGACATTAACGGATTCAACTTTTGTTAAAGGGGAAGTAGCTGACAGTTTAGGAAATTTCTTGTTGAAAGATATTCAGGAAGGAAATTATTTATTGCGTATTAGTGCGATGGGGTATAAAACGCAGATAGAATCAATAAATATCAATGGCGATAAGGTATTACCTCCTTGTATCCTTAAAGAGTCGGAAGTCGTATTGAATGATGTCGTAATTACGGGCAGTTCCTTCATCCAGAAGAAAGACCATCTGCTTGTGATCCCGGACAAGCAATCCCAGAAACACGCGTTCGGGGGCTACGACCTGCTCTATAACCTGATGATTCCGGGGCTGCAAGTCAATCGTAAGGATAAAAAAGTAACGGCAATAACAGGAGAGGCTACCTTATATATTAATGGGGTGAAAGCGGACGTGCGTGAAGTGGAAAACCTGAAACCAAAAGATATTGAGCGGGTGGAGTATTATACCCTACCTGTAACAGGACCTTTTGTCGGTGATAATGCGGCGATTAATTATATCACCAAGGTTTACCGGACAGGCGGATATGTTACTTTAGATGGAATCCAAAATATTGGTTATACAAAAGGCGACTATAATCTTGGCGCTAAAGTGTCCGATAAAAATATGACTTATACTTTTTTTGCGGGTGCGAACATGCGGAAACACGGTGGTGTGAAATTGGAAAAACAGGAATCTATGGTTTTGCCAAACGAACGGGTTGATCGCTCCACCCGTTCGGATAACGCGGCCTATAAAAATAATCAACAATACGCGCAATTCAAGATGAGCCATGACACGGAAAAGCATCACCTTTCCGCTTCCGCGGCATTTGTACGAGACGATACGCCCCTCGACCAGGAATGCGAGATTCTGAGATATAATCAGGATGACGCACGAATCGATCAGTCAGACAATCTATCTTTTCATAATGACAAAAAATATTCAGCCTCATTAAACGGGCTATTTCATATTTCTGACGTACACGAGATCAAGGCTTATCTGACAGGCTCATACAGTAATAATCACTATAACCGGAACTATACGGAGGGTGATCTCACATCCATCACGGAAAGTAAGGAAGATCTGTTTGAGTTTGAGCCCTATATCGCCTATACATTCCAGCCTGACGCGTCCAATTCCCTTTATTCAAGAATTTGGCACGCGCATAAGATTTCATCCGTCAGTTATCAGGGAGATTATGACTCATGGCAGCATCTGTGGAATGGGGAAACGGTACTGTTGGTGGATTATACTCACCAAATTAAGGATAAATTTACCTTTATGTTCGGTCCCGGCATCTCTTGGCAGAATTATAAGTTGCACGGGGATAAGTTATACAGTAAGTTCTTCTTTCGTACAAATACCTGGATACGCTACAACATAGATTCTAAACAATGGTTCGCCGGTGGTTTCTCGATGGGTAACAATCAACCGGGGATCAACTACCTGAACGATGTCAACCAGACAATTGATGGGTACAAGATTTTGCGCGGGAATCCTGATCTGGATAATACGCGGTATATGGGATATAGCTTGATATACGAGGGCGTATGGCATAAATATGTCAATTTGCAAGGTAGAGTTGAGTTTAATAAGAATGTACACCAGATATATAACGATTATTTTTTGGAAGGGAATAAGATCGTAAATAGCTACGCATCGGAAGGTACGTTTAATACGGTCACGGCTAATCTCAATATATCCAGTCGATTCAGTGACAATTTACGTACGAACATTGGAATCAGTTATAATTACATGTATGTGCCGGAAACGGCCGCCCTCTCCCGGCATAATATTGTAGGTTCATTGGACGTGAATTATTTTATCCGCTCGTTCGCCATCAATGCCTATCTCAGTACGCCGGAGAAGGTGCTTGACCCGGAGACACGGGCCTTTGTGGACCGGCCGCTCTCTTACGGCTTCTCCGTCCGTTACAGCGGGAAGAACTGGATGGCGGAGGTTGGCACGGAGAACCCCTTCTCCAAGCAATTAAGGTATAGGGAATATGCCGACTATGATGTCTATCGGTACGACCAGGTACGAACCAGCCGTATCTATCAGCAGACCGCCTACGTGAAATTGGCTTATACCTTTGATTTCGGAAAGAAAACCTCACGCGATTCGAACGACGTGGACCGGGGTATCAATAGCGCGATTTTAAAAGTCAGGTAAAGTGAAAATCCACAACTATTCGTAACTGATGATTGATTATCAGTGAGATATATCATGTACTAACGGCTCTGGAAATGAACTATAGATCACTTCCCGAGCCGTTAGTTATTCACTTGGGGTAGTCGTAAGTTGTTCACTTGACAAGCCGCTAGTTATTCATTTCAAAAGCTGTTTTTACGAGATAGTCAGGGATATTTTCTTAACTTTAAAGCCTCATAGCAATTAGGGATAAATGGATATAAGGAGGAAAAGAGGCCTGTTGTGGTGTTTAGGGTTGATTGGTTTCCTGCTCGTTTGGCAAGCCAAGGCGTCGGATCGGGTGGTTCCGGTGGGATTGGAATTGAGCAATAACAACATTAACGCTTTCGCTTATGACGAGGAGGGCTATATGTGGATGGGGACGAGCCGGGGATTGAACCGTTATAATGGTAGTTTCTTTTGGACATTTCTTCATGAAGACAGCTTGTCACTCGTGAACGACAATGTGCACGCCTTGTGGATGGATCCGGACAGTCGGTTATGGATTGGGACAGATGGTGGGCTGGATTGTTATGATCTTCGTGACCGGCGGTTCAAGCATCCGTCGGATGGGCGATTCAATCCGGTTTACGCACTTCAAGGGTGGCGTGATTCCTTGTTGGTATATAGCGACTTGAAAGGCTTTTCTGTCTTGAATCGGGCGAGTCGGCAGGTGATGGCTTCCATTGATGATGACGCGGTCAGTCAGTCCCGGGTTTTACTGGCGACGGCTTCCGGCGAGATTTGGGTTGTGTCGGAGTCAACCCGTTCGATTTGGCGTTTTGGTACGGATCTGGGTCTTCAAGCGAAGTATGAGGTGACAGTTCCGGGTACGATCATAAGTTTGGCAGAGTCGGGCGATGGGGATCTTTGGCTCGCTACCGACCGGGCGGTTTCTTGTTTTGACGTTGGCCTCCAGAAGTTCGTGGCATCAGGCGAGAGACTGTCCCGTTTGGTGGTGGGGCATAAGATTCTCTTTATGCGTCATGTTCCTCAAGCGGATTATCTTTTGTTTGGTATTCAGGGATTGGGCTTGTTCGTCTATTCTCCGGATCGAGATGAGATACGTCAGGTGGTTCATCAGAAACGGTTCAGTGGCGTCGACCGTTGCTTTTGTTACGTCGATCCCAACCAGACGATCTGGTTGGCTCCGGCGAATAAGGGGTTTCGGGTCTTTCCCGTAAGCAACGCTTTCGAGAACCATTATGTGCATCCCTCTTTGGATGGCCAGGTGATCAATGCGCTTGGTCGTTCCGCATCAGGCGAGGTCTGGCTGAGTACGGAACGGGCGATCGCCTGGTTCGATCCTACCTCAAAACGTTCCGTTCTCGCTACGCCATCCGATATCTCGGGGCATACGATCATTCGGCAAGCCTTGATGGATACGCTTCAGGATCGTCTGTGGATCTGGACGAGTGATAATCTTTTGCGAAAGTATGAGGCACAGCCTGATCGGCCAGTCCGGCTTTTAGATCGTTTCCAACCGAAGGAGAAGATCCGTTTCATTTGGGAAGATCCAAGGAGTTGGGCATTATGGGTCGTGTTGGAGACGAAATGGGCGCGGATCGACCAGGCATCGGGAGAGGTGACCTATTATAAGGATAAGCCGGCTTGTTATTGGGGGCGTTCCTATTATTCGGAGAGGCTTGGGAAGAATTATCTGATCTCGTATGACCGGGGAATTTTTGAGGTGAATGAGGCGGGCGAGTTGAATCCGGTTTATCCTGAAATCGGTAACGCGAGCGCTATTTTCGTGGATCGGGAGGGTTTGGTTTGGATTGGCTCTTTTGACGCGGGGTTGACCTGTTTCTCGGCTGAGGGAAAATTGCTGAGGCGATTGGACACGACCGATGGATTGCCCGACAACAGCATCATGTCGATCCTGGAGGATGAGGCGGGATCGATCTGGATTTGCATGAAGAACGGGATTGTCCGTTTCTCGAAGAAGAGTGGCGACTTGACCAGTTTCGCTTATGAGAATTTCATCCGTGATACCCAGTTTGAGTTGGGATGCGCCGTCTGTTTGCCCGACAATACGCTCTGTTTTGGTCATGATGGCGGTGTGTCGATTATTCGTCCGGACCTGACGGAGCAGATGGCCGACCAAGTGCCGCTGGGGATCGATGCCGTCTTGGTGAATCGTGAGCCTGTTGCGTTTGACACTTCCGGCTTGGATCTGGCGTACGACGAGAATTTCTTGAGTGTTTATTACTCCGGCCGGGATCTGGTGAATGGCTTCCTGCTGCGCTATTCCTATTGTCTGGAGGGTTACGATAAGGATTGGGTCAACGCGGGACAAAACCGGATCGCCCATTATACCAATTTGCCTTCTGGCGATTATCTTTTCCGGGTGAGAGTTCAGGATGTGAACGGGAAATGGGTCGGCGAGGAGTTGGCCTTTCCGGTCCATATCCATCCCGCATGGTGGAATACCGCTTTCGCGAGAGGCGTTTATATCCTGTTGTCGCTCGCGTTGGCTTATCTGTTGTTGTCTTTGTATGTCCGTTGGAAGGTGAATCGGGAGAGGTTGGTACTGGTTGAGCGTGAGAAGCGATTGAATGAGCGTCTGTACGAGGCCAAGATCGAGCTTTTCTCCAATTTGTCGCACGAGTTCAGGACACCTTTGTCGTTGGTTTATGCCCCTTTGAGGGAACTGTTGGATAAGGGAGAGCAAAAAGGACGGGATTTGGATCTGCTTCTTTTGATCCGTAAGAATATTGGGCGATTGATCCGTTTGACGGAACAGCTTTTGAGGGTGGACCAACCGGAAGGATTGTCTGATCGGTTATCGGTGACCCGATTGGATTTGGTTCCTGTTGTCCGGACGTTGGTGGATAGTTTTGGATTCGTCGCGCATGAGAAACGGATCCGGCTGGATCTGGTCGCTCCGGATGTTTTGGATGTCTGTCTGGATCATGATAAGGTAGAGAAGATCCTTTTTAACTTGGTGGATAATGCCTTGAAATATACGCCTGAGAATGGCGAGGTTCAGGTTGTCCTCTCTTTGGGAGAAGAGGGGAAGTCTGTCCGGATGGAGGTTCGGGATACGGGCGTTGGTATTCCCGACGATCAGAGGCCCAAACTGTTCCGGAGGCATGAACGTCTGGATGTGGCTCACCGCCAACCGGGTGCTTCCGGTTTTGGCATCGGGTTGAACTATGTCTATCATTTAGTCCAGGCGCATCAGGGAACGATTGAATGGTTTCCGAATGAGCCTTGCGGCAGTCGTTTTGTGGTGACGTTGCCTGCCGATGCCTCTCTTTTTTCGCCGGAAGAGTTGGAGGAACAGCTCTTTTCTGCCGGTCCGCTTCCTGAGGATACTGCCTGTCTGGAGGAATCGCCGGAAAAAGATTCCCGGCATCTGCTGGTCGTGGAGGATAATCCGGAATTGAGAGGTTATCTTCGGGATTTGCTTGCGGCGCATTATCGGGTGACGCTCGCGGCCGACGGCGAGGAGGCTTTGGATCTTCTTAAACAAGAGATGCGGGATATGGTGATCAGCGACGTACTGATGCCCAGGATGAATGGTTTTGAGCTTTGCGAAAAACTGAAATCGGAGGAGGAATATTGGCATTTGCCGGTAATTCTCCTGACGGCCAAGACCGATCTCGCGGATAATATCCATGGCCTGAATTTAGGGGCCGACGCTTATGTCGGTAAACCTTTCGATCCCTCTTATTTGTTGGCGGTCGTACAGAATATTTTCGCCAACCGGGCACGAATACAACCGGTCGTACGGACGTTGACGGCGGAAAGTTTGGACGTTCGGGAAAATGGTGAGGAGGAGATTCCGCTGGATGAGCGTGAGCGGGCCTTCTTGGGGAAACTTTATGAATTGTTGGACAAGCGTCTCTCGGATGAGGAATATAATGTCCTCTCTTTGGCCCGGGAGATCGGTATCAGCCGGAGTAGCCTTTATTCCAAGATTAAGCTCATGACAGGAAAATCGCCCCAGATCTTTTTCTCGGAATACCGTCTGAACCGGGCGAAGGATTTTCTGGAGTCGGGCGATTTTACGGTGAGTGAGGTGGCCTATAAGGTGGGCTTCTGCTCTTTGGCCGGTTTCTCCCGGAGTTTCAAGAAACAGTTTGGGTATTCGCCGAGTAAGGCCAAGAGTTGAGAACGATAAAGATAAAGGCGACGATCCAAAGCCTGTTGTTATAGTCTTTGGAGATCGTCGCCTTTAATCGTTAAATCATTATTCTAAATTTATCATTGCAAGGAACGGATCCGGATATCGATCTTCTGGTCCGCGAGTTTGGTGATCAGCTGTTCGACATCGGTATCGGCATAGTGATATGGGTAAAGAATCGCCGGCTTGATGATCCTGGCGGCATTGACCGCTTGATCGATGGTCATGGTCGGCCTGTTGATGGGCAGGAAGGCGATATCTATTCCCTTCAGGTTGGCCAGTTCAGGAATGTCTTCCGTATCGCCTGCCACATAGATCCGTTTGTTACCGATTTCCAGCAGATAGCCGTTGTCACGTCCTTTGGGATGCTGTGGACGATTGGGATTATAGGCCGGTACGGCCTTAATCCTAATGCCATTGACGGTTTCCGTATCCCCATTTTTCATCACTTTCCCTTTTTGAAGTTTCTTTTGGGATTCCTCATTGAGCAGTATGACCGTATTGGCCTTCTCAACTTGGACGACCGCGTTCGAGTCCAGATGATCACCATGCGCGTGGGTGATCAGGATAAGATCCGCGTCCGGTTGTTGACTATAGTCCGTATATCGGCCAACGGGATCAATCTGAATGATGTAGCCGTCGTAGTCCATGCAGAGCGAACCGTGACCGATGAAAGAGATCGACAAGGATTTACCTCCCACGTCGAATGTGTCTTTCTCGATCGTTTCCGCTTTCATGCTTCCCCAGGCGATACTGAGCAGCGACAAGAGAATGATTTGTGATAGGAGTCTCATAAGTCGGGAATTTATTTAAAGAGTAACGGCAAGAACGTATTGATGTAATCACGCCAAACGGACCAGGTGTGCGCGCCCGACGTGACGGCATAAGTATGGCGCATGCCGAAACGGGTCAGGGCCTTGTCGAGCTCGTTGACGCTCTCGAAGAGGTGGTCCTCCGTTCCACAACCAACCCAGTAAAGTTTGTAAGAGGTTTGTTTGATCCGCTCAAAATTCTGGTCGGCGTTTTTCAAGTCGTCATCACGAAGTCCCATGCTGAAGACACCAATATATTGGAACATTTCCGGATGCTCGTTCGTGATCATCATGGTATAACGTCCGCCACGAGAAGGACCGGCGATCGCCCGTGAGTTTGGATCGGTCAGAACACGATAATGTTTCTCAATGAATGGGACGATGTCGTTGATAACACTCTTGGGGAACAGGGTCGCGTAGTCGGGCGATTTCGTGTCAAGGGCTGTTTCCGGAAGACCCAGCTTGGGTGAGCCTTTTTGTTCGGGGTTAATGTTGGGCATGACGACAATCATCGGTTTGGCCAATCCCTTTTCGATGAGATTATCCAGGATTGGGGCTACTCGTCCGCTGATGCTCCAGCTCTCCTCGTCTCTTCCTCCCGGATGAAGCAGGTAAAGCACGGGATAGCGCTCGTCGCTATTCTCATAGCCGTAGGGCGTATAGACGTTCAAGCGTCGTTCGGAGCCGATCGTTGGCGAAGGATACCATACTTGAGACAGGTTACCATGCTTGGTGGCGGGGTGATAATTCCGGGTATTCTCGCCATCCACGAAGAAGGCGCTATAATAGACTTGGCGATCCTCGATGAGGAAAAGGTTGCTGGGATCGATGGTGGTCGTCCCGTCAATGAGATATTGATAAGTATGTAAATCGGGTTGTTTAATCTGTAAAGTTGTCGACCAGACGCCAGTCTCACTTTTGGATAGGGCGATGCCTGGATCCTTATCGGGAAGCCATGAGCCTTTTATGCGAATCTCGTTCGCTTGAGGGGCGTTGATCCGGAAAGTGACTCGGTTGCCGTTAACTTCTGGCGATTTTACTTGTTGTCCATCGATGTTTGCCGTAAGAAGCAGGCCTGCGAGCAGGAAGAAAATGATTTTACGCATAATTAATATTGTTTTAAAGTTTTGGGCAAAGGTAAAGGCTTGATTCTCCTTGATATTTGCGGGATCGTTTTTTTGTTTGACAAGATGTCTCCTGGCTTGACCGAATCGGTAATTGTTTTGCTGAATGTCCAAAATCGGCCGATTGGTCAGGCTTTTCGATGCGCGTCTTCCACCTCCTGGATGAGTTGTTTCAACTCGTCGACCGAGATCTCCTCTTTCTTGACCAACGAGGAGACGGCGCTCAGGTAGGAGTTGTTGAAGTATTTGCTGATGACTCCTTTCAGCGTGCGCGACCGGAACTCGTCGTTCGATATGATGGCGAAATAGCGGTAGGTGTTGCCGAACGCCTCGTGCGAGAGATAGCCTTTTTCCTCAAGCCCCCGAACGATGGTCGACAACGTATTGAAATGTGGCTTTGGGTCGTTGTAGAACGCCAATAACTCTTTTACGAACAATGGGCCCTTCTCCCAGAAGAATCCCATGATCTCTTCCTCTTTCGCTGTTAATCCTTTCATGATGTTTCTATTTTATCCGCAAAGAACGGGATAATGTAGTTTTGAAACTAATATTCCTAGTTAATATAAACTAAAGGCGTGTTACTTGCCCTACGATTTCTTGAAATAGGGATAAAATTGTATTTTTGCTTTCAGGGATGTAGAACAACAATCTTACTTAAAGTTGCTATGGACAGGAAATACCCCATCGGGATACAGGATTTCGGCGAGATACGAAAAGGTGGTTATGTTTATGTAGATAAGACTGAATTGCTTTTTCGGCTGGTGAATACGGGTAAATATTACTTTTTCGGTCGTCCCCGGCGTTTCGGCAAGAGTCTTATGATCTCAACCCTCGAGTCTTATTTCGAGGGACGGAAAGAGTTGTTCGAGGGGTTGGCCATGGAGAAGCTGGAAAAGCAATGGTCGGTTAGTCCCGTATTGCATCTTGATCTGAATAATCAGGAATATAATTCGAGAAAAAGTCTTGAGGATATCCTGAATGATTATTTGACCAGATGGGAGAAGCTTTATGGGAGCGAGGCATCGGAGACTTCCCCTTCCTTGCGTTTCGCCGGCGTAATACGACGGGCTTCCGAGAAAACAGGACAGAACGTGGCCATCCTGATCGATGAATACGACAAACCTTTGATCCAGTCGCTAGAGGATGAGGATTTGCAGTCGGAGTACCGGAGTATCCTCAAGGCCTTTTATGGCAACTTGAAGACCTGCGACAAGTATATTCGTTTCGCTTTACTTACGGGAGTTACCCGTTTCAGTCGGGTCAGTATCTTCAGTGACCTTAACAACTTAAATGATATTACGATGGATGCTTCGTTCGCGTCACTTTGCGGCATAAGCGAGACGGAGCTAATCCCGAATTTCGGGCAGGATATTCAAGCGTTGGCGCGAAGGCTGAAGATGACTTATGATCAGGCTTGCGACTTGCTTCGGAAGAGATATGATGGATATCATTTTGTCCAGGACACGGAAGGCATGTATAACCCGTTCAGTATCTTGAATACGTTTTACCGGATGCAGCCGGAGAATTATTGGTTCTCCACAGGGACACCCACTATATTGGTTAAGCTTCTTCAAAAGAATCATTATCGTTTAAGTGATCTGGCGGATAATGCCGAAGCTACGGCGGATGAGTTGACCGGGCTGGAGAATCTGGATCATAATCCGATCCCCCTGTTTTTCCAAAGTGGTTACCTGACGATAAAACAATATGATCCAGAGTTTAGGAATTACAACTTGGGCTTTCCGAATCAAGAGGTGGAACAGGGCTTTATGGAATTCCTTATGCCTCGTTATATGAATATGGGAGGCAGGAATGCCAGTTTTCATATCATGAGTTTTGTTAAGGAGATGAGGAGTGGTAGGATTGACGCGTTCATGTCTCGCCTCCAGAGTTTCTTTGCGGATACGCCATACGAGTTGATTCGAGATCATGAGCTCCATTACCAGAATGTGCTGTTTATCCTATTCCGATTGTTGGGCTTTTATTGCGAGGCGGAATATCATACTTCCCAGGGCCGGATTGACCTGGTCGTGAAGACTTCAGGATATATCTATGTGATGGAGTTCAAGTTTGAGGGGACTGCCGAGGAGGCGTTGGCACAGATAGAGGCCAGGAATTACGCGAAGCCGTTCGCTTCCGATGGTCGGACGGTGTATGAGATTGGCGTCAACTTTAGTCGTGATACCAGAAATATAGAAAAATGGGTGATCGGTTGAGTGTTATCCGTCCGCTGCGAGAGGAGGAGATCGCTTTGTTGCGCGATTTCCTTTATGAGGCGATCTTCATTCCGGAAGGCGTGGAGGCACCACCCAAAAGTGTTGTCGATTTGCCGGAACTGAGGCTTTATATCGAGGATTTCGGTAAGTGGGCGGACGACTTATGCTTGGTCGCTGAATGCGACGGAAAGGTGGTCGGTGCCGTATGGACAAGGATCATAAATGATTACGGACATGTAGACGACCAGACACCTTCGCTTTCCATATCCTTGTATGAGGGATATCGGAATAAAGGCATTGGTGGCCGGTTGATGAAAGAAATGCTTTCTCTTTTGGCAGGGAAAGGATATGGCCGGGTTTCGCTTTCTGTTCAAAAAGCGAACTATGCGGCGCGCATGTTTCTTAAATTGGGTTTCCGGATAATCAGGGAGACCAAGGAGGAATATGTTATGGTGAAAGAACTGAAAGAACCGGCTTATAGTCTTCGTCTTTTGTCGGAAAAGGATATACCGGAAATGATGGTTTTGTTCCGGACGACGGTGCTTCATGTTAACTCAAGAGATTATACGCCAGAGGAGGTTGAGGATTGGGCCTCTTGTGGCAGTGAGAGACGCTTCAGGGAATTATTGCCGAGGCACTGTTTCGTTGGGGCTTTGGATAAGCTGGGGCATTTGGTCGGTTTTTCTTCCATGAACCGCGATGGTTACCTGCATTCCCTGTTTGTTCATGAGGCATGGCAGGGAAAGGGTGTCGCGACTTTCCTGCTTTCCGAGGTGGAGAGAATTGCCCGGGAATATGAGGTTGACGAAATCTCCTCGGAAGTGAGCCTGACGGCACGGCCCTTCTTTGAGAAAAGAGGCTACGAGGTGGTCAAGGAGCAAAAGGCGAAGGCCAATAAGTTGTGGCTGACAAATTTCGTCATGAGAAAAAAGATATGCCCTCCTGATGTCTGATCGAAATGATCGGGAGGGCATTATCTTCTTGGTTTAACCTATGTGAGCGACCGGCGGAAATAGATCATGTCCGTCAGTATTTTCCCATCCTCCACGATTGGGTGGTCGTAGTTACGGGTAAAGAAGTCGGGGATGGTATGCGAGAAATTAAATCCGCAACTTTTATAAAAGGAAACGGTCTGTTGGCTGTCGCCGGTGCCGACGAGCATGGTGTTGTATTTTCCGGCGTAATGTTGGCAAAGGAACTCGATCATCTTCCGGCCCAGACCTTTCCTTTGGTGGCTTGGATTGACGGCGATGTTTTTTAATTCGCAGACATCGTTCCCCTCGTTGGTGACGACCGCGACGCATGCCGCCTTATCTTCCGGTTCGTACATGACAAACAGGTCACCCCTTTCCAGGTAACGGTCAATCATGGATTCCTGTTCGTCCGCCAGCAAAAGAAGCTCTAGGAAACGTTTCTTGTCGGATGTGATTTTTTCTATTTTCATATGTTCGTTATTTTAAGGTATCTTGTGGAATTCGGATATTTTTGTCTTGGACAAATGTAACGATTATTTTTTTAGTCCACTTAAAAGGGGGATTGGAAAAACATTATCTTTGCGATAATAAGAGCGTGTTTTTTATAATAAACAGAAACAGAAAAGAGTGATGGAAACATTTAATGATGTTATATCAGGCGAAGGTCTTGTTTTGGTAGACTTTTTTGCCACCTGGTGCCAACCGTGTAAAATGATGCATCCGGTATTGGAGGAGGTTAAGTCCGTTTTGGGTGATAAGATCCGTATCATCAAGGTGGATGTGGATAAGTATGGCGATACGGCCGCCGCATATCAGATCCGGTCGGTGCCGACATTGATCCTTTTCAGGAAAGGAGAGGTACTCTATCGGCAAAGCGGAGCAATGTCGCGGGCAGACCTGTTGGCCTTGCTTGATCCCTTCATGAAATAAGAACATGCGGACATTATGTGATGTCAATTCATATAGATAGAGATTGCCCTGTTTGGGTGTTATTTGTCTTGTGATCGCCTCTTTTTGCTAACGCGTACTTTGAGCGAAAATGGTCGGTATAATCAAGGTCAATTGACAAAATGAAGGCATTTCTTATTTTGTCCGAACGAAATGGTTGTTTTCTTCGGAGGAAATTGGAGTTTTCTCCGAAGAAAAACGCACTTGCGTTCGAAAGAAAAAACGGTCATATACGTTGCCGTTGCCAAACAGGTACGTACATGTTTGGCTTCGCCGCCTAATGTGTCGGCTGATACGACCGTATTCGCTTTTTTTAGTCCTATTTTGAGCCCTGTTTTAACATTTTATAGGGCTTTTTCTGCCTGTTTTATTGAGTCTTTTTGAGGTGATATTTTTATTGATATAAGGCTATTGTTTTGGCATAATGAATTTATTGTAATCTGTTTTTGATTAAGGTGGAATCATATCTTTGTTTTAGGTGATAAACGGTAAAAACTTAACTTCGCCAGGATCGTTTATTTCTTCACGACTCGTACACAGCCCCGAAATATCGCGAGGAAAAGTGGGTTATTTTGACAAAATGTAATATCTACCGGATTCCTGCTATTGACAACAATGTTGGAGAGCGCTTTTTATCCTATTTTCATTTTGTCAGTAAAGCCCGATATTGTTTTGTTGTCATGCCCACGTTCTTTTTAAAGAATTTGCAGAAGAAATAAAAATAGCGCTAAAGAAAAAACTGAACCG
>DGYMR06203__coassemble_978_pt1 | contig 22364 bp, 19 predicted proteins | sample DGYMR06203__metabat2_low_PE_012 | metagenome-assembled genome bin DGYMR06203
GCTATATTTCAATAATTTCAAAGAACTATTTATCAACTTTTACGGGACAGTAGTGTTCGGACATAAATTCAGGGCCGTTTAGACCTTCTCAGACACACAGCGAGGAGATCCAAGGCAGTTACGCGATCGCATCGAAAAAACGCAAGAAGATGCCTAAAATCAAGCCCGAATACTCCTTGTTGCCGCCCGAAGAGGCTAAAAAAGAGGATCAAAAACAGCAATATCCTGTAGATCAGAAAAGTAAAGATAATTTAACTTTCGGAAATAATGAAAATCGCGACAAAAACGCTGCTACAACTAACAAAACTGACGCGAAAATTGGAAAATCCGACGCAAAACCGGGACAAATAAAAGAAAAGGAAATAAAAGAAAAGAAAACAAAAGAAAACATTATCTTAGGGAGAGGGAGTATCGCGCGTATGCGCGAGGAGAACGCTCGACTTGAGAAATGGAAAAAAGAAATGTTGGAAGACAAGGATTGGTGCGCCACACTGGTGCGTTTCTCCGGAAATGATGCGGGCCACTTTTCTCCCGCCCAGCGCCGCCTCTATATGCCCGAGGAGGCCCGCCAGGCGATCATCAACAGCAAGGCGATGGCCTGGCTCCTGAAGCGCGAGTTCGACGCCATGACCGAACTCCGCTTCGACGACGAAGGCGTGCGGATGGCGGCGTGAGGAGGCGCAAAAGCGGGAAAACAGGTGGATGACGCAGACGAGCCCTGAAACGCGAAGTGATTTCGCATTCGCGGTAAATTCGCGACAAATTCGCGACAAATTTAGCGAAAACAACCCGGAAAAACGCCCCAAAAAGGCACCACAAGAGCCAAAAACGCACGAAAAAAGGGGCTAGATTCAGCATCTAACCCCTTGATTATCAGATTGAGCGGTAGGCGAGGCTCGAACTCGTGACCCTCAGCTTGGGAAGCTGATGCTCTACCAACTGAGCTACTACCGCATTTCGTTTACGTCGGCAAAGATACACAAATATTTCTTTTTTGCTATTTTTGCGTGAAAATATTTTCAATAAGACAACAAATGGAAAAATTAGTATTGATAAAAGTCGGAGGTAAAATCGTTGAGGAAGAGAATACTTTACGACAATTATTGAAAGATTTCGCGGCCATTGAGGGCCATAAGGTTTTAGTTCACGGAGGCGGGCGCTCCGCCACTAAATTAGCCGCCGAACTGGGTGTCGAGACGAAGATGGTCAACGGACGGCGCATCACAGACGCTGATATGCTGAGGATCGTGACGATGGTCTACGGCGGGCTTGTCAACAAGAACATCGTGGCCAAGCTCCAGGCCCTGGGCGTGAATGCCTTAGGACTGACAGGAGCGGACATGAACCTGATCCGTTCAGAGAAAAGGCCTGTCAAGGAGGTGGATTATGGCTATGTTGGCGACGTCAAGGAGGTTAACGTCGAATTATTGGCGGGCTTGATCAAGCAAGGCATCGTCCCGATCCTGGCCCCACTGACACACGACAAGGAGGGCCATCTCCTGAATACCAACGCCGATACCATCGCGGGCGAAGCGGCCAAGGCGCTCGCTAAATATTTTGAGGTCACCTTGATGTTCTGTTTCGAGAAGAAAGGCGTCTTAATGGACGAGAACGATGACGAGAGCGTTATCCCGGAAATTGATCGGGAAGCCTTCAAGAAATATGTGGACGAGGGCATTATTCAGGGAGGCATGATCCCTAAACTGGAGAACGCCTTTCAGGCGATCGACGCGGGCGTGAAACGGGTTGTCATTACCCAGGCCTCAGAGATCAATAATGGAACAGGTACTATCGTATCTTAATCACATATTTAAGGAAAGATGAGCGATCAAAAATTTGACGAGGCGCCACTCCTGGTGATCGACCAGGCGGTCACCCGATTGCCTGAGCTCCGTTTCCGGCAACCTGTCCGCTGGGAAATAAAGAAAGGTGAGCAATGGGCCATCGTTGGACCGAACGGCGCCGGGAAGACACTCCTGGCCGATTTGGCGCAAAGTAAATTCGCCCTGAAAGAGGGCTCCGTCCGATACGCGGATAACGCGAGAGCCAGCCAATTCATCAAGAGCATCGCCTTCAAGGATATCTATTCGCTGGCCGACTGCAGGAACAGCTATTATCAACAACGCTGGCACTCGACGGAAATAGACGAGATGCCGTTGGTTGCCGACCTGCTAGCGGAGTTTGAGGAATTGGCAGATTTCCATAAGATCCTGAACCTGTTCCACATCGAGGAGCTGTTGCCCAAACACCTGATCTTCCTGTCGAGTGGCGAGCTCCGGAAATTCCTGGTCATACGAGCGCTTTTGAGCAAGCCACGTATCCTTATCCTCGACAACCCCTTCATTGGCCTTGACGCGCCCTCGCGCGAGTTGCTTGTCGAGATGCTGGGCCTGATGAACCAATTGGAGGGCACGCAGGTCGTCTTGCTCCTCTCCAACCCGCTGGATATACCGGAAATGATCACCCATATCCAACCCGTCATCGACCGGGAACTCCTGCCCGTGATGAGCAGGAAGGCCTTTCTGGACGACCAGTCCCTGATTACCCGCCTTTTCCCCACGGAACGCGACGATTGGGACTTTGACCACCTGAAGTTGCCGGTCGACGAGCATAAGGCGCCCTCCACTCATGAGGTCACTTTGCGGATGGAGCATGTCCAGATTAAATATGGCAGCCGGACCATCCTGAAAGACCTGGATTGGGAAATCAAGAATGGAGAGAAATGGGCCCTCTTCGGACCGAACGGGGCGGGTAAATCGACCCTGTTGAGCCTTGTCTACGCGGACAATCCACAATCCTACGCGAATACGTTTTATCTCTTCGACCGGAAAAGGGGCTCCGGCGAAAGCATCTGGGAAATCAAGCGCCACATCGGATACGTCTCGCCTGAGATGCATCTCTATTATCAGGAGAATGTACCGACGCTGCGCATTGTCGGATCCGGATTTTTCGATTCCGTCGGCCTGTTCCGGAAATGCACGCCCGAGCAGGAAGAGATCGCCCTCGAGTGGATGAAAGTGTTTGGCATCGGCCACCTGCGTGACCGGCTGTTCCTCACCCTCTCCTCGGGAGAGCAGCGACTGGCCCTCCTGGCCCGGGCATTCGTCAAGGATCCGGACTTGATCATTTTGGATGAGCCGTTGCACGGACTTGACGTAAGCAACAAGAAACTGGCGGCAGAGATCGTGGAACGTTTCTGCTCACGTCCGGGCAAGACCTTGATTTACGTCACGCACTATCCGCATGAGCTGCCCAAATGCGTCGACCGGAGATTTGAGCTGGTCAAGCACAAATGACAAGTAAAGATGTCAAAAAGTAAGCAATATTGGCTACATAACATAGCACACGAGCCATGCAGCTTTCAATAAGACATAAAAACTTGTTATTTAACATATAATTCAGCCAATAATTTTGGCTATTTATTTTTGAAAAGTGAATTAAATATCCGACTTTTGTTACATGATGAATCAACCATTAGCAGAGCGATTGAGACCCCGCACGTTGGACGAGTTTATCGGCCAAAGTCACTTAGTTGGTCCAGGGGCTGTCTTGAGGAAAATGATCGATGCCGGGCGCGTCCCTTCCATTATATTATGGGGGCCGCCGGGAGTTGGTAAAACAACCTTGGCGCAAATTATCTCCCATAAGCTGGAGACTCCGTTTTACACGTTAAGCGCCATCAGCTCGGGAGTAAAGGACGTGCGCGACGTGATCGAGAAGGCCAAGAGCAACCGCTTTTTCAATACGGTCTCACCGATCCTGTTTATTGACGAGATTCATCGGTTCAGCAAATCGCAGCAAGACTCACTGCTAAACGCTGTAGAGACAGGGGTAGTGACCTTGATTGGCGCGACAACCGAGAACCCCTCGTTCGAGGTGATCCGGCCTCTATTGTCGAGATGCCAGGTCTATGTCCTGAAATCGCTGGAAAAGGCCGATTTGCTGAAATTGCTGGAGCGGGCGATAACAACGGACGAGGTCCTGAAGGGGAAAAAGATCAAACTGACGGAGACGGATGCCCTGTTGCGTTATTCGGGGGGCGACGCCAGAAAACTCTTGAACATCCTGGAGCTGGTTATCGCCGGTGAGGAACGCGACGATATCGAGATCCTCGACAAGAAGGTCGTTGAGCGGTTGCAGGAGAATCCGCTTGCCTACGACAAGGGTGGCGAGATGCATTACGACATCATCTCCGCTTTTATCAAGTCGATACGGGGAAGCGATCCGGACGCCGCGATCTATTGGCTGGCCCGTATGGTCGCGGGTGGCGAGGACCCGGAATTTATCGCCCGGCGATTGGTGATCTCCGCCTCCGAGGATATCGGCCTGGCCAATCCGAACGCGCTCCTGCTGGCGAACGCCTGTTTTGAGACCCTGCGAAAGATCGGATGGCCCGAAGGTCGCATTGTCCTGGCGGAAACGACGGTTTACCTGGCGTGCAGCCCCAAGAGCAACTCGGCCTATAAGGCGATCAACGACGCGCTCGCCCTGGTGGAACGTACCGGCAATTTGCCCGTGCCGTTGCATTTGCGGAACGCGCCGACGAAATTGATGGCGGAGCTGAACTACGGGAAGGAATACAAATATGCCCATGACTATGAGAACCATTTCGTCGAGCAGGATTACCTGCCTCCCGAGATCAAGGGGCAACGCATTTGGCAAGGGCAGGAAAACCCTTCTGAGCACAAGCTCATTGAGCAGATGAGGCGTTTGTGGGGCGACCGGTTCTCCAAGTAACGGAAAGAAACAGCCCATTGACAAAAATGAGCTTTTTCTTGAAATTATCGGACATATTTGTCGTGTTGTAAGAAATAATTGTTACATTAGTCGCCTGTTTTGATAAAGAACAGTGACTATAATAAATAATAATCTAAAATATCATTAGACATGAAGAAGCACAATTTTTATGCGGGACCATCTATCTTGAGTGAGTACACAATCAAGAATACAGCCGCGGCTGTAGAGAATTTCGCGGGAATGGGTTTATCCCTTCTTGAGATTTCCCATAGAAGTAAAGAGTTTGTAGCCGTCAATGATGAGGCTCGTGCGTTAATCAAGGAACTGCTTGATATCCCGGCGGGTTATGAAGTTGTTTTCCTGGGTGGCGGTGCCAGCATGCAGTTCTGTATGGTTCCTTATAACTTGTTGAACAAGAAGGCCTCTTATCTTGATACGGGAACTTGGGCATCCAAGGCGATCAAGGAAGCTAAATTGTTCGGCGAGGTTGACGTGGTCGCTTCATCTAAGGATAAGAATTACACCTATATTCCAAAGGACTTCAAGGTCGCTGAGGATTCTGATTATTTCCACTTTACGACAAATAACACGATCTACGGAACAGAGCTGCGCCAGGATCCGGACCTGAACGTCCGCCTGGTTGCCGACATGTCGTCCGATATTTTCTCTCGTCCGATAGATGTCTCCAAATACGATATCATCTATGCGGGCGCGCAAAAGAACCTGGCTCCCGCGGGTGTTACCCTGGCGATTGTCCGTGTGGACGCTTTAGGCCATGTAGAGCGTCCGATCCCGACCATGTTGTCATACAAGACACATATCGATAAGGACTCGATGTTCAATACGCCTCCCGTATTGCCGATCTTCTCCGCTTTGCAGACATTGAAATGGTATAAAGAGCAAGGTGGTATCGCCGCCATGGAAAAGAAGGACAAGGAGAACGCCGCTATCCTGTATGACGAGATCGATCGCAACAAGTTGTTCCGCGGGACAGCCGTGCCGGAGGATCGCTCGATCATGAACGTCTGCTTCGTCATGAACGACGAGTACAAGGAGCTGGAGGACGAGTTCAACAAATTCGCCTCAGCGGCCGGAATGGTCGGCATCAAGGGTCACCGCTCGGTTGGCGGTTTCCGCGCTTCCCTCTACAACGCGATGCCGAAGAGCAGCGTTGAGGCACTGGTCGCTTGCATGAAAGAGTTCGAACGCTTACACTAATAAAGATAGGAGGAGATTATTATGGCAAAGATATTGGTCGCGACAGAGAAACCTTTTGCCGCAGTAGCCGTAAAAGGCATCCGTGAGGTGGTAGAAGGCGCGGGAATGGAATTGGCGTTGCTCGAGAAATATACGGAAAAGGCGCAACTGCTGGAGGCCGTAAAAGAGGCTGATGCCCTGATCATCCGAAGCGATAAGGTGGACGAGGAGGTCTTAGCGGCCGCTCCCAACCTCAAGATCGTGGTTCGGGCCGGCGCGGGCTATGACAATGTGGATCTGGCCGCCGCTACCGCCCATCAGGTTTGCGTCATGAATACGCCGGGACAAAACTCGAATGCCGTGGCGGAGCTCGTCTTCGGTATGCTGGTCTATGGCGTTCGCAATTTCTATAACGGGACATCCGGCTCGGAATTGAAAGGAAAGACATTAGGTATCTTGGCCTATGGCAACGTGGGACGCAACGTGGCCCGCATCGCGAAAGGTTTCGGCATGGAGGTTTACGCTTACGACGCGTTCTGCCCCGCCGAGGCGATTGAGGCGGACGGTGTCAAGGCGGTCGCTTCGACTGCCGAGCTCTTCAAATGCTGCCAGATCGTTTCCCTCCACATCCCGGCAACTCCTGAGACCAAGGGCTCTATCAACCATGAGCTGATCTGCTCGATGCCGAAGGGCGCCATCCTGGTCAACACCGCCCGCAAGGAGGTGATCGACGAGGCCGGTCTGCTTCAGGCGATGACCGATCGTCCGGACCTGAAGTACCTGACGGACATCATGCCCGCGGCGCACGCCGAACTGGCCGAGAAATTCGCCGGCCGCTATTTCAGCACGCCTAAGAAGATGGGCGCGCAGACAGCCGAAGCGAATATCAACGCCGGAATCGCCGCCGCGAAACAGATCGTGGACTTCCTGGTCAACGGCAACGAGAAATTCCGGGTGAACAAATAATTATTTTATCCTTTAGATCAGAATATTATGGCAATTATAAAACCTTTTAGGGGGCTTCGGCCCCCTAAAGACCTCGTTGAGCAGGTCGCTTCGCGTCCTTACGATGTCCTGAACTCGGAGGAGGCCCGGCAAGAGGCAGGCGATAATGAGAAATCGCTTTATCATATCATCCGCCCGGAGATCGATTTCCCGGTCGGGACAGATGAGCATGATCCCGCCGTTTACCTGAAAGCGGCCGACAACTTCAAGAAGTTCCAGGAAAAAGGCTGGCTGGTGCAAGACGACAAGCCCTGTTATTACGTCTACGCGCAGACCATGAACGGCAAGACGCAATACGGCCTTGTGGTGGGCGCCTACGTCCCGGACTATATGAACGGCGTGATCAAGAAGCATGAGCTGACCCGCCGCGACAAGGAGGAGGACCGCATGAAACATGTCCGCATAAACAACGCGAACATCGAGCCCGTCTTCTTCGCTTATCCGGACAATGAGGAGATAGACCAAATCGTGGCGAAATATACCGCCCGCAAACCGGAATACGACTTCATCGCCCCCTTGGATGGCTTCGGCCATACGTTTTGGGTGATCGACGACGACGCGGACATTGACCGGATCACCGGATTGTTCGCCCAGATGCCCGCCCTTTATATCGCGGACGGCCATCACCGCTCGGCAGCGGCCGCCCTGGTAGGCGCCGAGAAGGCGACCCAGAATCCGAACCACAAGGGAGACGAGGAATACAACTATTTCATGGCGGTCTGCTTCCCGGCCAACCAGCTGACGATTATTGACTATAACCGTGTGGTGAAAGACCTGAATGGCCTGACGGATGAGGCTTTCCTCGAGAAATTGGCGGAGAATTTCATCGTCGAGCTTAAGGGACCTGAGATCTACAAGCCTCAGGCACTGCATAATTTCGCGCTCTATCTCTCGGGCAACTGGTATTCGCTGACGGCGAAAGCGGGCACATACGACGACAATGACCCGATCGGCGTGCTGGATGTCACCATCTCATCGAACCTGATCCTCGACCGTATACTGGGGATCAAGGATTTGCGCTCGGACAAGCGGATCGATTTCGTCGGCGGTATCCGTGGGCTTGGCGAGCTGAAGCGCCGCGTGGACAGTGGCGAGATGCGTGTGGCCCTCGCGCTCTATCCGGTCACCATGAGGCAATTGATGGACATCGCGGACAGCGGCAACATCATGCCTCCCAAAACAACCTGGTTCGAGCCTAAACTCCGTTCGGGATTGGTGATCCACAAACTGGATTAAGAGGCCGCCCGCGTATCGGCGAGCAGTGAGCCGCGACTCAACAAATAGAAAATGATCATTTTCATGCCCGCGTACCCCTACGCCAAGCAGAAAATGATCATTTTCACGTCCGCGTACCCCTACGCCGAGCAGAATCTAACCATTTTCACGTCCGCGTACCCCTACGCCGAGCAGAATCTAACCATTTTCACGTCCGCGTACCCCTACGCCGAGCAGAATCTAATCATTTTCACGTCCGCGTACCCCTACGCCGAGCAGAATCTAATCATTTTCACGTCCGCGTACCCCTACGCCGGGCAGAAAACGATCGTCGGCGGCGGCTGATTCGTTTATTTCTTCAGCCACCTGTTTTTCGGAGCCGATATTCGTTTTATCTTCGCGAGATAAAACTTGAACGAGAGAAGATCGATGAAAGAGTTATTGCTCCTCCTGAAAAAATTCTTTGGCTATGAATCCTTCCGTCCCCAACAAGCGGAAATTATCCAGCAAATATTAAGCAAACAGGACTCGCTTGTCCTGATGCCCACCGGTGGCGGAAAATCCATTTGCTACCAGTTGCCGGCCATCTACCTGCCAGGGACAGCGATCGTCGTCTCTCCGCTGATCGCCCTGATGAAAGACCAGGTGGAGGGATTGATCGCCAACGGGATTCCGGCGGCGGCGCTCAACAGCACGCTCCCCGAAAGCGAACAGCAACGGATCAAGCGGCTCTGCTCGATGGGAAAGATCAAGCTGCTTTATATCTCTCCCGAGCGCATCAAGGCGGAGGCCGACTGGTTCCTGCCCAGCCTCGACATCTCCCTGATCGCCATTGATGAGGCCCACTGTATCTCGCATTGGGGGCATGACTTCCGCCCCGAGTACACGCAGCTGGCGATCCTCAAGGAGCGTTTCCCGAAGATCCCGATCGTCGCGTTGACCGCCACGGCCGACAAGCTCACCCGGACCGACATCGTGGAGCAGCTCAAGCTGGACCATCCGAAGATCTTCATCTCCTCGTTCGACCGCCCGAACCTCTCGCTCGCGGTCAAGAAGGGCCTGAGCCGCCGCGAGAAACTGTCGACGATCGTCCGTTTCATTCGCCAGCGCCACGACCAAAGCGGCATCATCTATTGCATGAGGCGCAACGACACGACGGAGCTGGTAGACAACCTGGCCTCGTATGGCATTAACGCCGTGGCCTATCACGCCGGAATGACGACCGAGGCCCGGGAAAAGGCACAAGAGGATTTCATCAACGACCGGGTGAATGTGGTTTGCGCCACGGTCGCTTTTGGCATGGGCATCGATAAGAGCAATGTCCGATGGGTCATCCATTTCAGCATGCCCGGCAGCATCGAGAATTATTACCAGGAGATCGGACGCGCCGGCCGAGACGGGATGCCGAGCGACACCTTGCTTTTCTATTCATACGCGGACCTGATTATCCACCGGAAATTCGCCGAGGAGAGCGGTCAAAGCGAGGTCAACCTCGAGAAACTGAACCGGATGCAGCGTTATTGCGAAGCCGACATCTGCCGCCGGCGCATCCTGCTGAGCTATTTCGGCGAGGAGGCGGACCACGATTGCGGGAACTGTGATGTCTGTCGCAATCCACCGCAGCGTTTCGACGGGAGCGTCCTGGTCCAAAAGGCGCTGAGCGCCATCCTCCGGACCAACGAGCGCATCGGTATCAACATGCTGATCGATATCCTTCGCGCCTCCGTCCGCTCGGAACTGCTCGCGAAAGGCTACGACAAGATCAAGACCTACGGCGCCGGACGTGATCTCGATTACAAGCATTGGAAGGAGTACATTTACCAGATGATCCAATTGGGTTATCTGGAGATCGATTACGCGGCCAACCAGGTGCTGAGAGCCACCAATTCCGGGAAACGGGTCCTTTTTGGCGAGGTGAAAGCGCTCCTGGCGCTCTACCAAGAGAAAGAGAAGGAGGGCATGCCCCCCGAGAAAAACGGCCGCCCCAAGGCACGCCCGATCCGCCCCATCAAGGGCGGCAGCATCGACGAGACACTGCTCGACGCCCTGCGCCAGCTGCGCCGCCAAATCGCCGAAAAGGAAAAGATGCCGGCCTATATCATCTTCTCGGACGATGCCCTGGCGGACATGGTCGAGAAAAAGCCCATCACGATCGAGGCTTTCCGCGAGATCCGGGGCGTCGGCCAGATCAAGCTCGACAAATACGGCAAGGTATTCGTCGCCCTGATCCGTTTCGTACTGAGACTTCCCAATCAATAAAATAAATCCAAACCGACGTGGAACTGCGGCGTCTTTCCCTATCATTCCGCTCTTAACACTGAACCCCGCATCGGAGTGCGGGGTGACAGGAAGAGGAAGGGATTGGGATGTTTACCGAATCCACACCTTAAACACCCGCTCGCCAACACGAACCAGGTAAGCACCGCTCGCCAGGCCCGCATATTCTCGCATGCCGATCTGCATCCCACTCCATACCAGCCGGCCCGTCAAGGCGATCACCGTCACGCACTCCCGGCTGGGGGTCCGCACGAACAGGACACCGTTATGCGCATACATCTCCAGCCCCTCGACGCTCTCGATACCGGTCGGATCCTCGTCCGATATCTTGACAAACTCAGCTGTTACCGTCACGCCGCCAGCGGGCATCGTAAAGAGGTCGTCCGTTACCGTCACCTCTTTACCATCGAACGTAGTCACGATCCATGCCTTCAGCTTGTTACCGACCATCGGCTCTGCCGTAAGGGAAACTTCGCTTCCAAAGGCAATTTCGTCGCCATCCGCCACGGCCTGCCCATTCGTAACTACCTCGAACGTACCGCCCGTCGCAGGGAGGATCTCTATCTTATAGGGAATCGGCGTGTATTCCGCCTTGATCTCCATGCCCGTCATATCTATGGTGTAAGGCAATTGCGTGTCCCATCCCTTTGTATATCCCTCCTTGTCCGGGATAACCGACACCTCCATATCGATCTTCGCACCGTTATTGCCATATTTGACAATCGATTGATTCTCACCATAGGAGAAGATAACGCAATAAACCTTTTTCGAGGCTTTCTCCTCCGTGTTCAAGAAGAAGAGCAGTACGGGATACGGATCGCCACCTTCACCAAGGGCTTGGCCAAAGCCCATGTACAACTTGTCAGCGACTTCGCCGCTCTTGAAAGCATCCAACGATTTCGGGAAAGTCCCCGCGACAGGAGCTTCCCCACAGCTCGAATCCAGATAATAACAGTCGTGCACACTACCACCGGAAACCACGATACCCGCTATGGCACCCACATTTCCGTCTCCCGTAATCTGGCCGATATTGTAGCAATTCGAGATGACCGCATCATTCGCGTTCTCACCAACAATGCCGCCCACAGCGCCAAGAGGCTCCCCTCCGGTCACCTTACCCGTATTATAACAATTAAAGACAGACTTGTTGCCATTGTTAAAGCCCGCTATGCCGCCAACCTTATGATTCCCGATTACCTCGCCCTCATTATAACAGTTCCCAACAACATAACCGTTAACGCCCACGATGCCGCCGACCTCATTATTTCCCATAACCTTGCCACTATTATAACAACCCGAGATTGAATTTCCGGTAAAGGGAAAAACATACCCCACGATACCGCCGACTCTCTCCCCACCTGAAATAAAGCTCTCCACTACGCCCACGTTCCAGACCGCCGCACCATCACCGGAGATCGCTCCAAAAAGCCCTATTTCCTTCTTTGAATCATCGCTGATATAGATTCCTTTTACGACATGTCGCTGTCCATCGAAAAAGCCCTTAAAAGGCAGATCGAAAGAGCCGATCGGCATCCATGTGTTCAGCCCCGTGGTGTTCTCATCCCAATTCACCCAACCTTCCGTCATATTCAAGACGATGTCACTCTCCAACCGGATGGTCTTTCCGGAAAAATTATCCTTGCCACTATTCACCTGCTCCGCTACCCAAGCCAACTCTTCGGCCGTCGTAATCAGGTACGAGCCATTCCCATCTTTGCCAGGTTCGCTGGTGGTGCCATCCCATACCGCTTGCCCCCACGCTTGCCCTGCGAGAAGGAGCAACAGCGTTATGCCCCAAAACAGGCGGAGCATCCCGACGATGCCTTGCCCTAACTTTCTTACATCCGTTCTATTATCCATAGCATTCATTGTTTTATACCCCCTCGGGGCTCTCTCGCAAATATACAAACAAATTATAAAATCAGCCGTTTCGAAGAAGAAAACGTGCTCAAAATGGGAGTTTTATTCCCTTTTCCTGTACCCGATCAACGCCAGCCCGTTGAAGAGGAGCGCGAAAAGGGAGATGATCCCAAAGTGTCCCCATACGTCCGTGAATCCCGCACCTTTCAGGTAGACCATCCGGATCACCTCCACGAAATAGCGCATCGGGTTAAACAGCGTCAGAGTCCTCGCCCACTCCGGCATGCTGTTGATCGGCGTAAAGAGACCGCTCAAGAGGGCGAAGATGATCAGGAAGAAGAAGGTGGTGAACATCGCCTGCTGCTGCGACGACGAGATCGAGGAAACCGCCAAGCCTATCCCCGTAAACACCAGGAGATAGATCGCGGCGAAGGCATAGATGACCCCAAAACTCCCCACTGGCGATAAGCCATAGATCAGCCAGGCAACCAAGGCGCCCACCGTCAGTATCACGAAACCGAGTACCCAGAAAGGAATCAGCTTCGAGAGCAAGAAGAGCCATTTCGGGATAGGCGATACATTCATCTGCTCTATTGTTCCCTTCTCCTTCTCGCTCACGATGTTCAACGAGGATAAGGCACCGCCGATGATCGTCACGAGAAAGACAATGATTCCCGGTACCATATAGACCTTATAACTCAGGTGAGGATTGTAAAGATTGGTCACCGAAACGGACAACATCGGTCCTTCCGGCATAAGATCCGGCCCGGACAATCCGGCGCCATAATCCTGGACGATACGGGTCAGATAGGCACTTCCCAAACCGCCCTTTGTCCCGTTGACGGCATTGGCGGCGATCATCAGGCGCACCGGCTCGCCCCGTGTCAGGTCACGCTCGAAATGAGGCGGGATCTCCAGGATGATGTCCGAGCGATCGCCCTCGACAGAGGTCAAGGCCTCATCATAGGTGACGTAACGACCAGCGTCCACGAAATAGCCGGAGGCCAGCGCCTTCTCGACAAGCCGAACGGACTCTGACGACCGGTCGTGATCCACCACGGCCAGGTTGATCCGCTTCATCTCGAAATCGGCGGCAAAGGGCAGGATGGCCAATTGCAGGAAGGGGACAATAAAGATGATCTTGGGCAGGAAACGATCCCGCCAGATCTGCTTGAACTCTTTCTCTAACAAGTATCTTAACATCATGACAAACGGACTTTAAAACGACGGACACTAATCCCGACCAAAACGACAATCATGAGCGAGAGGATACCGATCTTATCGAGAAGGGCGGTCCACGGAAGCCCCTTGATCATGACGTCCTTCACGGCCATGATATACCACTTCGCCGGGACGATATTGGAAAGCCAGCGCAAGGGCCAGGGCATGTTCTCCACCGGGAACATCATCCCGCTCAACAGGATGATGGGCAGCATCAAGGCGATACCACTGACCAGCATGGCAGCCTGCTGCGTATCGGCGACGGTCGAGATCAACAGGCCCAGGCAAAGCGATACGATGGCATAGAGCACGGATATGAGGATCAACAAGGCGAGACTGCCCCGGATCGGCACGTCGAGCAGGAAGTAAGATAGCGCCAGTATCGTGGCAATATTCACAAGGCTCAATAACAGATAAGGAACCATCTTCGCCAGGATGATGTAGATCGGTCTGAGGGGCGAGACCAGGAGGACCTCCATTGTCCCCATCTCCTTCTCACGGACGATACCGACCGAGGTCATCATGGCGCAGATCAGGATCAGGATCAGACCCATCACGCCCGGCACGAAGTTGTAGGCGCCACGCATCTGAGGGTTGTAAAGAAGGGTTGTCGTGGCTCCAAGGCGGGCCTCATTTCCCTTCCCCATCATCAGGATCGCCTGGCAATAACTCGCCAGCTGGGTCGCCTCATTCGGGTCGGTCGCATCGGTCAGGAGCTGGATGGAGGAGATGTCGTCACCCGAGAAACCGGGAGGGAAAACCACCAGCAGACGGGCTTTTCCCTGACGGAGCAAGGCCTCGCCCTCCTCACGGCTCTCCACCCAGCCATAGACCTCGAAGTACTCGCTGGCCGCCAGCCGCTCAGTCAGCGCCCGACTGGCCTCGTCACGGCTGAAGTCGAGTATGGCGACAGGCGACCGCTTGATCTCGGTGGTGATGGCGTAGCCGAACAAGACCACCAGCACCACCGGCATCACCAACAGGATCAGCATCGTCCGCGGATCGCGCAGGATGTGATGAAACTCTTTTATCGTAAATGCCACAAACTCTCTCATAAGCCTACTCTCCTCGTTTTGCCCCACGTGCCAGGGACTGGAATACCTCATTCATATTATCTGCCTGATAATGGGCCTTCAGTGCCGCAGGCGAATCGAGCGCCTCGATCCGTCCGTCGACCATGATGGAGACCCGATCGCAATATTCCGCCTCGTCCATATAATGGGTAGTCACGAAGATGGTCGTGCCCTTCGCCGCGGCGGCATAAATCAACTCCCAGAAACGACGGCGAGTGACGGGATCGACCCCGCCCGTCGGCTCGTCCAGGAACACGATGTCGGGCTCATGGATCAGGGCGATCGAGAAGGCCAGCTTCTGTTTCCAGCCCAACGGTAAGGCATTGACCAGCGTATCCCGCTCCGGCTCGAGGCCGAGATCATGAAGCAACTCCGCCATCTTGGCCTGGATCTGTTTCTCGGACAGGCCATAAATACCACCAAACAGGCGGATATTCTCCCACACCTTCAGGTCGCCATAAAGGGAGAACTTCTGGCTCATGTACCCGATATGCCGCTTGATCCGCTCGCTCTCCCGATAGACATCGAAACCGGCCACCCGAGCCTCACCCGACGTTGGCCGACTCAGGCCGCACAACATCCGCATGGCGGTCGTCTTGCCCGCGCCATTAGCGCCCAGGAACCCAAAGATCTCGCCCTCACGCACCGTGAAACTGATGTGGTCCACAGCGGTGAAATCGCCAAAGCGCTTCGTCAGGCGCTCCACTTCCAAAGCGTTTCTCATCTCTCCTCCTTTCCTATTCCATTTGGCTTAAAGCCATAAAACAATCCTCAATGCCCGGCTCGATCCGCTCAATAATGGGCGACTGATGTCCCAGCTCTCCCAGGTAATTCCTCAATGGTTCGGAGATATCGCCCGAAGAGAGAGGTGTCGCCAAGTGGTGCGAGTCGCCAAAGGCGAAACAGGCGACAGCCTCATGGAAGTGTCTCAGGTCGGCCAACAAACGGGGCATATCCACTGATCGGACACTCCAGAGGGCGAAAGGATAAGCCTCACGTATGCCATCCGGCGTATCTGTCCGTAAGGCTTCGCCCTCACGTGTCAGCATGATCCGGTCGCAACGGGCCGCCTCATCCATATAAGGTGTCGAGACCAGGATCGTCATGCCTTGCGCCCGCAAGTGATCCAAAGTATCCCAAAACTCAACCCGCGAGACAGGATCAACTCCTGTCGTAGGTTCATCAAGGAATAGCAACTTGGGGCGATGGATAAGGGCACAACAGAGGGCCAGCTTTTGCTTCATGCCGCCCGACAGCTTGCCTGCCCGACGATTCTTGAAAGGCTCGAGCCAGGTATAAATATCGCGGATCAGGTCGTAGTTGGCCTCGACCGTCGTCTGGAAGATGGTGGCGAAGAAGCGCAGGTTCTCCTCGACGGAAAGATCTTGATAGAGCGAGAAGCGCCCCGGCATATAACCGACCAGCCGACGGATCTGTCGCCAATCCCTGACAATGTCGAGCCCAAGCACCTCCGCCCGTCCCTCATCGGGCAAGAGCAGAGTGGCCAGGATCCGGAAAAGGGTTGTCTTTCCTGCTCCATCCGGCCCAATCAGGCCAAACAGCTCTCCAGGCCTCACCGAGAAGCTGATCCCTTTCAGGGCTTCGACCTGCCCATAACGCTTGCGGAGCCCTTCCGCTATCACCCCATAGCTCATCGCGCCTCCTTCTTAAGCCTGACCTCACCGTACTGGCCGATCTTCAGGAAGCCATCGTTGCGCACCGCGACCTTGACGGCATAGACCAGGTTCTCTCGCTCATTCTTGGTCTGGATTCCTTTAGGAGTGAACTCCGACTTATCGGCAATCCAAGTGACAGTGCCCATATAAGAGCGATGATCATCACCGTAATCGGCCTGGACCGCCACCTCGTCGCCAAGCTTAACCAGGGCGAGCTGGTCGGCGGTGATATAAACTCGAAGATAAAGCAGTTCCAGATCGGCTACCTTATATAATGGTTTACCGACAGCCGTCACCTCGCCCGCCTCCGCATACTTGGCCAAGACCGTTCCGGCCCTGGGATTACGGATCTGGCATTTCATCAGCTGGTCATCCAACTGCATCACCTGATACTGCAGGCTCTCGGCCTCAGCGTCCGCACCACCCGAGCTCTTGCTGAGTGAGGAATATTGAGCCTCGACCTGCCGCCGCAAATAGGCTAACTGATGCTCGAGATCATCGACCTGTTTCTGGTTGCCCGCCTTGGCCGCCACAAGGTTTCGCTGACGTTGTAACTCAGTCTCCGTCGTGGCGACCTGCTGTTCCAGGACAGCGATCTGCTTACGGATGTCGGGCCGGCGGATGTCCACTGAACGGATGCTGGCCCGTAGTTGCTCTTTCCGCAGGAAGAGCTGTGTGCTGTCCACATAACCGACCAGTTGGCCAGCTGATAACCGATCGCCCTCCTCAAGCCCGAAGGCCATAATCCGGCCGTTTGCCTCCGAGGAGACCAACACCTCTGTCGCCTCGAAAAGCCCCGAAGCGTCAGCATCGGTTTCTCCCCGATCACACGAGGTAATCATCCCGATTAAGATCGTAGCCAAACCGATCATTATACCCTTTTTTGTCTTTTTCCTTCGATCTTGTCTCATATCAATCTTCTTAATATTCTTTTACATATTGACTTAACATCCTTTTAGGCGTAAAATAGAGCACTCATCATAGCATTTACATGTGCAAGAGCAAGGGCAAGGCACTGATCTCACTGATAAACAGTATAGTTAGCAGGCTCTAACGACATACGTATGTTACCCTTGACGACATACGTATGTCGTGGCTTATGACATACGTATGTCGTACCCCATGACATACGTATCTCTTGCCTCATGACATACGTATGTCGTCGGCGGTGACATACGTATGTCATTTTCAGGCAGACACTGTTAATACTATTGAACACCTTATTATTTATTTTAATATAATAATAGTTTATTACAAGCCTTCAGTTCACTCTCCCCGAACGTATATGTAATCGTAAATTGCCATCAACCGACGCAGGCGTCGGATTGCCTCTGCCTGGCGTGCCTGATCAACGGCGTTTATCTCGCGAATCAAGTCAGCTACGGAGATCACGCCATTCTGAAGCTTGGCCTCGGCAGCCTCTTTGACACTGGTCCGAAGCTCGATGATCTCTTCATCGTCGCGCAACTGCTCTGATAATCGCCTGATCTCCTCCTGCCGGTTCAACAGATCGAGCCGGGTATTGAGAAGGAAAGTCTCACGCCTGGCTTCTATCTCACGCCGCTCTGTGGCCAGCTTCCGGCGGTCGTTGGCCAGCGTATAGAGTTTGCCCAAGTTCCAGGTCAACCGAATGCCCGCTACATAATAGGCGGCAAAATCAACGTCCAACATATCCAGTCCAGGTCGCCCGTAACCGCCTTGCACAAAAGCGCCCACTCGAGGCATCCAGCCGGCCGTTAGTTGTCGCTCACGAGTCTGGCTCAGATTCTCCAAAGCCTCAAAATAGCGTAATTCCGGGCGGGCAACCGTCATGGACAAAAGGCCGGGATCAGCTGGCGTTTCCAATCGGAGCGAATCAGCCGAAAGACCTATCAACTCGGCCAGCATCCGCCTGAAAGCCACTCTCGAGGCCTCGATCCCGACACGTTGCTGCCGGGCCTCCAACTGCGCTACCCGCAGGCTCTCCCAATCGGACCGGTTAGCGACACCATTCCGCTCCATCGCCTCAACCCGGGCCAGGTTCACCTCAAGGTCGGCCAAAAGCAGGCGGTTTTGTTCCAATAACTCATCTTGTAGGAGGCAACCGAAATAGAGCTGGTTCACCCGGTCGTTGAGAAGATATAGATCATTCTCCAATTGGCTCTTGCTGACTTCCGCCTCCGCCCTTACGACCGCCTTGGTCGCCCGAGTTCCGCCTCCGTCCCAAATCATTTGGTTCACCTCGGCTACCGCCCGGTATTGATCCTTATCGAGCACGGGAATCTCAAACCCTGGAATCAAGGCGGAGATCTTCTCCTGGTCAAATGGCAACTTAGTCACGTCACTCTGATATGAGGCCTGGGCGCTCACGTTCACCTGAGGCAGCCACGCCTTAGCGGCGTTATCCAGAGAATAGCTCTCCGAACGGTCAATCAGGTCCATACGCTTAATGAGCGGATAATTCGCCCGAGCCAAGGCATAACACTCGGTCAGGGAAAGCGAAGCCTGCCCGGCACAAAGCCCTATCCCAAAAAGGCAAAGGGCAACAACTAACAGTCCGCGGCGTCTCATGACGGCACCTCCTCTCCATCAGGCTTCAGCAGGGCCTTCACCTGATCAACCACTAAAGGCCGTCGTCCGAGCCACCAGCGGCCAAAGCGCTCCTCATCTCCTTCCATCAGGATCATTGTCAGGGGTTGGCGTACCAACATGGGGAAGATCACCAGACTGACGACAACCGACAGGACATCAATCACCGGCATTTGCCGCATGAGCCCTGCCGCCATCTCCCGCTCGATCCGTTCACGCAACCGGAGCAATGGCTTTATCCGTTCCGGATCACGAGTCAAGGCCGAGATGAAATGGACCGGGTCACGATTCAGCTCATTGACAATAAACACCGGGAGCATCCGGTTGCGCCAGATGATCCCCATATAAAGATCCAGCAGGTCGGGCAGCAACTCCAAAAAGGTCGCCTCACTGTTCCGCTCCAGGATCCGATCGATATTCGGGAACAATCCAGAGGACAACTCCTCAAGCACCGCCTCGAACAATCGCTCCTTTGTCCGATAATAATAATGTAAGGCGGTCCGTCCGATGCCTGCCTCGGTCGCCACGTCGCTCATGGTCGCCGCCTCGAAACCTTTTCGCACGAAGACTCGCTTGGCCGCCTCTATGATATGCGCCTCCATATTGATAGGTTGGTTCTCGTTACTCATATTAGTATAAGCATTATAGGGAGTGACTCCCCTGTTTGACACTATTGTCAGACGCAAATGTAAAAACATTTCCCAACACAACAAAAGAATCGAGGCGGAAATAAACAACGGCCACGAAAGTCCGGGGGAAAATCCAATTTATGGGCCAAAGCACTTTCCCAATCCGGAAAAAAGACTAATTTTGTAGAGGATCTAAATTAACTATTCACACTGATATTGTCATGAACATCCAGCAATTAGAATATATCCTGGCGGTGGACCAATACCGTCATTTCGCTAAGGCGGCGGAGCATTGCCGCGTCACCCAGCCTACCTTGAGCATGATGATCCAGAAGCTGGAGGACGAGCTTGGTGTCAAGATCTTTGATCGTGCCTTGCAACCCATCCGCCCGACTCCGGCCGGCAAGAAAATCATCGAGCAGGCCCGCGTCGTCTTGCACCAGGCCGCGTTGATCAAGGACATCGTAAACGAGGAGGAGCAGTCGCTGAAAGGCACCTTCCATCTGGCCGTGCTGCCCACCATCGCGCCTTACCTCCTGCCCCGTTTCTTCCCGGCCATGATGGAGAAAAAGGAGGAGCTCGACATCCGGGTTATGGAGATGAAGACAGCCCAAGCGATCAAGGCCTTGATGGATGGCGATATCGACGCCGCCATTATCGCCAACGAGCCTGTGGAGAACCAATTGCGTGGAGAGATCCTGTTCTACGAGCGCTTCTTCGGCTATGTGGCCAAGAACGAGCCGGTCTTCAAGAATGAGCGGATCCGCTCGGCCGATATCAGTGAGGAGCGGCTTTGGCTGCTCGACGAGGGCCATTGTTTCCGCGACCAGCTGGTCCGTTTTTGCCAGATGGAGAAGGTCCGCCTTCACCAGGCCGCCTATCGGCTCGGAAGCCTGGAGACATTCATGCGAATGGTCGAGAGCGGAAGCGGCATGACCTTCATCCCCGAACTGGCCACTCACCAGTTGAGCGAGCGCCAGCAGGAGTTGGTCCGTCCTTTCGCCATTCCGGTACCGACAAGGGCGATCGTCTGGGTTACCCGCAAGGACTTCGTACGCCATCAGATGGCCCGTCTCGTGATAGACACCATCCGTAAAAGTGTCCCAAAGAGCATGCTTACCCTCCAACCCGGCCAAAAGGTGATGTAAAAGAGAAGAAAGAGAAAGGGGACAACCGTGTCCCGATCTGGCAGGAATGGGCGACAGGGAAAAAGGAAGAACGACGTTTAACCTAAAATATGACAGATATGAAAACGCTCACTCGATTGATTATGGGATTGATGGCGTTGCTCATGATCCCGACCTTCCACCTCACCGCTCAAGTGGAGACGCCCACGGGCGACTTCATCACGGTAGAGGGCCTTGTACGTGACAAGGAGAGCAAGAAAAAGCTGGAATATGTCAACATCGCCGTCGCGGGAACCAACATCGGAACAGTCACCAACGCCGACGGCGCCTTCTCGATCAAGATCCAGAAAGCCTTCTCGAACCGTCCTGTCGAGGTGTCGCACATCGGCTACCTGAACACGGTCATCCCCTTGTCGGGTAAAGACATCTCAGGATACACCGTCTATCTGGAGCCCAATCCAACCAGCTTGGACGAGGTGATTATCCGTGGTGGCGACGCCAGGCCCATTGTCCTGGAGGCGATGAGCAAGATTCCCACCAATTATCCGGCAACGGAAAGCCTGTTGACCGGCTTCTATCGGGAAACCGCCCAAAAGGGACGGCGCTACATCACCATCTCGGAAGCGATTATCGATATCTACAAGACCGCCTACAAACGGGTTGACGCCTCGTCCGACCGGGTACAGATCCTGAAAGGGCGCAAACTGCTCAGCCCCAAAGTAAGCGATACCTTGATCGTCAAATTGCTGGGAGGCCCGAACCTTTCCCTCTATGTCGATATCGTCAAGAATCCCTATTTGCTGCTCGATCCGGAGCTCATGCCCTATTACGCCTTCCGTCTGGAAGGAAGCACAGTGCTCGATGAACGACCACATTACGTGATCGATTTCCAGCCCCAAGCGTCCCTGCCCTATGCGTTGTACAAAGGAAAGCTCTACATCGACAAGAAACGCCTGTCGTTTAGCCGGGCGGAATTCGAGCTCGACATGAGCGACCGACTGAAAGCGACTGACGCTATCCTGAAGAAAAAGCCATTCGGATTGCGTTTCCGCCCGATCGGAGTCACTTACCTCGTCACCTACAGCGAGCGGCAAGGTGTCACCTGGCTCAATTACATCCGCAACGAGATCCGGTTCAAGTGCGACTGGAAACGAAAGCTTTTCTCGACCAACTACACGATGACCTCCGAGATGGTAGTCACGGACGGCAAGATGGCGGAGGAACGGATTCCTTACAAGATCTCGTTCAAGTCAAACCAGTCGCTTTCCGATAAGGTGTCCGATTTCGCGGACGAGCAATTCTGGGGAGACTACAACATCATCGAACCGACGGAATCGCTTGAGAACGCTGTCCATAAGCTCAAGAAATGGCACGAAAAGGATAAGAAATAAAATATGAACGAAACCGGACATAAAGCCAGTACTGTCCGGAACAAACTCCAGTACTGTCCGAAGAAAACTCCAGTACTATTGGGAAAGTACTCCAGTCCGATGCTTATCGGACTGGAAAGAGGTTCCAAGCTATTGGCAACCAATTCCAGAAACAAGACCCCATTAAAAACATAAAGAGAGTCTTTTCGCAAAGGCTCTCTTTATAGGTTTTTAATAGGTATTAGTCTTTAAGGCAAAAAGATTGTTTAGGTTATCTGGGTGCAAAGATGGCCCTTTTCTCTCGACTGAACAAATTATAAAATGTATTTTACAACATGTTTTCAAAAAAATATACATTAGTGTCCCGTTAAAATGGGACGAGTTAAACAATTAATCAAATAGCCCCGGA
>DGYMR06203__coassemble_1020_pt1 | contig 21264 bp, 18 predicted proteins | sample DGYMR06203__metabat2_low_PE_012 | metagenome-assembled genome bin DGYMR06203
ATTTTTACGCATGTTACTAAATAATTTGTGTCAACTTATTTAGTACACTACATGGTACGGAGGCATCGGTGTATGTCTCTTGATGGAAATTATCAGCATGAAGGAGAAACCGGGAGCGTAGGTATAATCTTTCGCTCCCGGTTCTTTTATTACATCTCCAATATCAAGATCTCTTTCGACGATAAGGAGAGCTCTTTTTGCAAGGGGATCGTACGGTTGGTCAGGATGTCCTTGCCACTTGTCTTTCCCTGTAGGATCTCCGCATAGCGGTCGAGTGAGAGGTTGACGGGCTCGTCCTGTCCGTTCATGATGACGATGGCACTGCGCTCGCCAAGGCGGCGTTCATAGACATAGACGCCGTTGTCGGGCATGAAATGTTTCATCTGGCCGTGGGCGATCACGTCGTTGTCCTTGCGCCAGTGGAGAATCGTGCGCAGGAAATTCCAGGCCTCGTTTTGAACAGCGCTTCGTCCCTCGGCGGTGAACTCGTTTCTCGTGTCGCCCGGCCAGCCGCCAGGCACGTCGAGGCGAACGTAGCCGTCGCCTTTCGACTTATTGCCGTTCATCAGCAACTCCTGCCCGTAATAGAGCTGTGGAATGCCGGGGATAGTCAGCAGGAAGGTCATGCCCTGCTTGAAGGCGTAGAGATCTTCTATGCTCTCGGGCAAGGCCGGCAGGAAGCGGTCGGTATCGTGATTCTCGAGGAAACGCAAAACATGGTAGATGTCCGGATAGACATAATCGTAGCACATATGCTCGAAAATGGTCTGCAGACCGCCCTTTTTCTGATGGAACGCCTGGCTGGCGATGCCCATCAGCCGGAAATCCATGACCGTTTTCAGACCCGAGTCTTCGCCGTCGAAATTGAGACGGCTGCCTTTTTGCCAATAGGCGGAACCGATCGTATAGTTCATCCAGGCTTCACCGACGATGTTGTAGTCTGGATATTCGGTCTCGACCGCCTCGCACCACTCGCGCATCATCGTCTTGTCGGCGTAGGGATAAGTATCTTGGCGGATGCCATCGACACCACTGTACTCGATCCACCAGATGGAATTTTGGATTAGGTATTTCGCCACATGAGGATTCTTCTGGTTGAGGTCGGGCATCGAGGGAACAAACCAACCGTTCAGCATCCGGTCGCGATCGTAGTCGGACGCGTAAGGATCGAAGTAGACCTCCTTGTCGTGATTCGTTTGCACGTAATTGTCCAGGTGATTGAACCAGTCCTTGCTCGGGATGTCTTTCATCCAGGGATGATCGCTGCCGCAGTGGTTGAAGATCATGTCCATAACGACCTTCATGCCTCGCTTGTGAGCATCGTCGATGAGGTCGACATATTCCTCGTTGGTGCCGAAACGTGGGTCTACACGGTAATAGTCGGTTGTCGCGTAACCGTGATAGGAACCACCTTCCATATCATTTTCCAGTACGGGATTGAGCCAGATTGCCGTGACGCCCAAGTCCTCGATATAATCCATGTGCTGTTTGATGCCTGCAAGGTCGCCACCGTGGCGGGCGTTGGGGTTATCACGGTCTACCTTATAAACTTGCCGCAGAGGAATCTGGTCGTTGTCGGGGTTGCCGTTGGCGAAACGGTCCGGCATGATCAGGTAGAGAACATCCGACGAGTCGAAGCCTTTGATCTGTGTCGCGTTAGGCTTGCGTTGTCTTAATTCGTAGGCATAGCGGATGTTTTTCTTTCCGGAAGAGAAGGTAATGTCGAATTTACCTGGTTTGGCGCCGGCCACGTCGAGATAGACGATCAGGTAGTTGGGGCTTTCGAGAGCGACACTGCTCTTGATCTTGATACCGGGATAATCGACAGTTGGGCGGTAAGTGGCAATATTATCGCCATAGACCATTAATTGTAATTCCGGATTCTTCATATCGCTCCACCAGAAGGCGGGTTCCACTTTCAGGTTTTCCGCATGGATCGCGTTTGTCGCGAAAAGAGCGAGCAATAAGCTTAAAAATGTGTTTCTGCTCATGATATTTTGTTATGGGATTAATATATACGCGAATATATTGAAAAATTGTCTTCCTTCGGATCTGTTAACCGGAATAAGAACTGTTTAGATAAGATCCGTTAAGGGAGTGATAAAAAAGGCTTTCTTCCCGTGAGGAATCCTTTTTTTTGTACCTTTGAAGCCTATTTAATCTTTTGCGGATGAAAGAATTTGATGTCAAGGCCATTCGGGAGGATTTCCCGATCTTGAGCCATAAGATCTATAACGATAAACCGTTGGTCTATTTTGACAACGGCGCGACAACCCAGAAACCCCGTGTGGTTGTCGAGAAAATCGAGAGCGGTTATTATAACGTAAACGCGAACATCCATCGCGGTGTTCATTTCCTGAGCCAGGCGGCGACGGAGGCGCATGAGGCGGCCCGTGATGAGGTCCGTCGTTTCCTTAATGCCCGCTCGGCTAATGAGATCGTCTTTACCCGCGGCACGACTGAGTCGATCAACCTGGTCGCTTCCAGTTTTTCGGACGAGTGCCTGTCGGCAGGGGATGAGGTGATTGTCTCGGTGATGGAGCATCATTCCAATATTGTTCCCTGGCAGATCCAGGCGGCCAAGAAAGGAATTTCGTTGCGGGTGATCCCGATGAACGAGCGGGGTGAGCTTTGCCTGGACCGTTATCGTGAGCTGTTTACCGAGCGGACTCGCCTGGTTTCAGTCGCCCACGTCTCCAACGTGCTCGGTACGGTCAACCCGGTGAAAGAGATCATCGCTATCGCTCATGAGCATGGCGTGCCGGTATTGGTAGATGGTGCGCAGTCCGTGCCGCATATGGCGGTCGACGTGCAGGATCTCGATGCGGAGTTCTATGTTTTTTCCGGGCATAAGATCTATGGTCCGACCGGAATCGGCGTGCTTTACGGTAAGGAGGAATGGCTCGAGAAGTTGCCACCTTATCAAGGCGGAGGAGAGATGATCGCTTCCGTGTCGTTCGAGAAGACGGTATTCAACGAGCTTCCTTATAAGTTTGAGGCCGGTACGCCCGATTTTATCGGTAGTACGGCGTTGGCGGAGGCGCTTCGTTATGTCAATGGAATAGGTATGGACCGGATCGCCGCCTATGAGGAGGAGTTGCTGGCCTATGCGACAGAGAAATTGCAGGCGATCGAGGGCGTGCGGATTTTTGGGCAGGCTCGGCATAAAGGCGCCGTGCTCTCGTTCCTGGTTGGGAATATCCATCATTACGACATGGGCATGTTGCTCGATCGTTTGGGTATTGCTGTCCGTACGGGACATCATTGTGCCCAGCCTTTAATGCAGGCATTGGGTATTGAGGGAACTGTACGTGCCTCGTTCTCGTTCTATAACACGAAGGAAGAGATCGATCAGTTCATTGCGGCTGTCGATCGGGTCCGTAAAATGTTCTGATGATGTTTTATTACCTGAGAAAGTACCCTTTTTCGCTGGCGTTGATCGCCGTGGTGATTTATCTGTCCTTCTTCAAGCCGCCGAAGGTGGATGAGGCGTTGCTTTTTCCCGGGTTTGATAAGGTGGTGCATTTCTGCATGTATGCCGGCGTGTCGGGTATGTTGTGGCTGGAGTTCTTCCTGAACTACCGGCGAGGCATCGCCCCTAAGGCGCACGGGTTTATCGGTGCGCTGGTTTGCCCTATCTTGATGAGCGGCTTGATCGAGATCGGGCAGGCAAACCTGACAACTTATCGGGGTGGTGATTGGTTCGATCTGTTGGCTAATATCTGTGGTGTGCTTGCGGCGACGGTTTTTGCCTGGCTTGTGATTCATCCGTGGATCGTCGGTCGGAAATGTAGTAAAACCCAGGATTGAAGACTAAAATGATGAAAGGAAAATAAAGATGTTATTACCCTATCTCGAAAATGGTCGCCTTGAGGCGGGATGCGATGAAGCGGGCCGCGGTTGCCTGGCCGGTGCGGTTTATGCGGCGGCCGTGATCTTGCCTCCCGATTTTAAGTGTGAGGCCTTGAATGATAGTAAGCAGTTGAGCGAGAAGAAACGTTATGAGTTACGCCCGTTGATCGAGCGCGAGGCATTGGCCTGGGCTGTCGGCGTGGTTGGTCCCGACGAGATCGACCGGATAAACATCTTGCGGGCCTCGTTCCTGGCGATGCATCGGGCGATCGACCAGCTCAAGATCCGTCCGGAGCATCTGTTGATCGACGGAAACCGTTTCACACCTTATGAAGGCATCCCGCATACGACAATCGTCAAGGGTGATGGCAAGTATCTCAGTATCGCTGCCGCTTCAATCCTGGCTAAGACCTATCGTGACGATTATATGAACCAACTCGCTATCGAGTATCCCGCTTATCACTGGGAGGAAAACAAGGGCTATCCGACCAAGGCGCATCGTGAGGCGATCCGTCAGTTTGGCCCGACACCTTATCACCGTAAGAGTTTTACGTTGCTCCCGGCCCAATTGGAATTGTTCCCTTAAAAAGATTAGTTGTATTACGGGATTAATAATAGAGGTATTACGCCATCGATAATAGTATTATTACAACACCGATAACAGCTGTGTTATGGCATCGGTAATAATACTATTACGATGGTGATAACAATGGTATTATTCCATCTCTTTTGTGCGGAACGCGACGGCGTAGAGGCGCATCTGCTTAACCATCGCCACGAGTCCGTTCGAGCGGGTAGGCGAGAGGTGCTCCTTGAGGCCGACTCGCTCAATGAAATAGAGGTCGGCATCGATGATTTCCTGCGGCGTGTGGCCGGAGAGGATCTGGATCAATAGGGAAACGATGCCTTTGACGATGACAGCGTCGCTCTCGCCCTGGAAGACGATCTTCCCGTCTACGTAATCGGCCTGCAGCCAGACGCGGCTTTGGCATCCCTCGATCAAATTGCTCTCTGTCTTATAGCGCTCATCGAGTGGTGGCAGCGAGTTGCCCAGATCGATCAGGAGGGCGTATTTGTCCATCCAATCGTCGAATACGGAGAACTCGTCGATGATTTGGTCTTGTAATTCGTTAATGCTCATAATTTATAGTGTTTATTTTTCGTTGTAAATCACGTGCAGGACGGTCTGTCCGACCGCTTTAAGCGTCTCGCGGTCGATGTTGGACATGTTATCCCGTTGTGTATGCCAATAATCGGGGAATCCCTTCTCCGAATCCGGGTCATAGTTTATGATATCAATGCAAGGGATACCGAGGCCACTGATGACGTATTGGTGGTCGTCGGTGACGGCGCCTCCGTCGGCATTAATGAAATATTTTCCATAACCGAGATTACGGGCGGCGCTCCACACCATCTCAACGATGGGCGCCGCGGCACGGACGGACTGGTATTCCTTGAAGAAGGTCGCGCCGCGCCCGCCGACCATGTCGAGCAGGATGCCATACTTCGCCCTGTAGTTCGGGACGTGCGTATTGCGTGTCCAAAACTGCGTACCGAGGCACCAGGTGTCTGGTTTGTAATCGTCTACGAACTCTGGCGTGCCATAATCCTCGGCGTCAAAGAAAATAATGTCGACTCCAATGCCTGGATCCTTGGTTTGGAGTTGGCGGGCGATCTCCAGGAGAGCGCCGACACCGCTCGCCCCGTCATCGGCCCCGTCGAGGGGCTTGCGGTGGTTCGCCGGATCAGGATCATGATCCGAGTAGGGGCGACTGTCCCAATGCGCGAAGAGAAGGACTCGGTTGTCCATATCGGGATTATAGCTACCGATAATATTGTAGCAGCTGAGCCGTGTGCCGTCGTAGGCAGTCAGGTTTGCTTCTTGGACGAATGTTTTAGCCCCGAATCGTTTCAATTCGTCCGCGAGATAGTTGGCGCAGGCCTTATGCGCTTCGGAATTGGGCACTCGTGGGCCGAAAGCGACCTGTTTTTCGACGTAAGTGTAGGCGCTGTCGGCGTTAAACTCGGGCACGTTGGTAGCGGCAGCCGGTTTGGATGCCGTGACTGTCGTCGCGTTGTTGTTTTTCGCGTTCTGCTGTCCGCAGGCGAAGAGCATCAGGCTCATGAATACGATCGGGAATTTTAGCATACTGTTTTCTTTTTAAAAATGAATATTAGAGGCTTTTCGCTGTGGCCGCGGCCTGAACTTCGGTCATGACCCGCAGGAGATTGCCGCCCCAGATCTTGGCGATATCCTCCTCGGAGTAGCCTCGCTCTATTAGTTTGACGGTGATCTGGATAAAGTCGTTGTCGGCCTCGCATCCGATAATGCCGCCTCCGCCATCAAAGTCGGAGCCGATGCCCACATGATCGATGCCGGCCACCTTGACCATATGATCGATATGCTCGATCGCGTCCATCAGGCAGGCATTCTTGTAATCGCTATTGATGTAACGATCGAGCAAGCAGACCTGGGCGACGCCACCATTCTTGGCCAAAGCCTTCAACTGCTCGTCGGTCAGGTTGCGGTCGTGTTTGCAAACGGCCATCGCTGATGAGTGAGAGCAGATGATAGGCGCTTTGCTTAATTCAATGACATCCCAGAAGCTCTTCTCCGAGGCGTGCGAGAGATCGATCATCACGCCCTGGCGATTCATTTCCGCGACGACTTCACGTCCGAATGGGCTGAGGCCGTTCCATTCGTTTTTGGTCTTCGATGATGAGTCGCAGATGTCGTTATCATACGAATGGCACAAGGTGATGTAGTTAACGCCCATTTTCTTGAAGCGAGCGATGTTCGAGAGATCCTTTCCTATGCCGTAGCCATTCTCGATGCCGATAAAGAAGGCTTTCTTGCCCTCGCGTTTCAAGCGATAAAGATCGTCGGCGGTTGTGGCGATACCGCAAAGGTCCTTGTTCTTTTCCGCTTGTTGATGGATGCCTTCGATCAACCCGTTGACCTTCTTGACCGCTTGCTGGAGCGATGAGTCGTCACGTTTTCCCTGACCGATAAAAGCGGCCAGGAAGACGCCATCGAGCTTGCCCTCCTCCATCTTCGGGAGGTTCACGCGGTTTTTCTCACGGTCGGCGATGTTGAAGCCTGCCCGTTTGAACCAGAACGGAGTATCTGTATGGGTGTCGACTGAGGCAAAACGTTTGTGCATCTCTTTAGCCTGATGGAAAACACGAGCCTTCTCCATCCAGAAGCGGAAGATCTTGACCATGGTGGTGTCGCCCGCTTTGGTCATTCCCTCCGGATGCCATTGGACGGCCATGATTGTCTTGTTCGGGAAGGCGTCGTAGGCCTCGATAATGCTATCGGGCGCGTATGCGGTCGCCTTGAAGATCGGCGCCAGATCCTTTACCGCCTGATGGTGGTAAGAGTTCACGCCGACTTCGGTTTTGCCAAGGACCTCGGCCAAGGCGCTCTTGGGATCGATCGAGATCGTATGTGAGGCGAATTGCCGGGGCAATTGTTGTACGTGCTTGATGTAGCTTTCCCGTTGAGAGGGAATATCTTGATAAAGCGTTCCGCCAAACGCGACGTTGATCAGCTGCTCGCCCCGGCAGATTCCGAAAAGCGGGACGTTGCGGTCCGACGCCAGCTTGATCAGTTTCAACTCGAACTCATCGCGTGTGGGGTCGACCTCTTTCAATGTCTGTCGTGGTTGCTCGCCATACCAAAGCGGGTTTATGTCCGCACCGCCAGTGATAATAACTGCGTCGAGGTTGGCTACGATGTTACGAAGTACTTCGCCATCGGTTGTCGCTGGAATGACAACAGGTGAACCGCCCGCTTTCAGGATCGACTGGATGTAGGTGTCGGAAATACTGGAGGCGTTCTCGCCGTGATCGCTTACGGATAAGCCAACCAATGGGGAATAGGCTCCACGGAGTTTGACATCGCACGAGTCGATCAACAGGTTCAGTTGTTTCAGGTTCGGGACAATAGAACCGTTTGTTTGCGCCTGGGCTTGCCAGGCGATGAAGCATGTTAGCAAAATGGATAGTAGTTGTTTCATGATATGGATGTGTGCTAAGTTTATTTCCTGTGATTTTGGGCCATTGTCAGGACACGCAAGAAGTTCTCACCCCAGATCTTACGAATATCGTTCTCGCTATAACCCTCCTTGAGCAACCGCATGGTGATATTGATCAGCTCGTTGGTCGCCGAGCAGCCGATCAGCTCACCGTCGCCATCAAAATCGGAACCGATACCGACATGGTCAATACCCATGATCTCAACCATATGGTTGATATGCCGGATCGCGTCGCTCAGCGAGGCTTTCTCTGCGTCCTCGTTGATGAAGCCCTTGTAAAGACATACTTGGGCAACTCCGCCTCGCTCTGCCAGGGCTTTCAGCTGTTCATCCGTCAGATTGCGTGGATGATCGCACAAAGCTCTAGCGGAAGAGTGGGTAGCGACGATTGGTACCTCACTGTTTTCCAGGGCCTGGAAGAAACTTCGCTCGGAAGCGTGTGACAGGTCGATAAGCACGCCCTGACGATTCATCTCGCGGATGACCTCTTTGCCGAAGGGACTTAAGCCTCGCCATTCGTTCTTTCCACGGGCAGAATCGCAAATGTCGTTATCGCCGTTGTGGCAAAGCGTGATGTATTGTACGCCCATGTCACGGAACTTGGCGATGTTGTCCAGGTTTTTTCCTAAGGCGTATCCGTTCTCGATCGCCAGGCAGATCGCTTTTTTGCCTTGAGCTTTCAGGGCACGGATTTCTTCAGGGCTTCTTGCGATACTCATGCGACCGGGATTTTTCTTCTCTTGGGCGATCACTTGGTTGAGCCGCTCAGTCGCGTAGTCTGTTGCGGCCTGAAGTGAATGCTCATCTCTTTTCCCTTGTGGAATATAAGCGACCATGAAAGCGACATCCGTCAGTCCCTCTTCCATGAATGGTAGGTTTACCTTTCCGCCCTCTTTTCTTCCGATGTTGAATTCGCCGGGGAAGATCATCGGTGTATCGGTATGCGAGTCGAGGATGACACTGGATTGATGGATAGCTTTGGCCTTGGCGAAGAGTATAGCGTTCTCCACGTGATAACGGAACAGGGCTTTAGCCTTTTCATCGATCTCTTCCATGGCTTCCGGATGCCACTGGATACTGAAGATTGGTTTCTCCGGATGACCGATCGCCTCGTTGATACCATCGGATGCTTTGGCCAGTTCCATGAAACCGGGCGCAATGTCCTTGATGGCTTGATGATGGAATGAGTTGACCATTATCTCGTTGGCACCGCCAAGAATATCACGGATCGGATTCTTTCCGGAAGTCAGTGATACAGCGTGTGAGGGATATTCACGGGCCTGCTTTTGACTGTGTTTGATTGGTGAGCCTGTGGCCTGGCTGTAAATATCTTGATAGATTGTCCCTCCGAAGGCGATGTTCATGAGTTGATGGCCACGGCAGATACCCATGATCGGGATTTGTCGGTTGGTGGCCAAGCGGATAAGCATCAAGTCGAACTCATCCCTGTAAGTATCCACGTCTTGCAATTGTGGAATGGGGTCTTCATTGACAAATAGGGGATTGATATCGGAGCCGCCACTCATGACCAGTCCGTCGATGCCCTCGACAATCGAGGTCAGGAGCGACAGGTCGGTGATGGCGGGAATGATGACCGGCGCCCCACCGGCGTCGGCAACAGCCTGAACATACGTCTCGGCCAGGCAAGAAAGTCCATCCTTCCGGTTTGCGGATATGCCTATCCGGGGTGGTCGATCGTTAGAACAGGGTTTTGAATAAAGGTCGACTTCCGAGAGAAGTCCCTCAAGACTGGGATAACGAACTTTCTTGCTCATGGCATTGGGATTTTATGCGTCAATATTAGCGTAGGTCGCGTTTTCCTCGATGAATTCGCGACGCGGTCCGACATCCTCGCCCATCAGCATGGCGAAAATCTGGTCCGCTTCGGCGGCATTATCGATTGTGATCTGTTTCAACGTCCGGTTCTCCGGGTTCATGGTTGTATCCCATAACTGGTGATCGTTCATCTCACCCAAACCTTTGTATCGTTGCGTATGGATCTGGTTCTCGTTTCCGCCTCCATATTTGTTGATAAACATCTGGCGCTGTTGATCGGTCCAGCAGTATTCCTCAACTTTGCCTTTCTTGCAGAGATAGAGAGGTGGTGTAGCCAGATAGACATAACCATTCTCGATCAGGGCACGCATCCGGCGGAAGAAGAAGGTCAGGATCAAGGTCGCGATGTGGCTACCATCGACATCGGCATCGGTCATGATGATAACCTTGTGATAACGCAGCTTCTCGAGGTTCAGCGCTTTAGGGTCATCTTCCGTACCGACGGTGACACCCATTGCCCGATAGATGTTCTGGATCTCCTCACTTTCGAATATCTTGTGATCCATTGCCTTCTCGACGTTCAGGATTTTACCGCGAAGAGGCAGGATCGCCTGGAAGTTACGGTCGCGTCCCTGTTTTGCCGTACCACCCGCAGAATCTCCCTCGACCAGGAATAACTCGCAGATCGAGGCGTCTTTTGATGAGCAGTCGGCCAACTTTCCTGGCAGTCCTCCGCCAGTCATGGGCGATTTACGTTGCACGAGCTCACGAGCCTTGCGAGCCGCATGGCGGGCTTGAGCCGCGAGGATTACCTTGTCGACAATGATTTTTGCCTCTTTCGGATGCTCTTCCAGATAATAGCCTAAAGCTTCGCCGACCGCCATGTCGACCGCTCCAGTCACTTCGCTGTTACCCAGTTTTGTCTTCGTTTGTCCCTCGAACTGAGGCTCGGCTACCTTGATGGAGATAACGGCTGTCAAGCCTTCCCGGAAGTCATCACCCTGGATCTCCACTTTTGCCTTCTCCAGTAATTTGGAATCTTCGGCATATTTCTTCAACGTACGGGTCAGTCCGCGGCGGAAACCGGCCAAGTGCGTTCCTCCCTCGATCGTATTGATGTCGTTTACGTAAGAGAAGACACTCTCATTGTATGAGGTGTTGTAGGTCATGGCTACCTCAACTGGAATACCCTGTTTCTCGGTGACGATATGGATTACGTCCGGGATCAGTTTCTCTTTTGAGCGGTCGATGTAACGAACGAATTCCATCAAGCCATCTTTCGAGTGGAAAGTCTCCGATTTGTAGCTGCCATCCTCACGGCGTACACGCTTGTCAGTCAGCGTGAGGGTGATGCCCGCGTTCAGGAAGGCCAGCTCCCTCAAGCGGGTTGCCAGGATATCGTATTTGTATTCCGTCACGGTAAAGATTGAGCCATCCGGTTTGAAGGAGATCGTCGTACCGGTTGTCTTGGTGTCGCCAATGATCTGCACGTCGTGCAAGGGCTTTCCGCAAGAGAATTCCTGCATATGGATTTTACCGTTACGGCGTACCTCCGCACGCAAGTATGTTGACAATGCGTTAACACAGGAGACACCGACACCGTGCAAACCTCCGGAAACCTTGTAAGTACCCTTATCGAACTTACCGCCGGCGTGCAGGACGGTCAAAACCACCTCCAATGCCGATTTTCCCTCTTTCTCATGAATATCAACGGGAATACCGCGGCCATCATCTGTAACGTTTATGGAATTATCTTCATTGATTACGACATCGACATGCGAGCAGAAACCCGCCAAAGCCTCATCGATTGAGTTATCAACCACCTCATACACTAAATGATGCAGACCCTTTTCCCCTGTATCACCGATATACATGGACGGTCTTTTCCTTACGGCTTCGAGCCCTTCAAGCACCTGAATACTATCAGCGGAGTATTCTGTGGCAGTATTCTTTATTTCTTCACTCATGAGCTTATCTATCTTTTTTGATCACTAATATCTACTGTTCTGAAAAATCTAGCAAATGTACGGTTTTTTAGTGAGATGGAGAACTCGGAGATGTGAAAATAGTCAAAAGGAAGGTCTGATATTCAATGGTATGACAATAAAAAAAGAGGCAAGTAATCTTGCCTCTTTTGTCGTGGTTGTAGCCCATAGGGGAATCGAACCCCTCTTTCAAGAATGAAAATCTTGCGTCCTAGCCGATAGACGAATGGGCCATAGGATCAAAAAAGCCGGGCTTTGATTAAGTCCGGCTCCATACTTATCGTAATGTAACCCCTTTTACTTAAGCTAAGCTGTTCACGTGTTTAGCGAGCTTAGACTTCAAGTTACCCGCTTTGTTCTTGTGGATGATGTTTTTCTTAGCCAACTTGTCCAACATAGAACATACTTTCGGATACAATGCTTGTGCCTCGTTCTTGTCCTCAACCGAACGCAATGCTCTTACCGCGTTTCTTGCGGTTTTAGCATAGTATCTGTTATGCAAGCGTCTCGCTTCTGTTTGTCTGATTCTCTTGATTGATGACTTATGATTTGCCATTTCTAGATTACCCTTATATTGTTTTTTAATCCTGTTTATTGTAGCCCATAGGGGAATCGAACCCCTCTTTCAAGAATGAAAATCTTGCGTCCTAGCCGATAGACGAATGGGCCAGATTTTGCCATCTCTTTGTGTTAGTGGCCGTTCTTCTGTTTGCGACTGCAAAGATAGACCTATTTTTTAAGCTGCCAAAATATTTCTTGTGAAAATTTGATTTCCAGTGCTATTTAACTTCTATTTAGAACTTAAGTCCTCCAGATGAATCTCCAGGGCCTTTACGGAGATGTTGATTTCCCAGATACAAACGCAAAGAGAGGCGGCCAGCAGCAGTAGGGCGATGCCAAATACCCAGGCGGCGATGGTTTGCAGGGAGACGTAGACGAAAAACATGGCGATGACGCAGAGTAGGAGACTCAGGATTCCCAGGATCTGCATGGCCCTTGTCAGGTAAAGTCTTTTCCTCAGGTTCTGGATCTGGGCGATCTCTTTAGGCGCCGGTGATCCGCCCAGTTTCTCTTTCAGGCTCCGGACGAGGCTCGCGTACGACAGGAAGCGGTTGGTGTAGGCCAGCAGGATGAGTGAGATCGCTGAGAAAAGCAATGAAGGTGTCGTTAGGTCGATCATAAGTTGGTCTGTTTATTTAGTTGGACAAATATTTTTATTACTTTCGATCTCGCAAATTTAGGAAAAATATGTTGACTAAAACACGGGCGATCGTCTTAAGGGTAGCTCCTTATAACGATAAAAGCTCTATTATATATATGTATACGGAGGCGTTCGGGCGTTGTTCGTATGTGATGACTTGGCCACGGGGTAGGAGCTGTAAAATCCCGAGGTCGCTTTTCATGCCCTTGTCTCTGCTGGAGATCGAGGATACTCATTTTCCGAAACGGGACTTGCACCGCCTCTCGGAGGCGCACGCCTGCTTTCCGATGAGCCGAATCGCTCTTGATCCGGTACGTAACGCGCTCGCCCTTTTCCTGGCGGAGGTGCTCTATCGCGTGGCGCGCGACCGCGAGCCCGATCAGGGGCTGTTCGACTACCTCGCCGAGTCGGTCGCCCTCCTCGAGCGCCTCGACCAGGGGATCGCCAATTTCCACATCGTCTTCCTGATGGGGCTGACCCGCTTCCTCGGCATCTTCCCGAACCTCGAGGGCTACCGCCCGGGGGTGCTCTTCGACTTGCGCGAGGGGGCCTTTACGGACCGGCTGCCGACCCACCCCGATTACCTCGGGCCGCGCGAGAGCGAGGTCTTCTACAGCCTTCTCCGGATCCGTTATGGGAATATGGCGCTCTACGCCTTCTCGCGCCAGGAGCGGGTCTCGATCCTGCGGAGGATCATCGATTATTACCGGTTGCACCTGCCGGAGTTCCCCGAGATCCACTCGCTCGCCATTTTTCAGGACTTGTTCGATTGAATGGGCTCCGGGCTATTGCTGGTTTGGGGAAATGTTGTATCTTTGCCGCCGAATCGCCACGGGCCGCCCGCCCGACCGGCTTTTGCCTTGGTAGTTCAACGGATAGAACAAGTGTTTCCTAAACATTAGATAGGGGTTCGATTCCCCTCCGAGGTACTTCCACGCCCCTTTTTTACTCCCTCAGTCACTTCGTGACAGCTCCCCCTTCAAAAGGGGGAGCGGGGTACTATTTGTCTCGATCTTTTGGGGATGTGTCAAATATCTCTACTCCCTGAAAAGCTCCCCCGAGAGGGGAGCTTTCCTAAAGATCGTAACGAAAAGTATCTCGCTCCCCCTTTTGAAGGGGGAGCTCCCCGAAGGGGTGAGGGAGTAAAAGGGCCACGGAAGGAAGGCCCCAACCTTCAATCAAACCCCTCCCGGTGTCCCTTCCTCGCCGGCGTCGGGGTTCTTCGCGCGCTGGTAGTCGGCGCGGGTCTGGTAGCTCACGCCGTCCTCCAGCACGCCGCCGTCCTCGAAGGTGATGCCTTGCAGGATGCGCTCGCGGAAGGCCTTGTCCGCCACGAACACTACCCGCGCGTCGTAAATCATCTCGGTGGGGTTGAAGCCCTCCACCGTCTCGGAGCCGCGGCTCTTGAAGGTGACGCGGAACCGCCCCAAGCCGGGGACTACCACCGTGTGACCCTGGTGCAACTGCCCGGGCACGAAGTCGGCCAGCAGGTCGAGCGCCGCCTCCATCTCGATCGGCGCCACGGTGCTGCCCCGCGTAGCCTCTTTCGTCATCGCCTTCCCCTCGAGCGCCGCCTCGCTCTGCGGCACGGCGTACCAATTCTTCGGCGCGTCCGGATCCCGGGGATTCGTGCTTTTCTGTACAAGTTTATATTTGATTGCCATATAAACCTCCTTTTTTAATAGTTAACAAATAAAATTACTTATCTCGATATTTTCTTAATATTCTATGAATCAAATATTTGCTTATCGCCTCGGTGAACCCCGAAACCTCACCATGGTCAGGTGCCCGACCTCACCATGGTCAGGTACCCCCACCTCGCCATGGTCTCCTGCCCTACCTCACCATGGTGAGATTTTGACCCTCATCAAGGCGAGGTTTCGAGGCTCTACTCGGTGGCGATGATAAGCGGGCGGGACTCTTTGTCCTCCCCATTGTTCTCTGTCCATCGGTAGCTTATACCCTCATTGGTAAGGGCGGTATTCATGGCGCTCATGGCGGTTCTCCAGTTGCCATCCCCTACTTTCGTAGTGCCGTCCGCTGAGCCATTGCCATTGCCAACGCCCTTCTCCGTGTCCCCGCTCCAGTAGCAGGCGGTTATTGTACCACCATAGTCATTGACATGCCACCCGACAATCGCCCCTATAGAGTTATATTCACCGTTCTCGATCCCCGTTACGCTCCCGGTGGCATAGCAGGCGAGGACAGAACCTTCGTTATGCCCCACTATTCCACCGACTCTATCAGCATTGACCGTGGCGGAAGAGGAGCAAGCACGGATGCCCCCCATATTTATCCCCGCGATACCTCCGCTATTAGCGCCCTTGACGTTGCCGCCTACCACATGGCAGTTCTCGATGAAAGCCCAATTCTCACCGGCTACCGCGCCGGTCGCGCTGAAGAAGGTGGTGATGGTGAGGCCCGTCGGATTGACCAAGGTCAGGTTCCTTACCGTATTATTATTTTGCACTAAGAGGCAATCGCCCAGCCCGGTAATCGTATGCCCGTTGCCATCGAAAACCCCGGTATATTCAGGAGCGTTCCCTGTCCTTATCGGTGTCCAGCTCTGCCCCGTCATATCGATGTCGGCATCAAGGGTGCAGTTGATGGGGTAGCGCGTACTACTTTCTCCCACGGCATCCGCCCATGCCTGCAAACCCTCGGCGGTTCGGACGGTGTAACTGCCGTCAGCCTCTATGGTGTATGGCTCAACCGCCTCGCCATCCCCAAGGGCGATGCTCTCATCCCAACCTTTCACATCTATGCCTTCTATGGCGGTCGGCTCGTCCGCCTTCTTCACTTTGAGGGCAAGGGTGTAGCTACGGTCCGACTCGAACTTGTAGGCGGCGGACGGGGTATAGACATAGGTCTTCTGCTCGCCCCCCACAGTAGCATAGATCAGGACGCTATAGGTCGCCTCCTGCGGCACAAGGATGCACTCGTAGGTGCCGGCCGTGCCAGTGGGGCACATCTTGATGTCGGTAGCCGTGCCCGGTGCCGTGTTTACCGCACCATCGGTCAGGTTGAGCGTCGTGGTGGGCTTAGTGCCTCGCAGGGTTACGCCATCGAAGGTGACATTCTCCGTAAGGTTCTCCCCCTTCTGGAGCGTTACGGTCAGCTTGCTCAGCTTGTGGCTGAAGGTGACCGACAGGTTCGCGCTTCCCACCGTGCCGCCTTGGTCGTAGAGCAAGTCAGATGCCTGCATATTCGTGCCCGTGGATTGGTCTGCCTGTACGGAGAAGGATAGAATCATATTCTCGTCAATGTCCTCCGCATCCGCATGGGGCGCGTAGGCGAAGTAGGTCTGCCCACTGCCTTGGTAGAGCACCTCATTGGCAAGTGTCCAAACGCTCTCGCCCTCCGGCTTGGAGACCTTGATATTCTCGCCCCCGTAGTTAGTGTCATAACCACCATCCTTATCCTTGATGAAGAGGCCGAAGTTATCAAGGTTGTCCTTCGTATTCTCCGCCCGGGTAGTCATGATGCCCTCCACATTAGCGGTCACTTGGATGGGGGTATCGATGCCAAGGCCCTCGCCGACCTCGTTCGTGCAGCCTGCCTGCAGCGCCGCGCAAGCCGCCATAAGCATTATTGTCTGTCTCATATCTGTTCCTCGCATAGTTGATACTTGTTATTCGTTTATTCGTTCGTGATGATGAGTGGGCGCTTCCCCGTCTTATCGTCCGGGTTCAATTCCCATTGGTAGCCCGTGCCAGAGAGGGCGGTGTTCATGGCGGTCATGGCGGCTGTCCAGGTTACGTCACCCTCTACTTTCGTAGTGGTGTCCAAACCACCGCCAACACCTTTCTCTTCGTTCCCGCTCCAGTAGCAGGCGGTTAGTTCTCCTCCCAGCCTTCCGACAATCGCCCCTATATAGGCATTGTTTCCAGTTACACTCCCGGTGGCATAGCAAGCGATAATTCTACTACTATTGATGCCTACTATCCCACCGGCTCCATCACCATCACCTTGAATCGTGACCGCAGCGGAAGAGGAGCAGGCACGGATTGTCGCTTTATTTCCATTAAGCCCTGCGATTCCTCCGCTTGGGAGGTCTGTACCTTCGATACTGCCGCCCACCACATGGCAATTCTCGATAGTAGCCCAGTTTTCACTGGCGACCGTACCGGCACGCCTTGTGGAGACAGAAATCTTCGGCTCGACCAAGGTCAAGTTCTTTATCGTACCAGCATTCATATATGTGAAACAATTGGTCAGCCCGGTAATCGTATGCCCGTTGCCATCGAACGTTCCGGAATAGGTAATAATCTCCCATTCCGTATTCCTCATATCGATGTCAGCGGCGAGGGTGCAGTTGATCGCATGGTCACTTTCTAAAGCCGTCCTCCACTCCTGCAAGCCCTCGGCGGTATAGACGGTGTAGGTGTTGGAAGCCTCATCATAGGTGTAGTCCGTCTCGGTGGCGGTACCTCCGCCAAGATCGTCCTCTGGCTTTCCCCATTCACTTACGGTGACCTCGCCCACGCTGACCTTCCCATCAAAGGTTAGTGCCAGCGTATAGGCGTTGCCCCCCTCGAACGTATAAGAAGAGGATTCCCAGAGGTAAGTATCGCCCCCGTAGGTGAACGACACGCCGAACGCCTTCGCCGCCTGCGGCACGAGGATGCACTCGTAGGTGCCGCCCGTGGTGTTGTGCCACATCTTGATCTCGGTCGCCGTGCCCGATGCCGCCACTACGTCGTCACTCGTCAGGTCGAGCGTGGCGGTAGGCACCGTGCCCCTGAGGGTGACGTCGCCCACCTCTATCGGATTCGTCTCGCCCTTCTTCGTGACGGTGACCGTCAGCTTGCTCAGCTTGTGGGCGAGGGTAATATCCAGCTTCGCGCTCTCCACCTTGCCCGAGGCATGGAGCAGGTCCGAGCCTTGCAGGTCGTTCGTCGCCTGGTCCGCGTCTACGGTAAAGGTCAGGCTCTCGCCCGTATGCCCCTCCTTATAGGGCGCGTAGGCGTAGTAGCTCTGCCCGCTCCCTTGGTAGAGCACGGTCTTGCCGAGTGTCCATGTCCCATTGTCTTTCTCGGCAAGGATATTCTCCCCCGCGTAGTTACCGGTATAGCCGGTGCCATCCTTGATGGAGAGGCCGAAGGTGGAGAGGCTCTCCGTCGAGTTGTCCGTGCGGGTGGTGAGAGCACCCTCCACGCTGGCGGTCACTTGGATGGGGGTATCGATGCCGAGCCCCTCGTTCATCTCCTCGTTCGTGCAGCTTGCCAGTAGCGCCGCGCAAGCCGCCATAAGCATTATTGTCTGTCTCATATTTGTTCCTCTTGTTATTGATTCTTGCTCTTGTTATTCGGCAGTAATTCTGCCTCGCCTCCATTGATGATGTTGTCGTCCCCTTCTACCCAGTCGCCGACCTCGACATCGATGTTACCCACCGGCACGTCCGGCTCCGGTTCGGGATCGGGATCCGGCTCCGGTTCGGGTTCGGGTTCCGGCTCGGGGTCGGGCGTATCGGGGTTGTCCGGTTCGTCGGGCTCATCCGGCTCATCGGGTTCGTCCGGCTCATCGGGTTTCGCCGTGTCGAGCGTGTTTCGCAGGGCGATCGGCTCCAGGCCCTCCAGCCGGCCCGTCAGGTCGGAGCGGAAAGTGAGCGTCCGCCCGTCCGCCAGGGTGACGGACACCTCCAGCCGCTGCGCCCCGTCGGGGTTGGCGCCAAAGGTCGCGAGGCGCATCACGAGGCCCTTGCCCCCGGCGATGGTATCGATGGCCAGCGCCACCGTGCCGCTGTCTACGGGCAGGCCGTCCGGCAGGGTGATGGCGGCGGTCATCCCGCTCAGCGTGGCGTTCGCCTTAGCGACCCGCACCGGCTCACTAAAGTCCAGCCTCAAGGTGATGGGGACCACCAAGCGGCGCATCGCCAGCGTCACCCGTGCCGTGTCGCCCGCCGCCACCGCCACGATGCTGTCCGCGGCGAAGAGGTAGCCGGGCAGGGCGGTCAGCAGCCCCGCCGCCGTCCGGTCGATCGAGGCTATAGAATCTGTTATGGTGATGCCCACCGGCTCGTTGTAGGCGACGAGGGCATAAGGCCCCGCCGAGAGGGAGTCGGTATACCTATATATATTACGCGCGTCGGCGGTGTGCCGCTCCGTCCCTATCCAAAGGCTGTAGGCCGCGGGGATGGTGTTCTCGTCCAGCGCCTCCCGCCAGTCGGCCGTGATGGCGAGCGTCCTCACCCTCGAGGTATCGCCGGGAGTCGGCTCCGGTTCCGGCTTCGGATCGGGGTCGGGCGTCGGCACGACAGGCGTGTCGCGCAGGGGCTCATCGTCCCCGCAGGCGGTCAGTCCCACGGACAATCCCGCCGCCATCACGAGGCAGAGCAGGATATACAGGAGCCTATGTGTACTAATAAATGTTAATAGGGGGGGTAAAACCAGGTCTCAGGCACCACCGGGCGGTCGTGTCGCTCTCCAGGCTTGTGTGATGTTATCTTCTTCTGCTTCATATCCTTACGAGAATACGGTGTGAAAGTACGCAAAAGAATTCATATAGGCAAGGGTTTAGGGGAATATTTAAGGCCCCTCCGTCAACTCCCTCAACCCTTCGGGCAGATCCCCTTTTTTACCCCCTCAGCCGCCTCTTTTGTCAAAAAATAGGGCCAGGTTTCTCTGGGGATCAGGGAAAAGCATTAACTTTAAGCCCAAATTCACTGTATTATGGAGAAAAGAGTACGCTTGAGAAATGATATTCAAGAATTGGAAACGATGAATCGTTTCTTGGAAGAATGTGCCGTTGATTTAGGTTTACCCGCTTCTTTCATGATAAACCTTTGCCTTGTGTTGGAGGAGGCTGTTTCGAATATCATCTTTTATGCGTATGATAAGAACCAACTGATAGAGGATGCGGTTATCATTTCTCTGAGATTTAATGGCGCGGATTTGATAATCCGTGTGGAAGATCATGGTAAACCTTTTGATCCTACAGCCCAATTGGATCCAGACATCACGTTGTCAGCAGAGGAAAGGCCGATCGGTGGATTAGGGATTTTCTTGATCAAGAATATTATGGATGAGGTTTCCTATTCTCGAGAAGAGGGAAGAAATATCCTTTTGATGTCTAAATGTTTTTCGGGAAAGTAGATAATATTAAAATTATATAAATATGGAGATTAGTGTAAAGAAGGTAAATGAGGAGACGGTGATTGCCGTTAAAGGCCGATTGGATACCAATAGTAGTCCTGAGTTTGAGAAGGCGATTGTTCCGATCTTGAACAGTGATGAGAAATCTTTTCAGATTGATTGTTCGGGTTTGGAATATATAAGTAGTTCTGGTTTGAGACTTTTTTTGATGGCTCAAAAAACGGTGATCGCTAAGAAAGGTTCTTTACGTCTTACCGGCTTGAAACCAGAGATTCAGGAAATTTTCAATATTACTGGATTTAGTGCGATTTTCAAAATAGAGTAATTAAGTTGACTTAATGTAAAGGGCGGCATACGGTTGAACAAGACTGTATGTCGCCCTATTTTTAGTTATTCGGGTAACGGTTGTTCATCTACCTTTTCCCAAAGTCCGTTGTTCCAAATTAGGATGTTGAATGTCTCGTCGGAGTTTTGGGGAGTATAAAGAGTTCCTTTATATCGGATAATACGATTGGCTATGGGCGATATCTCTTCTACCAGTCGTTCTCGAAGAATTTCCCCTTGTTGATCATAAGAGATCAGATGTGCGGTAAGCATAGATCCTGGGTTGGTAATAAAGGTCAGGAAACTATGTGTTGTCTCAGTAGTGCCCCGTTCTTCGGAGGTGAAGGTATGATCGTAGATGAGTGGATAATCATCTGTAAGGCCATAACCTGTTGTTAGATCCAGTTTCGTCGCGGGCGACGTGATGGTCATTTCAAAATTCTTGCCATCGACAGGAACAGGATCTGTCGCTTGAAACTCGATCTTGCCCACGACTCTTTGTAAGGTGATCTCTTCCGTGATTTCGTTGCCTGGGCTGACAGTTAGAGTCTTGTAATGATGGAATGTGTCTGAAATATCCTGAAATTGGGCGATTTGGCCTTCTATAGTCATGTCCTTTGAGGAATGAGCGATAAAGCAGAGGTTGTAATTACCAGCGGGTAACGTATCATACACTATTCCAAAATCCAAATCATCTGTTTGGTAAGTGATTTGTTTGAGTAGTTGATTATCCTCATCCGCAAGAAAAACCAAATAATCGATTCGGTTATACAAGTCGTTTCCGTTGTTACGTGTTTCGATCGGCTCTTGGATGTTTAAAGGTGGGGCCGCCTTGGTCTCAATAAAAGGTAATATTTCCTTACTCAAACTGATAGTGTACTTGACAGGAAAACCGGATTTGTCATTTTGGAAAGACTCATTCTCCAACTTAGCGCAGCCAGTAAGCGCGTAAAGGCCAATAAGGCCACCTAATACATACTTTTTCATAGTTG
>DGYMR06203__coassemble_1056_pt1 | contig 20504 bp, 14 predicted proteins | sample DGYMR06203__metabat2_low_PE_012 | metagenome-assembled genome bin DGYMR06203
CGTAAAAGCCTCCTGCACATGCGAGCACACCTCTCTTTCCGGCAAAAAACTCACATAATGATAGGCAAATTCCTCCATCCATAATCCATCATCCATACATCATCCTATTATTTCGTTAAACGATCATCATCGCATCAATCTTCACTTAGGGACGATCTTGAATCATGCCGCCTTAACCTTAGCGACATTCTTGTTTACTTAGTGGTTTAGACTCATCCGTCAAGAAGAAAAGTCAATAAATACCTTTTGTGTTATCTCATGGCTTCAAAAAGAGGGCCATGAACATATTCTTGTCCCTCAAGGAGCTTTTACCTCATTTCCAGATCCTTCAAAATCGAAAGAGCCGAGGTAAGAGCATATCACAAATAAAAGTGAAATCGGACCTTGAGATTTGTCCGATTCCACAAAAAAGTTGTCGTATATTGTCGTTATGCGTTTTTTTGACAATACACTTAATAAAAAGAGCTACATAAACGAGAACTTAAGTAAAGCGCCACCATAAGCCGGCACCTTAACTTGATAATAGAACGCGTCAGATAGCGTACTGATCGATCTTTTACCCGTAAAAAGATCCGTCACATAAGCCGGTTTATTATCCTCTATACCTAATGTCTGGAATGCCTCTACCGGAATCCGAATTCCAATGGATTGATCTCCCCTATCGAAATTAGCGACCGCCAGCAAAACCTCATTCCGCCATTTACGCAAGAAAACATATTGCTTACGGACATTCATATAGGGATTATCCTTATTGGCATACATCAAGTCGTAGAACTCACCTTGAGAGACAACCGGCTCCATCTTAGCGATGTTCAAAAGCTTAGCATAAGTCTCACGCAACTTAACCTGAGCAGGAGAAAGTTTTTCCTTATCAAAACGACCACCGTTATTCCAGTCACGAATACTTTGGATACTCCAATAATCGAAAATGGTCGTCCGACCATCACGGCCACTGAAGCCCTCCTCATCCATACCCGGCTCACCCAATTCCTGACCACAGTAAATCATGACCGGATTGATATTCATCATTGCGGAGACCGTCATACCGGCAATACCCAACCGGGCATCTCCCGCAAAGAAAGGAGAAGCGAGACGTTGCTCATCATGATTCTCCAGGAAATTCAACATTTGAGGCTGGATATTACCCAATTTCTGCCAACAAGCGGTAATTGCCTCAGCCGATGCTTCCCCACGCATGACCGCCTTTAGCGTATCATACAAGCCAACCTTATCATACAAATAATCGAAATGGCCCGTAAACAGATAATTGCGGTACTCATCCGGATTATAGACCTCTGCGATGAAGATTACCGGGAACTGTTGCTTTACTCGTGGAATAGCCCAATTCCAGAACTCAACGGGAACCATCTCTGCCATGTCGCAACGGAAGCCATCAATTCCTTTAGCCGCCCAGAACAACAGGATATCCAACATTTTACTCCAGGTATCCGGTATTGGCGAGAAATGACAAGCGCCACCATTCTGATAATCGACACCATAATTCAACTTAACGGTCTCATACCAGTCGTTTATTCCCGGAGTCGCGCTAAAACAATTGTTTCCGGTCACCTTGGCAGGAAACTCACTGTACTCAAAATCCTCGTCATCCTGATCGTCGAAATGGAGCACTAAAGTCTGCCCTGGCAGGTAGTAGAAATTATTGTTCGGATCAAATGCCTTATTTACGTTATCGTGATCACCCAAATCACCCACATAATTTTCCTTACGATCTGAAAAATACTGACGCGCCACATGATTAGGTACAAAGTCGATAATCACCTTCATTCCTGCCTCATGCGTCCGGCGTACCAACGCCTCAAACTCTTCCATACGATCCGGCACGGAATCAGCCAAGTCAGGATCAATATCGTAATAATCCTTAATCGCATAAGGTGAACCGGCCTGTCCCTTGACAATAGCCGTGTGATCCTTGCGAATGCCATAAGCGGTATAATCCGTCTTTGTGGCATGCTCGATCACGCCTGTATACCAGATATGGGAAACACCCAACTCTGCAATGGCCGCTAACGCCTTAGGCGTGAACGCCGAGAACTTTCCGACCCCATTCTGAGCCAGACTGCCATTCTTCACCAGTTGAGTGTTGGTATTACCGAACCAGCGCGGGAATACCTGATAAATCACTATCTTGTCCTTATTATCCATGTTCCTTTTGTTTTAGTGGCAAAAAGCGAGAGCAGATCAGGGATTCAATTCCTTCTTTCCCGCCAAAATCGCCTTGGCTAATATATCTGTTTTATTATCATTCACCAATTTCTCGAAAGCCCGCATAGCGGCAACGTAACCCAACTCAGAGATCACGTCTACATTCTCCAGGTCGAAAGTCTTGTATAACCCGGCCTCTTCCACCTCGATCAAGACATCGCAAAGCTCACGATCCTCCAACGTGTTCGCCCGGAACAGGTAATGATAGGAACGCTCCGCGATATGCACCAAGGTCTGTTTATATTTCTGGGGAATCAAAGGGCTGACATTCACGCCCACGATCCGCTCGCACTCCTCGCGGATGGTTGAGACAGGGAAATTGCGGAACAGGCCACCGTCCACATAATGAATGCCATTAATCACAACCGGACTGAAAATAACCGGGATACTGCATGAGGCCGTTACCGCCTCAACGATCGGCCCTTCACGAAACTCGACACTCTCGCCATGATCCAGGTCGGTCGCCACAACAACCAGCGGAATATTCAAGTCCTCGAAATTCTTGGCACGCAAATGTCTCTTCAGGAACAGACTGAAACGATTGCTGTCAAAGAGACCCGCTTTCGGGATCTGCAACTGGGCGAACTCGGAAAACTCACGCCCCGAAAAAAGAAGCTTGATCTCGTCGGCTGTATAACCATCGGCAAATAAAGCCCCCATCAACGAGCCGACACTCGTGCCGGCAATAATATCCGGTTGCAACCCACATTCTTCCAAAGCCTTAAATACACCTAAATGGGCGAACCCCTTCGCGCCTCCACCACTCAACGATAAACCTAAATTATATTTCTTTTGGGTCGTTCTTTCCGCCATACAGGTCCTTTTTGAAATTCTTCGGCAAATATGCCTTTTTTTTCCGTGACTCTCATATTCTTTAGCGCAAAAGTTTTCGATCGGATTCCTCTTTTTTACTAAATTTACCGCACGTGAGACTTTCACGACATATCAAGTTTAATTTTAAATCTTAATCCACCATGATTACAAACATTTTTTGGATCGTGCCTCTAGCCTCTATCCTGGCATTGGCATTCGCCTGGATCTTTTTCAGGCAGATGATGAAAGAAAGTGAAGGAACCGAGTTGATGGCTAAGATCGCCTCGCATGTGCGTGAGGGGGCGATGTCGTACCTGAAACAGCAATACAAGGTCGTCGCCACCGTCTTTCTCATCCTAGTGATCCTCTTCTCGATCATGGCTTATGGCTTCGGCGTACAGAACGAATGGGTACCCGTCGCCTTCCTGACCGGCGGTTTCTTCTCCGGACTGGCCGGATTTCTTGGCATGAAAACCGCTACTTACGCTTCCGCCCGCACGGCCAACGCAGCGAGGACCTCGCTCAACAAGGGTTTGAGGGTTGCCTTTCGCAGTGGTGCCGTCATGGGACTGGTCGTCGTGGGTCTCGGATTGCTCGATATCTCCTTCTGGTATATCCTGCTGAACGCCCTGATTCCAGCCGACGCGATGGATCCAACCCATAAATTGACCATCATTACCACCACGATGCTGACCTTTGGCATGGGAGCCTCGACGCAAGCGCTCTTCGCCCGTGTCGGTGGTGGTATCTATACGAAAGCGGCCGATGTCGGCGCCGACCTGGTCGGCAAGGTTGAGGCCGGTATCCCTGAGGATGACCCGCGCAACCCGGCGACTATTGCCGACAACGTGGGCGACAACGTGGGCGACGTGGCCGGCATGGGTGCCGACCTTTACGAGTCCTATTGCGGATCGATCCTGGCGACAGCCGCCCTGGGCGCCGCCGCCTTCGTGGCCAGTGGCGACATTGTGGCGCAATACAAGGCGGTCATCGCCCCTATGTTGATCGCCGCCGTCGGTATCATCCTCTCCATCATCGGCATCTTCGCCGTACGGACCGACGAGAACGCTACGATCAAGAACCTCCTGAAGGCGCTTGCCGTGGGCACCAACCTCAGTTCCGTACTGATCGCCATCAGCTCGTTCGGAATCCTTTACCTTCTGGGGCTTGAGAACTGGTTCTGGATCGGTTGCTCGGTTGTCATCGGATTGGTTGTCGGCATCGTGATCGGGCAGGCCACGGAATATTACACCTCACAATCTTACCTGCCGACCCGCAAGGTATCGGAAGCGGGCTTGACGGGCCCGGCGACCGTCATCATCTCCGGCCTCGGACTGGGTATGCTCTCGACCGCCGTGCCGGTGATCGCCGTCGTGGTCGGTATCATCTGCTCTTTCCTGTTCGCTTCGGGATTTGACTTCTCGAATATCGCCATGGGTCTTTACGGCATCGGCATCGCCTCCGTCGGCATGCTCTCGACGCTGGGCATCACGCTGGCGACAGACGCCTACGGGCCGATCGCCGACAACGCGGGCGGCAACGCCGAGATGTCGAACCTGGGCAAGGAGGTACGCAAACGGACCGACGCGCTCGACTCGCTGGGCAACACCACCGCCGCTACCGGCAAGGGCTTCGCCATCGGATCGGCCGCGTTGACGGGACTCGCCCTGTTGGCCTCTTACATCGAGGAGATCAAGATCGGCCTCGTCCGGTTGGGCGAGACGACGCTGCAATTCGCCGACGGCCGCTCGATCGACATCGCCAAGGCCTCCTTCTCCGACTTCATGATCTACTACGACGTCACGCTGATGAACCCGAAGGTGCTGTCTGGCATGTTCATCGGTTCGATGATGGCCTTCATGTTCTGCGGATTGACGATGAACGCCGTCGGACGGGCCGCGGGGCACATGGTCGAGGAGGTACGCCGCCAGTTCCGCGAGATCAAGGGCATCCTGACCGGTGAGGCGGAGCCCGACTACGCCCGTTGTGTCGAGATCTCGACCCGCGGTGCGCAGCAGGAGATGGTCCTCCCGTCGGCTCTGGCCATCATCGCCCCCATCGTCACCGGATTGATCTTCGGTGTCTGTGGCGTGGTCGGCCTGTTAATTGGTGGCTTGAGCACCGGCTTCGTCCTGGCGGTCTTCATGGCCAACGCGGGCGGCGCCTGGGATAACGCCAAGAAACACATCGAGGAGGGCAACTTCGGTGGCAAGGGCAGCGAGGCGCACAAGGCGACCGTCGTGGGCGATACCGTAGGCGATCCCTTCAAGGATACCTCCGGCCCGAGCCTCAACATCCTCATCAAGCTGATGAGCATGGTAGCCATCGTCATGGCGGGACTGACCGTCAGCTGGAGCCTCTTCTAGCACCGGGGACGTGGACGCACCGGGAAATTCGGACGCACCGGGGGTGCGTCCCTACAGGGAGACGAACGAAACCAACGAAACCAACGTAGGGACGCACCCCAGGTGCGTCCGAATTCCCCCAAAAACGTATCCGCTACGATTTCAATGAAAATTCATCAATCTCAAACCAAAACACGACAACATGAAAAATGACGATAATATGAGAGGCCATGGCCTCTATTTCCCTTCGCGTAAAAGCCCACGAGCCGATTTCCACGACTATAGCGGAGGCGATTATTTCATCACGATCTGCACAAAAAATAAATCCCATTATTTCGGGGAGATCACCAACGGCCAAATGCGGCTCTCTCCACTGGGAGAATTTACCACCAACGCAATAGACAGTCTTCATTCGCATTATCCTTATGCGGAGGTACGAGTATCGATCGTCATGCCCAACCACCTGCACATGATCATCCACATCGACACGGAAGAGAAAAACACACGCCTACCCAAGCAAAGGACAGCCCTGAGCGTCATCGTGGGTGGGCTCAAGCAATCCATTACCTGTTTCGCCAAAAGAAACAACCTGATGTTTGGATGGCAAGGCCGCTATCATGACCACATCATCCGAGGGGTTCAAGAGGGAAACCGGATCGAGGAATACATCCTGAATAATGTGGCACGCTGGGCGGACGACTGTTTCTATTCTCCAGTCCCATGAGCGGCAAACACAAAAAAACGGACGGAAGCGAGCCTCCGGCCAAAATGCGCCTTGAGCCCGCGTCCGTCCGCCTCATCTATCCTGACAAGAGATCAAACCTCTCCTGGGGTTCCGCCCTCTTCGCCGCCAGGCTCGGGATCCGTTCCTTCGTCACCGGCAGAAGTCGTACCACTACTGGTGCCGCCATTCACGATTTCCGAGAAAGAGCTCACGTAGCCATTGACCGTGTTGATAAAACCCGTAATTTCATCTGTTGGCTGAACAATAGCGTACGCGTTGACGATTCGGGTGATCTCGTCATAAAGAGTCGCTGCCTCGTCGATCAAATCCGCCGAACGGAGATCGCTCACTGCCGCATGGGCGGCCGCCTCTTGTGTCCGCAACTCAAAAGCCTCATCAAAAGCCTCATTGGCCGCCTCCAAAGCGTCGATATCCGCCTCAAGACCAAGGGCCGTGACGGATGCCGTGTTCGACGGGTCACGCAGCACGCCGATCATCCCCCGAACCTCGAGAGTCTGCTTCGCGTACTCATGAAAACGTATTTGCTTGTAGCTTGACAGCTGAGGACGCAAGTGGGCGGAAGCCTCACGTTTCTCATCTACCAAACAGTTCTTTGTGGCATCCACCTGGTTATGGATGGATCCCACACCATTGTCGCGCCGTTTGTCAAGCGCCTCAAGGGTCTCGGTCGTAATGTAGGAACGCTGACGGTTAACAATGGAGGCCAGCTGGTCGACCACCTTCTTATAGGCAGGCGCCAATGTCTCGACATGAAGCGCCTCGGCTGTCGTCGCCTCTATCGCCTTATAAGTCCTGTCATGGAAATTACCAGCCGCTCCAATCGTCAACCGGCTGATTGCAAAAGTACGAATTTGTGTTGCCATTTCGTTTCTCGATTTAGTTATACATAAATTATTGGGTCTCTCTCGCGAAGACGAGGGGTTAACAATCGCCTTCACGAGGGCTAAAAATACGATTTTTTACTAAACTATAGAACTTTAACCAAGAAAAAAGATCTTTTTCCGACCGCCAAACCTCTTCTGGGAACGAAAAAAGATCTTTGGCGGGGCAGCGAAGCCCTTCGGAATAAGAAAAAGATCTTTTTCTGACCGCAGAACCTCTTCAGCGAACAGAAAAAGATCTTTGGCGGGGCGGCGAAGCTCTTCGGAACGAGAAAAAGATCTTTTTCTGACCTCCGAACCTCTTCAGCGAACGGAAAAAGATCTTTGGCGGGGCAGTGAAGCTCTTCGGAACGAGAAAAAGATCTTTTTCTGACCGCAGAACCTCTTCGGAGGATGGGGAAAGATCTTTGGCCTGGTGGCGGACGCTCCTGGGGAGCGTCCCTACAGGGGGGGGGGCGGCACACAAATGAGGATCAGACGAGGGGCACGATAGATGGGCACGAGAATCAAAAAATCCGGACCTTTTTATGCCAGTCCGTCCATTTTGCCGTAAATTCGCGCCGTAAAACATAAAAACAACTCAACAACTATGTCTATCTCACGCTTTAATGCCGTGGAGAAAGCTTCCAACCGCAAGGCGACCGAAGCGCATACGCCCACGCAGATTGTATCCGAGTTTTATGGAGAGAACGTCTTCAACCGGAAAGCGATGCGTAAGTATCTTTCCAAGGAGACCTACAAGGCCCTGACCTACGCGATCGACAACGGGATACCTATCGACCGCGAGATCGCCAACCACGTTGCCGCCGGCATGCGGATGTGGGCCCTGGGCAAAGGGGTCACGCATTACACGCACTGGTTCCAACCGTTGACCGACGGAACGGCCGAGAAGCACGACGCTTTCGTCGAGCACGACGGCAACGGCGGCATGATCGAGGAATTCAGCGGCAAACTGCTCGTACAGCAAGAACCCGACGCGTCGAGCTTCCCCAACGGCGGATTGCGTAACACATTCGAGGCCCGCGGCTACTCGGCCTGGGATCCCTCCTCGCCCGCTTTCATCGTTGACGACACCCTCTGTATCCCGACCGTCTTCATCGCCTACACGGGCGAGGCGCTCGACTACAAGACACCGCTGATCCGCTCCATCGAGGCGCTCGACCAGGCGGCAACCGAGGTTTGCCACTATTTCGACGGCAGCGTCAAGAAGGTGACCACCTATCTGGGCTGGGAGCAGGAGTATTTCCTGGTGGACGAGGATCTCTATTCCGCCCGTCCCGACCTGTCGCTGACGGAGCGCACCCTGATCGGCCACGAGAGCGCCAAGAACCAGCAGCTCGACGACCACTATTTCGGGGCGATCCCCTCGCGGGTACAAGAGTTCATGAAGGATCTGGAGATCGAATGCTATAAGCTGGGCATCCCGGTCAAGACACGCCACAACGAGGTCGCTCCCAACCAGTTCGAGCTGGCGCCGATCTATGAGGAGTGCAACCTGGCGAACGACCATAACCAGCTGCTCATGTCGGTCATGAAAAAAGTGGCCCGCCACCATAACTTCCGCGTCTTGCTGCACGAGAAGCCCTTCAAGGGAGTCAACGGATCGGGCAAGCACTGCAACTGGTCTATGGGTACCGATACGGGCGTCAACCTCTTCTCGCCCGGCAAGGACCGCGAGGATAACCTGCGTTTCATCACCTTCGTGGTCAACACGATCATGGCGGTCTACCGCTTCAACGCCCTGCTGAAGGCCACAATCGCCTCAGCCACCAACGCGCACCGCTTGGGAGCCAACGAGGCGCCGCCCGCTATCATCTCCACATTCCTTGGCACACAGATCAGCGAGATCCTCGACAAGTTCGAGAACAGCTCGATCGAGGACGCCATCGAGGTGGACGACAAGAAGGGACTTCACCTGGGCTTCGGCCAGATCCCGGAGCTGCTGCTCGACAACACGGACCGTAACCGGACGTCGCCTTTCGCCTTCACCGGCAACCGCTTCGAGTTCCGTGCGCCGGGCTCGTCGGTCAACTGCGGCTCGGCGATGCTGGCGCTCAACAGCGCCGTCGCTTACCAGCTGCGCCAATTCACGCGAGATGTCGAATCGCTTCGCACGGAGGGCAAGAGCAAGGAGCTGGCCATCTTCGAGGTGCTGAAACGCTACATCAAGGAGTCGAAACCGATCCGGTTCGACGGTAACGGTTATTCAGAGGAGTGGAAAGAGGAGGCTCGCCGCCGCGGATTGGATTGCGAGAACAGCGTACCGTTGCAATACGACGCCTATCTCCGCCCCGAGTCGATCAAGATGTTCGAGTCGATGGGTGTCCTGAACCGCAAGGAGCTGGAGGCCCGCAACGAGGTGAAATGGGAGATCTACATCAAGAAGGTACAGATCGAGGCCCGCGTCCTGGGCGATCTCTCGCTGAACCATATCATCCCGGTAGCCGTACGCTACCAGTCGCTGTTGCTGGATAACATCACGAAGCTGAAGGAGGCCTTCGCCGGCGAGGAGTACGACGAACTGTCGGCCGAGCCGCGCCGCCTGATCCGCAAGATCTCCGGACACATCTGCGCCGTCACCAAAAAGGTGGACGAGATGGTAGAGGCCCGCAAGAAGGCGAACCGCATCGCCGACACGCGCGAGAAGGCGATCGCCTACCACGACACGGTAGCGCCCTACCTCGACGAGATCCGCGACCACATCGACGACCTGGAGTTGATGGTCGACAACCAGATGTGGCCACTACCCAAATACCGGGAGCTGTTGTTTATCCGATAAAAGAGAAGGGGCGCGGAATCCGTGCCCCTTCTCTTTTATCACCATTTAATGTAATCGGCGTTCATCACGAAGTCGTAATCGTATTTCATCGCCTCAAGCGGCGTCATGTTGTAACGCTCCTGCTCGATGAAGTAATCCTCGAGGCCCGCCTTCTCGGCCACGGCGAAGAGCGCCTTGAAATCGACCAGTCCCTTGCCCATCTCGGTGCTTCCCTTGCCGTCCGGGTTCGCGTCCTTCAGGTGCCAGTTGGCGAAACGGCCGGGATAACGGTTCACGTAGTCGTGGCACTTGTAACCGCCATAGACCAACTGGGCCGTATCGATCTGGAAAGTCACCAGCGCCTTGTCCGTATTCTCGATCATCACGTCGAACGGGATCTTACCCTCCAGCTCATGGAACTCGTCCACATGATTATGGAAAGCGAACCGCAAGCCATTTGCCTTAGCGATCTCGCCACACTTATTGAACTGGTCCGCCAGGCGTTTCACGTCGGCGATGCTCTTGATATCTTTCGAGGGATAACCGGCCTGGATAATCCACTTGCATCCCAGCTCGGCCGTATCCTCGGCGTTCTTTTTCCAGAAATCCCAGCCACTCGTGTCGCCATCCGCCAAAAGGCCGCTTCCCGTATGCGAGCCGACCATCCGGGCACCCAGATCAGACAGGTACTTTTTCATCTCGGCCGGTGTCTTGCCGTAGAATTTGCGGTCGCGATAACCAGCCGCCTCAAACCGTTTATAACCAATTTTCACCAGGGCGCGCATCGTCCCGTCAAAATCCGTCTTCAAATCATCCCTTACACTATACAATTGCAAACCAATCGCCTTCTCTTTTCCCGCCAGGATCGAGGCGAAACCATTCGGCACTACGCTGAGCGCCGCGAGAGCGGCACCCGCTCTCAAGAAATTACGTCTTGTAATCATCACTCCATTCTTTAAGATTAACGCCGCTAAAGATAAGAAAATAATTCCTACTTTTGCGGGCGATTTCAATAAACAACATATGCGAGGCGCGAAAAATCTTACCGAAGGACCAATCGTCCGCCAGTTGTTCAACCTGGCGATGCCGATCATGGGGACCTCATTCATCCAGATGGCCTACAGCATCACCGACATGGCGTGGGTCGGCCGGTTGGGGTCGGAGGCGGTCGCCGCCATTGGCGCCGTCGGTATCCTCACCTGGATGACCAACTCGATCTCCTACCTCAGCAAGGTGGGCTCGGAGGTCAGTGTCGCCCAAAGCATCGGCATCCGTGACGAGGAGAAAGCCCGCCTCTTCGCCTCGCATAACCTGACGATCGCGCTGATTCTCTCGGTGATATGGGGAGCCTTGTTGTTCCTGTTCGCCCAGCCGGTCATCCACCTCTACAAGCTGGAAGCGCCGATCGAGGCACAGGCCGTCTCCTACTTGAGGATCGTCGCTACGGCCTTTCCCTTCATCTTCCTGTCGGCGGCGTTCACCGGCATCCATAACGCCTCGGGCCTAAGCAAGACCCCATTTTATATCAGTGGCGTCGGGCTGTTGCTCAACATGGTTCTCGACCCGCTCTTTATCTTCGGCTTCGGCCTGGGAACGGACGGGGCAGCCTGGGCGACGTGGCTCTCGCAAGCGGTGGTCTGCGTCTTGTTCATCTATCAGCTGAAAATACGCAATCCGCTCTTCGGAGGATTCCGTTTCCTCACCCGCCTGAAAAGCGACTACACCTTGAAGATCATCCATATCGGACTGCCGGTCGCCACGCTCAACGCCCTCTTTGCCGTGATCAACTTTTTCATGGCCCGCACGGCAAGCACCTACGGCGGCCACATCGGACTGATGACACTGACCGCTGGCGGACAAATCGAGGCGATCGCCTGGAATACCTCACAAGGCTTCAGTACGGCCCTCAGCTCGTTTGTCGCGCAAAACTATGCCGCCAAGGAATGGGAGCGCGTCAAGGCAGCCTACCGGACCACCCTCAAGATGACCTCCGTTCTTGGCGCCCTCTGCACGATCCTGTTTGTCTTCTATAGCAGCGAGGTCTTCTCGCTCATCGTGCCGGAACAGGCGGCTTATGAGGCAGGTGGTGTCTACCTGCGGATCGACGGCTACTCGATGCTCTTCATGATGCTGGAGATCACCAACCAAGGCTTGTTCTATGGTGTTGGCCGCACGATTCCGCCAGCCGTGGTCAGCATTACCTTCAACTCGCTCCGTATCCCGACAGCCATCCTGCTTTGCCAGGCGATCGGCATCAACGGTGTCTGGTGGGCCATCAGCCTGTCAAGTATAGCGAAAGGTATTGTCTTGTCACTTTGGTTCCTCATTCTTCAGAAGAAAATTTTAAAGTAACTAAACAGGCATCTCCCGTGAACAATATTTGTTTATTTTTGCGGCTGAACTGGATAAATTCTAAATTATAAAGGAATCATGAGTAATAATTTCAAACGCGAGACATTATGCGTACAAGCCGGCTGGCAGCCTAAAAACGGCGAGCCGCGTGTTCTTCCGATCTATCAGAGTACAACCTTCAAATATGAGACAAGCGAGGAGATGGCCAAACTTTTCGATCTCGAGAAGTCCGGTTTCTTCTATACCCGCCTGCAAAACCCGACCAACGAAGCTGTAGCAGCCAAGATCGCCGCTCTCGAGGGTGGTGTCGCTGCGATGTTGACCTCTTCAGGACAGGCAGCCAACTTCTTCGCCTTCTTTAATATCTGCGAGGCAGGCGACCATATCGTCAGCGCCACCAGCATCTATGGTGGAACCTACAACCTTTTGGCTGTCACGCTGAAGAAACTGGGAGTCGATTGCACTTTCGTTGACCAAGACGCCAGCGAGGAGGAGATCGCCAAGGCGTTCCGCCCGAACACGAAACTGCTCTTCGGCGAGACACTGTCGAACCCGGGCGTCATGGTACTCGATATCGAGAAGTTCGCACGGATTGCCCACAAACAGGGTGTGCCTCTCGTTGTTGATAATACCTTCGCGACACCGATCAATTGCCGCCCGTTCGAATGGGGCGCCGATATCGTGACTCACTCAACTACGAAATATATGGATGGCCACGCGACCTGCGTCGGTGGTTGTATCGTAGATAGCGGTAACTTCGATTGGGAGGCGCATGCCGACAAGTATCCCGGCCTTTGCCAACCGGATCCCTCTTATCATGGCCTGACCTATACGAAAGCATTCGGCAAGATGGCCTATATCACGAAAGCGACCAGCCAGCTGATGCGCGACCTGGGCTCCATCCAATCACCCGAGAACGCTTTCTTGTTGAATCTTGGCTTGGAGACGTTGCACCTTCGTGTTCCCCGCCATTGCCAAAACGCCTTGGCGGTCGCTAAATGGTTAAAGGGTTGCGACAAGGTCGCTTGGGTCAACTATCCGGACCTGGAGGACAACAAATATCATGACCTGGCGAAGAAATACCTGCCAAACGGTTCATGCGGTGTTCTCTCTTTTGGTTTGAAGGGTGGACGTGATGTCGCTATCCGTTTCATGGACAACCTGAAGCTGGCGGCTATCGTCACACACGTCGCCGATGCCCGGACTTGCGTTCTCCATCCGGCGAGCCATACGCATCGCCAACTTACGGATGAGCAACTGATCGAGGCCGGTATCGCACCTGACTTGATCCGCTTCTCTGTCGGTATCGAGAACGTGGAAGATATCATCGCCGATATCCAACAAGCATTAGAGGCTTAATAAAATAGACGGACCTTGCGAGGAATCTTCCCACAAGGTCCGTACTCTTTATATACATGAAATAGAATAAAGATAAAATCTTTATAATCTCAACAAATCCACGACGGAATAAACTTTGCTCATTCCCTCAAAAGTAAAGAACTGATCATCCAAGATCATCCACTGCAAACGCTTCTTCAACGGCAAATTCTTTATATCCGGGAAAAATGACAATGGAAGGATTATCTCACGGCCATCAGTCAGATAAGCGGCCATCTTACCTCGGTGCTCCGTAAAATCCAGTTTCTTTATTCCAACATTGATACCTTTCATCTTGCACATGGTCCGATCATTTTTCAATATTCTTTATTCTCGTTTTCTCTCCGCGGAATGTCTTCGAAATTTGACTATTGATAAATTCCCAATGCTTATCAATCGCCTTAATCAACATTTCGTTATCTTTAGCAGACAATTGGCTCTCCGCAATTTCCACACACTTCTTTCCTTCACGCTCAATCCAAATCTTCGCTAAGGAATGAAGATGTCGACCGCCTTTCTTAAAAATATGTACATGCCGTCGGTTATCATTAATATCGGTCGGTATCGAGACCAAGAGGAACATTTTCAAAAAAGCCAACTGTCCCATAAATAGCTTACTTTAGATCACAAAGGTAAGAAAAATACTTGAGAGTTAGCAAGTAATACTTGGCTATTACCCATCAAATCGGCAGGAAACGTCCCAACCGGGCGACCCAATTGGTCGCATGCCGCCTTAAGCCAACAGCGGGCAACTCATGGAACAACAAATCGGGTCTGAACTCACGCAAGATCAACCAATCCGCCTGTTTTACCCAATGACGGAAAGACATATTTCCGGAATGATTCTTAGACAATTCGCTCAGGCGATCCAAGTCAAAACAATCGGCCACAATCCCTGCACCTGACAAGGCGGCATCGTAGGCGTTGCATGCCTGCTCAATATGTGTCGGCACCATCAGGATCGGTTTACCCAAATACATCGCCTCGCAAACCGACTCAAAACCGGCGGTTGTCGCGTAGGCTTTAGCGCCCGACATATAATAAAGGAATAAAAGATCATCCAGCTGATGAAAAGAGAGTCGCTCATCCACCTTAAACTCGGCAGTCTCGGTCTTCCTGTCCCAGAAGAAATGCAACTCCTGTTCCGGATGCGCTCGATGCCAATCGATGATCTCTTCCGAGAACCCACTGTTCAACAGGTAGCCGAAAAGATATTCACCCTGCTTAGGCTTTATATCCAAAACCTCATGCCGCAATAAAGGAGGCACGACAATCAATCCCTCCGGCCCATATTCACGCATTTTCCTGAAGGATAACGCCAATTTCTTGGCGGCACCGATCGCCGTCAGCCGCGTAAAGAAACGCAGCATAGCCAGTTCCAGGCGGTTCTCGTCCGGAAACTTAAAATCGGGATGCAAAAACAGGTACTGATGAGCAATACAGATCATCAAGGCTTTCGGACGGAACAGGAAATAGGTGAAGCCCGTCAGGAGCTCATAAAAGTTCACGACCACGTCGGCCTCCGTCTCACGGATCATCCGGTTAATAAAACGGACACTCAACAGATACTTCGGCAGGCGGACCAAATTATAGACAATACTGGCAACCAGGTTCACCTGCTTATTCTTGGCTGTCGGCAAGAAGTTCGGGCTCTCGAAAGGATAGACCGGCACGCCGATCTTATCGAGAAAGAAAGCGGGCAACCGACGGGCCGGACTTTTGCCAACCAGGACACCAACCACCTCATGTCCCTCACCGACCAGTTTTTGGCGTAACGAGAGCGCCTGCGTCAAATGGCCTCGCCCCTCACCTTGTATGACAAACAGGATTCTCATACGGCATCCGCGTATTCACGCGCCTCACTGTAGGTCAAGACCTCCCATTGGCCATCCTCGTTCTCAACCAAGGCGGTCATGCTTTCTACCCAATCCCCAGAGTTGAGGTAATGGATCTTTCCATACCAGGTATTGGCCGCCTGATGAATATGTCCACAGATGATACCATCCACGTGTTTGGACTCGGCCAAAGCCACCAGCTCCTTCTCGAACTCGGAGATATAGGAGACAGCGCTTTTCACCTTATGTTTCACCTGTTGCGAGAGGGAGAAATAGGGCTTGCCCAGTCGCTCCCTCCTGCGATTGTAGATTTTATTGAGCCATAACAAAAAAGTGTATCCTACATCGCCCAGTTTGGCGAGCCAGCGCATATTGGTGGTCACGGTATCGAACACGTCGCCGTGTGTCACCAGATAACGCTTTCCGTCTCGCGTATTCAACAGGTAATCTTTTACGATCGTGATATTCGAGAAATGGAACGGGACCAGGCTATCCAGAAAATCGTCGTGATTTCCCCTGACATAGATTATTTGAGTGCCCTGCTTCTCCATCATCTTCATCAAGACCTTGAAGAAGTCCGTCTGGGCCTGTTTCCAGCTCTTTCCGGAGCGCTGGAGTTGCCAACCATCGATAATATCGCCGTTCAGGATCAAACGGCCGCAATTGACACGCTTCAGGAAGTCTGTCACCTCTCTCGTTCTCGAATGCTCCGACCCGAGATGAATATCGGAGAGGACGATTGTCGGATAGTATCTTCTAATGACCATCTATTCCATTTTTTAGTACATTACAAAATAACGATCCGCATATTACAACAGAAAGACAACCAGATGAAAAAACGAAGACAACAAAAAGAGGCCAACCTCCCGGCTGGCCTCTTTCCACATAAACCCTAATTTAAACCATAACAACTATGGCCACACTAACTTAAACGATTATTCGCCAATCAAATTTAACGCCATTAAACAAACGCTAACCCATTAACCTGTTTATCTATTATCACTATCACTCTTCTTTCTGGGAAGCCTCGTAAGCCTTCAGCAACTTCTCCTGGACATCAGCCGGGACAAGCTCATAGCTGGCGAACTTCATCGTGAACGACGCACGACCACCCGTGATAGAGCTTAATGAAGTCGAATAGTTCGACATCTCCTTCAAAGGCACCTTCGCCAACAGCTTCTCGAAGCCCTTCTCGCTGTTCATACCCATGATCAACGCCCGACGGCCCTGCAGGTCGCTCATCACGTCGCCCAGGTAATCAGCCGGAACGGATACCTCGACATCATAAACCGGCTCCAGGATCTTCGGTCCTGCCTCCTTGAAGGCCGTGCTGAACGCGTTACGGCCAGCCAGCATGAACGAGATCTCATTACTGTCTACCGGGTGCATCTTACCGTCGTAAACGCAAACACGGACATCGCGGGCATAAGAACCCGTCAACGGACCTTGCTCCATACGACCCATAATTCCCTTCAGGATCGCCGGAAGGAAACGAGCGTCGATCGCGCCACCGACGATACAGTTCACGAATACCAGCTTACCGCCCCAATCCAGTTCGACAACCTGCGTATCACGAACGTTCATCTTATACTCCTGTCCACCGAAACGATAGCTGTCCGGAGCGGGCATTCCCTCATAATAAGGCTCAATAATCAGGTGAACCTCACCAAACTGACCAGCACCACCCGACTGTTTCTTATGACGATAATCCGCACGGGCCGCCTTCGTGATCGTCTCACGATACGGGATCTTCGGCTCCAGGAACTCGATCGGTAATTTATCATTATTCTCGATACGCCATTTCAAGGTACGCAGGTGGAACTCACCCTGACCTAAGACGATCGTTTGTTTCAATTCTTTGGATTGCTCGATAACCCATGTCGGATCCTCCTCACGCATACGGGTCAAGATCTCCATCATCTTCTCGGCATCGGCCTCGTTAACCGGCTTGATCGCCCGACGATACTTTGGATCCGGATATTTGATGAAATCGAAACGATAATCACAACCCTTACCGTTCAACGTATTGCCACGACGTACGTCTTTCAGCTTCACAGTCGCGCCAATATCACCAGCGACCATCTCTGTTACCGGAACACGATTCTGGCCCGCTACAGCGAATAACTGCGCGATACGCTCCTTTGATCCGCGATCAGCATTCAACAGGTCGTCGCCCTCCTTAACCTTACCTGATATCACCTTAAAGTAGCAAACCTGGCCAATATGGGGCTCGACTGTTGTCTTGAAGAAGAAGAGGCTGGTCGGTCCCTCAGCGTCGGGTGTTACCTCCAAGCCCTCTGTCGTGATCAGACGCGGCATCTTGTCCGTACAAGGTACGACATTACCCAAGAACTCCAACGTACGGCGTACGCACATATCACGACCGGCGCAAACACAGAATACCGGGAACATACCGCGAGTCACCAGACCGGCACGGATACCGGCACGCATATCGTCCTCGCTCAAGGCTCCCTCCTCGAAGAATTTCTCCATCAGTACGTCGTCATGCTCAGCGGCAGCCTCTACCAACGCCTGATGCAACTCCATCGCCTTGTCCATCTCCTCAGCCGGGATTTCCAATACGTCGGGCACACCGCCTTCCGGTTTCCAGCGATACATCTTCATCTTCAGCACGTCGACAACGGCGTTGAATGACGCGCCACAAGTGATCGGATATTGGATAGGTACAATCTTACTGCCCCATTGGTCGCGCAATTGCGCTACAGTGCCCTCATAATCGGCCTTGTCGTTATCCAACTGGTTAACCACGAAGATCACCGGCTTGTGGAATTGCTCCGTATAACGGAACTGGTTGATCGTGCCGACCTCAACACCATATTGGGCGTTCAATACCATCAACGCGGTATCCGTTACGTTCAAGGCGGAAACCGCGCCGCCGATAAAGTCGTCCGCTCCCGGACAATCGATGAAATTCAATTTACGGTCTTGCCATTCTACGCTGAACACTGTCGAGAACACAGAGTAACCATATTCTTTCTCGACCGGGAAATAATCCGATACTGTATTTTTATTTTCAACAGAACCTCTACGTTTTATAACTCCACCCTCGTAAAGCATCGCTTCAGCGAGAGTGGTTTTTCCGGAGCCAGAACTTCCCAAGATGGAGATGTTCTTGATTTCATTTGTTTGGTACACTTTCATGATATCAGGTTTTAATAAGATAAAACAATATAAAATCCCGTGATCTTTAATCACGAGGCGCAAATTATTCAAAGTAGAAGAAATAAACAACCAAACCGACCATGTTTGAGAGCAGTGCTGAAAAACAGAGGACCTATTAGTCGACAAAAAAAGAGAGCTCACCAGCGGTAAGCTCTCCCTATTCGTTCTCCGTACTCGCTTCTCACGAAGATCCTACGGCATTTATTTAAACCTAAAAAATATCCACCATGCCTGCCTCACGGCGGTACTTGGGTTGATGAGACCCGTGTGGATGAATTTAATTATTTAATTATTTAGCGCCGGGTTAAAACCCGACGCTAATATTAGATTAATCAATTATTGATTATTATTTAACGATTGCCTTAACAGCAGCCTCACCCTCAACAGCTACAGCTACGATACCTGCCGGTACGGCGATTGTAGCGTTGTCAGATGCGATTACCTGAGAAGCGATAACCTTACCCAAGATGTTAGTAATAGTTACGTTCTTACCAGCGGCACCCATGATCGTAACTTGACCGTTACCAGCGACTACTGATACACCCTCAACTGCGATGTTCTCGTTGTCAACTGCTACCTTGTCACCACATACGTGCTCTACATTGAAGATCAAAGCGTCGTCATTACCTGTAGTAATATCACTGAAATTAGAATCTTCAGTAGATAATACCAAACAACCATTTTGCATCTTTAACCATGCCGCATAATCAGGAGCAATATCACCTTCTGGATCGTCCAAAGAATATGGAATATCATATGAATACGGCGCATTCCAATGATAGCTCTTCATTGACTCGAACAAGAACGCACGATCAGCTTCAACCTCATTTGCGGCTACAGAACGATCGAAGAAACGCATCGACCAAGTCGCATACTTGTGGTTGTCACCAGTCAAGTCATAGATATAAGAAGGATATGCAGCAGCTGCTTTAGCCTCTGTACCATAATAGGTCTTATATTCCTTAACCCACTTATTCAAGGCCTCATTCTCAGCCTTTCTCAAAGCCTCGAAGTCAATCTCCTCGTTCTTCAGGTTCTTGAACTCATCACGTAAAATCCACAATGTATCGTTATAAACGATTGCCTCTTTAAAGCCGGCACGATCATACTTGTTCCAACGATAAGCACTCTCATCTACACTATTCAAGTTATTTGCCCACTTGTCATAACGAGCGACATTATGGAAGTTGATCAAATACTTACCACGAGCGAAGCCCGGAGTTGCAGGAATAGCGTGTGAGCAATGAGCTGCATCTACAGCATTACCTTGATTGTCATAGTGGTTGTGCTCGTATGTACAAGGTACACCCGGAGTACCAGCCAAATCATGACGATCAATTGAGATCAAATATTGCGGTTTAATGTTACCAGCACCACGATTTACCCATGCGGTATCAACGATGAACGCTAAACCACCTTGAGCCTTATCCTGAGCGTCGATACCCAAGAAGTCGATGTGCTCTACCATAAAGTTCGGGTTCGCCTCGATCATCAGGTACTCATTACGATATTTCTCATAGAAACGCAAGGTATCTACACCGTCACCAGCTTGGCCTTCCAAAGTTGAGTTGAAACGACGATACAACGGAGTATTATCACGCTCAATTGCGAAAGCAGAAGTACGAGTTTCCCAAAGCGGTTGATTCTTTAATGTTGCTGCACCATCATAATCTGAAACACCAGCTTTATTTGAAGCAATCACAAAAGGAGCTCTCGCTGAATCAAAATAATATACATCATTATCTTCATAAACAGATTGAGCACGAACAATTGCATAATAGTCATTACCATTAATATGATTATTCTCCTTAAAGAATGCATAGTAATGAACTTCATTTTGCACATCATAAACCCATGGAGCCTTGGTTGCAGAATAATCAGCACCTAAATTGAATTGATCATTATCATTAACTTTCCAACCTATGCCATTCAAATCAACCTTATAAACAGTACGAACTAATTGGGCCAGATTCGGGATTCTCTTTTGAATAT
>DGYMR06203__coassemble_1096_pt1 | contig 19557 bp, 18 predicted proteins | sample DGYMR06203__metabat2_low_PE_012 | metagenome-assembled genome bin DGYMR06203
GTGAACCGAATTTATTTAACTTTTAACCTTGTCCATTTTTAGTGGACAGTAGTGAGGAAATACATATAATATTGGTAGGCGACCACAAGAATGAAACCAACCGAGATCAGAAGCTTATAGCCTTTCCTTAAGATAGCCTGGCGATAGAATACCACGCCGGAGCCTGTTAGAATTCCGACAAAGACATACCAATTGAGGGAAACGGCATTGAGGGTATCGTATTTCAAGATGGAAAGCATGAACTGGTTTTGCAGGACCGATGAGGTGGTCAGGAAAAAGCAGAGCATGAGAAACAGGAAGAGGATCGTGGGGAAGTTCCTGTAGTGGAGTACCGCTGGATCAATATAGGGGCGGCGTATCGTTGACATCCGGTTGATGTTGATAAGTAATGAGATAATGGCTGTAACCACTCCGATCCGGATGGGTATACCGTCGAGCCAGTCGTAATATTCCCCATAGATACAGATATAGACTACCGAGAATAGGAGGACTCCCCAAAGACCGTCTCCAATCCAGTCTATGCCATAAAGAGGCATTTTCCTTTTTGCCCGGAAGGGGCGAGTCAGCAGGAAGACGCAGAGCCATACAACGCATAATAACCCGATCACGAACCAATGCATGTACCGCCAGTTACTCCAGTCGCTGATGTGTGTGGCGACTAATCCCGAGAGTTGTATGCTTTCCAGGACGACAATGTAAATGACCGGATAAAAGACTGAAAAATTACCGGAAGGAGTGACGCTTAACCGGGTGTTCGAGAAGCACTCGAACGTGCCCCACATACCGATAGTCGTGGATAACTTGTAATTAATGATGTCTATCCGGTTGTTCGTGTTTGTCAGGCTCAGCTCCAGGTTTTGAAGCTGCAGCTCATAGCGGGTGATGTCGCTTTTCAGGGCGGTACCTTGTTTATAGGCGGCCTGCATCTCTTTTACGAGCAGATTCCCGGGAATGGGCCCGTGGGGGCGCGAGATGCCCTTTGAGGGCTAAAAAGTGGCTTCGCGGCGGCGCGAGGAGGCTTCTTAGGCCTAAAAGGCGGGGCGCGGTGGCGCGGGGCCCTCTTTTAGGCCTAAAAAGTGGGCTTTAACCTCCGCGAGATGAGATTTTAGGCCTAAAATCATGGCTCGCGCCGCCGCAAGGCCTATTTTTAGGGCTAAAGGAGGGCTTGGTCCAGATGGGGGCCTCGCGGGGACGGGAATCCGGTGGGGCCGCCCGCTCCCGATTGCCCCTTTTATGCCAAAAGATGCCGGCTGGTGATGGCCGAAGTGGAATTTATCTTTTAACTTTGCGGAAAAGAGTATAACAAAATGAGCAAGATAAGTTTTTGGGGGAGCGTGACCGACAGCGACGCTCTGGGAAACAGGCGTTTGCGGATTGTATCGACGCTGTTGTTTGTCGTTTTCTCGTTGGCGCTCCTGGCGCGTTATGGGTATGTCTGGAAATGGGTGGAGAGCCTTTCGCTTTTCGTACCCGATCCGGTCTTCTTCCGTTCGTTCCTGAATAATCCGGGTGGTATGCTCGCCTATGCGGGCGCTTTCCTGACGCAGTTCCTCTATTATCCCTTTTTGGGAAGTTGCCTGCTGGTCCTTTTGCTTTTAGGCACGCAACAATTGACCTGCAGGCTTTTCCGTCTGGAGGGTGTCAGCTATCTCTGCTCGTTTATCCCGTCGTTCCTACTGTTGACCGCGGTGTTGGATCTGGGTTATACTTGGGCGACACTGAAGGCGCCGGGCCATTTCTTCATGCCGACGTTGGGCGTGATTTTCGCCTTGTCGTGCCTGGTCCTTTTCCGTTGGGTGAAGGTTTATTATGCCCGTTTGGTTCTCTTGCCCGTGATCGTCGCCCTATATCCATTTTGTGGTTTTTATGCCCTATTCGCCGCCGGGCTTTGCCTGATTGATGAATGCGTGAATCGTCCGGGCAAGAAGAGTTGGGCGGTGGCTTTGGTTGGTGTCGTATCGATAGTTCTTTTCCCGAAGCTCTATTATTATGGTTGGGATGCGACGGAGCAGGAGCTGTCTCGGCTTTATGTGGCGGGCTTACCACCCTTCTATATCCGGAAGGCGGAGTTTATGCTTTGGTTGCCTTTCCTGCTTTTGTTGGCTTACTATTTACTCCTTTCCCTTGGAGCGTCCACCGCGGGTGTGGCGGGTCGTTCTTCCCGTTGGCGGGCGATTGGCTCGTGGGGGCTTTTCGTGGCGGGTATGCTCTTCACGTTGTGGCAAGCTTATGGCAATCCGAATTTTGAGGCGGGTGTCCGTTCCTCGCTGGCTATCGAGGCGGGCGATTGGCAAGAGGCTGCCAAGGAGGCTGGTCGGGTGAGGGTAGGAGCGACCCGCGACGTGGTGATCAATGGGCGTATGGCCGACAGTTATTTGGGTCGCCCGGTCTCACAAGATCCCGTACCGATGATTCCCGCTACTTATAAGGATTCCCGGCAGGGATTGCTAACCTTCATGCAGCTGTGTGGCTTGAACATGAATTATTACAGTGGCCAGACCAACATCTGTTACCGCTGGGCGGTGGAGTTGTCGGTCGAGTATGGCTTCCGGATCTCTTACTTGAAATTGCTGGTCAAGTGCGCGCTCCTGAACGGGGAGTATGCCCTCGCCAAGAAGTATAATGACCAGATTGGGCAGACTCTGTTCCATAAGGATTGGGCTGAGAGATATGGACGCATGATCGATCGGCCGGAGCTGATCAGTCAGGATCCGGATTTTGCCCGTATCCCCAAGGATCCGTTACCCAACCGTTTTGTCGAGTGATCAGGGTTCGTAAGTCGCCCGCCGGGCTGGGGCCTCAATGGCCTGTTGCCAATCCTTGCGGCTGACGCTGACCGGCTTCACCATAAACTCGGGCACGTTGTACGACTTGAACAGCTCCTTGTAGTAGGTCGGTGATTCTTGCGGCATGATGAAAGGTTTGCTCGCCTGGCCATCCTTGAAGTGGCAGATGTAAGGCCGTGTATAGGAGCCGTCGTCACGTCGAGAGCTGAACACGATCCAGGAGCCATCCGACGACCAGCTATGATAACTGTCGGTCGATGTGCTGTTCGCCTCGCTGAGCGGACGTGCCTCGCCCGAGGCCAGGTCCATCAGGTAGAGATCGCTGTCGTGGTGCCAAATGTGGAATGTCCCATAATCTCCCATAGTGAACAAGAGATACTTGCCGTCGGGCGAGACGCGAGGGAAAGTCGCGCTCTTGCCTTGCCTGGAGACCGCCAGAACCGTATCGGCCGTGGCGGAAAAGGTGCGGCTCTCCGGATCGAATGTCTTCCGGAAGATATCGTAGTGGAACTCCTGGTAATGGTTGAATAACGAGTCCTTCTCCATCGGGACGCCTTCCGGATAACGGGCGGAGACATAATAGAGCGTTCGTCCATCCGGGCTCCAGGCCGGGAAGGTCTCTAGCTCGTCGGGCTTGTCGCTGATGGTCTTGACTCTGTTGTTCTTTGTATCGTAAAGGATCAGGCCCGAGGCGAGGTCCATGACCTCTACCTTTTGCCGGTCTTTCGAGTGGAAATGCTGCCGTGTCGAGTTGGTCGAGTAAGCGATCAACGGTAAGGTCGGATGCCAGGCGGGATAGACACCATCAAAAGGACTTTTTTCCGATTTCAAGTCGACCTTTCGGACGCCATCTTCCGTTGCCAGAAGAGTGCCACCTTTATAGCCACGCACATGAAATTGCATATTGCCGCCCCGGTTGTAATCCTGATAAGCGTGGCAATTGACGCATCGACCCCGTTCCTCCTCAACCGGACGGCCATTGTTGACCAGCGTACGCTCATCAAAGCAGGTCAGGTCTCGCTGGCAGAGGCTCATGTTCTCGTAAAAGACATAAAGCGGCTCAATCAATCGGTAAGAGAGATAAGGATCAATCGCCTCTTGGGCAATGAGGTTTTTGATGGTCCGGTATCGGTTCCATGTGCCCTCTTTTTGGACATAGATATCGATCGAGAGCGTATCGCCCCTGTTTCCATCCAAAAGCCTATGCCATTCCTTAAGATTCCATTGGATTACCTTTCCACTAGCGATCAATTGTTCACCTTTTGGAGCAGAAGCAACCGCGATGAATTGCTCGCCATCTACCTCGATCTGGAAGTTCATGGGCGCGATGTTGTGAGGAAGCGTAATCCCTGAATAATCCGGATAAATGACCGGGCTTTCCTCTTTTTGTTGGAACTCTTGAGGCGGGTTTATGGCGCATCCCGTAAGCGACAGGAGTACCGCGACCGCAACCGAATGGTGAAAAGGCGTTTTCATGATTCTATTCTCTTTGATCCGATACGCGAATGTAAGCAAATCTTTTGGGCTTTTAATTTAAAATCCTTTTATGGATAAAATAGGTTGATTTAGGTTCTAAAAAAAATCGGCCAACAAGTTAAATGCTTGTTAGCCGATTATCCTTCTTACCCGTTTTTTCAGGTTTTTCTTATAATTCGTCAATAGATCCTCTAACAATACCTCTCTTTGAGTTCTTGATGAAGTCCAGGATCAGATCCCGTTCCTCACAAGGCTCGTATTCCGTCTCGATCGCCTTGAGAGCATCCGTGTTGTTTAAGCCTCTCGTGTAGAGCGTACGGTAGATATCTTGGATCAGGTAAACTTGTTGGTTCGTGAATCCGCGGCGACGTAATCCAACGATATTTATACCGCAATAAACGATCGGGTCACGACCAATCAACGTGTAAGGCGGGATATCTTTGCCGATACGAGATCCGCCCTGGATCATCACGTGCTTGGAGATCCGGGTAAACTGGTGCACGAGGCTTCCGCCACTGACGATGGCATAGTCGTCGATCTCAACTTCGCCCGCAATTTGTGAGGCATTGCCAATAATGATATTGTCTTTCAAGACGCAATCATGGGCAACGTGCGAGTAGGCCATGATCAGGCAATGGCTGCCGACAACGGTCTTACCACGTGAAGCGGTTCCCCTGTTGACGGTTACGCATTCGCGGATCGTTGTATAGTCGCCAATTTCCGCGGTTGTGATCTCTCCCTTAAACTTTAAGTCCTGTGGTATGCCAGCGATTACCGCTCCGGGGAATATCTGGCATCCTTTGCCGATTCTTGCTCCATCACGAATAACGGCATGGGGATGGATGTAGCATCCGTCACCGATAACGACATCTTTCTCAACAACCGCGAACGGGTCGATCGTCACCCCTTCCCCGATTTTGGCTTCGGGATGTACAACGGCCAATGGTGATATATTCATAATCAGATTTTATTTGTTTTTAATGATTTGAGCCATAAATTCCGCTTCACTGACAAGCTTGTCGCCGACGAAGATGTGACCTTTCATCGTTGAGATACCACGACGTATCGGGGCGAGCAATTCAAGACGCAGGATCAGGGTATCGCCTGGCACCACTTTTTGACGGAATTTGACACCATCTATTTTCATGAAGTAGGTCGAGTAGCGTTCCGGTTCCTCAACGGAGTTCAATACCAACAAGCCTCCCGTTTGTGCCATTGCCTCGATCTGGAGAACACCCGGCATGACGGGCTCTTGCGGGAAGTGACCCTGGAAGAAGGGCTCATTGGTCGTGATGTTCTTGACACCGACAATATAATTGCCTCCGATCTCGATGATCTTATCGACCAAAAGGAACGGATAACGGTGAGGTAACAATTCACGGATCCGGTTGATGTCCATGACTGGCTCGCAGTTCGGGTCGTAGACCGGTGCTTGCAACTCATTCAGCTTGATATCCTTACGGATGATCTTTGCCAATTGGTTATTGATCTTGTGGCCCGGGTGAGTAGCGATGATCCGTCCTTTGATAGGCTTTCCGATCAGGGCGATATCACCGATCAGGTCGATCAGTTTATGACGAGCCGGCTCATTGTCGTATACCAGCGGCGTATTGTTGATATAGCCCAGATCCTCGATGTGCTTGTGAGGCTGGTTCATCATATCTGCCAATTTGTCGAGAGACTCCTGTGGAATCTTTTGGTCGTAGATGACGATAGCGTTGTCCAGGTCGCCACCCTTGATGAGGTCGTTTTTCAGAAGCATCTCAATCTCGCGGACAAAGACAAAGGTCCGTGAGGCTGCCAGCTCTGTCGGGAATTCGCTCAGGTCGTTCAATGTTGCGAATTGGTTCGGTAATACTGGCGACTTGAACTCGATGAGGACATTGGCGCTGAATTTGTCATCAGGCAAGATGATCAGCGAAGCACCTGTTTCCTCGTCTTTTACCTCCAGCTTATGCTTAATGATATAGAAATCCTTGGGTGCGTTTTGCTCAACAATACCAACTTTCTGGATACCTTCCGAGAAGAAACGTGCGCTTCCGTCAAGGATTGGGAATTCCGGAGCGTCTACCTCGATGAGGCAGTTATCGATACCGAAGGCATAGAGTGCTGCCATCGCATGCTCGATTGTTCCGACTTGTACATCCTTTTTCGTTAAGACTGTACCTCTGTTCGTGCAGGTAACGTTTTCCGCTAAGGCATCGATAATCGGTTGTCCTTCCAAATCGACGCGTTTGATCTTGTAACCGTGGTTCTCGGCGGCAGGCTTAAAGGTGATGTGTATGTTCAAGCCCGTATGCAACCCTTTACCTTCGAGGGAGAAGCTGTCCGCCAATGTTCTTTGTTTTTGCATATCGTGTTATTTTTTTAATTCTTGTTTTAATCGCTCGATCTCTTTTTCCATCTGGCCGATCGTCCGATAGATCTCGGGCAGGCGGTTGAAGATCGCGCTTGATCTCATGAAGTTTTTTGCGTGGATAGCCGGAGCTCCCAATACGGTCGTCGGTTCTTTGATATCGCTAATGACACCGGATTGCGCACCGAAATTGACATTATCCGTTATGTGGATATGTCCAGCCAGGCCAACTTGTCCGCCAAACATGCAATGCTTGCCTATTTTGGTAGATCCCGCGATGCCCACTTGGGCGGCCATAACGGTATTATCGCCAATCTCAACATTATGGGCGATCTGGACAAGATTATCGATCTTCACGCCCTTATGAATGATTGTAGCGTCCATGACGGCTCTGTCGATAGTCGTGTTGGCGCCGATCTCGACATCATCCTCTATGACAACTTTTCCCAATTGAGGAATTTTCTCATAGCTGCCATCCTTGGGCGCGAAACCGAACCCGTCGGCTCCGATAACCGCTCCGGCATGGATAATACAGTTGTTGCCAACGGAGCACTCTTCGTAGATGGTCGCATGTGGATAAACGATGCAGTTCTCTCCGATCGTGACATTATCCCCGATATAGGCTTGGGGGTAGATCTGGGTTCCTTTACCGATTTTCACGCCATTTCCAATATAAGCCAAGTGCCCAATATAACAATCCTCGCCGATTGTAGCGGATGGACTGATCCATGCGGTCGAGTCAATGCCCTGCTTCTTTTTCTTGGACTGTTGCACCAAGGTAAGGAGCGTGGCAAGTGACGCGTATGCGTTTGGGACTCTTATTATGGTGGTACGCAGAGGATGCTCCGGCTTGAAATCATTGTTCACCAAGACAATGCTAGCGTTAGTCTCGTATATGTAATGCTCATATTTGGGATTTGCCAAAAAAGACAACGTGCCAGGCTTGCCCTCTTCGATTTTTGAGAAATCGTTCACTTTTACCATCGGATCTCCTTCAATGGATCCTTGCAAGAAGTGGGCGATTTGTTGGGCTGAGAACTCCATTTCTTTTTATGATGTTTTTTTCCTTTTAATATTCAAGAATCTATTTCGTTTGGGATTATTCTTTGATAATTCCCTTTTTCGCTAAATATCCGGCCATCTCTTGTTGGACGGAACGAGCAGCTTCCCTGGCGACTTGAGCGAAAGACTCACTCTTGTCGGCGTAAATGATCGCTCTCGAAGAGTTAACCAGCAGACCACATTGGCCGTTCATGCCGTATTCCGCGACTTCCGCTAAACTTCCGCCTTGCGCGCCAACACCTGGGACCAGCAGGAAGTGGTTGGGTGCCAACTTACGGATATCCAAAAACATTTTGCCTTGTGTCGCGCCGACAACGTACATCATCTGCTCATCACTAGCCCATTCCTGGGATTTTTTGAGAACCTTCTCGAAGAGGCGTTCGCCATTCTCGTCGGTCGTCAATTGAAAGTCGTGAGATCCCTTATTGGATGTCAACGCCAAAAGGATGACCCATGCTTCCGGATAGATCAAAAATGGTTTAACACTGTCCTCGCCCATATAAGGGGCAACCGTTACGGCGTCAACCTTGATGTGATCGAAGAAAGAGCGCGCATACATCTCAGAGGTGTTGCCGATGTCGCCTCGCTTCGCGTCCGCTATAATGAACTGATCCGGATATTGTTCACGTAAATAGTTGACGGTTTTCTCGAAAGCGATAATGCCTTGTACGCCCAAGCTCTCATAGAATGCCATGTTCGGCTTGTAGGCAACACAATAATCGGCAGTCGCGTCAATGATCGCTTTATTGAAAGCGAAGATTGGATCCTCTTCCTTTAGAAGGTGTTGTGGGATTTTCTTGATATCCGTGTCCAATCCGACACAAAGAAAAGATTTCTTTCTCTTTATGTTTTCAAATAACTGCGCTTTATTCATATCTTATTTCCTCCCTACTCGTTTTATAATTCTGATTCTTTTAAGCGTTCCGCGTTCTCGGCGATGATCAATTGGTCGATACATCCTTGGATATCGCCATCCATGAAAGCGGATAAATTGTATATCGTATAATTGATGCGGTGATCGGTTATACGGCCTTGCGGATAATTGTATGTGCGGATCTTAGCGGAGCGATCGCCGGTCGATACCATTGTCTTACGTTTGCTTGCGATATCGTCGATGTATTTCTGGTGCTCCTTATCATAAATGAATGAGCGAAGGCGTGTCAAGGCTCTTTCCTTGTTCTTGGGCTGGTCGCGTGTCTCAGTACATTCAATCAGGATCTCCTCGGTAACACCCGTGATTGGGTTCTTCCAGTTGTAACGCAACCGGACACCAGACTCGACCTTGTTGACATTCTGGCCTCCGGCACCACCTGATCTGAAGGTATCCCATTTGATCTCACCCTCGTTGATCTCGACATCAAACTCGTCTGCCTCAGGTAAGACGGCGACGGTTGCCGCGGAGGTATGGACTCTGCCTTGAGTTTCTGTGGCTGGGACACGTTGTACACGATGCACTCCAGATTCATATTTCAAGGTTCCATAAACTTTCTCTCCTGTTACCGTAAAAATAATCTCTTTAAAACCACCAGCGGCACCTTCGCTGAAGCTGGAAACGCTGACCTTCCAGCCTTTCATCTCGCAATATTTGACATACATGCGATAGAGGTCGCCAGCGAACAAGGCGGCTTCGTCGCCTCCTGTCCCGCCACGGATCTCAACGATCGCGTTCTTGTCATCTTGCGGGTCAGCGGGAACGAGCAGGAGCTTGATCTCTTCCTCAAGACTGGGAATTCGCTCATTGCATATGTCCAGCTCCTCGCGGGCCATCTCACGCATTTCTGGATCTTGTTCTGAATCAAGAATCTGCTTTGCTTCCTCAATTCCATTTAAGGTCGCCACATACAAGTTGCGTGCGGCGACGATTTTCTCCAAGTCTTTATATTCTTTGTTGAGCTTGACAAAACGTTTCATGTCGGCAATAACGGCCGGGTCGGTAATCAACGTACCAACTTCCTCGAAACGGCTGACCAAGCCATCCAATTTATTTAGCAAATTATTTTCAGCCATTGGAAACTTTTATATTAATAAACGAAACGACCGTTCTCGCTTTCGATGATCAATTCATTTTGGCTGGCTTCTTCCACATGGCCGACGATACGGGCGTCAATGTTGAAGCTCTTTGATATCTCGATCACTTCATTCGCGAACTCGGGAGCGAGGTAGATTTCCATCCGGTGCCCCATGTTGAAGACTTTATACATCTCACTCCAATCCGTGCCACTCTGCTCCTGAATAATCTTGAACAGGGGAGGAATAGGGAAGAGATTGTTCTTGATGACACGTTTGTTATTCACGAAGTGCATAACTTTAGTCTGGGCTCCACCCGAACAATGTACCATGCCATGAATTTGTGGGCGGAGCTTGTCTAATACTACCTTAATGACAGGAGCGTAAGTACGTGTCGGGGACAGGACTAATTTACCGGCATCAATACCCAACCCCTCGATTTGGTCTGTCAAACTGAGCTTCCCGGAATAAACGAGATCTTCGGGAACCGCGGCGTCGTAACTCTCCGGATACTTGTTGGCCAAATATTTGGCGAAGACATCGTGGCGAGCGGATGTCAAACCGTTGCTACCCGTTCCGCCATTATATTCTTTTTCGTAGGTCGCTTGCCCGAATGAGGCCAAGCCTACAATAACGTCGCCTCCCTGGATGTTCTTGTTGTCAATCACGTCAGCACGTTTCATACGGCAAGTGACGGTACTGTCGACGATGATCGTGCGAACGAGGTCACCCACATCTGCTGTCTCGCCTCCAGTCGCGTAACAACCGACGCCCATCTCGCGAAGCTCCGCCAACAATTCATCCGTACCGTTGATGATAGCGGAAATAACTTCACCCGGGATCAAAAGCTTATTGCGTCCGATTGTTGAGGATACGAGGATATTGTCAACTGCGCCTACACAGAGCAGGTCGTCAATATTCATGATTAATGCGTCTTGCGCGATGCCTTTCCATACGGACAAGTCGCCTGTCTCTTTCCAATACATATATGCGAGCGACGATTTGGTACCGGCGCCATCCGCGTGCATGATGTTACAGTACTCCGGATCACCTCCTAAAATATCAGGGATAATCTTACAGAAAGCAGAAGGGAAAATACCCTTGTCGATGTTCTTTATCGCATTATGAACATCCTCCTTTGAAGCGGAAACGCCGCGGCGAATATAACGTTGATCTGTCATCGTATAAATATGTTTGAAACGCGAAGGTAATAATTTTATGTTATTTATCTAAGTTTAAGTACATCTCCTTCTTCGGGAATGTAATTATCGCTCTTTTTGTTCAGCTTGTAGAGGCTGTTGATCTTGATTCCATATTGTTGGGCGATGCTGTGCATGGACTCGCCCACCTCAACGACATGGGTGTAATGTGGTTTGTCTGCCTTCTCCTTTTTTTCCTCAAGATAGATGATGTCGCCTTTTTGCAGGGGGAAATCCTCCGGGATCTCATTGTATTTCATCAATTGCTTGGCTTTGAATCCCAAGCTTTTGGCGATTTGGTCGAGATTGTCGTTCGTTTTCGCGTAGACGTAGATCAGGCCATCGGTCCGGTAGACGTCGTAGGCGAGTTTGGGCAATGCCTTTTTCTCTTTACGGGTCAGTTTCATGCGGTCGTAGTCATACAACTCGTAATCCTCGATGACTTTGATCAGCTTGTTCGCGTAGGCTCGGTCGGTCGCGTAGCCGCACTTTTGCAGCCCTTTTGCCCAGCCTTTATAATCCGTGATCTTGAGGTCGAAAAGCCGTGAGTAGCGGGAGCGGAGAAGGAAACGGGAGTGATCCTCGTACGAGTCGCTCACGTTCTTGTATTTCCGGAAACATTCACCTTTACGGTCGTCGTTATGATAGACGCGTCCGCCTTTCCAGTCGGAATGGCATTTGATGCCGAAATGGTTGTTGGATTTTCTCGCCAGGCTGCTTTGGCCGGCGCCCGATTCGAGCAGGCCTTGTGCCAGGGTAATGCTGGCCGGTATTTTGTATTTGTTTTGTTGCTCGATCGCCAGCGAGCTGTATGTCTTGACGTACCTGTGGTAAGTGGAGGTCGTCGTCCGATGGGTGGTCGCTGTTCGCTTCGGGGAAGAGCAACCGACGCTGATTAAAATAAGCAAGAGATAAAAGGATGCCTGTCTCATACGGATTTCTGTTTGTTTCCGGACAAATTTAGGGAAAAGAACGATTAATAATCCCTAAATTCCTAAATTTGTCCGGATTAATGTCTTAATAAGTTTGATATGAGGAGGGAAAAGAGAGTGATCGAATCCGTGGTTTACGCGGTCGATGAGTTGGAGCCCGTTTACGGGCGGTTGTATGAGGCCGCTTTCGAGGCCGCGGGCCGGGCTTACGCGCCTTATTCCGGTTTCCAGGTCGGGGCGGCGATTCTTTTGGCGAATGGCGAGATCGTCACGGGGAGCAATCAGGAGAATATCGCTTATCCGTCAGGCTTGTGCGCCGAGCGGACGGCCCTGTTTTATGCCGGGGCGCGCTATCCGGATGTCGCCGTACGGGTCTTGGCGGTCGCCGCCGTGAAAGAGGGGGTGAGGCAGCCGGGCGTCTCGCCGTGTGGCGCTTGCCGGCAGGTGATGGTCGAGGCGGAAACGCGGGCGGGCGCCCCGATACGGATTCTCTTGTGCGGGCGCGATTCCGCGACGCTGTTTGAGGGGGTCAGCGCCCTGTTGCCCTATTGTTTCGACTCGTTTTGATCTTTGCGCTTGCCGCCCGATACGAATGCGGTATAGACTTGCAGGATCGCCGCGACGCAAAGGCAAATGACCCACTCCTTGCGCCCGTCGAACATGAGCCCCGACGCGCAAATCATCAGCAATCCCGCGATAACATTGAAACGGTGTAATCTCTTTTGCCTGAAGTTGAGATCCTTGACGGGCAGGGTCAGGTAACAGACGCTGACGCCCGCCGCTCCGGCGGCGAACAGGTAAGGGGCGACGCCGTTGTCGCTCGCGTAAAGGATGGCGCCCAGCAGGACCAGCACTGCGGCGACATCGAACAGGATCGTACGGAAACGGTTGTTCATTATTTGCTTTTTATGATGTAAATATCCTCGTTTTCCCTTTTCATGAGATACTCCTCGCGGGCGAAACGCTCCAGCCCCTCCTTGTCGGTGCGGAGGTCCTTCAGTTTCTGGCTGTTGATTTTGATCTCCTCGCGGTAGGCCTTGATTTCTCGCTCGAGGCTATGGATCTTGCGATCGTACATATATCGTTTGTAAAGGCTGCTGTCGCCAACTGTTAACGTTACGATCAGGAAGACGATCGTCACCAACCAATAGGCATTGATCCATGCGAGGTATTTGTTGTAAAACGCTTTGATTCGATTCATGTTCTTTTCCCTATTTCTCGCGAAGATAAGTGATTCTTTGTGAAGAAGGCATGCCGTTCGATATTTTTCTCGTAAAATCCGTTACGGCATGCCTTTGGTTTTTATTGGATTTGGATTGTTTCCTGATGAACTAAACGTAAGAAATAACTTCGGCTTTTTCCTGTTTTGGTTTGGCTGCCGCTTTTGCCGATTGTATAGGAGTGATATCCCTCGTTGCAGAGGTATCTGACTTGGTCTTTGTTGTCATCCTCTTGGTCGCTCGAGATCCACGGAGCACCGCCGAGCTTTTGCAAGGCTTGGTTGATCTTGGACATTTGTGTATTTGACAAGGTTGTTTCTGTTAGGAGTTTGGCTTCGTCTTTTGTCGGAATCATCCATTCGTTCGTTCCGTTTTCAGAGTAACCGTTTATGATTGATTCAGTTTGTGCCCATCCTCCTGATTCATTATAGACAGAAGCGACGTTTTCCCACATCTGTGCGCTGATCAATAGGATCTTGGCCTCGGTAGCATTTTGGCTGATAATGGCACCGACCACTGAGCCCTTATAAAGATCACCCGGAAGGGGAATGTCCGTTAACGTTGGCGGTTCGTTCTCATCGGAGTCCTCCTCATCTGGTTCTGTGACGCTGGCCTCTCCAAAGGTGAATTTCAGGGGAACGGTTTCGCCCCAATCCCGTAGGAGCAGCTCGCCATCCAGGCTGAAGCCCCCTTGGTAGCTGCCGCTGATGAAATAGGGGATGCCCGGCTCGAGGGCCTGTTTGATCGTATGGCCGTAGACGCTCTTCCCTTTCTCGTTGATGAGGTTGATCGAGAGGATGGTCTGCTCGCCTTCGCTGCCGAAGAGATAGCAGCGGGGCACTTTCCAGACGCCCTCCTCGCCCGTCTCTTGAGCCGCGAGGGTCACCTTTTCGGGTTCTCCCGCCTTTTCCCCGTCGAGGCCGATCGCCGTGAGGATGGGCGATAATGTAATTGTTACTTCTGAGGTTCCTTCTGGGATTTCCCTGAGGGTCAGATCGAGGCAGGCGACCTGATAGCCCATTACGATCTCGGTCGTCGTCGCTTTCCCATCGATCACGACTTGGGCTTGCCCTTGGATCAGGGCGTTCTCCGGGATCTTCTCGCCCATCAGGATCCGGCTGTCGTAGCTGTTCTTGTCTTCCAGCCGGTAATCGCTCATGCCGGCGAGGGCGACCAGGTCGTATTCCCCTTCCGGCAGGGCGAGCGAGAGTTTCTCGGAGGCGGAGCCGATCGTTTGTTCGCTCATCAGTTGTCCGGATGCGCTTTCGTAAGCGAGTACTTGGATTGGGTAAATAAGCCGAAGATTGCCGGAGGCCCGAGTTTGTACGGTGAGGCTCGTGAACTCGTCTGAACCCATGGTCTCGTCAAGCCAAGCCGATTCACATGAAAAGAGGAACAAGGATAATAAGAGGAACAATCCCGGAAGCGACCGGAGCGTGCGGCGGTAGCCGCTGATCATGTCATGTCTCATAGTCTTGAGGTTTTATAGGTTATTAATTATATTGCCGCTAAGATAAGGCTTTTAGGGAAATCACACGCTATTTCCCGGGTCAAAAAATAGAGGAAATAGCGTGATTTTAGGTTCTACCAAGTGAAATGATAAGTATATTCTGATTCGTTGCCACAAGCGTCCGTCGCCGTGACTCGCAAAACGTGAGCTCCCTTGGTCAGGCGTTCCCGATCAAGTGTATACGAGATGACTGATCGGTTATTCATCTCGAATAGGGCGTATTTTCCGTCAATCTCACCCCGATAAGACTCGACACCGCTCAGATTGTCGGATAGTTTCAGGGAGATCCGATTACGCTTGAGCCAATTCGCCGCATTCAAAGGAGTGATCGTGGGCGCTTTCGTATCTGCCCGTACGCTGTAGCTACCTAACTCCTGGATATCGGCGTCAACCCGTCCGTCTCGGTAAACTCCTCCTACCCAAATAATTCCTTTTTTACGAAAACGTACGACGCCATATTGTCGTTTGTTTTCGAGTGTATCCTTTTGGATGAATAGCGAGAGTTTGGCCTTATGGTGTAAAGGAACCGGTTGGTCATGAAGGATATGGAGGTCAGCCAAGGCGTTGGTGTCACGACGGACAGCGTAATGAAAGTGAAGATCGTCGTAGAGGTTTCCTTTGGGAATGTAAAGTCGGATACCTTTTGCGCCGAAGCGGTTGTCGCTTCCCCAATGGAAATAGTTCTTGTCACTCTGATCCTCTTTCGGAATAGTTTGCTCTTTTCCTTGGATATGAAAGGTCAAGATGGTCGAGTTACCAAATGCGTCGGTAAGACGGTAAGTCAGTTCGTATTTCCGAACTTCATTAATGGTGATAAAACCCCGATCGTTTCCCTCGACGAATGGTAGACGATTCCCCGGATCAATAAAGCTCTTGACGAATATGGTATTGTGATTACGCCACTCGGCGTAATCGGTCAGGCTGTTGATATATCGGGTTTCATCGAATGAGAAACGGTCTATATGACAATGGTATACTTTTTGGGTATCAACGGTCAACAAGATATCCTTTACGCCGTAGATGTTGGTGGTCTTATCCATCTGGTCGTCGCAACGAATCGCCAAACCGATTTTTCCCCAAGCTTCCAAACGTGCTTCCAGAGTCGTTTTTCCGTTCTTGATCACAGGTTTGAGGATGATTTTATCTCCTTTGCCATTGACAACTCCTTTTCCTTCCTGTGGCACGATCATGATAGCATGTATACGGGGTGCACGGGTATCGATAATCTGGTCGATGTAAAAATCCATTGGGTCTAGAACCTCTTCGCTCTCGGTATCACGAATCTCGAAATGCAGGTGTGGGCCGCCAGAACTGCCCGTATTGCCACTTAAAGCAATGACCTCATCCTTTTTTACGGGGATCTCATTAGGATTGAGCGTTAGGTTTACTTTGAAGCTCTCTTGTTCGTATTGTTTGAGTTTGACATAATCGGCTATCTTTTTGGAAAACTGTTTCAGGTGGCCATAGACTGTTGTCGTTCCGTCAGGATGGTTAATATATAATGCGTTGCCATACCCCCAAGGACTGACGGATATGCGTGAAACATAACCTTCTTGAACGGTATGCACTGGTTTGCCCTCGACTCCTTGGGTCTTGAAATCCAGGCCTGAATGGAAATGGTTGCTTCTCAACTCGCCGAAATTGGCGCTAAGAAGGATGGGAAAATCAAAAGGGTTACGTGGCTCTTGCGCTTGGGCCGGCAAGAGCGATCCTTGGATTAAAAATAAAGAGGCAACAATATATTTGATGATGTTGGGATATGTCATTTGTCTGGATTATTAGGGGTATTATAAATTTAGTATCCGATATTCGCAATTCTCGAAACGGGGAATAGTACGGAGTTCGTTGGGGGGCAATCCTTGGATGGCGGCAACGATACGGCGATTGATCATGCCATGTCCGACGGCCAGGATCGTTTCCCCGTCAAAATTCTTCTTCAGGAAGGCGACGAAGCGTTTGGCCCGTTCGTAAAGCATCTCCTCGCTTTCCGCGTCGGTTGGGCGGGCGGTCCGTTTGGCTTCACTGATGGTTTGGCCGGTCCAGCTGCCCCAATCAATTTCACGCAGTAAGATGGAAGGGCAAGTCGGAATAGCTCGGTCGCCACGGATCAACTCCGCGCTTAGGCGTGCTCGTTCCAAGTCGCTATGCACAATGCGATCGAAAGGGACAGTCTGTAATTCTTGACCTAACTTTATCGCTTGGGCAATACCTTCCTGTGTTAATTTTCCAGGCAGGTGCCCTTGGAAAATATGGGCATTGTTCTCTTCGGTTTGCCCATGACGGGCTAAATAGAGCGTGATCATCTGTTCGTTTTTATTTGTACGCGAAAATATAAAACAGCTTTTAGTTTTCCGAATGTTCTTTTGGTAGAAATGAGCCGACGATAAAATCAGCGATGATGGGCAGGTGGTCGCTGAAGCCTCCTTCATAGCGATAGCCGTGATATGTTCGAAAAGGGCGTTGGCCACGCCAAGTCTTATCGTTCGTGAAGAGGAAACGGGGCTGGAAGATCAGGGCGCTTCCTTTTAGAAAACGAAAAGTTAGGTCTTTATCAAAAAGGTCATCATTGATGATTATTTGATCCAATTGACTCCAACGTCCTTGGTACTTGTGCGTGCCGGGTGGTTGAAGATCGTTACGGCTGGCGAACAGGTTGGTCAAGCCTTTTGGACGGGTCAGTATGTTTTTTAGACTTTTGTTTTGTGGCGTATCGTTAAAGTCGCCCATGATGATGAGGCGTGTGGTTTGCCGGCGACTTATGATGGAGTCGGCAAGGGAGCGCAAGGTTGTGGCGGCGTCCATTCGGTCTTTTTCGCTCTCTTTCTCTCCGCCATAGCGGGATGGAAAATGGATAACGAATAGATCGAGCGTGTCGGAAGGGGCAATTAGACCGGCGACATGCAGGATATGGCGTGTTTCCTTATGTTTTTTCCGTGAGAACCGGATGGCGTGTGACTCATGATGAAGATACCTGAAGCGATCTCTTTGATAGAGCAGAGCGACACGTGTACCTCTTGGGTCATTTGTCTCGGCCGACAGGTATTTGTATTCTTGTCTCCGAAGCGGTGTGCGCTTGGTCAAGTGGTCCAGGATCGAATCATTTTCTATTTCACAAAGTCCCACGATCGCGGGCGTGTCCCATTCTCCAGCGGCGGTAATGACCTTCGAGATTTGTCTAAGTTTATGATAATAACGTCCATAGTGCCAATGACGAAGCCCTTCGGGAGTAAACTCATCATCATCGGTCTCTGGATTATCGATGACATCGAAGAAATTCTCTACATTATAAAACATGACCCGAAAAGGCCTGGGCGTTTGGGCACAAGCCTTTTCGTGAATCGTCAGGAGAAGAAGTAGTGAGAAAAAACGTATCATAGTGGTTGGTCTTGGTTTCTGTTTCTGATTTAATTTGTCTTCTCCTCTTCTAGTGGGACGTATTCATAGGCACCGATCGAGGGACCATAAGGACTTTCAAGCCGGTTAATCCCATAAAAGTCCGTTGGATATTTTTCGCTGATCGTCTTGTCGGCTGCTCCAACCGCCGGTACCGTATCCGCCGCTAGCCGGAAATCATATTTATAATGGTTTTCTTCGCCCCCCAAGATCATGAAATTATCTTGATTCTGTTTCCCGAAGATCACATCAACACAATGGCTATTTTCCATAGGTAATGCTTTCAGCAGGCAGTGATCGAAGAGATAATCAAAATCTTCTGTCTCGTTGGCACGGGTCAATTCCTCCCCGGAAGAGATGGAGATCTCCCCGTTATTCTGGAAATTGTCGGTTGCGGTGAAACTTCCATCAATGATACAGTTATAAAAATGGGCTTTCGTGATGGGGTAAGGTCCGCTCTTGTTGACGGTTGCGTTGTTCAGCAGATAGAGTGTCTTGCTGGGCAATGTCGTCTCTGAGCCACCATCTCGCTGGGTCAAGCTCATGTAGTTGGCGATCGTGCAATGAGTAAACTCATATTGTCCGCCAATCAAGGTCATGACACTTCCTCCCGCATTGGTGAACTCGCTGTTGACCGCCGTGATATCGCAGTTGATGGCGCTCAACAGGTTTTCGCTCATATTTGTAATCCTGGAATTGAGGATTGTCAATTTCGGTTGGTCAGGAGTTGAGAGCTCGCAAGTGAGGCCACTCGTTCCGCTTCGGATAATCACGCTCTCAAGTCTGTTCTCATAGCTATCTGATTTTATGAATATGCCGCCCCATTGTCCAGGCGTATTATCATATGACAGGGTATTCTCCAGGATATCGTCCAGACGATCGCCCCGGAAAAGGATCGGTCGCTCTACGGTACCAACGGCCTCAATTGCGCCATGTATGATCCAGTTTGCCTTGTTGTGCATATAAAAGGTCGTGCCGGGTGCGATGGTTACCTTGGCGCCTTTGGATACGGTAAGGCTATCATAGATCAAATAGGGCTTGTCGGCTGGTAAGATTGTGTCACGGTCGAATGTTTTTCCTCCTTTATATAAATGGACATCTTGCCCGTAAGCTTCCAGCAGGACCGATTGCCTGTTGCCGTTGACTTGAAACAGGATGGAATCTTGTACGAGTAGGGGCTGGTTCCCATTGTTTGGGTTGACCGTGACCTCTACGAACACGTACATACTGTCTTGTTCGAGGATGCTGACATTGTTGAATGTACTGCCTTTGCGTCCGTCAACATTGATGCGGAACCCCGTTGTCTCACCACTGGCCAATAGAATGGATTCTATGTTGAGTGGCTCATCATTCTTGTTGTAAATCATTAATTGCTTGGTGGTCGAACCAACAGTCGAGAAGACGGTATCAAATGCCAACGTGTCGGTCGAGAAACTGAGCCGGTAGGCCGGATTGGTCGCATAATGATCGTCTAATTCGTCACATGCTGAAAGCGTGAGAAATATAATGATGATAAATGGCAGAAATATGTTCGTGAATGTTTTCATTATTAAGTTTGTTTCATTAGTGTCCCGTTAAAATGAGACGAGTTAAACAATTAATCAAATAGCCCCGGA
>DGYMR06203__coassemble_1107_pt1 | contig 19393 bp, 14 predicted proteins | sample DGYMR06203__metabat2_low_PE_012 | metagenome-assembled genome bin DGYMR06203
TGGAAGATATAGATAGTATCAGAAGAGGGTTCCATTAAAAGCCAACCTTCTAGACTTGATACAACCTGACTATTCTTAGGAGAATTTCCATAAATCATATCTCCCTCTTTTCTCATAACCGATGTGGAAATTCTTTTTTCATATGGAATGTCTATAAAAGTCAAACTGCCATCATGTTTTGATAATAAAAAAAATGAATTAACGGATTGACTCATTGACTGATCATACGTGTTTTGACACAAAATATAATCTGAATTAAAATCGCAAAATTGATTTAATATTATCTCAGTACTCAATTTAAAGCTCCGCTTAAAACCACCTGACATATCATAAACCAACATAGTCCTTCTAAAAGCGTCATAAACAAACAGTTCATTCTTATCATCATCCGCCAAGGCATTCATCAAAAATACATATTCTTCAGGTCCTTCTCCTCTTCTGCTAATTTTACCCAAGGCCTTTCCGTTCACTCTATCAAAAATAAATATATCGCCACTCCTACTATTAGCCATTAATATTTTAGATTCCGTAACATCCAAAATTCTTCCTTGGGTTAGGAAATCCGATGTCGTTTCTAGAGGTATATATTCCAAATCCAAAATATCTTGGACATAAAGTTTCTTCAACGGATATTTCTCGGTAACATCCACTACTAAAATTTCATTTGAGTCTTTAAAATGGCATCCACCTAAAAACAAGCTTAATAAGGCAACTAAAAGTAAATACATTGTTCTCATAAAATCATGACATTAAAGTTTAATATATTCCTATCCTTGCTTTATTTTTATAGTATTTGATTTAAATCGGACAATATTCAATCGTTTCGTCGCAAAGTTCAGGCTTTTCATATAACAGGTCAAATATTTGAGGCGACAAATTCAGTCACCTTTTAGATGAGTTTTAATAGCTGACAATAAACATCTTAATACCAATATCAGCCTCTAAAACAGGGCGACAAGAATAAGCAAAACAATCTTCTTCAAGGACTCCAAACAAAATCCAGCATAGGCAACTATAAATTTTACATTTCTTGTATATCTCAAAAGAAACTGTATATTTGCCAAACAGTTTAACTAATACTCAAATAACTATGGGAAGATTTATCAATCCATTCACGGACATGGGTTTCAAGCGCATTTTCGGACAGGAGGTCAACAAGAACCTCCTTATTGATTTCTTGAACGACTTGCTGGAAGGCGAGAAACGGATCATCGATATCACCTTCCTCGACAAGGAACAGTTAGGTACCTCTGTTGACGATCGCAGCTGCATTTACGATATCTATTGCGAGAACGAGAACGGCGAGCGATTTATAGTGGAAATTCAAAACCGCGGGCACCGCAACTTCAAGGAGCGGGCGATCTACTATCTCTCACGGGCCATCGCCAACCAAGGGCAGAAAGGTCCCTCGTGGATGTTCGATCTCAAGGCGGTTTATGGTGTCTTTTTCATGAACTTCCACCTCGACGGGCGGCGGCAGGCGAAATTCCGGACCGATATCGATTTGCGAGACATGAGGACCAACGAGCCTTTTTCCGACAAGATGCGCTTCATCTTTTTGGATCTCCCGGCCTTTACCAAGGACGAGGAGACATGCGAGACAGATTTCGAACGTTGGATTTATGTGTTGAAAAATATGGAAATATTACAACGAATGCCCTTCAAGGCACGCAAGTCGGTTTTCGAGGAACTCGAGAAAATAGCCGACATATCCGCCCTCTCCAAAGAGGACCAGGAGAAATACGAGCATATTATCAAGGTCTACAGGGATAATCTCGTCACAGAGCAATGGGCGATTGAGCAAGGATTCAAGAAAGGACATGAGAAGGGACTCGAAAAAGGACTCGAAAAAGGGCGCAAAGAAGGCATTCTTCTAACTGCCAAAAACATGAAAAATAAAGGTTATTCTTCAGAAGATATCGCCCAGATTACCGGACTCACATTAGAAGAGATCTATAAATTATAATGATTTGTATCCATTCAGGCATAAGAGTTATATGCCTGAATGGTATATATTATCCCGCTACAGAAACATCGAATCCAAGAGCTCGTGCCCTGTCTGCGATTGTCTCCAATTCCGCCTTAGGAACTTTAAGCAGATTCTTTGCTGGTGTCTCACGATCGATCGTATAAATCATCACCTGCTTTGGATGAATTTTTTTGAGTGCCTCAAGCCATCCGACGATCTCCTCCTCTGTCGTGTTATCCACTGATTTTCCATCCAGCTCACCCCTAAGAAACATCGTCTGGATTATCAAGTTACCATTGAAACGACACAAGTCTTCCAACAAACGGGCAAAACAGAACGATGGCTGGTTTGGGGCATTCAACTGCTGAATCCGGCTATCAAGAACAGAGTCCAACTTTAAGATGTTATCCTCTACCCTGTTCAAAGCACGAAAAACACCCGGTTTGCCCAACATAGTCGAATTCGAGAGCACAGCGATCTTCGCTGATGGAAAGAAACGGTCACGCAAAGCGATCGTATCATCGATAATTCCCTCAAATTCCGGATGAACAGTTGGCTCACCATTCCCCGCAAACGTAATCACGTCAGGTGTGACGCCCTCTGACTTCATAGAAGAAAGCTTTATTTCCAACGCCTCACGTACCGCCTCACGACTTGGGAAACGACTCGCTACCCGATGATCCTTATTCCATCCACATTCACAATAGATACAATCGAACGTACAGATCTTTCCGTCTACCGGCAGTAGATTCATGCCCAACGAAACACCAAGCCGACGACTATGAATCGGCCCAAAGACGATTTTATCAAAAAGGATTGTTGACATACATGTTATCCATTTAATACACGCAAAACTACTTAAAATTTCCAGCGCAACAAAACCGACAAATCGGTTTTGTCCGGTCCCAGGATCTCCTCCAAATCACTTCCTGAACGATCACGATCCAGATAATGTACATAACCTAATTTTGCGAACAACGACCAACCTTTCCAAATATCCCAACGAGTTGTCAAGGCCAAACGAACTCCTTGCCCATAAAACGAAGGCATATAAAAAGCATACAGCATATTCTTCTCATAGGAATAGATCCGGCTCGCGTAATCATCTGTTGAGAACCAGGCGGCATAACCATCCAATCGCAAAGGCAAACCATCCGGTTGCCAGCCGACCGATTGCGAAACGGAGAGCCCTTTGTTCTGACGTTGAAACATCTCCTGGTAAATCGTCCCCTCAATACCTGTTTTCAACACCCAATCATTAATAACGTAAGCTGCCTGAAGCCGTAATCGTTGCCGACGATAAGGAACAATCCCTTCCCGCTCCCGATCATCCGCCTTCGGATTCTTCTCCTTCCTTGTCAACTTATAACGAGCATAAAATGACCAGCATGCGTTTGGTACATAATCCAAACGCCCCAAATATTCCTGTCCGGATGACGGTAAATCAACCCCATATCTCAACCAGGGGAAATGGAATAAATCCACATAAAAAGACAATTTCCAATAGGCTAAAGGCGACCATCTCGTTCCGAAATAAACACCATGTTCATTTTGTACACGGCTGTTTTGAGCGAACGAATTCGCATATAAAGCTTGATAACGCCGATCATAATAACGATAAAGAAGTAACAACGAAAGATAGGAAAACGGAGAATAACGACAAGCATTGATCGTTGCCAAAGCGCCATTTTTAGAGATAGCCGTTTCTCCATATAATTGGATAAAATCATTTTTCCACATATAATCAACACTACTGTTCACATTCCATTTTCCACGGAAATAATAACGGTTATAAGGATAATAAGTCGGTTGAAAATCGAGACCTCCAAAATCATAACCCAAGAGTGTCAAACCTATATGATAATGTTCCTTTTGGAAACGGACATTTCCCCCATAGCTTTGGCTTCGGATCGTGTGTCGCTTCTCCCAATCTCTTATCAACCGGTGTTGACCATCAGTTTTCAACGAGGTAAACTGCCCATCCTCAACCGCTCCATCAACCCTTTTACGGGAATAGAACAGACTTACAAGCCAATCGCCAAATTGGGCCGTAGCTGCCCCGCCCCGAAAGAAATCCTGCTCATTCGTCGAATAATGACGACGAAACCCATTGTTTCGCCGCTCCGCTCCCGCAACATCGGCTCCTTTCCCTGGCGTAAAATCATGACTGATTACCAAACCCTGCCCAAACGAGACCCGATAATCACCCAATGCCAATGTCCTCAACCACCCCAAATCATTCAACAGGAAATGAAACGAGTAATAATTATAACCCTTATGATATCTGTTCCAGAAAGGCTCACCCGCATCCTTCTCCGCTACCAAACCAAACCGCAACCGGTCGTCATATTCGTAAGCGTAACGCAAATTATGATAAAAAGGCTCACCCAAGTAGCGACGGTTAGGATATTCCTTCAATTCTTCCTCAGGAACCTGTCGATAACCCTTTTTCTGTTGAAAAGTCCGATCATATCTGATCATCAATTCATTATTTCCATATCTCAACAAGTTTTTAAACGAGAAATCCGGCTTATCAACCATCTTCTCACCAACTTGAACAAAAGGAATCAACAGCTCAACCGTCGCAAAATCCAATCCCGACACATTCTTTAGTTCATAAATACTTAACCAATCCCCGTTCTTTTCCCGATAATCGAGCAGGGATTGAATTTGCCGATCAGACAGGAAAGGCAACCTACGCCAATCCACCGCCGTTGCCCGATTGAGATCAATAGGATGTTCCACCAGATAAGAGAGATCCGTATAAAGAGCCTCGATCCGCTCCGAATCCTCCGACTCTGAAGCCAACTCGTCCAGATAATCCATCCATTTATCAACTGATTTAATTTCTTGGGAATTAATCACATCACTGTTTATAAACAGGCCAGTCAACAAGATTGTCAACACACATTTTACCGATTTCATAGTTCGTTTGGTTTTAAGATTCAATATAGTCGTTAAAGATAGTCTTTTATTCTTATTTAGACGCTTATTAACAATTAAAACGAATCAGTAAATCCGTCACTTTTATATTTTCGCGATAATGAGCTGGAAAAACAGATACGGACTTCTTCTCTTGCTTTCCATAGGCCTGTTTACCAAAGGAAAAGCGCAAGATCCCCTTCGGACAAACATTGTCCCGAAAGGTTATCAACGTGCGCAAATCAACAATGGTGACACGATCGCCGTAGTCAACCTACGAGAGGTTTATATCTTTCCCCAACGAAAGTTCAAGAATAAGCGAGAACAGGCGAAATACAACAAGCTGGTACGCGACGTAAAACGCACGCTGCCATATGCCAAGATGGTTTATGAGACACTGATCGAGACTTATGAGTATATCGAGACCCTGCCGACCGAGAAAGCGAAACAGGAACACTTGAAACGGATGGAGAAAGAATTGTTCGCTGAATATAAACCGGTGTTGAAAAAGTTATCCCTGTCGCAAGGCAAGTTGTTGATCAAGCTAATCGACAGGGAATGTAACCAATCCAGCTACAACCTGGTTAAGGCATTTCTGGGCAGTTTCAGGGCTGGCTTCTGGAACCTGTTCGCCGGATTGTTTGGTGCCAGCCTCAAAACAGAGTATGATCCTTATGGAAAAGACGCCCTGACAGAACAGGTGGTTATCCTGGTGGAAAATGGATTAATCTGACAAGCGCTGGAAAAAGTCCCAAATAACGATGCCCGCCGTAACCGATACATTCAGGGAGTGTTTGGTTCCATATTGCGGGATTTCCACACACATATCACAGTTATCAACCACGTTTTGCTGAACGCCTTTTACCTCATTTCCTAAAATAACCGCATATTTTTTCGTCTTGTCCAGCAATAACTTATCCAACATCGTACTGCCTTCAGCCTGTTCAATGGCACAGACCACATAACCTTCGGCCTTCAGTTTTTCAACAGCCTCCATCGTATCCTTAAAATAGAGCCAATCCACGCTCTCCTCGGCACCCAAAGCAGTCTTATGGATCTCAGCGTGGGGCGGACAGGCGGTGATACCACATAAATAGATGGCCTCAACCCGGAAAGCATCGGAAGTACGAAAGACAGAACCTACATTATTCAGGCTCCTTACATGGTCTAACACAACGACTAAAGGAATCTTCCGGCTCGCCTTGAACGCCTCTGTCGTCAGCCGGTTCATCTCTGTGACTTTTAATTTACGCATAGCATTTCCTTCTTTCCCGCGAAAGTAATGAATATCCCCGGAAATGCCGTTGAAAAGCTATTCATAAGTCGTGGACAGAAAATGAAAAATAAATCTTGCGCGATCCGGAATCTTGTACATTACCGCGCTCTCCTTTTCCACGCAAGTCTCAAGCTCTTTTATTTACGACGTTATTTCAACATGGGTTTTCCACGGGTTTCCACAAGGTCAAGGACGATTATTTATCCACCATTCCATTTATTAACAATATGACTATACTTTCTTATAAATCGCTTTATATGAATGAATCATTGTCGGATAAACCTGTTGGAAACCTATTCATAACCGAAATGGATATCTTAATAAGATTTTGGGCAAGTAAATCTACTCCTTTCTATAAACGATTTCAACAGGACATCATTATCATCATTTTTTTTAAAAAGAAAAAGAAGAAATAATAATAATAATATGAATGGTGGATAAGTAGGAGAGGAGTTAGTAAAAATAAAGCCCGGTCTTTAGTGGACCAGGCTTCAGGCTTATTTGACAACGACGATCTTCGTGACAACGCTTTCTTTTCCCTCTGGCGTGGCGGCCAGGACTAGATAAACGCCACTGGCGACCCGTTCGCTCCGATAACTCCGACAGTTCCAGGTGAGCTGTCCACCGAGTGACTTGCCTTGATAGACGAGATGACCAGCCACGTCGGTGATCTTCACGTTCGAATCGCTCATCAGCCCAGTGATCGTTACTTTGTCGCCATATTGCGGACGTACAGGATTCGGATAAGCATAGACCTCTGAATAGCTTTCTGAGCCCTCTGTGGCCTCGCCCATATAAGAGATGATACCTTTATCGGTTCCGATGAAAACCTCGCCTGTGGCGTCGTCTATGGCGATGCTGTTGATCACGTCTGAAAGGAGAGGAGAATTATCGGTCGTGAAGTTCTCGATGGTCTCCGAGCCATCCTCACTGACCACAAAGATACCGGCGCCCTCCGTGCCGAGCCATTTACGGTTACCGCCATCAACGGCGATCGCGTTTATCTGGACATTATCCAGGAAATAACTGTTCTCGCCGTTCAGTTCACGAATAATCCGGGTACAATAGATCTGATCCGGATCATCAATCGCCCGATTAGGAACGGGACAGATAATCGGGCCACGGTTTGTACCGAGCCAGATATTTCCATTTTTATCCTCCGCCATACAGAAATAACCACTGACAGAGATCGCGTCGCCATTGGCCGTGGAGAAAAGCGAGAAATGGTTGACTACATCGTCGGACGTATCGTCGATGGTTCCCTTCTCGTTAAAGACGGTAATGCCTACATTACTACCACGTACGGTATTGATCCATTTGTCGCCTCGGGAGGTTATCAACAGCTTGTCGACAATACCTTGATTATAGAGTGAGGAATACTTGCTTCCACTCAGTTCCGCCCAGTTGCCATTGGCCTTGAGGATCTTGACACAACTGCCTACGGCGGTATTGTTCATCCACAGGTTGCCGTCTTTGTCATAAACCAAACCGTCCACACGGGTATAATTCAGTGAGCTGGGATCGCTGCTGGAGATGGTTGCCAACGTACTGTTGGTTGTATTGTGCAACTTGACGAACGCATTGTCCTTGAACTCGAAGACACCTTCTCCCCAGGTGGAAACGAAATAATGGCTGGTATCGGCCGGATCGACAGCAGCCGAAGTCACGTCGGCAAAACGGAGGCCGCTCTCTTCCGCGATCTGGCTTTCGTTGAAATTGGTCCAGACATTATCTTTCAGGACCATGAAAGTACCTGCCCGATTGTAGCGGTCGGCCCATCGTCCGCCACCGCAGACTAACAGGCGTCCTTGTTGATAAGTCATGAAATCGTTGTAATTCCGCTTGGGAGAATCCTCGGAGGCGATCAGGTCGGCGACCTCGACGGTTATCTTTCCCGTGCTGCTGTTGATGTTCAATCCACGGAGTCCGGATTCGCCGGAAGCGATCCAATAGGTGTCGCCTCCTTTCAGGCAGGAGATGCCGTTCGTCGTGCCTGTTCCGACATGGAGCCGTTTGCTGAGCGTGTTCGTATAAATATAGGTATTAACCGCCGTATAGGCGAACAGTTTTCCGCCCTCTACCTTCATGTCGAGCATGTAGGTCTCCAGGCAAAGCGGCTCAATCGTGCCTTGGGTATCGAGCGTATAGACTCCTTTTCCGGAGACCAGGAGACAAAGCCGGTTATCGAACAGGCGGATCTGGCGGATTTGTGTCTCGTCGAACAGGTCCGTATTCAATGGATAACGGCTCCAATTGTTGTAATCGAGCAGGTTGTCCTCGAGTGAGGCCTGGATCAATCCCTCGGATGTGGCCGCATAGATTTGTTTATCTCGGATACAGGAGGAATAGACCGTCTGGCTCATCTTGTAGGTTTCGGTGATCTCGTTCTTACTCATGTTAATCACCATGATACCAAAATTGCCGGAGAGGTAAGCGTACTCGTTCTCAAAGTTGACACTGTTGATACTTTTGTCCTGTATGTTGGTCGCATTGAGCAGATAGGGGAGATTATACACCCCATTTTCGCCCCAGAGGTCAATATTTCCGTTTGAATAGACGATCAACAGGGTCTTGACATTGGGATTATAGGCGATCATGGAGATATCGTTATCGCTCAATCCGGTCTGTTTGGAATGGAACTGTACCCGTTGGTCCTCTTTCCCGTAGCTGTATAACGAGCCGTTGGCCACGGCATAGACGTTATTGTCCGCTTCGGCCACGGCTGTCGTATTATAATAGGAGAGGCGGGTGATCCAGGTTCCGACACCTTGCGCTTGGGTGGTGAGGGCGATCCAACCGACCAATAAGGTAATTAAATAGCTTCTCATGACTCTTGTTTTGGAATATTGGATAAGAATTCGGCCAACTTGTGAGTTGCCATGGCCCGGTGGCTGATCTGGTTCTTGATGTCGTCGCCCAATTCGGCGAAGGTCTGGCTGTAGCCGTCGGGAACGAAGATCGGGTCGTAACCAAATCCGGCGGAACCTTTTTTCTCCTCAATGATACGGCCATTGACAATACCTTCGAACAGATATTCCTTTCCGTCGAGTATTAAGGCGATGACCGTACGGAAACGGGCTTTGCGGTTGCTTTCTCCCTCAAGAGCAGCCAGCAGCTTGCGCATATTGGCTTCCGAGTCGTGTCCTGGTCCGGCATAACGGGCGGAATAGACGCCCGGTGCGCCATTGAGGGCTTCTACCTCAAGTCCCGTGTCGTCGGCAAAACAATCGGTTTGGAAATGCGTATGGATATAACGGGCCTTTTGGAGTGCGTTGCCCTCGAGCGTGTCGGTCGTCTCGGGTATCTCGTCGTAGCATTGAATATCAGAGAGGCTGACGATCTCTACTTGTCCGGAGGTGATTTTCCGGACCTCATCCAGTTTATGCTTATTGTTTGTAGCGAATACGAGTGTTCTCATTCTTATAAATTCATTTATTGATTCTAGGAGTCAAACGGTTTATTGTCCCTGTTTATTGTGAGTCTGTTGTTTTTATCACTATCATAAAAAATTCGCCTTACTTGGAGAGGTGTTTCCCAAAAGGGCACTCATCTTCGAGTAAGGCGAAATATCTTTTTTATTCATGTGTAGAATTAGGTCTTGATCTGATCGAATCCCTCGCCATAGACACCTTGTACAACACTTTGTGATATGAAAGCGTCGCGGTCGATGTGCTTGACCAGTCGGAAGATGTTTCCGGATTCCGATTTGCGGGCCAGGAGCACGACCACCTTGACAGGCTTCTTGGAATAGCCACCTATGCCATCAAGAATGGTACATCCTCGTCCTAAGTCTCGGATGATTGCCTCGGCGATCTCGTCGTATTTGAGCGAGAAGATCAGGAATTGGACCGATTGCCGGTTGGCGTTCAACACCATATCGAGGACATAGTTGCTGACCGCCATCTCAACGAAACCGAATACGATCTTCTCTACGTTGTGGAAAATAACGAACGAGGAGCTGATGATGATGAAATCACAGAACAACAGGATCCGACCGATCGAGATGTTCTTGTATTTGTTGATCACCGCGCCGATGATATCGGTACCGCCCGTACTTCCGTTGGCCGAGAAGACCAATCCCAAACCCGCTCCGCACAAGAAACCACCGATAATGATCGACATGAAAGGCTCGTCGTGCAGCAAAGGAACGCCATGGAACAGCCACTCGAAAAACGAGAGGGAGGCCGATAGCGAGAAGACGCCGAAGATTGTCTTGATCAGGAATTTGACACCCAATATCTTCAGGGCGACAATCAAGAGGGCGACATTGATCACGAAATAGGAGACAGAGACGGGTATCAATCCGTTGGTCGCAAAGAAGATCAATGCGCAGATACCGCTCACGCCGCCTGTCACGATTTCGTTTGAGAGGATAAAGGCATTGAAGCCAAATCCATACAAGATGGTTCCGAGCAGGATCATCAAGTAATCCTGCACGGAAAAGTAGATTTTTGTCAATCGGCGGTTCATCCCACAACGATATTAACAATTTTACCCGGGACGACGATGACCTTGCGGACCGTCTTTCCCTCCAGCCATTTCGCTGAGTTCTCGTGAGTCAGGGCCGCCTTCTCTGCGTCCTCGCGTGAGATGTCTGCCGGCAATTCCAGGTTGTAACGGGCCTTGCCGTTGAATGAGATCGCGTAGACAACCGATTTCTCCTTCAGGTATTCTTCATTATATGCGGGCCATGGAGCGTCGCAAACTGTCGTGTCGTGTCCCATCTGGTGCCACAACTCCTCGGCGATGTGCGGAGCGAACGGTGCCAGCAAGATGATCAGCGGCTCAAGGATCGCCCGCTTGTTGCATTTCAGGCCGGTCAACTCGTTGACGCAGATCATGAACGCGCTGATAGAGGTATTGTAAGAGAAATGCTCGATATCGAACGTTACCTTCTTGATCAATTTATGCAACGACTTCAGCTCGTCGGCGTTCGGCTCGTTCTCGGTGATCTGGATCGCCTCCTTGTTGCCGAAATAGAGGCTCCACAATTTCTTCAAGAAACGGTGTACGCCATCGATACCATTCGTATCCCATGGTTTGGATTGCTCCAACGGGCCGAGGAACATCTCATAGAGACGAAGCGTGTCGGCACCATACTTATCGACGATCATATCCGGGTTCACCACGTTGAACATGGACTTGGACATCTTCTCGATCGCCCAACCGCAAACATACTTGCCGTTCTCGAGGATAAACTCCGCGTTGTTGTATTCCGGACGCCATTGCTTGAAGGCCTCCAGGTCGAGAATATCGTTGGAGACAATGTTTACGTCCACGTGAATCGGTGTTACCTCGTATTGGTCTCTCAAATTGTAAGAGACGAAAGTATTGGTATCCTTGATACGATAAACGAAGTTCGAACGGCCCTGGATCATACCTTGGTTGATCAATTTCTTGAACGGCTCCTCCTCGCATACCAAACCGAGGTCGAACAGGAACTTGTTCCAGAAGCGGCTATAGATCAGGTGGCCCGTAGCGTGCTCCGTACCGCCGATATACAGGTCGACATTACGCCAGTATTTGTCAACCTGCTCATCCACCAATGCCTTATGGTTGCGTGGATCCATATAACGCAGGTAGTAAGCCGATGATCCAGCGAAGCCCGGCATCGTGCACAACTCCAATGGGAAGACGGTCTTGCGGTCGATCTTGGAAACCTCTACAACCTGTTGGTTAACGGTGTCCCAAGCCCATTTTGTCGCATGGCCCAATGGCGGCTCGCCCGTCTCGGTCGGCAAGAACTTATCAACTTCCGGCAAGAGAAGCGGCAGGCAGCTTTCCGGCAACATCTGTGGCATACCGTTTGCGTCGTAATAGACAGGGAAGGGCTCGCCCCAATAACGCTGGCGGCTGAAGATAGCGTCGCGCAGACGATAGTTGACCTTTACACGGCCTAAATGATGCTCTTTTACATATTTCTTGGTAGCGGCGATCGCCTCCTTGATGGTCAGGCCGTTTAATGAGAGATCGCAATAGGGTGTTGCGCCGGCTTTAGGTGAGTTGCAAACGATACCCTCCTTCGCGTCGAAGCTCTCCTCGCTGACATCGCAACCCTCCACCAACGGACGGATCTCCAATCCGAAATGCTTGGCGAAAGCGTAGTCGCGGCTATCGTGTGCCGGAACCGCCATGATTGCGCCTGTTCCATAACCGGCCAATACATAATCGCTGATCCAGATGGGCACAGCCTCGCCCGTGAAAGGATTGACGGCATAAGAACCACTGAAGACACCCGTTACCGAACGATCGGCGATACGCTCACGCTCTGTGCGCTTGCGGGTCCGCTCCAGGTAAGCCTCGACATCCGCCTTTTGCTCTGCCGTAGTCAATTGAGGTACCAATTCGCTCTCCGGAGCCAATACCATGAAGGTGACACCAAACATCGTATCGGCACGGGTCGTGAAGATGGTGAATTCCATATCGCTGTCTTTGACCTTGAAACGAACCTCTGTTCCCTCGCTACGGCCGATCCAGTTCCGCTGGGTCTCTTTCAGGGAGTCGGTCCAGTCGATCGTCTCCAGGCCATCCAACAGGCGTTGGGCATAAGCGGAAACACGCAAGCACCATTGGCGCATCACTTTTTGCTCAACGGGATAACCGCCACGAACCGAGACACCATTGACCACCTCATCGTTGGCCAATACCGTTCCCAGTTGCGGACACCAGTTAACCATCGTATCGCCCAGGTAAGCGATGCGGTAGTTCATCAAGGTCTCCTCTTTCTCCTTTTCGCTCTTCGCTTTCCACTCATCTGCGGTGAAGCTTAACTCCTCGCTACAAGCGACGTTCAATCCTTCCGTGCCGTTCTTTTCGAAGGCGGCGACCAGCTCGCTGATGGGGCGGGCCTGCTTCTTGTCGTTGTCGTAATAGCTCTTGAACATCTGGATGAAGGCCCATTGTGTCCAATGGTAATATTCCGGATCACAAGTGCGCAACTCGCGGCTCCAGTCGTAGCAGAAGCCGATCTTGTCCATCTGCTCGCGATAGCGGGCGATGTTGTTCTTGGTGGTCACTTCCGGATGTTGTCCTGTTTGGATGGCGTATTGTTCGGCGGGCAGTCCATAAGCGTCGTAACCCATGGGATGCAACACGTTAAAGCCGTTCAGCCGTTTATAGCGTGAATAGATATCTGAGGCGATATAACCGAGCGGGTGGCCGACATGCAATCCCGCGCCGGAAGGGTAGGGGAACATATCCAATACATAGTATTTTGGTTTATTAGGGTTTACTTCCACCTGATAAACCTTGTTGGCAACCCAGTACTCGTGCCATTTTTTCTCAATCTCTCTGAAATTATATTCCATGACTCTTCTGATTATGATCTAATGTTTTCATTCTAAAGCCACAAAGGTAGTTATTTTCTGTTGTTCTCGCAGCATATCTTTTTTATCTTCGCGTAAAGAGGTCGAATTAAACTAACGAGCGCTATGAGTCCACGATTATATCCCATCGGTATCCAGAATTTCGAGAAGATCCGCAAGGAGGGTTATCTTTATATAGACAAGACCGCCTTGATCCATCAAATGGTGACAACGGGAAACTATTATTTCCTGAGCCGCCCTCGCCGTTTTGGCAAGAGCCTGCTGGTTTCTACGGTAGAAGCTTATTTCCAAGGAAAAAAAGAACTGTTCGAGGGGTTGGCGATGGCCTCTCTGGAGAAGGAATGGTTAGAATACCCGATCTTCCATATGGATTTGAATTTGGCGCATTATTCAAAGAGAGAGGTCTTGGAACATTCCTTATCTCATTATATAGAAGGATGGGAAGACCAATGGGGAAAAGATGAGCATGATGAGACGATTTCCGACCGTTTTGTAAGAGTGATCCGCCGGGCTTACGAGCGGACGGGCCGAAAGGTGGTTATCCTGGTCGACGAGTACGATAAGCCCATGATCCATGCCTTGCGCGATCAGGCGTTGCGGGCGGAATTCCGCTCGGTCCTGAAACCCTTTTATCGGGTTTTGGAAACGATGGATAATTATATCCGGTTTGTTTTGATAACGGGCGTGACCGAGTTTGGGCGGATCAATGTTTTTGATGATCTCCATCAAATTGAGGATATTACGTTGGATGACCGTTACGCGGAGATTTGCGGTTTTACGGAACAAGAGATTCAGGCCAACTTGGAAGCTAGCTTGCGGGAATTTGCCCTAAAGCAAGACTGGAATTATGAGAAGACCTGTCATGAACTGGGCCACTGGTATGATGGTTATCACTTTTCGGGGCATTCGGCGGGAGTTTATAATCCGTTTGGCTTCCTGATCGTTTTATCGCATCAGCGAATTGAAAATTATTGGTGCGCCACCGGTACGCCATCCTATTTGGTTGAGCTTCTAAAGCAATGGAATTGTAACCTTTATGATCTATTCCATACGAGGGTTCACGCCAAAGGGTTGCTGGATGTCGATCTTTATTCCCCTCGTCCCATCCCGGTGATCTATCAGAGCGGTTACCTGACGATCAAGGCCTACGATCCGGAATTTGGGGTTTATACCCTGGGCTTCCCGAACCGGGAGGTGGAACAGGGCTTTGTCGGTTACTTGTTGCCCTATTATACCTCGGTCAACAGGGTGAATACCGCTTTCGAGATCCAACGTTTTGTGCGTGAGGTCCGTCAGGGTGACGTGGACGCCTTTCTCGAGCGTCTCCAGTCCTTCTTCGCGGATACGCCTTATGAGCTGGCTCGCGATCTGGAGCTGCATTACCAGAATGTGCTGTTCATTGTCTTCCGCCTGGTGGGGCTTTACACGCAAGTGGAATATCACACGAACCGGGGCCGGATCGATTTGGTCTTGAAGACAGACCGCTACATTTATATTATGGAGTTCAAGCTGGACGGCACGGCGGAGGAGGCCTTGCGGCAGATCGAGGAAAAGGGTTACGCCGAGCCTTTCGCCCACGACGGGCGGGAGGTGATCAAGGTCGGGGTCAATTTTTCATCGGCGGTCCGGAATATCGAGCGGTGGATCGTGGTTAAATAAATCGGGACGATGATGATGAACCAATGGAAATATCTTTTAGGGCTTTTGCTCCTGTTTCTTCTCGCCTGTAATCGGGCGGGCGAGCACGAGGCGCTGTTCCGGCAGGTGGAGAGCGTTATGAACAAGCGGCCGGATAGCGCGATGGTGTTGCTGGAAACCATTCAAAATCCGGAGCGATTGCCTGAAAGGGATTGGGCTTATTGGGCGTTGCTGACGACCCAGGCGAAGGATAAGCTTTATATCCGCCATACATCGGACTCAGTTATTAACCGGGTGGTTGATTATTTTGATGGTTTCAGTTTTTTTCGCTACCGGCATGAAAAAGCGTTGGCCTATTATTATAAAGGAAGGGTCAATAACGATCTTGGCCATTTGGAAGAGGCGCTTAAGGCTTACCATAAGGCTTATGATAACGCTAAATGGACGGATGACTATAAATTGACTTACCTGATAGAGTCGAATGTCGGTAAAATTTATCTTCGTCAAGATATGTACCATTTGGCTCTTTCGGCTTATAAAAATGCGGATAAGGCAGTTAGGCAAGCAAATGACAGTACGAGCATGGCCTATACGTCAGCTTATTTGGGCCGTGTTTATGGGAAACAAGAGAATTGGGAACAGGCTAATGCGCATTATAAGCAATCCATAAAAATTTCGGAACAAATAGGAAATGATAAGATTCTTCATTTAGGCATTCAGGAGTTAATGGCGATTTATACGGCTCAGGATAGTTTGGATGTGGCATTGGACTTGGTAAGCTACTTGGATGAGATAGAAATGAGAATGGGTAGAAGCCGTAATCAAAGTACCAATTTGACAATAGGCGATATCTATAGGAAAAAACAAGAGACAGACAGTGCCTACTTTTATTTAAGCCAAGCGATAAGTTCCAATAATATTTATACAAGGTTAGGTGCCTATCAAGGTTTATATTATTTGTTTATGAATGATCAGCCTCACAGGGCGATCCAATTTAATACGCTTTATGAGGCGTGTCGGGATTCCATTGAAGCAATGGGTACAAGTTCTGATTCTTTTCAGATTCATGAGGCTCGAAATGCGGAGAAGCGGAAATGGGAAAGGAGATTAGGGTTTTTACTTATAGCCACGACCAGTTTAGGCTTGGTGTATTTGTTTTATTGTTATTGCAAAAACAAACGGAAGTCGAAAAATAAATTTGAGGAATATAAACAGACATCGCAATCTGAAAAGCAGCAAATGTTCAAGTATTTTAATGAGATGTCTGCTCAGATGAATGATCAATTGTTGAAGTTTGAGAGCCGATGTGAGCGAATCGGAAAGGAGAAGGAAAATATCGAAATGCAAAAAGAAGAAAGCGATAAACGAATTTTGGATTTGGAAGGTAGGTTAAAATCGTATGAGAAAAAGAGATCTCAAATTGAGAGGGGAGAATTTATTGTTTTAGAGCTAAGAAAAGAACTTAAGGCTTTACCTGATAAAGAGGATAGGACAAGTGTGCTTGCTTTTGTGGACGCGACCAGTCATGATTTTGTGACAAGATTAAAATATAATTTTCCTGAACTTAAAAGAGCTGATATTGAATATTCCGCTTTTGTGCGCTTGAATTTTGACTTGCGAGCTCTTTCTATAATTTTAGGAATTGATGTGAGAAGTGTCAGTCGACGAAAACAACATGTGAAAACTTGTATTAAACCAGAACTTTTGAATGGTATGGATGTTGATGTTTTTCTTAGAATTTTTTGATTTGATCTACATATTTTTGATAATTGTTAATTTAAATATTTGATTTTTAGATTGTTATTGAATTTGTGAATAGTCTACATGCGTATCATTGCTAACTAAGAAATATGATATTAATTTGCGATTGTTAACTTCAATTGTGAATGATCATGGAAACACACACAAACATTTCAAAAAGAATTAGAGCCAAATATTGGTTCTGTTTAATTTGTCTTTTAGTATGTAATTTCATCTTTTCTTTAGAAGCGAGGGCAGACCATAATATTGGTCTAGATGGAAAATGGGAGGAAGAGGAAGAAGAAAGAAGTATTTCTTTTCATCCTGTAAAAGCATCTTATGATGAAGCCTACCTTTATATCGAAACCACCTCGACCCGCTCAGATATCACGATCCGGATCGTGAAAGATGGAAATATCCTTTATGAAGAGACGCTTTATCAGCCTCAAACAACGACAACCATTGCTCTAGATTTCTTGGATCCCGGTACCTATCGTTTGGAATTGACCAACCAATGGGGGGATTTTCTTTATGGGACGTTTGAGAAATAGGATAATTTCCCCATTGTGATTGTTTAATCAAAAAGTTAATAAACCTATATTCAACTCATCTATATAGATATCCAAAAATAGTCTTGATAAAGAGGTATTTGGCTTAATAGTCACACGAGACCCTCTTAATAGTCACACGAGGTCCTCGTAATAGTCGCATGAGGACCTCGTAATAGTCACAAGCGAAAGCCGTCGGAATCAGGCCTTGTTCTCGGGTATCTAAAAACGAGAATTGGATAATTAAAATTATTTAATACCATGATTTTTTGGAAAAGAATTCAAGCAGCTATTAATGATTTGTGGTACCCACGCAGCGTAACGATCGGCAATCCGGTCGAGACGCAAGAGTTCGCGAAACGTTTGGCCCGCGAGAGTACCGTCTCGCCTGCCGATGTGCATGCCGTGATCCGAGCTATGCCCGAGGTGATGGCCGATTTCATGAAAGAGAGCCGGGCGGTTCACTTGGAGGGCATAGGTTGGTTCCGATACACAACTTTGGCGGCGGGCAATGGTGTCGCCACCAAGGAGGAGGTCAGTAGCGACCAGATCACCGGCCTTCGTGTTCGGTTCACGCCCGAACGTACCCGCAATATGAGTGGTGGTTATGACCGGGCGTTGATCGCCGACGAGGGCATTACCTTTATGGAATGGCTCGGCAAGGAGAGCGACGAGACCCAAATTCCCGAAGAGGATGAGGGCGGATCGCCGGGGGGAGTTTAAGGCCGTGTGAGTATTTTTCCTGCCGCTTTCCTTCGCCTGAGTCCTTTTAGCGAGGGGAGCGGTAGAATTTAAGATTGTCAGATAATAATTATATGGTGGCAAGTTATGAATTCAACCCATTCAAAAAGATATACGGAATTTGAAGTGGATCCATCCATTTGGGATAAAGAGCGTCCCTTGGGTGTATCAGGAATTATACGCTGCCAAAATAGCGCAGACTTCCTAGAAGCCTGTGTGGAATCTTGCATTGATGGGTTGGATGAGCTTATCGCCGTCTACCATAATTGTACAGATGAAACAGTTCCCATTCTGAATCGTTTGCTGGAGAAATATCCAGATAAGATTCGAATTTATGAATACCTTCCTTATGTCTATCCGATCGATTTGTCGGACGAACAATTTTCGGAAACCTTAAATCTCCCATTAGATTCTGTTCATCTTTTATCGGGTTATACAAATTTTGCCATATCCAAGGCCAAATATCGTTATGCGATCAAAATTGATTCAGATCAGATCTTCTTTAAGGAACAATTTAAAGAATGGTGTGACGCCTATCGATCGCAAGAGACCGTGCGAATTTATTGGCTGGAAGACTGGGCTTTCAATTTTTATGAACATTATGTGAAGAACTTTAAGAATTCCAGCTCGTTCTGTAGGAGAATACTCAATTTGCTGGTTATATACTTGTCTAATTTTTATTTCTCATATCTTCGTAAGCGGGTGATCCGGGATAAAGTTCTGGTTTCCCTTTCAGGCATTAATCTTTTTAGGAATGCGGGAAAATGGCTTATCGCCTTAGGAGATGAGGATATTGATACCACATATCGAGACATTTTGTGCCCCTTCAATGGCGTTAGGGATCTTTTCTTCTTTAAAGTTTCTTCGGAAATGACTTATAAGGCTTGTTATTTACCAAAGAAACCGGGTTATAACCAAGTATTAGAGGTTATGTTTCACAACAAAAAACTGTTTGATGGCGGACTGATATGGTTTCATATGCGGCCTTGTCTAAAAAAACATAGGGAAATATATCAATATTGGTATAATAAAGTACCAAATCGTTTTTTAGAACTTGCATTGTTTAAAAGAAATAGTTATTTTGAGCTTAAAAGAAAGTATAATGTATTTATTCGTCCAAGGTTTGAAGGGATATTTTCCTATCTTTATACAGCTAGTAAATTGGTTATTCCATGGAATAAATTACCTAATATAGATGAATTTGAAGTAAATATTAATCAAACTATTTTATCAA